>Ga0099827_10000022_pt1 | contig 42578 bp, 49 predicted proteins | sample CZO8metaG_FD_79339 | JGI IMG/M metagenome (GOLD analysis project Ga0099827, IMG submission 79339) | Vadose zone soil microbial communities from the Eel River Critical Zone Observatory, Northern California, USA - CZOApr15con1.8 metaG | ecosystem: Environmental > Terrestrial > Soil > Vadose zone ...
ATTCCGTGAACATCGCGCAGCACCTGGAGCTCTCCGCGCGTCATCACGCGAACCGTCCGGCGTTGATCGCGGGCGAGCGCCAGTGGACCTACCGTGAGCTGGACGAGGCGGTGTCGGCGCTCGCCGGCGGCTTCGCCGCCCTCGGCCTGAAGCCCGGGGAGCGGCTTGGCCTGCACCTGCCGAACTGGCCCGAGTTCGTTCTGGCCTACTATGCCGCGCAGAAAATCGGGCTGGTCCCGCTCTCGCTCAACGTGACGTACAAGGCGGAGGAGCTCGAGTACATCCTCTGCGACGCCGAGGCCTCGGCCGTGATCACCGCGGCCCCCGCCGCGGCGAACCTTCCGGCGCACGGGCGCGTTCCCTCCATCCGCCACCGGCTGGAGGCGAAGGACCTGGCGTCGCTCTTGGGCCGGCCGGTGAGAGCGCTCGACCTCGACCGGGACGAGACGGCGGCGATCCTCTACACGTCGGCGACGACCGGCCGCCCCAAGGGCGTCATGCTCACCCACGGCAACATCGTCTCGAACGCCCACGCCACGGTTCACCATCTGCGCATGACGCCCCAGGACCGCGGCCTCTGCGCCTTGCCGATGTTTCACTGCTTCGGCCAGAACTTCATCCTGAACGCGCTCGTCACCGCCGGCGGCGCGCTCGTGCTCCAGGAGCGCTTCGGGGTCAAGGAGTTCGTGGAGGCCCTGGTACGTCAGCGCGTCACGCTACTCTATGCCGTACCGACGATGTACATCCTCTTTCTGTCCATGGAAGAACCGCTCGACCTCTCGTCGATCCGGCTCTGTTTCTCGGCGGCGGCGACGCTGCCGGGGGACGTCGAGCGGCGCTGGTACGAGCGCTACGGGCACCGGGTCACCCAGGGCTACGGGCTGACGGAATGCTCGCCCTTCGCGTCGTGGAACCACGACGTGGACATCCGGCCGGGCTCGGTTGGCACGCCGATCGAGAACGTCGAGATGACGATCGTGGACGAGCAGGGGCGGCAGGTGCCGGACGGAGCGCTCGGCGAGATCCTGATCAAAGGTCCCAACGTCATGAGGGGCTATTTCGGCAACCCGCAAGCGACAGCCGAGGCGATCCGGGACGGCTGGCTCCACTCCGGCGATATCGGCTATCGCGACACCGACGGCTACTACTTTCTGGTCGATCGCGTGAAAGATATGATCAACGTGTCCGGATTCAAGGTGTTCCCGCGCGAGGTCGAGGAGATCCTCTTCCGCCACGAGGCCGTCAAGGAAGCGGCGGTCATCGGGGCGCCCGACCCCTTGCGGGGCGAGGCGGTGAAAGCGTTCGTCGTGCTGCAGGAGGCCAAGCGCGTCACCGGCGAGGCTCTACGGACGCTCTGCCGGGACGCGATCGCGTCGTACAAGGTGCCGGAAACGATCGAGTTCGTCAACGCGTTACCGAAGAATCCGACGGGCAAGATCCTGAAAAAAGAACTCCGGCAACAGGCCGCGCTAGAATAAGGCCCTGGAGGTCACCATGCGACCAAGAGCGCTTCTGCTCATCGTAGGACTTTCGCTCGCATCGCTCCTGCTGCTCGACAACGCGAGCGTCTGGGCGCGCGCCGGGAGCGGCGGAAGCCGCGGCTCCCGCTCATACTCGTCGCCGACCACGCCGTCGAGTCCGTCCAGCCCCTCGCCGGTGACGACCCCGTCGCCCTCCTCGCCCCAGCAGCCCATGCAGCGGCCGGGCATGTTCGGCGGCCTGATGGGAGGCATCGCCGGTTTCGCCCTGGGCGGGCTCCTGGGTTCCATGCTGTTCGGAGGCGAGGGCGGCGGCTTCGGCGGTGGTCTCGGACTCCTCGAGCTCCTGCTGATCGGTGGTGCGGTCTTCTTCCTGTTCCGGATGCTCCGTGGCCGCCAGGCGGCTCGGCCCGAGCCTGCGTACGCCGGCGCCGGGAGTGCGTACAGCGCGGGAGGGCAGGGCTGGTCGACTGCGGGCGGCGGCACGACCCTGGAGGCGCTGCCGAGCGTGTCCGACCTCGACCGCGGGATCGAGCACATCCGTGGTATGGACGCGAGCTTCGATCACGACGGCTTCGCCGAATTCGCGAAGGCGGCGTTCGGTGACGTCCAGGGCGGGATCGTCAAGCGGGACCTGAGCGGAGTGCAGGACCGGCTCACGCCGCAGGAGTACGCGCGTCTGCAGGCGCAGTGCGATCAGCTCCGTGGCGCGCGGCGGACGAACCGGATCGAACGGGTCCGGATCGACCGGGCCCAGATGACCGAAGCCTGGCAGGAGAGCGGGCAGGACTGGGTAACGGTGTACTTCACCGTCTCGATGGTCGACTACACGGTCGACGATGCAACCGGCGCGGTGGTGGAGGGATCGGCGACGCCGGTGGACATCGAGGAGTATTGGACCTTCACGCGTCCGGTCGGCCCGAAGCCCTGGCGGCTGTCGGCGATCCAGACTGCGTAATCGCTCGGGAGGTGCGCGTTGAAGCGCGCCTTGAAGTGGCTCGTCGGGATCGGGGCGGTCTTCGTCCTGCTGCTGGTCGTGGCGGCGATCGCGCTCCCCCGGCTCGTCGACACTCCGCGCGTCCAGGCGATGATCGCCGCCAGCGCCGCGCAGGCGATCGGGCGACCGGTGAAGTTCGAGTCGCTGTCCGTCGCGCTGTTCCCGCTGCCGGCCGTCGAGCTGCATAAGCTCGAGGTCGCCGAGGACCCAGAGTTCGGCACCACACCGTTCATCACGCTCGAGACCGGCCGGATCCTTCTCAAGCTCCGCCCGCTTCTCGGCGGCCGCGTCGAGTTCGGCGACATCACGCTCGAGCGGCCGCGCATCGCGCTCATCCGGAGCGCGGATGGTCGTCTGAACGTCGCGAGTCTCGCGCCTCCGTCCGAGTCCCGGAACGCGTCGCGGCCGGGACGAGGCAGCGGCGGCCCGGGCGGCGTGGCGGCCGCGGTCGTATCTCGAGTGAAGATCGACAGCGGTGTCATCGTGTACGTCGTACGCGGGAAAGGGGAGGCGCCGACTCCGTACCGCGTCGAAGACCTCGACCTCACGCTGACCGGTCAAGGATCCCAGCTCAACTTCAAAGGCGCGCTCCGCGTGAAGCCGGGTGATCTGGCCGTCACGCTCGCGGACGGGATGGTGGCGCTCAACGGCGCCAAGGCGGTGCTCGATGCGCCTGTCCGGGCCCGAGTGAGCATCGAGGGAAAGGACATCGAGCAGCTCGTCGCTGCCGCCGCCGGCCCGACCCCGGCGATCGCCGGACCGATCAAGGGGGACCTCGCCCTCGGCGGGACACTGGGGACGCCCAGGGTCTCGGGGAACGTGGAGCTGGCGAGCCCGAGGGTGACCCAGACGAACGCCGCGTGTCCGGAACCCAAGCGACGCACTCTCTCGCTCGGCCCGCTGAAGCTGGCGGGCGCGTCGTGGGACGGTCGGTTTCAGAGTCGCCCCACCACGACGTCCATTGGCAGCGGAACGATCAGCACCCACCTGACCGCGACGCTCGACCGCGGTGTGCACGTGCAGCTCGGCGACCTGGCCATCAAAGCGCTGCCGGTCGAGAAGATCCTGGTCGACTTTATCTGCCAGGGCTACGCGGTGGCCGGACCGCTCGACCTCACCGGCGCGCTGTCCGCGAGCGCGACGGACCTGTTGAACACGCTCGGGGGCTCGGGTCAGCTCCGGCTCGGACCCGGCAAGGTGGTCGGGCCTCATGCGCTCGCACTCATCGGGACACTCACACAGATCGCCGGCGCGGTATCGTCGGCGCTCGCGGCCGATGTGCCGACGGCGCTCACGTCGTCGCCCACCGACTTCGACTCCATCACCGGCACCTACCAGATCACGAACGGGGTCGTCACCACGCGTGATCTCTTGTACTCGAGCCGGGCCATGAAGGTTGGCGTGGTCGGCGACTATGGTCTCGCCACCGGGCGCATGAACCTCGACCTGCGTGTGAACTACGGGCGCGGTGAGTTGCGGGCAAGGGTCAGCGGGAACGCCGCGTCGCCGTCGATCAGGGTGGACCCGTCCTCGGTCAGCGGTGACGTCAGCCGGGAGAAGATCGAAGGCGGGATCCAGGATCTCCTCAAGCGATTCCGTCGCTAGACCACCCCTTCAGCGAGTCGCGGTGAAACGCCCACCGCCGAGCTTTCCGTCCTCCACCAGGCGTACGAAGAAGGCGTGAAGCTGATCGTATTCCAGGTATCGCCGTTCGCCCAACCGGGCGACCCCGTCCGCGCGGAGGGCGCGGTGCAGCTCGAGCCGCTTTCTCACGATCGGTCGCCACTCCGCTGACAGATCCTCCGCCTCGACCGTCGTGAAGCCGGCCCGACCGAGCAGGGCGCAATAACGGTCAAGCGTCTGGAGCGTCGTGGCGGCCATCCAGTCCCAAAGTCGCTCCCGCTCTCGCTCGCCGAGGCTCGGGTAGGCGATCCAGTCGCTGAAGGCGATCCGTCCGCCCCGAGCCAGCACGCGGTGGCACTCCGCCAGAACCACCCGCTTGTCGGCAACGTGCAACAGCGCCTCCTGGCTCAGGCAGGCGTCGAAGGTGCCTCGGTCGAAGGGGAGGGCGGTCGCGTCCCCGCGGACGACCGTCACCCCGGTCGCGTGGACAAGACGGTTGAGCCGGGCAGCCCCGGCCGCACGCCCTGCGTGGAGCTCGAGGGCGACGACGGTCGAGGCTCGGCGGCTCGCGAGGAACCGGGCGGGCCCGCCGAGGCCCGCGCAGACGTCCAGGACCCGGCTCGTGGCCCCGACCCCGGCCCGACGCGCCAGGATGTCCACGGCGGCGAGGCCTCCGTAGTGGTCCTGGTCGAACTCGAAGAGGTCGTCGGCGGTCAGAGGCCCCGACCGACCGAGCCCGGGCCGGGCGAGGACCGCCAGCACCCGCGCCTCGCTGATCGGATGGTGGTCGTAGAACTCGCTCACGCGCGCGGAGGTGCCTTGAAGCATCAGCGGACGTATGATAAAAGCAAACCGGTTTCACCACACCTTCGACGAGGGAAGCCCATGGGGAGCGGAAGCCGAGGCGGTCTCGAGGACATCGTCGTATCGACGTCGGACATCTGTTTCATCGACGGGCGTGAAGGCCGGCTCGTCTACCGTGGCTACGACGTCAACGACCTTGTCGAGCATTCGTCCTTCGAGGAAGTGATCTTCCTGCTGTGGCACGGCGGGCTCCCGAGCAAGAAGGAGCTCGTCGCGCACACGAAGGCCCTGAGCGCCACCGCGAACCGACGCCTGCCGCCGGGACTTGTCTCGCTCTTGAAGGCGCTGCCGAAGAAGACGCCCCCGATGGAGGTGCTGCGCACCGGGGTGTCGGCGCTTTCGGCCTACGATCCGGACGCCGCCGACAACTCCAAGGACGCCACCGCTCGCAAGGCCCTTCGGCTGACGGCTCAGATGCCGACGCTCGTGGCCGCGTGGGAGCGGATCCGCCGCGGCAAGGGGCCGGTGGCGCCCAACCCGAAGCTCAGTCTCGCCGCGAACTTTCTCTACATGATGAGCGGCACCAAGCCGACGCCGCTCGCCGTGAAGACGTTCGACGTGGCGCTGATCCTGCACGCCGACCACGAGTTCAACGCCTCGACCTTCGCCGCTCGCGTGACGGCGGCGACCATGTCCGATCTGCACTCGTCGATCGTCTCGGCGATCGGCGCGCTCAAGGGGCCGCTCCACGGCGGCGCCAACGAGCAGGTGATGCTGATGGTCCAGAGGATCAAGTCGCCGGCGAACGCCGAGGCGTGGATCCGGAAAACGCTCGCCGATCACGGGCGCGTCATGGGCTTCGGCCACCGGGTCTACCGCGTGGAAGATCCGCGCGCGAAGCACCTGCGCCGGCTGGCGGAGGAGCTCGGCAAGCAAGCCGGGAATACGAGCTACGTCGAGATCCTGGACACGGTCGTGCGGGTCGTCGGCGAGCAGAAACGCATCTTCCCGAACGTCGACCTCTACTCCGGGGCCGCGTACGCCTCGATGGGGATCCCGACCGACCAGTTCACGCCGATTTTCGCGCTGAGCCGGGTCGTCGGGTGGGCAGCCCACGTCATGGAGCAGCACGCGAACAACCGGCTGATCCGACCGCGTGCGGAGTACACGGGCCCGACGCACGCCACCTACGTCCCTATCGACCGGCGCTAGGGAGGCCGTGCGCGCCTCGTCGCGCGTGAGCCTCGTGATGTGCGTCTACAACGGGCTCGAGGATACTCGAGCCTGCCTCCAGAGTCTCGGGACCACGACCGAGCCGTTCCGGCTGATCGTCATGGACAATGGCTCGACCGACGGCACGCCGGAGTTCTTCCGGCGCTTTCCGCACGAGTATCCGCTGACCTTCGCGCGGAGCTCGGGCAACGACGGCGTGATCGCGGCGCTCAACCGCGCCTGGCGGCTCGCCGACACCGAGTTCGTGTGCTTCCTGCACAACGACACGGAGATGCTGGAGCCGGCGTGGCTGTCGCGGCTCCTCGGAGCGCTCGCCGAGCCCGGCGCCGGGCTCGCTGGCCTCTACGGCGCCAAGCGGTTGCGGGCCGACGGACGGGCCGTGGGCCGCACGATCGTCCACAGCCTGCTCCCGCGGCCGACCGTCAGGGCCCCGTGGGAGGATGTGGCCTTCGTCGACTCGGTCTGCATGTGTCTCTCGCGCCGCCTCCTCGACTCGATCGGCGGCTTCGACGAAGGCTACGGCTTCTACCACGGCCACGATCGTGACCTCTCGCTCGCCGTGCTGGAGGGCGAGCGGCGGTGCCTCGTCGTCCACGCGCCGTTCCGCCACCACGGCGGCCGGACGCGGACGCGCGACTTCGCGCGTGACCCGTCGCGGGAGCGGGCCGACCTCGTCCTTCGCGACTCGGCGCTCGCGCGCTTCGCCGAGAAGTACCGCCGGCGGCTCCCGTGTGACGTGCGCGGACCGCGCGAGCGGATGCGTGACTGGCTCAAGGTACGTTTCGCATGAGTGCCCTTCGGATCGGTATCGTCGGGGCCCGGTTCGCCGCCGACCTGCACGCGACGAATTATCGACCGCTCCGCCCCGCCCGGGCGGAGCTGACCGCGGTGTGCTCCCGGACACGGGAGGAGGCCGAGCGCTTCGCGCGACGTCACGCGATCCCGCGTGTCTTTACGGACTATCACGCGCTGGTGGCCTCGCCCGACGTGGACGTCGTCGATATCTGCGCGACGACGGACATTCATCACGAGATCGCGGTGGTGGCGGCCCGGGCCGGCAAGCACGTCATCGTCGAGAAGCCGCTGACCGGCGCCTTCTGCGACGCGACGGAGCCCCGGGCCGCGATGCTCGCGACGGCGCCGGGGAACGCCGACGCGGTGCTCGACGCCGTCGCGAAGGCGGGGGTGACGCTCTGCTATGGGGAGGACTTCGTCTACGCCCCGCCGGTGGCGAAACTCCGGCGCCTCCTCGACGCGAGCGGCGGCGTGATCCTCGAGCTGCGCGCCGAGGAAAGCCACTCGGGCTCTCACGCCGCGTATGCGCGCCGCTGGAAGAGCGCGGGCGGAGGGGCGTTCTTGAGAATGGGCTCGCACCCGGTCGGCGCGGTGCTCCACCTCAAGCACTGGGAAGGCCTGCGCCGCCGGGGCCGCCCCGTGCGGGTCCGCGCAGTCTGCGCCGAGGTCGCCAGCCTCACGAGGCTTCCGGCGGTCTCCGGGATCCGACGGCACATGTCGACCCTCGCCGAGGACGTCGAGGACTGGTCGGTCGCCGTGCTCACCTTCGAGGACGGGACCATGGCCACGATCCACTCGAACGACATCACGCTGGGCGGAGTCCGCAACGTGGTGACCGCGTACCTGACGAACGCGGTGATCCAGGCGAACATCAATCCCAACACCGCGGTGACTGCGTATGCACCCGACGCCGCCATCTGGGGCGACGAATACATCACCGAGAAGGTGGAGACCAAGGCCGGCTGGCAGTATCCGAGCCCCGACGAGGACTGGATGCGCGGCTATCCCCAAGAATTGGAGGACTTCGTCAGCGCGATCAGCGAACGCCGCGAGCCGCTGTCGGGCGCGCTCCTGGCCCGAGAGGTGGTCGAGGTGATCTACGCGGGATATCTCTCGGCGGCCACCGGACGCCGCGTCGAGCTGTCACGGCCATGATTCCCTTCGCGAAGGGGCACGGGCTCGGCAACGACTACATCGTCATCGACGAGGCCGACCTCTCTCGGCCGCTCTCGACTGATGCGGTCGGCCGCATCTGCGACCGGAACTGGGGCGTCGGCTCCGACGGTATCCTCCTGCTGGTGCCGAGTCACCGCGCGGATTTCGGCCTGCGCATCTTCAACCCCGACGGCAGCGAGGCCGAGAAATCGGGGAACGGGCTCCGCATCTTCGCGAAGTACCTCTGGGACCACGGCCGCGCCAAGAAGGCGACATTCACGGTCGACACCAAGGGGGGCGTCGTCGAGTGCCAGTGCCGGGTCGAGGGCGGCCGGGTGGACTTCGTCACTGTCGAGATGGGCCGGGCGACGTTCCGGGCTCCCGAGATCCCGATGAACGGGCCGGACCGGGAGGTGGTCGGCGTGCCGCTGCAGCTCGGGAACGGCACGACGCTGGCCGTCACCGCGGTCTCGATCGGGAACCCGCACTGCGTGACCTTCGTCGAGCGGCTCGACGAAGGCGAGTGCCGGCAACTGGGCCCGCTCATCGAGCGCCACCCGGCGTTCCCCAACCGGACGAACGTCCAGTTCGCGCGCGTCTCAGCGCGCGATACGCTCGACATCCTCATCTGGGAGCGCGGCGCCGGTTACACGCTCGCTTCTGGAACCTCCTCGTGCGGAGCGGCCTCCGCGGCCGTGCGAAACGGGTTGTGCGACCACGGCCGCGTGAGGGTCAGTATGCCCGGCGGTGAGCTCACGATCGACGTACGCACGGATTGGTCGCTTCGTCTCGAGGGGCCGGTCGAGGAGGTCTATCGGGGCACGCTCTCCGCGGAGTTCGCCGCCTCGCTATGAAGCGTGTGTGCGTCTTTTGCGGTTCGTCCGAGGGCGGGCGTCCCGCCTACGCGGAGGCCGCGCGACGCCTCGGCGCCGAGTTGGCCGCGCGCGGGCTCGGCCTGGTCTATGGCGGCTGTGCGGTCGGGCTCATGGGAGTGCTCGCCGACGCGGTGCTCGGCCACGGCGGCGAGGTGATCGGCGTCATCCCGGAGCCGCTCGTGGCGCGTGAGCTCGCACACGCGGGCCTCACCGAGCTGCGGATCGTCGGCTCCATGCACGAGCGCAAGGCCACGATGGCGTCGCTCGCCGACGCGTTCATCGCGCTTCCCGGGGGTCTCGGGACCCTCGATGAGACGTTCGAGGTCCTGACGTGGGCGCAGCTGGGCCTTCACACCAAGCCCGTGGGCGTGCTGAACGTCGATGGCTACTGGGAGGGGCTCCGGCGGCTGCTCGGCCACGCCGTCGAAGAGCGCTTCGTGCGCCCCGAGCACGCGGCGCTGCTGCTCTTCGGCGATACGCCGGCCGATCTGCTCGACCGTTTGAGTCAGAGGAGCCTCGCTTCTCCTCGCGCCTCCACGTAGAGCGTCCCTCCGGGCGGACTCAAGCCGGCTTGGCGGCGCCCGGGGTGGGAGGGACCGCGCGCGCCAGCCAATCAGCAAGCCTCGCGCCGAACCATCCACCCGCGATGGAGGTCGCCAGCGTCAGCACGAGTGCGAGCGCCGTGTCGGCCGGTGACGGGAGCGCATGGCTGAGCGCGGGCCATCGCGACAGCACGCTGGCCGAAACGGCGGCGAAGGTGAGGCCGAAGACGCCGGCGGCCAGTCGCCAGCGCCTCAGCGGATCGGCGAGCGTCATCAGCGCCGCCGGAACGAGCGGGATCAGGCGCATCGTCAGCGAGCGCCCCAGGGTCATCCCATTCCGCCGCGCCATCTCGTGGGCGAGCGCGATCGGCGACGCCGGGTCGGCCGCGATCACTTCATCGATCGCCGGTGTCGGGTCGAGCCACGCGAAGCCGATGTCCCCGACCAGGATGATCGAGAGCTGCACGACGAGCGCCCCCACGGCCAGCGCGAGCGGCATACTCCGGCTCCGGGCGAGCCGGGCCACGAGCACGAGCGCGAATGTGAACGCGAGCGCGCCGAGGACCGCATGGGTGAAGAAGAAGACGGAGCCCCGGCGGAAGGCGGTCTGGGTCGACGGATCGACCATGATGTAGAAGGTACCCAGGAGCAGGATCCCGTTGGCCGCGAGGGCGGCCCAGCGCGCCCTGCCGGCCTCGTACACCTCGAGCGCGATGAGGAGGCTGCCGAGGTTCGAGACCTGGGAACCAACGAGCGCCAGGAGGTGCGGAGGGCTCCACAGCGTCACGTCGATGCCGAACAGACGGTGCCACAGGTCGTCGATCGGCGCCGCCAGGATGACGATCGCCATGCCCCACCACGCCAGATGAAAGCCGCGCGTGCCGCTGAGCCCGGTGACGGTGACGGCGCCCGGCAGCGCCGCTCCACGTCGCGCCCGCCACGTCTCCACGACAAGGACGCCGAGCGCGATGACGGCCGCGGCGGTCACGGCGATGTAGGTCATGAGATGCGGGGCGATCCAGAAGGAGTCGCGGCCGATCACGAGGTGCCAGCGGATGTCCCACCCGACACCCCAGCCACCGACGAGCTTCGCGGCGAGCAACGCCCAGAGCGCGCGGCGCCGGAGGGTCATCCGCACGACGTCATGATACACTGCGCGTCGCAGTGATTGCGCCGTGGTGCTGGGACCTCATCGAGCCGTATCTCAAGCGCAATCTGGTCAACCGCGGTATCGCGCACCCCACGCGCCGGCAGATCCTCGAGGAGTTTGTCCGCGTGTGGCCCGAGTTCACCGCGACCATCGGCGTGCAGGAGCCGTGGGCGGGGACGATCCGCTTCAAGTGGCTCGTGCGCTTGCCCTCCAGCGAGATGGCGGCGATGCTGGACGACCCCACGAGGTGGCTCGGCGACCGGTACGGCGGAGGCAAGTTCAAGATGAACCTGCACCACGGAATGCATTTCGTGAACACGCGGAACTTCAAGCCTGAGGGTGACCCCCGCTGGAGCGACGCGCCGGCCCTCGACCTGTAGCGTCAGTCTATGGAGACGTGGAGATGCCGAGTGATGAGACGCGGCGCCTGTTGAAGCTGTTCGGCGTGGCGGTGACCAACCTGGAGGACGCGATCGACCACCGCGCGCCCATGGACGAGATCATGAAGTGGGACCAGGAGGTCGCGGAGCGAACACGCGAGACGATCGCCTTCCTCGAGCGCTTGCGAAGCCGGCGCATCGGCTGATGGCGGCGCGCGTCGACGCCTCGGGCGTCGCGGTGGAGCTGCCGCGCCCACCGCGGCGGATCGTGTCGCTGGTCCCGAGCACCACCGAGATCCTCTGCGCGCTGGGGCTGGGCGAGGCGCTGGTGGGGGTCACGGTCTATTGTGTCGAGCCGCCCGACGTGGTCCGCGGGAAGACCCGGATCGGCGGTGAGAAGAATCCTGATCTCGAGAAGATCCGCACGCTCGAGCCCGACCTCGTCATCGCCAACATCGAGGAGAACGTGCGCGATGACATCGACCGGCTGCGCGCGTGGTCCATCCCCGTCTGGGTCACGTACCCGCGCACGGTCGCCGAGGGCATCCAGCTCATCGGCGAACTCGGTGAGCTGACGGGCTCGCCGGCGCGTGCGGCGGAGCTGCTGCGGGACATCGAGCCGCTGCACGAGCGCGTCAGGATGGCCACGGCGCGTCGCCCGCCGGTCGCGGTGTTCTACCCGATCTGGCGCGGGCCGTACATGACGATCAACGGCGACACGTACATCCACGACATGCTGAAGGTCTGCGGGGCGAGGAACATTTTCGCGGACCGGCCGGAGCGCTATCCGACCGTGACGCTGGACGAGGTTGCCGCACGCCGGCCCGACGTCATCCTCCTCCCGGACGAGCCGTTCCGCTTCCGGCGCGCCCATCTCGCGGACTTCGCGAAATACACCGACGTGCCGGCGGTGCGCGACGGGCGGATTCACCTCGTGGATGGGAAGCCCTTCTCGTGGCACGGGCCCCGGATCGCGGAGGCCCTCCGCAGGCTGCCAGGGCTGATCGATCCGGCCGCTACCGCCTCTTGACCGGCAGGATCCAGTCGAGCCAGGGCGCGGCGGCGGACAAGAAGAGACCGGGAATCGCGACGCCGGCGACCAGGCCAACGATCGACAGGAAGACCAGCGAGATCAGCATGCTGCACGTGTCGAGTAGTAAGGCCATAGGGATCGCCGTCATTCGATCTCGAGGACCATCTCGATCTCGACCGGAATGCCGACCGGCAGCTCGGCCATGCCGACGGCCGAGCGGGCGTGCTTGCCGATGGCCTCACCGAACACCTCGACCATCAGGTCGGAGAAGCCGTTGATCACCTTCGGCTGATCGCCGAAGCCCTCCGCCGAGTTCACCATGCCGAGGACCTTGACGACGCGCCGAACCTTGTCGAGACTGCCGAGATTCGCGCGGACCGTCGCGAGCAGCGAGAGGCCCACGTCGCGCGCGACCCCGTAGCCCTGCTCGACCGAGAGATCCTTGCCGACCTTGCCCCGAACGGTGGCCTTGCCGTCGCGGACCGGACCGTGGCCCGAGACGAAGAGCAAATTCCCGACCCGCACGGCGCCGACGTAGTTCGCCATCGGCGTGGCGGGCTGCGGAAGCGTGATGTTTCTTTCCTTGAGGCGAGCCTCTGCGGTCATGGACATCCGCCCTCCACGAAGTGAATGACAGCGGCCGCGTCATCGTGGCACACTACCGCGTGCCCGTCAAACCTTCGCCGGTGACGCCGGTCCCGGCTGCGACGCTCGTCCTGCTTCGTGATCGCTCCGTGGACGGGTTCGAGGTTCTCCTGATCCGGCGTCATGCCGCGAGCAAATTCGCCGCCGGCGACTTCGTGTTCCCGGGAGGCAAGATCGAGATCAGCGACGGTCCTGCCGACGCCGCCGGATGGTGCCGCGGCATCGACGCGGCCCGGGCCGCGCGCGCGCTCGGTCTCGGGGCCGCACCCGACGCGGCGCTGGCTCACTGGATCGGCGTCATCCGCGAGACGTTCGAGGAGGCGGGCATCCTGCTCGCCTACGCGGAGGACGGCCGACTCGCACGCGTCGACGACCAGCGCTACGCGATCTATCGCCACGCGTGCCAGCAGGATCACCGCGCGTTCTGGGAGATGCTCCGGGCGGAGCGGCTGACGCTCGCGACGGACCTGCTCGTGTACTTCGCCCACTGGATCACGCCGGAGACGCAGCCCCTCCGCTTCGATACTCGCTTCTTCGCAGCGGCAATGCCGCCAGGACAGGACGCCGTCGCCGACCAGCATGAGATTACCGAGGTCCGATGGCTCGCCCCGCGCGAGGCGCTCGATTCGAGCGCCCGGGGCGAGCTGTCGCTGCGTAATCCAACGGTGAAGAACCTGGAGCTCTTCGACGGCGCCCCCGCCGCCGCCGCCGCGCTCGAGCGACTGCAGGGGCGCGCGGTGCCGACCATTCTTCCGCGCGTGATCATCGAGGGGGACAGGCGGCGCGTGCTCCTGCCGGGCGATGCCGGCTACGACTGAGCGGTCGAGGAGCGCCACGGGTTTCCCGGGGCGCTCCGAGCCGCCGGGGGGGGTGTGGGGGGCCATGTCGGGGCCCCCCACTTAGAAGTAAGCCAGCAGGCGCCCGCAGGCGATCACGCCCGTCCAGAGCATCAGAGAAAGCCCGGCCGCGAATCGCGCCGCGAGAGGTGCGCGCGCACCGTGATCCCACTCGGCGACCTGCCGGAACGGCCGGAGGTGGAAGGCCGCGGCGTTGAGGGCCGCCGCAGCGAGCAGGCTGAGCTTCAGCCTGAAGGCCGGATTCCCGGCGAACTCGGTCGCGTGGGCGACGAACATGAGGCCCCCGGTGGGCACGATGAGGAGCACGCTCGCCCGCGCCCAGGGTAGGAGGTGGCGCTCCATGCCGGTCACCGGGAGCTGCCGCGAACGTCCGAGCAGCCTCAGGTCGAACATCGCCGCGCTGCCGACGAGGACAACGAAGCCGATGATGTGAAGGATCTCCACGATCGGATAGAGCCACAGCGACTGCCGCATCGCCGTCGCGGCCGCCGTGGTCTCGAGCCAGGCGAGCCAGCCGAGGGTCCCGGCCTGGGTCAACGGAGCTCGACGGTCGCGCCGTCGATCGTGATGCGCTCGGCCCGCATCTCGTCCTCGGTGCTCCGGTGCGGATAGCCGACGACCGTGGCCCTGGCTCCGACCCGCAGCTTGGAGGCCGGCAGTCCGCGGTGCTCCATGCGGGTCGGCGGCGCCAGCACGACGCTCCAGACCTTTCCCGGTACCTCCAGGCGTACGTGGCCGTGGGGATGCTCGTACCCGGCTTCCTTGATGGTGCCGGTGAGCGTGAGCTCCGTGGTCGAGTCGTAGCTGCTCCAGCCGTGGTGCGCAGCGACCGGGGAGACACCGACGGCCAGCAGCAGGAGACTGACCCCCGCGAAGCGTCGGATCGCCATCACGCCTTTCACTTCGAGACGCCTTGACCCGCGTGGCGCGCGTTGACGATCACCGCCATGTTCCCGTAGGGATGCTTGTTCTCGAGCATGAGCTGGTGGCACTCCGGAATGTCGTCGAAGGCGTAGGTGTGGCTGAGACACGGATCCACCTTGCCTTCGCTGACGAGCTTCGTGACGTCGGCGGCCTGCGCGTCGTTGGAGAGATGGCTGCCCTGGAAGCGCTTCTGGCGCATCCAGTGATAGCGGAGGTCCATCGTCGCAGTGTAGCCGGTGGTGCCGGCGCAGATGACGACCATGCCGCCGGTCGCGCAGACGAAAATCGACGTCGGCAGCGTCGATTCACCTGGATGCTCGAAGACGATCCTCGGGCTGACTCGCTCGCCGAGGCCGTCCCAGGTGGCCTTGCCGAATGCCCTCGCGCCCTTCGCCCATTCGCCGTAGGCCTTCGCGTCCTCGGTGCTGGGCATCACGCCCCAGTGCGTGAACTGGCTGCGGTTGACGACCGCCACCGCGCCGTGCTCCTGGCAGAACTTGCGCTTCGCATCGTCGGAGACGACCGCCACCGCGCGCCCGCCGACCGCGCGCGTGATCTCGAGCGCCATGCTGCCGAGACCGCCGGCGGCTCCCCACACGAGGACGACGTCGCCGGACTCGACCACGTGGGGCGGCCAGCCCATGAGCATCCGGTAGGCCGTCGAGGCGCAGAGCAGAAAGCAGCCCGCTTCCTCCCAGGTCAAGCGCTTCGGCTTTGCAACGCATTGATGGGCCTGGCAGCGGGCGAACTGGCAGAAGCTTCCGTAGTTGGTCTGGTAGCCCCAGATGCGCGTGCTCTCGGCGAGCATCGGGTCCTTGCCCGAGCGCACCCAGGGGTCGTCGGGGCGCCACCAGCCACTGTGCACGACCACTTCATCACCGATCCTGACGCTTTTCACGTCCCGCCCGACGGCCCAGACGATTCCCGAGCAGTCGCTGCCGCCGGCGTGGAAGTCCTCGGGCTCGCGCGCCCGCTGGCGCTCGGCGATCACGTCGAGCGGCGTCCCCAGGGCCGCCCAGACGTTGTTGTAGTTGATGCCCGAGGCCATGACGTAGATCAGCACCTCGTCCGGACCGAGCGTCGGCGTCGGGATGATCTCGCGCCGCCAGGCATCGCGCGGCTGACCGAAGCGGTTCTGTCGAACGAGGTACGCGTGCATCCGCGTCGGGACCTCGCCGAGTGGCGGTCGCTCTCCGAGCTCGCAAAGGTCGATCATGCGTTGAATCCTCTTCGGCTAATCTACCCGTTGAATTCTTTGACCAGCCGCGGGAGCCTGGGATCGTCGAGGCCCGGCTGGTAGGGTTGGTAGAGCGCCGTGCTGTCGAGGAGCCCGGCGTAGCGCTCCTTGAGCCGGCGGCCGATCGTCTCGTAGGTCCCGGAGACCGCAAAGGTGTCGAGCATCTCGTCGGTGATCAAGTCGGCCATGCCCTGCCAGTCACCCTCGACGGACTTTCGATGGAGCGCCGGCGTGAGGTCTTGCCAGCCGTGGGCCGCGAGCACAGGCTCGTAGGTCCGCGTGGAGGCATAGAACGCGATCTGCTGCTTGACCGATTGCCGGTTCCGCGCCAGCTCCTCCTCGGTGTCACCGACGACCGCGAAGCTCGCGGTGGTGTAGGTGAAGTCGGCCCGCTTCCGGCCCGAGGTCTTGAGTCCTTCGTCGACGGCAGGGTGGACGTACTCGCGCAGGTACTTCGGACTGTTGAACGGGTGCACGTGCAGGCCGTCGCAGACTTCGCCGGCGATCCGGCACATGTAGTGGTTGACCCCCGCGATGTAGATCGGCACCTTCGGCTCCGCGATCGGTCCCGGATTGAAGAAGGGCGTCATCAGATCGAAGCGATAGAACTGACCCTTGAAGGCGAGCTTCGTCCCGTTCTGCCAGCAGTCCCAAATGTGCCGCAACGCCAGAACGATCTCGCGCATCTTCGGCCCGGGCGACTCGAACTTCACCGAGAAGCGCCGCTCGTTGTGCCCCTTGACCTGCGTGCCGAGCCCGAGGATGAACCGGCCGTCGGAAGCCTTCTGAAGATCCCATGCGATGTGCGCGAGGATCATCGGGCTTCGCGGGAAGGTCACGGCGATCGCCGTGCCCAGGCGGATGGTCGTCGTGACGCCGGCCGCGACTGCGAGCGGCAGGAACGGGTCGTGCTGGGTCTCGGAGGACCAGAGGCAGTCGTAGCCGAGCGCCTCGACCTTCCGCGCGTAGGCGGGGATGGACTTCAGATCGTGGGTCAGCATGCCGACGTCGAGCTTCACGGGGCCTCTCCTGGAGTCGGGATAGGCCATTGTAACGGGGTCCGTGAGCCCGACGCCAACGGAGGGTGGCCTGCGAGAGAAGCGACCGGCGGGAGAGCGCCCGACGCGGTCTACCGGCCTTGGGCCTCCTCAGTGCCGGCGGGTGACCAGCATCACGAAGATCATGGCGTGGGTGACGAGCAGCGCCGGGACGGCGACCGTCGGAATGTAGTACGCGGCTCCGAGCTGCACCTGGAGTCGATTGCCCTGGAAGAGGGCGTTGAGCAGGTCGAGCGTCCCCACCGCGCTGAAGAGCCAGACAAGCGCGAGCGCGATCGGCCAGCGCGCCCGGAGGGCGACGATGGCGAGCAGCGCGAGCATCGCCGCCAGCAGATCACCGTAGGCCGCGGGCACCGCGAACTCGGGCGGGAGCGCTCCGCCCACGACCGTGGGAACGAGGAACACCATCCCGAGATGGCGCGTCGCGTGGAGAAAGAGCAACGGCGTCAGCGCGCTCGCCAGCGGGAGCGTCGCCAGGCGTGGCGCGAGGTACCAGCGGGCGATGAGGCCGTAGATGACCAGGCTGAGCAGGAACTGGAGGGCGAAGATCTGAGATGGGCTCATGCTGTCCTCTGGAGGCGCCAGGCGCCTTGATGAAGTGCGACCGTGACGACGATCCCGAAGAGCGCGAGCGCCAGCGCCATCACCGCGAAGATCGAGGAGAGGCCGCCGCCCAGCACGCGGAGGGCGATCCAACCGCCGCCCGCCGCGACGACGAGCCGGCTCAGGCCGGCGACGAGCGGCCACAGCAGGCGCCCGGCACCCTGGGAGGCGAAGTAGAGTGCGAGCCCCAGCCCGAAGAAGCCATAGGTAGGCCCGACGATCCTCAGATACGTCGCGCCGGTGCGCAGCACTTCGGGCTCGGCGCTGAAGAGCGCGAGCCACCCGTGCGGGAAGAGCGCCGCGACGAGCCCGATCGACTCCGTGACGCCCGCCGCCATCGCGGCGCCCGTCCACGCAACGCGCCGCGCGCGCGCGTCCTGGCCCGCGCCGAAGTTCGTCCCGACCATCGTGACGAGAGCCGAGCCGAAGCCGAAGACGAGCGGAATCTGGAGGTACTCGAGGCGCACGCCCATGCCGTATCCGGCGAGCGCGAAGGTGCCGAAGGATCCGACCAGCGCCGTGAGCAGAACGATGGTGAGATTCGTCTGGACGTTGTTGACGAGGCTCGGCGCGCCGACGCGCAGGATGTCCCGGAACAGGGCGCGCTCGAAGCGAACCGTCCAGGGCGAAAGTCGGACCAGGCTCCGGCCGGACACGAGGTAGGCGAAGAACACGAGGGTCCCGACGGCGTAGTAGGCGACGACGGCGACCGCCGCGCCCGTGACGCCCAGCCGGGGGAACGGACCCCAGCCGAAGATGAGGGCGGGCGAGAGCGTCACGTGGATCGGGCTTCCGCCGAGCACCACGCCGGCCGGGAGCAGCATGTTACCGGTGCCGCGCACGACGCTGGCGAGCGTGTTGAAGAGCCAGACCGCCACCGCGCCCGCGAAGATGACGTTCGAGTAGGCGAGCGCCGCCTCGAGGGCGCCGGCGCGCGCGCCCATCGCGCCGTAGATCGTGCGCCCGCCGGCGAGCGCGATGCCGGTGAACAGCATCGCCAAGGCGAGCGCGATGACGATCGCGTGCGTCACCAGCCGGCTTGCGTCGGCGCCGCGGCCCGCCCCGAGCGCCCGTGCGACCGCCGCGGCGACGCCGCCCCCCATGCCCCCGGCCGACATCGTCTGCATGAGCATGAACAGCGGGAAGGTGACCGAGACACCCGCGAGCGCGTCGGCGCCGAGCCAGCCGACGAAGTACGCCTCCAGCACGGTGATCGCGACCTGGGCGACGAGCATGGCGACGTTGGGCGCGGCCAGCGCGAGCAGCGTTGGCGCGATGGGGCCTTCGAGAAGCCGGCGAGTCCTGGGGTCCATGTGACTATGAATTACGATCTACCTACTAATAATATAGTTACTAGCGTTTCTGTCAAGACCCCGGTAGACTCGAGGCGTGCCCAAGCGATATGGTCAGGCCTGCCCGGTGGCGAAGTCGCTCGAGGTGGTCGGCGACCGCTGGACCCTGCTGCTCGTCCGGGATCTCTTGCGGGGCTCCCGGCGGTTTCAGGATCTCCAGCAGGGCCTCGCCGGGATCCCTCCCAACATCCTCTCGGGCCGCCTCAAGCTGATGGAAGAGCACGCGCTGGTGGCGCGCAGGTTCTACTCCGAGCATCCGCCGCGGGCCGAGTACGCGCTGACCGACAAGGGGCGCGAGCTGGGGATGGTCGTGGGCGCCCTCGCGGCGTGGGGCTCCCGCCACGTCCACCGGCAGACGGCGCTGGTGCACGCCGAGTGCGGGCATCCGGTGGAGATCAAGTACTTCTGCCCCCGGTGCGCCGGCCGCGTCCGGGGCGCCGCGGTCGAGCTCCGCCGGCGTCCGGCGTCCGGCAAGGCGGCGAAGCGCGCTAGGTCTGGCGGATCCGCTCCGGGAGCGCGCTCAACACGGCGCGCGCCTCGCGGATGATGGTCTCGACCACTTCGCCTGCTCCCGGCAGGTCGCGGACCAGGCCGACGCTCTGGCCGGCCATCATCGGATAGTACTCGGCGTCGCCCTGCTTGAGCGCGGCGATGTAGACATCGTTGGCGGCACTTCGTTGGATGAGCGGCGGCAATACCGGCGCGCCGGACTCCGCGTACTCGCGGGTGAATCGGTTGGCGAGCGCGCGCGCCCAGAGGCCGCTGAGGGCGTCCGTCACCGTGGTCGCGCCGCTCTCGCTCTCGAGGACCCGCTTCTTGTAGAGCTCGGGGGCCATCGATTCGCGGGTGGCCACGAAGCGTGTTCCCAGCAACACGCCGCTCGCCCCGAGGGCGAGGGCGGCGACGAGGCCGCGGCCGTCGGCGATTCCGCCCGCGGCCACGACGGGGACTCCCACCGCGTCGACGACCTGTGGCAGCAAGGCCATGATCCCCACCGTGGTGGCATCCGGCGACGCCGGTTTGCCGTCAATCGATCGGTGGCCTCCCGCCTCGCCCCCCTGAGCCACGATCACGTCGGCGCCGCCGGCCGCCGCGGTGCGCGCGTCCTCCACGGTCGAGACCATGGCCATGACCTTGATGCCGCGCCGATGGCAGTCGTCGACCAGCCCAGGCTCGAGCCATCCGAGGGCCGCGGAGAAGACCGACGGCCGCTCGTCGAGCACGATCTTGATCGCGGCATCTACGAGATCAGGCGCCCGAGCGGGTCGGGCCGTCGTCGTCGGAATCCCGAGGCGCTGGCGGAAGCGGTTGAGCATCTCCTGGGCTCCGCGCAGCGTCTCCTCGCGAATCGCGTCGGGATCGATGGGCGGCCGGAGGGCGCGGTGCAGCCACAGGTTCACACCGAACGGGCGGCTCGTCAGCTCGCGCGTGCGGTGGATCATCTTTCGCAGATCGTCCGGAGGAACGTTGAGCCCGGCCAGGATCCCGAGGCCTCCGGCGCGGCAGACCTCCACCACCAGCTCGGGACCGGCGATGGCGCCCATGCCGGACTGGACGATCGGGTACTCGATGTCGAGGAGATCGCACAGCGTTGTGCGGAAGGTCATGCTGCCGTCTCCTTGTGGCCGTCTCCGTCGGCCGTGAAAGCCACCGCGGTCTCTTCCGGCTTCTTGTAGTAGCCACGGGTCACCCACGGGCCCCTGAACTGCAGCTCGCGCTCGTCGCCGAACACCATAGCGAGGCACGCGCGCGATCCCGCGGCGACGGCGTCGAGCAGCGCCCGTGCCGTCGCCTCGGCGAACGGGTTGGCGATCACGGACGCTACTCGAGGCGGTAGAGCTTCGCTGCGGTGCGATGCGCGACGCGCTCGGCGACGTCTGGCTGGAGCTCGCCGAGGATCCGGCGTGTCCACAGAAAGAGCCGATCGAGCATCGCCGGCTCGAAGAGCCGCGCCGCCCAGATGTCCATGCCGATCAGGAAGCGGTCGGGCATGTTCTCGATCAGCGCCTTCCAGCCTGGATCGAACGGGCCGGTCTCGGAGGCGAGCGCGGGCGTCCGCTGGAAGTGCATGCCGGAGAGATCCACGAGGAGATTGGGATTGCGCATCAGGAGCCGGTGGAGACGGCCGGGCGGACCTTCGCCGCCGTGGGCGAGGACGACCGTGGTCTTCCGGTGAGCGGCGAGGGCGCGATCGAGGGCGGTCTCCGCCGCATCGGTCAGCTCGTAGTGGATGACGATCGGCACGCCGAACGTCGCCGCCACGTCGAGGATCTTGCCGAAGGCGGCGCTGGTCGGGTCGCGGTCGATCGTACGGCGACCGACCTGACGTACGTGGACCTCTCCGATCACTTGGGGCCGACCGCGGTCCAGCTGGACCGCGAGCTGGCTCGCGGCGCTCTCGGACGTCGGGTCGGGCAGGGGCAGGCCGGCGACCACGCGATCGGGATACTTCTTGCTCGCCGCCGTCAGCCAGGCTGTGTCGTCCTTCTGCAGTCCGCCGACACCCAGGAGCACGACCTTGACGACGTTATGCTGCTTCATCGCCGCGACGTACGCGTCGATCGCGGTCGCGTTCGGTACGTGCGAGTGGGCGTCGATCAGCGGTCCCCCGTAGTCAGCGCCCCACGCCGGCCCTGCGGCGAGCAGCACGCCAAGCACGAGGGAGCCTATGAAGAGGCTCGCGCGGCTCCGGTTCGGCGTGGCGCCTGGGGGGGCCCCGACCACGACTGCGGACATCGCGGCGCGGCGGCGGCGCGCGCGGTGCGGCCCGTCAACGCTGACTACACGGGTCGGGGCCGGGGCCCCCCCAGGCGCCACGCCGAACCGGAGCCGCATCAGATGATGCCGTCTCGCGTGAGCGCGTGGAGCTCGGCCTCGTCGAGGCCGAGCGATCCGTAGACGTCACGGTTGTGTGCCCCGAGCGCGGGCCCTGCCCAGCTGAGCGTCGCGGGGGTCTCCCCGAGACGCGGCGTGGGCGCTGTCATGCGCACGGTCCCGAGGTCGGGATCCGGAACGTCCACGAGGATCCCGCGTCCGACCACGTGCGGGTCCTTGGTGATGTCGGCGATGTCGTAGACCGGGGCCGCCGTGAGGTCCGTCGTCTCGAAAAGGCGGAGCATCTCGTCGAGCGTGCGGGACCCGATGGCGCGCGCGAGCGCTGCATCCACGAGGTCGTTGTGGGCGACGCGCGCGTCGTTGGTCGCGAAGCGCGGGTCGCTCAGCAGAATTCCGAGGTCCAGGCCCTCGAAGAGGGCGGTCGCCGAGGCGGGCGTCGACGCCGACAGCGCGACCCACTTCCCGTCACGCGTCTGATAGGTCCCGCGCGGGCTCGCGTTGTCGGACTGGTTGCCGTGGCGCGTTCTCACCGTGCCGTCGAGCGCGTGCTCGGCGGCGGCTGGCCCCAGCACGGAAAGCAGCGGCTCGTAGAGCGAGATGTCGATCACCTGGCCGCGTCCCGAGACGTGATCGCGGTGACGCAGCGCAGCCAGGACGGCAGCCGTGCCCGAGAGCGCGGCGACCATGTCGGCCATGGGGAACGAGGGGAGCGTCGGCGGCCCGTCGGCCGGGCCGGTCGATGCCGCAAAGCCGCTCATCGCCTCGACCATCGTGCCGAACCCTGGCCGGTCCCGATACGGGCCGTCCTGGCCCCAGCCGGACACGCGGGCGAAGACGAGGCGGGGATTGTCCTTGAACAGGACGTCCCAGCCGAGCCCCCACTTTTCGAAGGTACCGGGGAGGAAGTTCTCGATGAGGACGTCAGCGCTCAGGCTCAGACGCCGAAGGAGCGCCTGACCTCGCGGATGGGCGAGGTTCAGCGTGACCGAGCGTTTTCCGCGCGCGTACACTTTCCACCAGAGCTCGCCACGGTCTCGGAGCCATGTGCGCAGCGGGTCGCCGCCGCGCGGGTTCTCGACCTTGATCACGTCGGCGCCGTGGTCGGCGAGGATGGTCGCGAGCACGCCCCCGGCGATCAGGCGGGAGCAGTCAATGACCCGTAGACCGACGAGCGCGCCGCTCACGTGCGGGAGGACGTCTTGAAGTGTTGCGCTAGCTTGTCCATGATGCGGGCGAGCGCCTCGTTCTCGGTACGTCCGGTGGCCTGGACACCCCAGGCGATGGCGACGGCGACCCACTCGCCCAGTTCGTTCCGATGCACCTCGACCTCGAACTGCATGCCCGCCACTGTACCATCAGAAAGCGGCCGCGCCCTAGTGGCTGGGCGGAAGCGTCGGATGGCCGGCGGCCGCGTCGGCGATCGTGTGGTCGTTGTCGGCCGGGACGGCGCCGCTCACGCCCACCGCGCCGACGATCCGTCCGTCCTCCACGAGCGGGACCGCGCCTCTGCCGAAGACGAATCGATAGTCGCCGAGCGTCGCAACGTTGTCGGCGAAGAGCTGGCGCTTGGCGAACCGCTCTTCGAGATCGCGCGTCGTTGCGTGGAAGGCCGCCGCCGCATTGGCCTTCGCGCGAGCGATCTCGGGCGTCACCCAGAGGGCGCCGTCCATCCGGTCGCAGACGACCAGGTGACCGGCGTCGTCGACGACCGCGATGGCGACGTTGAATCCAAGCGCCCGCGCCTCGACGAGACCCCGTTCGATGCACTCGCGGGCCCGGTCCCGTGTGAGCGCCATCTCAGGGGACCTCCACCCAGATCTCTCCGCCCTCGACCGTCACGGGATAACTGGCGACGCGCGCGCCGCGCGCGGGCATCACACACTCGCCCGACCTTACGTCGTACATCCAGCCGTGCCAGGGACAGGCGAGCCGAGCACCCGAGAGCCGTCCCTCGCTGAGGGGACCGCCCTGATGGGCGCACTCGTCACTGCACGCGAAGACCTCGTCACGGACCCGTGCGAGCACAACGCGCGTGCCGCCGGCCTCGACCAGCTTCAGCTGGCCGGCCGGGAGATCGTCCATCCGGCCGACGCGGCAGCGACTCACATCTCCTCCTTCACGACGAAGGCGCGGTAGAGGCCGGTCATGTACTGCCAGCGCATCTCCGTCGCCTCGCGGACCGCGTCAACCGCCTCCGCCTGGCGCGTGGGGCTCGTACAGTGGCGCTCGACGATCTGGTAGCCGCGCTCGCCGTGGACCGCGTCGGCCTCGATATGGATCGCGAAGAACTCGACTTCGTGATCGGTGAAGCCGTAGTGCGTCTTGAGCGGGGGCAGGTTGCGCTGGTAGATGCCCGGCACCTGGGACTCGAGCCCGACGAGGAGCCCCGCCGCCGCGATGTGGAACGGCTGATGGGACATCTCGAAGCACCACGCGGTGAGGCCGCGGGTCGTCGGGAGCTGCTGCTTGGACTCCACCTCGGCCCGCGAGACACCGCACGCCTCCGCGAAGCGGATCAGCAGGTCGACGTGCTTGGTTCCGGACTCTTCCTCGATGATGTTCTCGAGCAGGAAGTCCCGCGCGTCCGGATCCGGGCATTGGCCGTATACGGTGGCGCACCAGCGCGGGAATTGCGAGACGTACTGGTGATGCTGGGCCGCCCAGGCGCCGAGCTGGGCACGCGTGAGCTCACCCTTCACCCACTTCTCCGTGAACGGGTTCAGGCGGCTGTGGCGGGCGCTGACGGCGCCCTCGAGTAGTGTGCGGAACTGACTCTTGCTCATGGGCTCCTCCCTCGGTGTGTCGAACCGAAGTTCGCCTCGCACGAGACCGGGCGGTCGAGGAACCTAATGGCATATGACCAGGAGACAAGTCAAGCGCGGGGTGGAGCGGATGGCGAAGGGGGACGAGCGTGCCTAGAGCGCTGTGACGCGATTCGGGCCGAGTCCCTTCGCCTCGCTGAGCGCTCGCCGGGCCGCCGCGATCAAGTCCTCCGCCGACGCCGCGTCGGCGGGGAGGCCGGCGACGCCAAAGCTGGCCGTGACCGTGCCGTGCGCGAAGGGATGGCTCTCGATGATCCCGCGAATCCGCTGGGAGTAGGTGACGGCGCCGGCCTTCGGCGTGTTGGCGAGGAGCGCCGCGAAGTCGTCGCCGTCCAGGCGGGCGATGATCGTGAAGCTCCGCGAGTGCTTGACGAGCTGGCGTGCCACCTCCCGGAGCACCTCGTCGCTCAGGGCCGGCCCCCGATCCCCGTTGAGCTGCTCGAAGCGATCGATGTTCAAGACGACGAGCGAGAGGGGGTGGCCGAACCGCGTGTGGCGCTTGACCTCCTCGTCGATCCGCAGGGCGAAGTAACGCCGGTTGTAGAGCTCGGTCAGACCGTCCCGGAACGAGAGATCCTCGAGTCGGGCGTTGCGGATGGCGACCGCCGCCTGGGAGGCGAGCGCACGGATCAGCTTCTCGTGGTCGGGCTCGAACGGAACGATCGCACCGGAGTCGTCGATGGCGTTCAGGAGCTCGAGCACGCCGACGATGCTCCCGGTCAGATCTCGCAGGGGGACACCGAGCACCGAGCGCGTCGAGTAGTCGCTGGCGGCGTCGAATCGCTGGTTGAACGCCCGGGTCTCGTGCACGCCGATCGCGTACGCGTCGGCGACGTTGATGAGCGCGCCAGTCTGCGCCACGTGCCCGGCGAGGCTCGGCTCGCTCAGCCGTAGGGGCTCGGCCTGGAGCCGGTGCTGCATCTCGGATTTGCCCAGCTTTCGCTCGAGGAGATCGTTCTGCACCACCGCGAAGCGGAGGTGATCGCCCTCGCACAGAAACAGCGTGCCGGCCTCGGCCCGCGTGACCCGTCGCGCCGCCTCGAGGATCCGGTCGAGCAGGGCGTACAGGTCGCGCTCGTTCGTCAGCGCGAGGCCGATCTCGATGAGCTCCTCGAGGAGCTGTTCGCGGTCGATCATCGTCAGTGGGTTCACGGGACGGCCACCCGGTTTCGGCCGAGCCGCTTGGCGTCGTAGAGGGCCCGGTCTGCGGCGAGGATGAGATCGTCGACGGTCGTGGCGTCCTCCGGCAGGCTGGCGACGCCGAGGCTGACGGTGACCGGCGCGTGCGCAAAGGGGTGCTGCTCGATGACGTTCCGAATGCGCTCCGCGTAGGTGAGGCCGCCGGCCTTCGATGTGTTCACCAGGATGATCGCGAACTCGTCGCCGCCCCAGCGCGTGACGATGCTGAAGCTGCGCGAGTGCTTCACCAGGAGCTGGGAGACGTGGCGCAGGGCCTCGTCCCCGGCTCGGTGACCGAACCGATCGTTGATCTCTTTGAAGTGGTCCAGGTCGACCAGGGTGAGCGAGAGCGGCTCGCCGAAGCGGCAATGGCGCTTGAACTCCTCTTCCATCCGGACGGCGAAGTAACGGCGGTTGTACACGTCGGTCAGCGCGTCCTTGAACGAGAGATCCTCGAGCCGGGCGTTGCGCAGCGCGACCGCGGCCTGCGACGCCAGCGAACGCACCAGCGTCTCATACTGCGAGTCGAAGGGCACGACGCGTCCCCGTTCCAGGGCATTGATCAGCTCGAGCACGCCGAGGATGTTGTGCGCCGGGTCCTGGAGCGGGACCACCAGAATCGACTGCGTGCGGTAGTTCAGACGCGTGTCGGAGCGGGGGTCGAAGGCGTACGGTCGGTCCGGCGGGATCATGTACGTGTCGTGCAGGTTGAGGATGTCGCCCGTGACAGCGACGTGGCCCGCGAGGCTCAACTCACGGAGATTCAGCGGCTCGGCCTGGAGGCGACGGCGCATCTCCTCGAGGCCCAGCTCCTTCGCCAGCTTGTCGTTCTGGACGACGGAAAAGCGGAGGAGATCGCCGTCGCGGAGGAACAAGGTCCCGGCCTCGGCGTGCGTAAACCGGCGGGCCTCCGTCAGGATGCGCTCGAGCAGAGTCCCTACGTCCTGCTCGCCGGTCAGGGTGATCCCGATTTGCACCAGGTCCCTGAACGCCTGGGTCAGATTCAACGCCGGTCCCCCCGCAAAAACTCGAGTCGGACTAATCCGTGTTACATGGAAGCAAACGCGATGCCAGCCATGATTCAGGGAAGGGTTCCGTGGAATAGTCTTTGAAATTCTGGGAATCGCGTCATCCTCCCAGCGGTCACGGTAACTGTCTGGCAACTCTCTGACCAAGGAAATGCTTACCATTGATCAATTGTTTGCCGGTCTGCCTCACTCAGTGGGTGACCGGGTGGCAGTGGTTGATCTTGCCCGTGTCACTCTGGCTACGATCCTGGCAATGGACTCATCGCAACCGTGTGGTTTCTCTATCAGAAATTCCTGAGACTCTCCTGGCACAGCAGTTGCGGGACGGGCATCGGGGATGTGTCAATGAAGCTGACATTCAAGCGCCGCGAAGTCAAGGATCTGCACCAGCTCGCGACGCTCGTTGCGGAGAATGCCGAAGCGATAGAGCCGGGCCTCCAGATCGTCGGGTCGAATCTCAATCTCGGGCGGGCGAGCGTCGAGCTCGTCGGGATCGACAGCGCGCAGAGGCCCGTGCTGATCACGCTCGGCCTCACCGCGGACGACGCGGTGCTCCTGAGGGCGCTCGAAGCGTATGCGTGGTGTCTCGAGTATCCCGAGGCGGTTCAGAAGGTTGTACCCGCGACGACTCAACCGGAATGGCCACCGCGGGTCGTCTTCGTGGCCGAGAGGCTGCTGGAGTCGTTCGTGAGGAAGATGCGTCTGCTCCGGTTCTCCGCGGTCGACTTCTTCGAGTTTCGCTACGTCGAGGCCCACGGGACGACGGGCTTCTACCTGGACCGCGTCGACTGGGACCGGACGGAGTGGAGCTCTCCCGAGATTGCCGAACGGCCCGCGCGCCTCATCCATCAGGTCGTCGAGCAGCCGATCGTGGAGGAGCCGATCGTCCGGCACGACGAACCGAAGGTCGTCCCGCTCGCCGAGCCGATCGTCGTCCCGCCCGACGAGCCGGAAGTCGTGCCGCGCGACGAGCCGAAGATCGTGATGCTCCACGAGCCGAAGGCCGCCCCCGGGATCGTCGAGCCGGCCGCAACCAACGGCGCGGGGAGCAGGGAGTCGGCCGAAAACAAGGCGCGGGCGCCGGTCGTGCTCCAGGGCCTGCGTCTACCTCCCGAGTCGCCACGAGGCCGCCAGCCGCGCGAGGAGACGGCAAAACCCCGGCACGAGACTGTCCCGCAGCCGACGGCTCCGGCCGCGGCCCGCGCGTCACGCGCCGAGACGAAACCAGGAGCCAGCGCCGATCCCCGCGTCGTGCCTCAGGGGCTCGACCTCCACGCGAAGAGCGATCTGGCCAAGGGCGTTCCCTCCAGGAACGGCGGGTCGAGGAGCGATCTCGGCTCCAAGAGCGACCTCGCGCCGACCTGGCGGAAGTTCCTCGACAAGCTGACGGGCACGTTCGACACGCGGCCGGCCCCTCAGTTGGAGGGGCCACGGGCGAGCGCCCCACCCGCAGCACCGACTCCGCGCGCGGTCCAGCCTTTCGCGGCGGACCTCGAGATCTCCCCGCAGGAGGTCGCTCCCGACGAGGTCTTCGAAGAGTCCCACGACGCGACGGGGGAGTTAACGGAGAAGCAGCGGAGCATCTTCAAGGGGCTGACCCTTCCGGACAACGGCGAGCTCGCGCCGCAATGGCGGAAGTTCCTCGACCATCCAGCGCTGGACGAGACGAAGATCGCGGTCGTGCGCGGATACCTGCAGCGCGAGTTCCCAATGTGCTCGGTCTACGACTTCTACGATTTCCAGCGCAACGCGCAGGTCTTCCAGCTCCAGGACAACCACGGCAAGGTCACGCAGCTGATCACCATGACCGCGGAGTTCTTCGATACCCACCGGGATCTCGAGATCCGCGCGTGGATCGAAAAGCATCGACTCGCGCACGCGATGCGGCAGGCGGGGCAGGCGGGCGTGCTGGTCTCGCAGGCCGGGCTCCAGATCGAAAAGCGCTGAGGATCATCCCGCCGCGCCGGTCCAGCTCCAGAACATCGCCCGTTCGGGCGTGAGCCGAATGACGGTCGCGGTCTCCCGGTCGAGCCCCAGCGCGCGGTATTGCACGTACTTGTCCCGCAGCAGATCGACGGCCCCGGCCCGCTCGGGACCGTCGGTGAGAATGTCGGCGCGTCCCTGAACGATCACCCAGCAGAGCCGCGTCCACTCTTCATCGTAGCGGTCGACGACCAGCGACACCCGCGGATTTTCCGCGATATTGCGTAGACGCCGGAGGCCCCCCGCCTGGATCCGCTTGGGCTTGGCGTCGATCGCGGAAAAGCACGCCCGCCCGTCGAAGACGTAGCACACCGGCACGACGAGCGGCTGACCCGCCCGGTCCGCCGTGCCGAGCCGCGCGACCCGACTCTCGCGCAGGAGCTCGGCGGCGAACGCGGGTAGGGCGACGCTCACCGGATGAGCTTCGCGTATTGGTCCAGGAGCGGCAGCACGGCGTCGCGGCCCTCCGACGGCAATCGCAGGATGGCGCGCGTGATCCCGGCGTTGGCGTAGGCGTCGAGCGTGTCGCGCTCCGCCTTCGCCCCGAACACCGACACCGAGATCGTCGCGGGATCCCGGCCGGCCTTCGCCGCACGCGCCTTCAGGTCGGCGAGTCCCGGCAGGATCGCTTCGGCGTTGCGCCCGCGCGGGAACCAGCCGTCGCAGAAATCCACGATGCGGCGAAGCGTGTGAACGCTCTCGCCGCCCAGCAGCACCGGCGGGTGCGGCTTCTGGACCGGCTTGGGATACGACCAGATCGGGTCGAAGTTGACGTACTCGCCGTGGAACTCGGCCGCTTCTTTCGTCCAGATCTCCTTCATCGCGAGGATCCGTTCCCGGAGCAGCCGGAAGCGCGTCTTGAAGACGGTGCCGTGGTTCTCCATCTCTTCGGCATTCCAGCCGGCGCCGATGCCGAACAGGAACCGTCCATTCGAGAGGAGATCGAGGCTCGCAATTGCCTTCGCGAGGGTGATCGGGTCGTGCTCGATGACGAGGCAGATGCCGGTGCCGACCTTGAGGCGGCGCGTCGCGGCCGCGGCCGCGGTGAGCCCGATGAACGGGTCCAGCGTGTGCGAGTACTCCTTCGGCAGCGGGCCGCCGCCTGCGAACGGCGACCGCCGGCTCGTCGGAATGTGGGTGTGCTCGGTCACGAACAAGGACTCGAACCCGCGCTCCTCCGCGGCCCGCGCCAGCTCGTCGATTCGGATCGAGTAGTCCGTCGGAAAGATGAAGACGCCGTAGTGCATGAATTCTCCCCTTGGTGGCCGGCCGCCGCCGCTCAGGCGGGCGCCGGCGAGAGCGAGAAGTGAGTGTGCCGCGCGCGCCAGCGGCCGTCGCGCTTTTCGAACGCGATCGTCAAGCGGCCGGGCCGTGAGAAGGTCGTGCCGTCGGGCCGCACGCCAAGTGAGTCCCCTGGAGCCGCGACCCAGGCGCGATCGCCGCTGATCTCACCGCGGGCCGCGTCCGTGCGGATCGTGAAGTCGCAGACGTTCGGCCAGACGCGGCGCCACTGCTGCTCGGTGACCCGATCGTGGAGATTGATCTTCGTCTCTGCGATCGAGCAGACGGTGAGGACCAGATGGTCGAGGCGCTCTAGCGTCACGTAAAGATGGCTTCCGGCAGGAACGCGGAGACGATCCAGTTGGGCGCATCGACGATCTCGCTGATCTTGAGGTCGACGGCCACGCTGCAGAGGATGTACGCCTCCTCGCGGCTGAGCCCGCGCTCCGTCGCGAGGTGGTCGATCATGTAGCGAATCGCCTGCTGGGCGCTGGCGAAGAGGTCGGGGCCGTGCGCGGTCGTCGCGAAGCACGGCCCGCGCTCGGTCGCCGAGGCGAGCGGACCCCGCGTCCGGAACTGCGGCTCCTTCTGCTCGCGCCCGGACGCGAGCCCGAAGCGGAGCGTGACCTGTCCCATCATCTCGACCGCCGTGACGCACACCTCGCCGTCGCCCTGCGCCGCGTGCGCGTCGCCGACGCTGAAGAGCGCGCCGTCCACCCACACCGGTAGGAAGAGCGTCGTCCCGGCGGTGAGCTGCTTGACGTCCATGTTGCCGCCGTTCTTCCGGGGCGGCATCGTGCTGTGGGATCCCGGCTCGTCCAGGGCCACGCCCATCACCCCCGGAAACGGGGCGATCGGCACGGCGATGTTCCGTCCCATGCGCGCGTGCGTGCCGTTACTGAGGTCCCAGATCGTCAAATGCGGCTTCGAGAAGTCGGCCTCCGGCAGGAGACCTCGTCCCGGGCGGATCGCCGTCCAGCCGAACGCGGCGGCCGGCTTCACGTCGAGGATCTCGATCGTCAGCACGTCGCCGCGTCGCGCGCCCTTGATGCTGACCGGGCCCGTCAGGGGGTGGCCGCGGAACGGGCCGCGCGCGAGAACGTCGGCGTGCGTCGAGGACGATGAATAGTAACCGTCGGCGGCGTCGCGAGTGTCGAAGATCACGGTATCGCCGGGATCGATCGTGAGCCGCGGCGGCAGAGCGTTGTTCCACTCCCGGTGGACCGTGGACCGATCGAGGTGGTGGGTGATTGCCATCGTTGTCACGATCCTCCGGTCATTGCGCCAGCTCGTTCCAGACCACCATGCCCGTCCCTGACCGCCACGCCACGGCGGGCATGTAGGTGAGCACGTCCGCCGGACCTCGGGTGAATGCCAGGACGAGCACCCACGCGAGCAGCTCGGCGGTGCCCCCCGACCCGGCCGCTTCCATCCGCTCGAGCGGACACTCGCGAAGCAACGCCGCGTGGTCGCCCTGCTTCAGCAGGTCGAGAAACCACCGATCGAAATCCTCGTCCACCCAGAAATACCGTGGTCCGCCCGGCTCGTGCGAGAGCCCGCCGGTGGCGACCACCGCGATCCGCTCGTTGCCGGGATACGCCGCGAGAATGTCGCGCAAGCACGTCCCGACGTGGTACGCGCGCTCGGGCGTCGGAATCGGTGGCACCGTACAGTTCATGGTGACGGGGACCAGCCGGAACTGTGCGTCAGGGTTCAGATAGTGGGTCGGCACGGAGATGCCGTCGTCGAACTGCATCTCGCGGAGATAGGCGAGCGCCAGCCCACGGCGCGCGCCCTCGTTGACGATCCACCGCGCCAGCGGAGCGTGGCCCGGGACGCGATACTTCTCCATGGCGAGCCACTCGTCGAACCATTCGGCAGGGCCGACGTGTTCCTCGCCGATGCCTACGGTGTACTCGGGCATGTTGTTGATCGGCCAATTGAGCAGGTGATCGTTGCTGAACATCACGAGGACGTCCGGGCGCGCCGCCTCCAGGCGGCGCCGCATCTCGGCGGTCGCCTGCAGCGCCAGCTGCTGGAATTCCTGGGAGGCCCGCGTGAACCATCCGGTCAGACCGGGCGAGTGCGTCATGGCCATCGCGGCGACGACCTGAGCCATTACCGCGCTCGCTCGAGCCGGGCCTGCAGGGCCATCGCCTTCGCCGTCTCCTCCGGGTACGCCCGCTGGTAGCATTCGAGCGCGGCGCTGGCGTTGCTGTTGTGCGCGGCGCCGAAAAACAGCCGGAGGATCTGCGGCACGTAGTATTGGTGCACGCCGAGGTCCATCATCCGGCGCGGATCCTTGTCGCGAACCGCTTCGTACTCGGCTTGGCTCAGCCCGAACTCGCGCGCGAGCCCCTGGAGGTCCTCGACGAACCGCGCGCGGAGCGCGGCGTCACGGCGGACGTGGAACATCATCTCGTTGACCGGTAGCGTCTTGTCGCAGCGCTCCACGTTGCCCATCCGCCGCCTCCCGGAAGGGGGCTACGCCCCCGCCCCGTCCGCCTGGGCTTTCAGCACTTTGGGATTCACCTTGAGAAACATGATGACGCACCGGTCGGCGCCGAGATTCCGGACGTCGTGCGGCACGCTCGCCGGAAACTTCACGATCGCTCCGGCCGGGACAACGACCTCCTCGCCAGCGATGCTCATGATGGCCGTGCCCTCGAGGACGTAGATCGCTTCCTCCTCCCGGGGGTGGGTGTGCATGACGGTCGACTGTCCCGGCTCGTAGCAGGCGATCTCCGACCAGAGCTGCTCGGTCTTGAAGAGCATCTTCCGGACGCGTTTGTCGGAGGCGAAGGCCTTGAGGGCGTGGAGGTCGAACACCTGGGCGACGCCCGTCGTCGTGGCCCCCGCGGTCTCGTCCATGGTGCGACCTCCCGTGCGATGAATCGTGGGCGACAGTTTACCTCGAATCCGACGCCGACCTCTTCAGTCCCGCCGGATACCTTTCACCGCGTCGACAACCCCGCGAGATGGTCTTCCGGCACGTCGAGCGCTTCGTCATGCGGCAAGTCTAGCACTCTTGACTTCGCGGGGATTTGGTCTGACAGTGCCTCGCGCGACGATCGACACGATACGTGGCGCGCGACTATAGACATGGAGATCAAGCCCTTTCGAGGCTACCGATACACCGGCGACACGACGCGCGACATCTCGACGGTCGTCGCGCCTCCGTACGACCAGATCAGCCCGGAGACCCAGGACCGCCTTTACGCCCTGAATCTCCACAACATCGTCCGGGTGACATACCCGAAGGACGCGCCCGGCAAGTACGGTCAGGCGCGCGAGGTGCTGGACGCCTGGTTGGCCGAGGGCGTGTGGCGTCGCGACGAGCGGCCCGCGATCTACCCCTACCATCAGAGCTACACCGACACCGGCCAGTCGGTGACGCGGATGGGCTTCGTCGCGCTCGGCGGGGTGAGCGACTATCGACGGGGCGTCGTGCTGCCGCACGAGCGGACCCACGCCGGACCCAAGCGAGACCGGATGGATCTGCTCGAGGCGACGGCCGCCGACATCGGCTTGCTCTTCATGCTGGCGAGCGATCCGGACGGCGAGCTTGGGCGGGCGACGGCCCCCGCCGGCGAGCCGATCGCCGAGGCGCGCGACCTGAAGGGAGAGCGGCACCGTCTCTGGCGGGTGACCGACGCGACGGTGATCGCGCGCGTCCAGGCATTGATGGCGCCGCGCCAGGTGATCATCGCCGACGGTCACCACCGGTACGAGACGGCGGTGGCGTACGCGGGGCACCATCCGGAGGCCGCCCACAAACTGATGGCGTTCTTCGCGCTCGAGGCGCCGGGGCTCACCATCCTCCCGAACCACCGCCTCGTTCATAGCGTTCAGGGCTTCGATTTCGACGACCTCATGCAAGTGGCAACCCGCTGGTTCGACGTGGCCCCGCTCGCCGACCCGCTGGCGGCTCAGCTCGAGAACCGGACGATCGGCGTCGTCAGCGGTTCGGACGCCGCCCTGCTGAGGCTCAAGCCGGCCGAGTTCGATCGCATCGCGTGGCCCGAGCGGACGTCACGCGCCTGGCGGGGGCTCGCCGTGTCGATCCTCCACGAGGGACTGCTCCGCCCGCTGCTCGGCGTCACCGACGCCAAGCTCGACGCGAAGACGCACGTGGACTACACGGCCGACCGGGCCGAGGCGGTCCGGCTCGCCCGCGAGGGCAAGGTTCAGGCGGCGTTCCTGATCGCCCCCACGACGCCGGCGGAGCTGCAGGCGATCGTGCGTGGAGGCGAGCTCCTGCCGCAGAAGTCCACCCACTTCTACCCGAAGCTGCTGGACGGGCTCGTGTTCCATCGCCTGGGCGAATGAGATGGCGGCGGGCGCGCCGGTGACGCTTCGCTATACGGGCACGAGCGTCAAGCGGCTCGAGGACCCGCGGCTCCTGACGGGTCGCGCGCGATACCTCGACGACCTGGTGCTGCCGAGGATGCTCTCCGCGTGCTTTGCCCGGAGCCCGCACGCGCACGCGAGGATCAGCCGGATCGATGCCGCGGCGGCCACGGCGCTTCCCGGCGTCCTCGCGGTCGTCACCGCCGACCAGCTGCGGGCCGTGACGAAGCCGCTCGCCCCTCGGCTCGAGGGCGGGGGATTCACGGCGACGGCATGGCCCGCGCTGGCCGACGGCGTGGCGCGCTTCTGCGGGGAAGCGGTGGCCGCCGTCGTCGCCTCGAGTCCGTACGTCGCGGCCGACGCGCGGGAGCTGATCGCGGTCGACTGGGAGCCGCTGCCGGCCGTCGCGACGCTGGACGCGGCTCTCGCGGCGGGCCGGGTCCTGTTCCAGCGACGCCACCGCACGGGCGACGTCGACGGAGCTTTCGCGCGCGCGGCGATCGTCGTGGACGAAACGTTCGGGCACGACCGCTGCGCGCCCTCGCCGCTGGAGCCGCGAGGCATGATCGCCGATTGGGACGGCGAGACGCTGACCGTCTGGTCACCGAGTCAGTGCCCGTCGATCATGCGGACGGCCCTGGCGGTGGCCCTCGATCTCCCGGAGGCGCGCGTCCGGATCGTCACGCCGGACGTGGGCGGCGGCTTCGGGCTCAAGATGCAGGTCTTTCCCGAGGACGTCGCCGTGGCCGCGCTCGCGCGCAGGCTCGCACGTCCGGTGAAATGGATCGAGGAGCGCCGGGAGAATTTCGCCGCGGCGTCCCAGGCGCGTGAGCAACGCACGACCGTGGAGGTCGCCGCCGCGGCGGACGGCACACTGCTCGCCCTGAGGGCGCGGGTCGTGTCCGACGCGGGCGCGTATCACGCGTACCCGACCACGGGCGCCCTCGAGCCCCTGGGGACGGCGAGCATCCTGCCGGGCCCCTACCGGACGCCCGCGTACGAATACGAGGCGCTGGCGCTGGCGACCCACAAGCCGCCGCTCGGCGCCTATCGCGGCGTCGGCATGACGATGGGCGCGTTCGTGATCGAGCGCCTGCTCGACCTGGTCGCGGCGCGCGCCGCTCTCGACCCGGCCGAGGTGCGGCGGCGCAATTTCATCCCGCGCGAGGCGTATCCGTTCACGTCGGCGACCGGGTTGACCTACGACAGCGGCGATTTCCCGACGGCACTCGAGCAGGTCCTGGCCGCCGTCGAGTACGAGAAGCTGCGGCGCGAGCAGCAGGCGGCGCGGGCGGCCGGTCGCGCGGTCGGCATCGGCATCGCGTGCTACACCGAGTACACGGGGATGGGATCGGCGGTCTTCCGGGAGCGCGGCATGACCGACGTGCCCGGCATCGAAGCGGCGACGCTCACCATGGATCCGGACGCCACCGTGAGGTGCACCGTGAGCTTCCCCACTCAGGGACAGGGACACGCGACCACGATCGCGCAGATCGTGGGCGATCGCCTGGGCCTGCCCCTCGAGAGCGTTCGCGTGCTGCCCGGCGACTCATCCGGCTCGCCGCGGGGCAGCGGCACCTTCGCGAGCCGCGGGACCGTCTCGATGCTCGGCAGCGCGGGCGCCGCCGCCGACTTGATCGCCGAAAAGATTCGGGCGTTCGCGGCACATCGGCTGGAGGCGAGCGCTGACGACGTGGTGCTCGAATCCGGGCGTGCCTGGGTGCGCGGCTTTCCCGATCGCGCGGTCGGCGTGGCGGAGATCGCGCGGCTCGCGTATTCGCCGCCTCTCGGCGGTCTGCCGGACGGCCTCACGCCCGGCCTCGAAGCGAGCGTCTACTTCGATCCGCCCGGGCCGACCTTCTCGGGCGCGATCCACGTCGCGGTCGTCGAGATCGACCCGGACACAGGGCGGGTGGGCGTCAAACGCTACGCGCTGGTCGAGGACTGCGGACCCGTGATCAACCCCATGATCGTGGACGGCCAGATCCACGGCGCCGTCGCGCAGGGCATCGGGGAAGCGCTTCTCGAGGCGGTCGTGTACGATGCTGACGGCCAGCTGCTCACCGCGACGCTCATGGACTACGCGCTGCCCAGGGCCGCGGATCTACCATCGTTCGAGATCGGCCATCTCGAGACGCCGTCGCCCATCATGCCCGGAGGCGTGAAGGGCATGGGCGAGGGAGGGACAATCGGCGCGCCCGCGACGATCGCCAACGCGGTCGCCGACGCCGTGCGCCATCTCGGCGCGCGGATCACGAAGCTTCCAATTCGCCCGGAGTCGCTTCTCGGGCGCGCCGAAAGCGCGCGCCGACCGGCCGTCATGAGGATCTAGAGATGGGAAAGCAGGATCTCGACATCGCCCGCGCGGTGAAGCTCCAGCCGATCCAGGCGATCGGCGAGGCGCTCGGATTGAACGGAGGCGACCTCGAGCCGTACGGGAGCTACAAGGCGAAGATCCGCTGGGAGGCGATCGAGCGCGCGAGCGCCCGCCCGGACGGGGCGCTCGTGCTCGTGACCGCGATGACCCCGACGCCCGCCGGAGAAGGCAAGTCGACGACCACGATCGGGCTCGCCGACGGGCTGCGGCGGCTCGGCAAACGTGCGATCGTCGCGATGCGCGAGCCGTCGCTGGGGCCCGTCTTCGGCGCCAAGGGCGGCGGAACCGGTGGGGGCCACGCGCAGCTCGCGCCCATGGAGGACATCAACCTCCACTTCACCGGCGACATGCACGCGATCGGCACCGCGCACAATCTCCTGGCCGCGATGCTCGACAACCACATCGCCCAGGGCAACGCGCTCGGACTCGATACCCGGCGGATCCTCTGGAAGCGCGTCCTCGACATGAACGACCGCGCCCTCCGCCACCTCGTCGTCGGCCTGGGTGGGCCGGCGCACGGCGTGCCGCGGGAGACGGGCTTCGATATCACCGTCGCCTCGGAGATCATGGCGATCCTCTGCCTGGCCCGCGACCTCCAGGACTTCAAGGCGCGCGTCGAGCGCGTGGTGGTCGCCGACCGGGGCGAGGGCGCCCTGGTGACGGCGCGCGAGCTTCGGGCCGCGGGCGCGATGGCCGTGCTCATGAAGGACGCGATCAAGCCCAACCTCGTCCAGACCCTCGAGGGCACGCCCGCGCTCGTCCACGGCGGTCCGTTCGGTAATATCGCCCACGGCTGCAATAGCCTCATCGCCACCCGGCTGGCGCTCAAGCTGGGGGAGGTCGTGGTCACCGAGGCCGGCTTCGCCAGCGATCTGGGCGCCGAGAAGTTCGTGGACATCAAGTGTCGCACCGGGGGGCTGGCGCCGTCGGCGGCGGTCATCGTCGTCACGACGCGTGCCCTCGCGCTGCACGGCGAGGAGAACCTCGCCAAGCACGTCGAGAACGTGCGCCTCTACGGGCTGCTGCCGGTCGTCGCGCTGAACTGCTTCGCCGAGGACACCGACGAGAAGGTCAGCGCTGTGCTGTCCACCTGTCGAACTCTCGGGGTGCCGTGTGGGGTGTCGCGCGGCTGGGAGCTCGGTGGCGCCGGCGTGTCGGACCTCGCCGGATTGGTCCTCGACGTGATTCGCTCCGGCGGCGGCGCGGGCCCCCGGTATCTCTACCCCGACGAGCTCGGCCTCGCGGCGAAGCTCGAGACGATCGCCACGCGGGTCTACGGCGCCGACGGTGTGACGTTCGCACCGGCGGCCGTCGCCAAGCTGGCGCGCTTCGAGGCACTGGGGTACGGCCGCCTGCCGGTGTGCGTCGCAAAGACGCAGAATTCCCTCAGCGATGATCCGAAGCGGCGTGGTCGGCCCCGGGGCTTCACGGTCACGGTCCGTGATGCCGCGCTCTGCGCCGGCGCCGGCTTCGTCGTCGCTTACGCGGGCGACATCCTCACGATGCCGGGCCTTCCGAAGGTGCCCGGCGCCGAAGGCATCGACATCGACGGGAGCGGCAACATCGTCGGGCTCTTCTGAGGAACCTCCGCGAGGCTGTGCTAGTATCGCTCAGGCGATGCGCGACGTCCTTCTCGGAGCCGACGGTCCACCACCGAACCCGACGCGGCGGCGCCCCGCGATGCTCCTCTCGCTCGGCGAGGACCTGGCGGAGGAGTGACGCCGTGGACGGGGCGACCGAGCGGCCCGTAGATCTCGCGGTGGCGCTGCGCTGGCTCGGCGGCGACCAAGGGCTCTTGCGCGAGCTGGTCGGCATCTTCGTCGACGACGGGCCCAAGCGGCTCGAGGCGCTGCGCGCGGCGATGACCGCGGCCGACGTCCAGCAACTCGAGCAAGTCGCGCACAGCCTGAAGGGCTCGGCGGCCATCCTGGGGGCCGCGCGGCTTCAGGAATCGGCGCTGGCGCTCGAGGAGGCGGCCCACGACGGGCGCGCCGAGAGTGGCGTTCATCTCGTCGCGCAGCTCGCGCGCGAGGTCGAGCAGGTCATCGCCTTCTTCGCCGATCCTGCCTGGCAGGAGCGGTTAGACGTCGAGCCGTCGCCGTGAGGGTGTTGATCGTCGACGACGAGCCGATTGTCCGTCGCTTGCACGAGGCCTCTCTGACCGGGTGGGGGTTTCAGGTCGTCACGGCGTCCAGCGGCGAGCAGGCCTGGGAGATCTTCCAGCAGGACGACCCGCCGTCGCTCGCCATCCTCGACTGGACGATGCCGGGCATGGATGGCCTCGAGTTGTGCACGAGGATTCGCTCGATGGGCCGGGAGCCGAAGCCCTATCTCATCTTCGTGACGGCCAAGGCCCGCACCCAGGACATCGTGACCGGCCTCGGGGCGGGCGCCGATGACTACATCGTGAAGCCCTTCGAGCGGGAGGAGTTACGCGCGCGCGTCCAGGTCGGCTTCCGCATGCTGGAGCTCCAGGCGGCGCTCGCGGATCGGGTGCGAGAGCTCGAGGAGGCCCTCACGCGGGTGAAGCAGCTCCAGGGGCTCCTCCCGATCTGCTCGTACTGCAAGAAGGTCCGCGACGACCAGAACTACTGGCAGCAGGTCGAGACCTACATCGAAGGTCACTCCGACGCCCAGTTCACGCACGGGATCTGTCCGGAATGCCGCCAGAAGTACGTCGAGCCCGAGCTCGAACGGCTGCGCCGGATCAGACAAGCACGGTCCGGTGAGCCATGATCGCGCTGCGTCGGGCGGACGCCCGCGGGCACTTCGATTTCGGCTGGCTCGACACCCGTCACACGTTTTCTTTCGCGGAGTATTACGACCCGAACCAGATGGGGTTCCGCACGCTCCGTGTCATCAACGAGGACCGCGTTCAGCCCGGTCTCGGGTTTCCGACCCACGGGCACCGAGACATGGAGATCGTCAGCTACGTGCTCGAGGGCGCGCTCCAGCATCGAGACAATCTGGGGACCGGCTCCGTGATCCGGCCCGGCGAAATCCAGCGCATGAGCGCGGGGACCGGCGTGACCCACAGCGAGTTCAACGCCTCCCCGAGCGAGCTCGTTCATTTCCTCCAGATCTGGATCGTCCCGGACCGTCATGGACGCGAGCCGAGCTACGAACAGAAGACGATCCCCGACCCGGACAAGCGGGGCACGCTCCGCTTGATTGCCGGCCCCCGAGGAAGCGCCTCGGTCGTGACCCTCCATCAGGACGTGCGCCTCTACTCGGTGCTGCTCGAGCGCGAGCAAGAGGTGGTTCACGAACTCCGCCCCGAGCGTCACGCGTGGGTGCAGGTCGCGCGCGGCGCCGTGACGCTCGACGGCCAGCCCCTGTGGCACGGGGACGGCGCCGCCGTCAGTGCGCAGCCCTCGCTCCGGCTCATCGGCGTCGAGCTCGCGGAGGTGCTGGTGTTCGACCTCACCTGATTGAAGATCGGGGGGAGCGAGCGCCGCTCCGTTCACGCCCGATAGTGTAGCCTTGCCCGTCCCGTTCGAGGGCCGCGTAGACGCCCGCTCGTCAGTCCCTGGCGCCCCGGTGCTCGTCCAGGCCGGGGCGCTGGTGCGCATTCTGGCGTTCGGCTAGACTCCCCGGCAGCTGTCCTCAACCGAGGTGCCCATGCGGCGGATCGGGCTCGCGGTCCTTCTCGCTGTCGGCCTCCTGTTTGCGCCGCTCACCACCGGGGTGCAACCGGCGGCGAAGATCCCGAAGATCGGGATTCTCCACGTATCCACGGCGGCGGCTACTCAGCATTTCTTCGAAGCGTTCAAGCAGGGGATGCGAGAGCGGGGGTACGTGGAAGGGCAACACGTCGTCTTCGAGCGTCGGTTCGGCGAGAACAGGCGCGAGGGGATATCCGACGCCGCGGCCGAGCTGGTGCGCCTCAAGGTCGACGTCCTCGTGACGGCCACCGATGAGGGGATTGCGGCGGTCAAGCAACACACTTAGACCATCCCGATCGTGATGGCCAACAGCACCGATCCGGTCGGGACCGGATTCGTCGCGAGCCTGGCGCGCCCCGGCGGAAACATCACCGGCCACAGCTCTATGTCCCCGGAGCTCAGCGGGAAGCGATTGGAGCTCCTGAGGGAGATCGTCCCCGGGCTCTCCCGAGTCGCGATCCTCTGGAATCCAGCGATCCGGGGCGCCGTGTTTGACTACAAGGAGACGGAGGGCGCGGCCCGTTCGCTGCATCTGCAGCTTCAATCGGTTGAAGTGAGCCGTGCCGACGACCTCGAGCGCGCCTTCTCGGCGGTGACGACGGGACGCGCGGAGGCATTGGTCGTACCGGCGCAGAATCCCGTCGCGCTCGCGAACCGGAGCGAGATTGTGAGACTCGCGCAGATGAATCGGCTGCCGTCCATTTATGGAACCATAGAGTTCGCGGACGCGGGCGGCCTCATGGCCTACGGGCCGAACGGCGCCGACTTGTGGCGGCGCGCCGCCACGTATGTGGACAAGATCCTCAAGGGCGCCAAGCCTGCCGACCTCCCCGTCGAGCAGCCGACTAAGTTCGAGCTGGTCGTGAACCTGAAAACCGCCAAGGCGCTCGGCCTGACGATCCCGCAGACGCTGCTGCAACGGGCGGATCGGGTGATCCAGTAGCACGTGGTGGCCCGCGCGGGGCCCAGACGGGCGTGAACCGCTCCCCCCGATTCCACCCACCGTCCCGCACTTCGATCGTGGCGCCCGCAAAGCGGGCGCTCGAACGATGGGATTGATCCGACGCGTTACTAACGCGGCGTGAGAATCGTTTCGGGGGACGGGGGGCTCGGTCGTAGTCGGGCCCTTGCGGATTCCTTGGCGGCGGCCAGCGTCTGCCGGGCGAGGATGCTCAAGCAGCGCCACGGGCTCAACGGGCGGCTGACGACGCTGACCCGGCCCTGCTTGATCGCGGACAGCACCGATTCGACGGACAGGTCGGACTCGATGAGAGAGAAGGTCGTTCCGAACTGGTCGGCGAGGTGACTGTCGGAGGTTCCGAGCAAGGGCAGGCCCACCGCGCTGGCCAGCTTGACCGCCGCCCGGTTGAAGTCTACGCGGGGCGTGTAGAAGTGACTGAACTCGATCGCGTCGAACAGATCGATCTCCTGCCACAGCCGCTCCCGAAGACAGAAGGGTGCCGGGAACAACGGGTGGGGCGCGGCGACGAGCCACTCGGGCGTCCGGTAGCGGCGAAGGTCGGCAAAGGTCCGGAGCTTGTCGGCCGCGACATCGGCGTTGTAGACGAGGACGTGCCGGCCTTCCACCGTGGCCTCCACACCAGGGATCAGCAGGACGCCGCGGTCGCGCGCGTAGGCGGCCAGCTCGTCGCTGAAGGTGATCGTGTCGTGATTGGTGATGCTGAGCACGCGGTAGCCCTCGCGGGCCGCCCGCGCGATCATCTCACGGGCGCTATAGGTGATGCCGGGCTCCGCCTCCCGCGTGTGGAGGTGCAAGTCGGCCCGGAGCCGCACGTTCACGCTGTCACCATCCGTCCGCCGAGCGGCCCTGCCGCCGGACGCTCCGGTCGTCGCGGTGGCAAGAAGCGAAGCGCCCGCGGGGCGCACGAACCCTCCACTCTGATCATCGTGCCGTTTTCCGGAGCAAGGGCGATACCAAGCGTATAGGGCGGGCTCGAAGCGAGCGTCTTGATTGATGTTGCCTCGAGTCGATCCGGCTGGATGAAGACCCCCGGGGGCTAGATTCTTTCCGCCTGGTGGAGACCTGACCGGCGGACCTGGATCAGGTCTGCCGGGGTGTCAAAGAACTTGCCGTACAGGGTGCCAGTTCCTTATGTGGGCGGTGAGATGTCTCGCAGTGAAATCAATAGTTTCCGGATAAGCCCCAAGATGGCAGGTCGATTGCTGCCAGGATTACAATGAAGGCAGGCCATGAAATTTCTCGAGCGCGTGATCGGGCGGTGGCGGTCGCAACGGCCACGTTACGCATTGGCTTTGGCAGGCGGCGGCGTGATCGGCGGCATGTACGAGGTAGGCG
>Ga0099827_10000023_pt1 | contig 41511 bp, 40 predicted proteins | sample CZO8metaG_FD_79339 | JGI IMG/M metagenome (GOLD analysis project Ga0099827, IMG submission 79339) | Vadose zone soil microbial communities from the Eel River Critical Zone Observatory, Northern California, USA - CZOApr15con1.8 metaG | ecosystem: Environmental > Terrestrial > Soil > Vadose zone ...
CCTTCGGCAGCGCACTCATGAGCGACTATAACTTCCGCGGCATCAGCGTGTCGGCGCGACGGCCGTCGGTCACGGTCTACGCAGAGCCGCGATACAAGGTTGGTTCGAACCTGGAGCTTTATGCGGGACTTTCGGCCTCGAGCGTCGACCTGCCGAATCGGCCTGCCGCGCAGATCGTCTATGCCGCCGGCATTCGGCCAAGGTTCGGGGCGCTCCAGCTCGACCTGGGCGCAGAATACCTCGACTACCCGGGCGGCATTCTCTTCGACGGTCTCGGATCGCCTGCAACCTGCACCAATGGCTTCTTCTTCCTGGGCCAGTGCAATACCAGCAAGGCGGTCGTCAGCTTCTGGCAGGCGTACGCCAACACGACGTTTGCCATCAACGATCGGTTGGCGGTCGGCAGCATCCTCGACCACTCTCCATCGTGGTCGAACTCGGGCGCACCCGCCACCTACGCAGCGCTTACGGTCAAGGCCGATTTGCCGCGCTCAATGTTGCCGGCGAAGGTCGGCGCATTCGTGAGCGGGGAGATCGGGCACTACTGGCTCGGCACGACCGATGCGTTCTATGGCGTCCCTGCGTTCCCGGCCGGAGTTAAGCTCCCGGACTATACGACGTGGCACATCGGTCTTGGCCTGACCTACAAGACGGCTACCTTTGACCTGCGCTACTACGATACCAATTTGTCCAAAGCGAACTGCAATGTGCTCACCGGCGACCATACCGCGACATTCGGTGGCGCCGGTGCGATCACACCGATCAACTTGAGTGGTCTCGTGTCGAGGTGGTGCAGCGCGGCTGTTATTGTGAAGCTTAGTTTCGACATGACGCTCGCAGGATTGAAGTAAAACCAAAAAGGGGCTCCGATGCTTGGAGTCCCGGATCGCGTTCTGCGTGGGCGAAATTCAGTTCAGCAATTTTGCACCGTAGTTCATCGTCGGCGCCTTCACCTGCAGGTTGCGAGGGTTGTTGTTGGTGACGTTGAACGTGGCGCTGCCTTGCACCCAGATTTTGTCGGCGACGATCGCCATGCTGGGGGAATTGGCATTCAGGACGGAATTGCCGAAAACCCAGAAGTTCTGCGTTGGGAAGTAGGCCACTCCATCATATTGCAATTTGGCGCTGCCTTGGTTGCCCCCGGAGGAGCCCCCGATGGAGGCCCAGAGCCCGCGCGTGTTGTCGTCGTTCGGGTCCTGAAAGAACTGCATGTTCACGTATGTGCCGGAAGTCGGCGAGGTCAGGTTGACGACGGAGTCTCCCCAAACCTGAAGGGTGCTGCCTTTGCCGGTGAAGGCGATCATCACCTGGTCGCCGGTGACGCTCGCATTCCCGTCAATCCACAACGGTCCATCCACCATGACATAAATGCCGGGTTGCAGCGTGACCACGGTGCCTGCGCCAAAGATGTGGAGCCCGCCGCAGTAGGTGCCGGGCCACAGCGTCGCGCTCGCTTTGATGTCCACGTTCTTGTTGCCGCCGCCCTTGGAGCAGTCGTCATGGTACGGGAACGGCAGCGAGGCGTACGGGTCCTTGATCTTCGGTGAGCCGTCTACTGGAGGTGGGGAGAAGTTGTTGGTCTTGTGGCCTCCGGTCACTCCGAATTTCTTTGCGTTCACGGCGGCCGTCCCCTCCTGCGTCATGCCGGATTGGCTGGTCGTGTTGGCCTGGACCCCGCAGCCGACATTGACTTGCGGCTTGCCGTTGACGTCGAACGAGCCGTTGTCGAGGCCGTTGAGCCCGAGGACGCATACCGGAATGGTCTGCTTGGTCGCGGCCGCCGTCACGCCGACCGCGTAGGTCCTGGTGCCGACGATGCCCCCGAACGGATTGGTAGCATCTGCGGAGGCCTGACCGGAAATCGTTATGCCACTGAGAGTGAAGCTCGCCGCGATGTTCGACGCCGTGGACTTGGTGAAGCTGGCGACGTTGCTTTGAAAAGCATTTTGCGCGGTCGCGATCGGATCGTCGCCCGAATCGATGACGATGGCGCCCGCCAGCACCGCCGAATCGAGCGCCGCCTGCATGTTGGCGCGTGCAGCGTTGCCGGAGGAATAGGACACGGCGGCACCCACGGCGGCTATTGCGACCGGAATGAAGATCGCACCAATAATCATCACGTTGCCGCGCTCGTCCCTCCGAAAACGATGGTGCAGATCCATGAGGCCGTTACGAAGCACCCGGGACTGGCGGCCGTTGCTGCCGGTCCCTCCGCTCTCGTCAACGATGAAAGACTGACTGCGACTTGACATCGGATCCTCCATAGCAGGGATCGACCAATTCGTTTCGTGCAATGGAACTAATTGAAGCAATCTAATCGAAAGTGACGAGATAGTTTGTTTAAGGGTTCGATCGATTCATGTTTTCTAAAGCATCGGCCGCCTCTTGCGATATCCTTGAGCAAAAATAAGCGCTTGCGGCCGATATTGGGGTCTCCCGCGAGCGGAAGACGTAAGCGAAAAAGTTTTCCCGCGCAGTTAATAAATGATCGACGTGAACGCGAACAAACTCCGGTCCATCTTATTAAAATGGAAGATTCTCTTCGGTAGAAAAGGCACCGCCACGGGTGAAACGCTGCAAGGTAAGACAGGCGATGGCCGCCGCCAACCATGCGCGGATCGAATTGGTGTCGTCCCCGCCGTGCGAGGCGTTCCGCCCTCGTTTCGGCCGGAGCAAATCGCGTGGCGACCGCGCGATCGCGGACCGATCCGCCCCGGATCTGAATGGCCGCCTCGGTCGGCCGGCAATCATCGTAGCCTTCATTTCAGCCGCGGCCCTCGTCGGGCTCGCAACCAACCTCTCGATGCAGCTGCTCAATCTGCGCATGCAGCATATGGGGGTGTCCGGATTCGGCATCGGCTTGAGTGTCGCGATTCAAGCCCTTGGAATCATCGTCGCCGCTCCGGCGACCAAACACGTCATTTCCCGTTTTGGCATCCGACGCACGCTGTTGATCGGTGCGATGCTGTCCAGCGCGACATTGATCATGTTTGGCCTCGTGGTCGATCTTTTCATCTGGAACTGCATGCGGCTGGTGTTTGCGACCGGGCTTGGATTGCTCTTTACCGCGAGCGAATCCCTGATCGTCTCTCGTGCGAACGCGACGAATAGAGGCCTGGTGGTGGGATGGTACGCGACCGCGCTCGCCACCGGCACGACCGCCGGTCCACTGCTCGTCACGGTTATCGGGATTCAGGGCGCGGCGCCGCTGCTTTGCGGAGCATTGTGCTTCTGGCTGGCCACGACCCCGATCGTCGCCTGCTTGAAACGCGGCGAGGAACTGGCCCCGGTCGTTCGCAAGTCGACCTTTGCGGCCTTGCGCGTCGCACCGATCGCCTTCCTGTCGGCCTTCGTGTTTGGCGTCATGGACAACGGCGGAATGGCGATGCTCGCCGTCTACAGCGTTTTGAATGGCTACGATTACTCCAGTGCCGTCAGCTTGGCCGTATTCGCGACGCTCGGCGCCATCGTGCTGCAAATTCCGCTCGGATATTCGGCCAACAGACTGGACCCGAGGCGCGTCCTGCTTTTTTGCGGTCTCTGCTCGATCGCTTTGTTGGCGTTGTTGCCCAATGTCATGAGTCTTAAACCGTTGGCGTTTGCCATCACATTCGGCCTCGGAGGCGTAATGGAGGGGCTCTACACCGTCGGCCTGTTCTGCATCGCAAAGTATTATCGAGGCCTCGGCATATCGTCGGCCAACGGCTGTTTCATCTCGATGTGCGGATTTGGTGAACTGGTGGGGCCGTTGGCCACCGGGGCGAGCGTGGAATACCTCGGCGCACAAGGCTTTGTGCTCAGCCTCACGACAACGCTGGCCGTCTATATCGTATTGATTGTCAGCCTGAAATCGCGAGCGGCAACCGAGATGGCGACTGTTCGTCGGGTCAGCTGACTCCTTACCGCGCAAGATTGCGATGTCGCCGAGATTAGCTCATGGCGTACCGTGCTAGCCTATTCGCTCGTCTCGATGAACTCGGCGCCGATTTCGTCATCCAATCGCCACACGACCCGGCATTTTCGCCCGGCCTGGCCGGTGCCGTCGAAAACCAGGATAAACTCGTCCGGGAGGTCGATGCCATCGGCGAAAAGCCTGATGCCGCCGTCAGAGGCGTCGGTGACCAGGCAAGCATGCACCGGTGAGCCGACGTGGGATTGTATCCTCGCCGCGCTATTCACGACTTGGCGCTGCGTCCGTCGCCTCTCCTGCCACATAAAGCGTGCTCTTCATCCGAAGCAATATCGGCGTTTCAGCCGGCAAAAGGGACGATAGCGGAGCAGGGTTGATGAGACCTTACGCTTTTTTCGGCTAGTTTGCGGCCCCCGCAATCGACCTGTCGCCGCGCCCCGTCACGGTCGCCAATAGCGATCCTTATGAAACCAGCTTGACGACCAGTGGGCTGAACGGCTTCGTCGCATAGCTGCTGCAATTGATCGCCAGCGACGAGTTGCCGACGAAGCTGATGGTGTTGCCGATGATCTGCGTGCAGGTCGTGCTGGTGCCGGCGCCGCCGGCGTAGCTGATGGCGCCGGTCGGGACATAGACCGCGCCGCCGAGATATTGGGTGGCGCCACCGTTGAACTTGAACGTGGTGCCGAGGGGGATGCCGCGATCGCCGAAGACCACGATGCCCGCCGTCGATCCGGACTTGGGCGGCGTCAGATTGACGGTGGCGTTGCCGTTGATCGCGGCGGTCGCGTAGCTGCTGCCGTTCTTCTTGGTGAACACCAGCGTCACGCCGGTGCCGGTCAGCGTGGCGCCGCCGTTGACGGTGAGGCTCCCCCCGTCCAGGTAATAGATGCCGGGGTTGAGCGTGACGTTGGCGCCGGCATTGAGCTTCATGCCGCCGCAATAGACGCCCGGGTTGATCGTGACGGCCGACTTGGCGGTGAAGTTCTCATCCGTACAGGCATAGAAAGTCGGAAACGAGTCATTGGCGTAAGGGTCCTCGACCGGCCCGACGTGGGTCCTGATTCCCTGGGTGGTCGTGATGCTCGTACTCCCCGACAGGTCGCCGACCACGCCGACCGACAGGGCCGATAGCGAGGCCGAGCCGCCCACGGTAAGGGCGGTCGAGCTGTCCGAGTTGTCGTAGAGGCTGCAGCTATTGAGATTGACCGACGTCGACCCCTGCGCCGTGATCGCTCCGCCGGCGGTTTTGTTGAGCGACAGCACGCATCCGAGCCCGTCGGCGACCGCTACCGCGCCGGATTTCACGGATAGATTGAGCGTCGGAATGCCCAATAGGGTCAGGAAGTCGGTCGCCAGGGAGCCGGTGGCGGTGAGATTGACCGATGTCCCGCCTGCGACCGGCGACGCGGCGACGTCGACTGCGACGTTCTTCACCTCGGGCCGCGAGAAGTTGGCGTTGAAATAGCTGCTGGCGTTCTGGCTCGGCTGGGAGCTCGAGCCCTGCTGGCTTTGCTGGGCCAGGATGATCGCGGTTGCGTCGAGGGCCGCCTGCATGGCGGTACGGGCGGCGTTGGCACGGCTGTAGTCGACCGCGGCCCCCACGCTGCCGACGAGCGGGATGATGCCGAGCGCGAGGAGGGGTGTCACGCTGCCCTTGCGATCCCGGAAAAAGCTGGCAAATAGCACGGGAACCTCCGCCGCGATCTGCAGGGCCTATTGCCCGGGCGCGATGTTACGGCGGCGCAGGTTGCAATGTTGTGGAAGGAAATCCGAAAATTTTGGGTAATTTTGCCGCGAATTGTCCGCAATCGAGTCGCGATCGTTGCGGCGCGGGCGGGCGACCGGCATGGAATTTGCAGAAAAACCGGTGCGAAAAGGCCGAACGGGAGGGGGGACCACGAGATCTGGAACCGAGGCGGCGCCATCCGTATGATGATGTATGGGCGGTCTCTTGAGTCCGACCGCCGCCATGCCCTGATCCGTCCGCGACCATGACCAGAACAGCGACCGAAACGACCGCCAGCCCCGGGGGAAAGCCGCCTTCGCCGCGCCTCGGGGACGAGGACACCGGCAAGCGGCGCAACGCGGGAGCGCCCGGCACCGCGGTGATCGCCAAGACCCGGCCGCAGACCAAGCGTCCGAGCCTCTACCGCGTGCTGCTGTTGAACGACGACTACACGCCGATGGAGTTCGTGGTCCATGTGCTCGAGCGATTCTTCAACAAGGACCATGAAACCGCCCACCGAATCATGATGCATGTTCACCAGCACGGCATCGGCGAGTGCGGCGTCTTCACCTACGAGGTGGCCGAGACCAAGGTTACGCAGGTCATGGACTTTGCCCGCAAACATCAGCATCCTCTGCAGTGCGTGATGGAAAAAAAGTGACGACGATGGAAAGCAGGGAACGCCGGGACCATATCATGCGTTATCACGAGACCTGACATGCCGACGTTTTCGCGCAACCTCGAGCAGTCCCTCCACCGCGCCTTGGCCCTCGCCAACGAGCGTCATCATGAATACGCCACGCTCGAGCACCTCCTGCTCGCGCTGATCGACGACCAGGACGCCGCCGCGGTCATGCGCGCGTGCAACGTCGATCTCGACAAGCTGCGCCGGAGCCTCACCGCCTACCTCGAGAGCGAGCTCGAGAACCTGGTCAGCGACGGCAACGAGGATTCCAAGCCCACCGCCGGCTTCCAGCGCGTGATCCAGCGCGCCGTCATCCACGTGCAGTCCTCCGGGCGCGAGGAGGTGACCGGCGCCAACGTGCTGGTCGCCATCTTCGCCGAGCGCGAGAGCCACGCCGCCTATTTCCTGCAGGAGCAGGACATGACGCGCTACGACGCGGTCAACTACATCAGCCACGGCATCGCCAAGCGTCCCGGCATGTCGGAAGCGCGCCCGGTGCGCGGCACGGAGGAGGATACCGACACCAAGACCGGCGACGAGACCAAGAAGAAGGGCGACGCGCTCGAGGCCTATTGCATCAACCTCAACAAGAAGGCGCGCGAGGGGCGGATCGATCCGCTGATCGGGCGCGCGGCCGAGATCAACCGTACCATCCAGGTGCTGTGCCGCCGGCAAAAGAACAATCCCCTGTTCGTCGGCGATGCCGGCGTCGGCAAGACCGCGATCGCGGAAGGGCTGGCGCGGCGCATCGTGCACGGCGAGGTCCCGGACGTGCTCAAGAACGCCACCGTGTTCTCGCTCGACATGGGCACCTTGCTCGCCGGCACGCGCTATCGCGGCGACTTCGAGGAGCGCCTCAAGCAGGTGATCAAGGAGCTCGAAGCCTATCCCGGCGCCATCATGTTCATCGACGAGATCCACACCGTGATCGGCGCCGGCGCCACCTCCGGCGGCGCGATGGACGCTTCGAACCTGCTCAAGCCGGCGCTCGCCTCCGGCACGCTGCGCTGCATCGGCTCGACCACCTACAAGGAATACCGGCAGTATTTCGAGAAGGACCGCGCGCTGGTGCGCCGGTTCCAGAAGATCGACATCAACGAGCCGACGGTGCCGGACGCGATCGAGATCCTGAAAGGGCTCAAGCCCTATTTCGAGGACTACCACCGGCTCAAATACACCGCCGAGGCGATCAAGGCGGCGGTGGAATTGTCCGCCCGCTACATCCACGACCGCAAGCTGCCGGACAAGGCGATCGACGTGATCGACGAGTCGGGGGCCGCGCAGATGCTGCTGCCCGAGAGCCGGCGCAAGAAGACGATCGGCATCAAGGAGATCGAGACCACCATCGCCACCATGGCGCGCATTCCGCCGAAGACGGTGTCGAAGGACGACGCGGTGGTGCTGCAGCATCTCGACCAGACCCTCAAGCAGGTCGTCTACGGCCAGGACAAGGCGATTGCCGCGCTCGCGGCTTCGATCAAGCTCGCGCGCGCGGGCCTGCGCGAGCCGGAAAAGCCGATCGGCTGCTACCTGTTCTCCGGCCCGACCGGCGTCGGCAAGACCGAGGTGGCCAAGCAGCTCGCCACCGCGCTCGGGGTCGAGATGATCCGTTTCGACATGTCGGAATACATGGAGCGCCACACCGTCTCGCGGCTCATCGGCGCCCCGCCCGGCTATGTCGGCTTCGACCAGGGCGGCCTGCTCACCGACGGGGTCGATCAGCATCCGCATTGCGTTCTTCTGCTCGACGAGATCGAGAAGGCGCATCCGGACCTGTTCAACGTGCTCTTGCAGATCATGGACCACGGCAAGCTCACCGACCACAACGGCAAGCAGGTTGACTTCCGCAACGTGATCCTGATCATGACCACCAATGCCGGCGCCGCCGACCTGGCGAGGCAGGCCTACGGCTTCACCCGCATCAAGCGCGAGGGCGACGACCTCGAGGCGATCAACCGGCTGTTCGCGCCGGAATTCCGCAACCGGCTCGATGCCATCATCACCTTCGCCCATCTCACGCAGGAGATCATCGCCAAGGTGGTCGAGAAATTCGTGCTTCAGCTCGAGGCGCAGCTCGGCGACCGCGACGTCACCATCGAGCTCTCGGACGAGGCCAGCAACTGGCTGATCGCCCACGGCTACGACGAGCAGATGGGGGCGCGGCCGATGGCGCGCTTGATCCAGGAGCACATCAAGAAGGCGCTCGCCGACGAGGTCCTGTTCGGCAAGCTCAAGAACGGCGGCCACGTGCGGGTGATCGTGGTGAAGGACGAAGCCGGCCTCGACAAGCTCGGCTTCGAATATCTCGACGGCCCGGTGACCCCGAAGCCGGAGAAGCTTCCGGAGGCCAAGCCCAAGCGGCGCAGCCCGCGCCGCAAGCCGTCCGGCCCGCGCGGCGACGGCGGGCCGCCCTCGCCGCGCGGCTCGGTGCCGAAGGTGCCGCTGGTAAAAGTCTAGAACTGTCCGGACGAGGGATGATCGCCTCGTGACGTGCGGTCGCGCTCGGGCGTGCCGCAAGTTCACAAGGTTGCTCGCCGCTCCCGGCTGCGGCGTTTGCGCGATCAGCCTTGCCACCACCACTCGGCTGAGCTCGGTGAGCTGGTAGGGCTTGCGCAGGACCACAAATTCGTCGGCCGCTTCCTCCGCCGCATCGCCGTAGCGCGTTGCGAGGAAGACCAGAACGCGGAACAGGCGCTCGCTCTCGAGCAACGCCCGTTGCGGTTTCCGTGTCTGCGCGCCGGGGCACGGTCAGACCTGCCGATTTTTACCAGTGGTGTGGGAACACAAGCGTCGTCTCGCGTGCTCGTGTCCCGGGCTACACCGTTCCGTGTTTGAGCGCGGCCGAACATTGTGATGGGGATTTCCTCAAAAGCTTGAATAGTTGGATCGTTCAAGCTAATCTAGCTTGGATGAAGAGAGCGAGCATCACTGAAGCGAAGAACAATCTCAGTGCCCTCATCGACGGTCTCAAGGCAGGTTCGCCGGTTCTGATCGTCGACCGTGGGCGTCCGGTCGCGCGCCTCGAGCCGGTGACGAGTGGCCGCGAGCCCGGAAACGACGGCCGTCTGTTGCGGCTCATCCGCGAGGGCATCGTACGGCCTGGTCGCGTTCCGCTGTCCCGCGCGCTGTTCGGCGATCAGCCGCCGCGCCCGAAGGGCGGCGCGTCCGCCGTCCGTGCCCTCATCGAGGAGCGGCGGCAGAGCCGGTGAGATTCTGGGACGCATCCGCGATCGTACCGCTACTGGTCGCCGAGGTATCGACGCGGCGATTGCAGGCGCTGGCCGCGAAGGATTCTGCCATGCTCGTGTGGTGGGGGTCCGAAGTCGAGTGCGTCTCGGCCTTGGTCCGCCTCGAACGCGACGGCGCCCTTCGGCCGCAGGCGATCAGCTCGCGCTGAAGCGGCTCCGACAACTGGCGGCCGGTTGGCACGAGGTCGATCCGAGCGACGCCATTCGAGAGGCGGCGACACGGTTTGTTCGCGTTCACCCGCTGCGTGCCGCCGATGCCCTGCAGCTCGCGGCGGCATTCTTGGCCGCGGAGCGGCGGCCCGCATCGTTGGAAATTGTCACGCTCGACGATCGTCTCGGCGCCGCGGCGCGGAAAGAGGGGTTTGCGGTAATAGAGATCGCGCTGGCTGAGTAGAGCATTTTCGGGAAAAGCGAGAACCGGTTTCTGTCCGAAATTGCGACCACGAAAAAAAGCCGATGCGCATTCGGCTTCGGCAAAGCCGAATGCGCTCCAAGTACCGGGAACCGCAGCGCTGCTCGATCGGCGGAGCAGCCCGGAACCCCGATTGCCTCTGCGCGCGCGCCGTGGGACAGGGTTCCATGTGCAGCGCGCCCGGCAAACCCCTGCCTTCCGCCTTCGAAGCTTTTCTCGCCGGCTTTCGTGCCGCCTGGCGGTCGGTCTTGGCCTATGTGCTGATCGGCATCTATGTCGGCATCGCCGCGCTGGCGCATGATTTCGACTTCGGCCTCTCGTGGATGCTTCTCTCGACCGCGCTGGTCTGGGCGGGACCGGCGCAGGTGATCCTGGTCTCGGCGCTCGGCTCCGGCGCGACGGCGGTCGAGACCGCACTCGCGGTAAGCGTGAGCAGCGCGCGGCTTTTGCCGATGGTCATCTCGCTCCTGCCCTTGATCAGGACGCCGCGCACCCGCCATCGCGAGCTCCTGCTGCCGGCCCATCTCACCGCGGTCAGCATGTGGATCGAGGCGCTGCGGCTGTTGCCGGGAATTCCGCGCGATGCCCGCATGCCGTTCGCGAACGGGCTCGGCGTGAGCTTCATGGTGGCGGCGCAGGTCGGCAGCCTGCTCGGCTATTATCTCGCGGCGTCGCTGCCGCCGCTCCTGAAGGCGGGCCTGCTCTTTCTCACGCCGATGTCGTTTCTGATTTCGACGACGCGCAACTGCCGCCTGCTGATGGATTGGCTGGCATTCGGCTTCGGGATCGTGCTCGGGCCGCTCTTGGCCGCCTGGCAGCTGGGCCTCGATATGATCTGGACCGGCATCGTCGGCGGATCGCTGGCCTACGGCATTCACCGCCTGCGCGAGGCGCTCAGGTGAGCGGCGAGCTTTACGCCTATCTGCTGCTGGTGCTCGTCGGCTTCCTGCCCAACGAGTTCTGGCGCATGCTCGGCCTCGTCGCCGCGCGCGGGGTCGACGAGGAGTCCGAGTTGTTCCTGTGGGCGCGGGCGGTGGCGACCGCGGTGCTGGCGGGCGTCATCGCCAAGATCCTGCTGTTCCCGCCCGGCACGCTCGCGGCAGTGCCCCCGTTCATCCGCCTGGGCGCGATCGCTTGCGGGCTGGTTGCATTCCTCCTGGCGCGGCGCTCGGTCCTGGCCGGCGTCGTCACCGGCGAGATCGTGCTCACGCTGGGCGCGCTCTTCCATGGGGTCTGAGCACACGCGGCTCGCCCGGCGTAGTCGGATTGCGAACGCTCGAGAAAGGGCCGGTGGAACAAGAGAACTGCACGGCCTCACGAGAGGGCGCAACACGGCTCGCGAGCGGACGCCGCCTAAAATCGGCGGCTTCTTTCGCGCCCCTCCTCGAAGGACCGGCGAGCGTGGGCCCCGGCCTGACGCTGTTCCGCTTCGGCCAGGGACGAGGGCGACGGAAACAGCAAAAACGTCACCGCCCACGCTGACGTAGGTATAACGTCCGGACATCGGGTCGAGTTCACGCAACCAAGCCTAGTTCCGTTGGGCGGAGATTTTGACACTTGGCTTGATTGGGGCGCCGAGAGGGCGCCCCATGAAGGGGCTCAACCCGTCGAAGTCACCGTGTCAAGGAACTGGTGCTGCAGGGGCACGACGTACCCGACGTCATGCCGCTTCTTTCCCCAGCATGAGCGGAACCCTTGGATGCCGCCCGCAATGCGGGGCGAACGACGAGGACCGGGATGGCGCTGTGCGTCAGGACCTTGATCGTCTCGCTGCCCAGCACCACCGCGGAAATCCCGCGCCGGCCATGCGAGGCCATGAGGATGAGATTTCTCCGGTGTTGGCGGTCTCCCGTGGAACGGTGGGTGTGTTTATGCATGTCGGAGCCGCCTCGGCGTTGATCTGGATCAAATCGAGATCACGCGGCGGCAGCGTTCGCATGGAGCCGGCTTTAGCAAAGACTGGGCGCTATTCCGGCAATGCCCGAGGCTTAACTACGGCCGGTCAAAACTGGCGCGGGCGCGCGTCATGCAGCGATCGGCGGACCGGCCTCACTCCGCCTTGATGTTGGCGGCCCGGATCACCTTGCCCCATTTCTCGGTCTCATCCGCGATGAGCCGGCCGAAGTCGGCGGGCGAGCCCGCGAGCAGCATGCCGCCCATGTCGGCGAGCCGGGCTCTTATCCTGACGTCGGCGAGGCCCGCATTGATCTCTTTGTTGAGCCCGTCGATGATCGCCGCCGGCGTACCCTTCGGCGCGGCGACGCCGAACCATGAGCTCGCCTCGAAGCCGGGCACGAAATCGCCCACGGTCGGCACGTCCGGCAGCGCATCCGAGCGCGTCGCAGTGGTCACCGCCAGCGGGCGCAGCTTGCCGGTCCTGATATGTCCGATCGAGGCGGTCATGGTCGCGAACCCGACCTGGACCTGCCTGCCGATCAGATCGGCCATGGCTGGGCCGTCCCCGCGATAGGCGACGTGAACGAGGTTCACGCCGGCCTTTGCCTTGAACATCTCGCCGGCCAAATGACTGGCAGTGCCGACGCCGGCCGAGGCGAAGCTCAACGCGCCCGGATTGGTTTTTGCGAAGTCGATGAATTCGGGCACGGTCTTGACCGGCAAGGCCGGATTGACCTCCATGACGTTGGGCACGCGGACCACGCCCGCGATCGCCGCCATGTCGCGGATGAAATTGTAGTTGAGCTTGTCGTAGAGCGTGGCGTTGATCGCATGCACCGGCGCCACCATGAGGAGCGTGTAGCCGTCGGCGGGCGCCTTCGCGACCGCCTCGGTGGCGATGTTGCTGCCGGCGCCCGGCCGATTCTCGACGATGAATTGCTGGCCGAGACGCTCCGAGAGCCATTGCCCGATCAGCCGCGCGAGAATGTCGGTGGTGCTGCCCGCGGCAAATCCGACCACCAGGCGCACCGGCCGCGACGGGTAGGTCTGCGCCCTTGCGATGCGCGAGGCGGCCGGGAGCGCCGCGGCACCGGCTGCCAGACGCAGAAATCGGCGACGCGGAAGTTTCATTCTCCACTCCGACGGCTCGAGGGATTGGGCGCATCGGGTCGGCCCGGCGCGGCGCCCGGAACTCGTCTCGGTCGAAGCTACACGATTTCCGCGTGGGGGCGGAAGAGGAGCGAACAGAGGAGCGATGCCTCGTCACGCTGTCGCGGATGGTTCGATGCATCTTGCCATCACGGAAGGATGCCGGCTCGATAACGCGACTCGGCGGCGCGAGGTCATCCGTCTGTGAGATCGAGCTCCCGCCTGCCGGCCTCGATCTTTGAGAGGTCTGGTGGACGAGGTCGGGCAGGGTGCCCGCCGGCGCGCGTGCGGCGCGGTTATTGCTTCAACCCGCCGGGCGCGGGGAAACGGCGATGATCTCGATATCCGAAGTCGGCCTCGATCCTGCCAAACGATCCAACGCATTTTGAACGAGGCGTTCGTGATTTCTCTCGCCGCGCCTGCCAATCTCGATGACCTGCTTGGCGAGCACCTCGCGGACCCGGTCGACGCGCAACGGGTCGGCGCTGCTCGGCAGCCTTACCCGCTTCCAGGCGGCCTCGAACGCCCGGCTCAGGAGGGCGGCGGTCTCGCTGTCAAAGGCCGAGCTATCACAAAAAGCAAGCACGGACCCGTTTCGAGACGCAATCGGCACGACCGGCTCCTTCATTGCGGGCGACATGCTCCCGGGGCGAAGCAGCACGATCCCGGTCTGCACGCCGTCGCAGTGCGTGCATACGTAGGTCCGTAGCTCGGCGTGCTCGACATTCGGGTGGGGTTCGATCCCGAACAGTCTGGTTTTGGCACCGCATTGATCGCAATTCGGGCCATCCTCGAGTTCGGGTGGTCTTGGGGCGGCGGCTCTCATGCTTTTACAGTAGCGATTACTGTGGCCATGTCAATAAATACTTTTGAGAGACCATGAATATCGCAAGTGACAGCAAGATATACTTGTTATTGTTTGCATGATTCCCAGTCGTTTACTGCTCTCTCATCCAAGACGCTCGTGGCGGAAAGCAATAACACGACCCACATGACGTCATTGACTAACACAGCGGCGATGACTAACTTTTTGCCGGACAAATCGAGTGGAGACCTTGGCCATGCCGGACCGATCACGCCCAGAGCGCCTGCAGATCATGCTTTCCGAGGACGAGTTGACCGTGCTCGACGATTTCCGGTTCAAGAAACGCATGCCCAGCCGAGCGGCGGCCGTACGCGAGTTGATGAAACGGGGGCTCGCTGCGGAAGAATTCGTGACCGCCCCCCTCGGCGCCAAATCCAGCGATTACGGCGTCGTCGGCAAAACTCCGCTGGGACGCCGCTGATTTCGTCCGACGCCAGGATAGCCGACACGCCGCCGACCGGCGCGGATCGATGTGGCGCCGCTCTTCGCCTGTCGTTTTTCCGGATCCACCCCGGTCGGCAGGGGCATCGGCGCTGAGCCGTTACTGCCCGCCTCGCAACCAACGCCCCCGTCGCGCGTTACCCCTACGAAGCCACGCGACTGACAACTGCCCTGTCGCAAGGGGCGCATCATGTCCGATGAGAGACGCAGAGGAACCGAGGGTCCGGCGTGCCCGCGATGCCGCGCCGTGATGAAGGACGTGGTGACGATCGCGCCGGTAGCGAGCGAGCCCGGATTGATCGCATACGAGTGCCCGCGGTGCGGATACGTGACGAGCGTGCTTCATTATCCGCGGCACGATGTTGCCCGCTAGAGCAGGGGTCATGCGCTGGAGGCGGGCTCGGCCCCGCCGTTCGCGACCGGCAAATGTCTCAGCGGCGACCGCCAGGCCGCCTCGGTCTTGAGATACCCTTCCTGTTGCGCATCATGAAGGAGGGGCGGACTCGAGCCGAGTCCTCTCGAATAAAGCTTCGCGCGGGTACGACGCGACGTTCTGCGCTCATGATGGTCATGGTCCGGCATGCGAACGACCATGTGCCTTGAAAACAACACATCTATGTCCCATATGATCGGTGCGACCTCACTCAGGTCCTGGCGAGCCGCGTGTACGGATCCCCGTCAAACGGTTTCTGGCTTGCCCTTTTGCCTTAATCGACAGCCCAGATCACGCGGGGGTGTCTGGCCCCACTCGTGCGGCACTCGCTGCCTGCCTATGGGCAGCGGCCGGGCGTCGCATATCGCAGAAAGTCCGTTCATTGACCTCTTTTCATATCTTCGGCCTTGCCGAACCGATCACGCGCGCCCTCGCCGAGGAGAAATACCTCACGCCCACGCCGATTCAGGCCCAGACCATTCCGGTCGCTCTGTCGCGCCGCGACGTCGTCGGGATTGCGCAAACCGGCACCGGCAAGACCGCGGCATTCGCGCTGCCGATCCTGCATCACCTGTTCGCCGACCGGGGACGGCCGCAACGCAAGACCTGCCGCGTGCTGGTGCTGAGCCCGACACGCGAGCTGTCCGGCCAGATACTTGACAGCTTTCGCGCCTACGGCCGCCATCTCCACGTCAGCGCCACGCTGGCGATCGGGGGCGTCTCGATCGGCCCGCAGGTGCGCGCGTTGCAAAACGGCGTCGACGTGCTCGTCGCTACGCCCGGGCGCCTGCTCGATCTCGTGACCAGCAACGCGCTCCGTCTCGGCGAAGTCGAGTTCCTGGTGCTCGATGAAGCCGACCGGATGCTCGATATGGGCTTCATCCATGACGTCCGCAGAATCGTCGCCATGCTTCCGGCGCGCCGGCAGACCCTGTTCTTCTCGGCGACGATGCCGCGCGCCATCGCCGCGCTCGCCGATCAGATGCTGCGCGATCCCGCCAAGGTCGCGGTTACTCCGGTCGCGTCGACCGTCGATAGCGTCGAGCAACGCGTCATCCGTGCCGATCGCGCGGCAAAGCCCGCGATCCTCGCGGAAATCTTGCGGCGCGAATCGGTCGAGCGCGCCCTCGTGTTCACCCGTACCAAGCACGGTGCCGACAAGGTGGTGCGCGGCCTCGTCAGGGCCGGCATCGCGGCGGAAGCGATCCACGGGAACAAGTCGCAGCCCCAACGCGAACGGGTGCTTGCTGCCTTTCGTAACGGGCAGGTGCGCACGCTGGTCGCCACCGACATCGCCGCGCGCGGAATCGACGTCGACGCGATCAGCCACGTGGTGAATTTCGATCTTCCGAACGTTCCGGAAACCTATGTGCATCGCATCGGCCGCACCGCACGCGCCGGAGCAGCGGGGGTTGCGATCTCGCTCTGCGACCGCGAAGAGGCGGCATACCTTCGCGACATCGAGAAGCTGATCCGCATGTCCATTCCGGCAACCGACCATCGGTCGTTCCCGCGACAGGCCCGGCCATCGACGATTCAGCAGGCTCGGCCATCGACGGTCCAGGGCGGCGCGGCGCGGCCGCCGGCCGATGCGCCTGGCAAACAGCGGCGGCGGGGCCGCGACCGCGCGCCGGGCAAGCAATATGGACCCGAGCAGCCGCGGAAGGTTGCAAGCGGCCTGGCCGCCGTCGCGTTCCTGCATCGCAACGTCCGCTCGGCCCAAGGTGGCGAGCGGCGCCGCGGTGAACGCGGCAATCCGGAGGCATGAACGATGTCCAAGGAAGAACTGCTCCAATTCGAAGGCCTGGTGACCGAAATCTTGCCCGACGCGCGCTTTCGCGTTCGGCTCGACGCCGGCAGCGAGATCGTGTGCTACACGGCGGGCAAGATGCGGAAAAGCCGGATCAAGACGTTGGCCGGTGACCGCGTGACGGTCGAAATGTCGCCCTACGACCTTCAGAAGGGACGCCTGATCTTCCGTCACAAGGACGAACGGGCGGGGCCGGCTCGCCGTCCGCCCTTGCGCAATCAGTTTCGGCGGCGCTGAATTACGCCAGGTTCTTGGGGGGTACCTAATTGATCTTGATCCCGACCGATTTGATGATGGCGCTCCATTTGTCGATTTCCGATTTGAGCAGGGCTTCGAGCTTGTCGGGGGAAGAGCCCACGACCGTGTAGCCGGCGTGCTCGAGCTTGCCTTTGGTCACGGGGTCGGCGAGCGCGGCGATGGTGTCGGCGCTCATTTTCCGCACGATGTCCGGCGGCGTCTTGGCCGGCACGAACAGGCCGTGCCACGACGACGCTTCGTAGCCCGGGATGCCGGCCTCGGCCATGGTCGGCAGTTCCGGCGCTACCGGGTCTCGCTTGACGCCGGTGACCGCAAGACCGCGCATCTGGCCCGACCGCATGTTTTCGAGCAGCGCGGCGCTGCCGAAATAGCAATCCACGCGACCGGGAATGAGGTCGTTGAGCGCGGGCGACGCGCCACGATAGGGCACATGCGCCAGCTCGATCCCGGCCATCTGCCTGAACAGCTCGCCGGCCAGATGCGGCGCGCTGCCGGTCCCGGGCGAGGCCAGCGTGAGCTTGCCCGGACGAGCCTTTGCGTAAGCGACGAACTCCATGACCGATTTGGCCTGGGAGGAGTTCGGCACGAACATGAACAACGGAAATCTTGAGACGAGCGAGACCGGCGCAAGATCCGCGATCGGATCGTAGCTGAGCGAGCGGTAGAGACTGCGGTTCACCGCCAGCGACGAGGTGGCATACAAAACCGTATAGCCGTCGGGATCGGACCGGGTGACCATCTCGTTGCCGATGTTGGTGCCGGCGCCTCCCCTGTTCTCGACTACGACTTGCTGGCCCCAGATCTTCGAGAGCTCTTCGGCGACGACGCGGGCGACGATGTCGGTCGGTCCTCCCGCCGCGATTGGAACGATGAAGCGCACGACCCGATTGGGCCATTGCGGCGGTTGCACCTGCGCCCAAGCCGCCCGCTCGATAAGGCAGGGCGCGAGCGCCGACGCGGCGGATAGCGTGATCAGGCGGCGGCGCGTGAGCACGGTGACCCCTCGCTGCATTGCGCAATCCTATCCGAGATTTTGCGCGGGCGAACCACCGCCGATGGTCGGCCCGGAGCCTGCGGGCCGCCGCGAGGGCAGGCCGGCGCGAGCCGGGAGAAGGAATCGCGCGTGCCGCGGAGCACAAAAAAGCCCCGGCTCGCGCCGGGGCAATGCTGTCGCAGCCAAGAATGTTTTTAGTTACCAGCGCTGCGCCGCGTACCAGTCGTCGACGTCCTTGCGGACTTGATCCTTGGCCCAGCCGTACCGCTGCTGGATTTTGCCTTCGAGCTGATCTCGACGGCCGTTGATGACGTCAAGGTCGTCGTCGGTGAGCTGACCCCACTTCTCCTTCACCTTGCCTTTGACCTGCTTCCAATTTCCTTCGACGCGATTCCAATCCATTCGGTGCTCCTTCGGACGGTGCTCTTGTCGAAAACGCCAACGCACCAAAATCGTTCCGCGGCGGAACCTTTGGTGATGGCCCCACGTTCTTCCGCCGACGACTTTCGCTCTGGCCGTTGTTGCAAGGAGCTTCGTGATGCTTGGTCGGTCCGCCTATTCCCCCGCGATCTCCGCCAATCTCGGTGAGATCGAGCATCGTTTGCGATCGCTGGAGCGGCGGCTGGAAGGCGCCGGCCGCCATGCCTCGGCCCGCGCGGTCGAGACCGCCGACAACGTGGGGGAGGCCGTCGCTTCGGCGCTGGGCGCCGTCGCCAACCGCTTCCGCGCCGGCGCCGCCTCCATCGGCGGAGCGGCGGAAATCGGCAACGAGGCGGCCAGGCTCGGCAACGAGGCGGCCAAGCTCGGCAGCGATGCGCTGCGCCGCCTCTCCAGGGAGGTCGAGCGTCGCCCGCTCGTCACGCTGGGCGTCGCGGTCGGCGTCGGAATCCTCGTCGGCCTCGCCGGCACTCGGAGTCGATCGGGAACGAACGACGTCCGACCAAAACGTCACGCAAGGAGGCACTCCCCATGAACGAAGATCGCGTGACCGGCAGCGCGAGAAATCTCGGCGGCCAGGCGCAAGAAGGTTTCGGCCGCGTCACCGGCGACGCCAAAACCCAGGCGGAAGGGGTCATCAACCAGGCGGCCGGAGCGGTCCAGGACCTGTATGGACAGGCAAAGGAGTCCGCCGCGGATGCCGCCCAGGCCGTGCGCCGAAGCGCCAAGGACGCCGAGGACATCGTCCGCGATACCATCGAGCAACGCCCTTACACCACGGCATTCGTCGCGCTTTGCGTCGGCTGGCTCATCGGTCGCATGGGGCGACGCGATTGAGCGCTGGCGCGCCACTCATTGCATAGACAAGGAGGTTACCGTGACCATTGGAACCATTTTGCTCATTGTGCTGATCATCATCCTGCTCGGCGGCTTCAGCGGTCTCGGCGGCGGACCGTTCTACGGGACCGGCTATTACGGCGGTGGCGGGCTCGGGCTTGTGATCGTCATCCTCTTGATCCTGGTTCTGCTCGGCAGGATCTGAACAAATCCGCAGACAATGAAACGGATAACGTCGATGGGCAGAGGTCTCCTGCTGTGGCTGATAGGAATCCCGCTTCCGATCATCCTCCTGCTCTGGATTTTCGGCTTCCTGCACTCGTGAGCGCGCGAGCGCAGGCCTCGCGGCGCAGCCGCTGAACGGCGCCGCGGCGCGACGCGCGCGCCGACGTTGCTCGGCGTTGCTCGGACGCAGTCAGGCGGCAACCCGGTCGACCAGTGCGGCGAGCGTGCTGCGCGCATGGAACAGGCGCGTCTTCACCGTCGCTTCGGGAATTCTGAGGATGCGGGCGACCGCTTTGACCGTCCGGGCGTGGTAGTAGACGAGGTCGATGACGTCCCGATGCCCGGGGCCCAGCATGTCGAGGGCACGACGCACCCGCTCGGCTCGGTCCTTTGTCTCGAGCAGGATTTCCGGATCGCCTGCCGGATCGGCACGGGTGGTCGCCGCGTCCGGTTCCGGATGCCGGCGCCGCCGCGCCGAGATCGCCCTGTCGCGCGCCATCGCCAGCAACCAGGTTGCAACGGATGAACGCGCCTCGAAGCTGGCCGCGTGCCGCCAGGCCTCGAGAAACGTCTCGCTCAGCAGGTCTTCGGCCAAGCTCGCATCGCCTACGATGTGCAGGAGCCAGCGGTAGACCGGCACCCGGTGTCGCGCGAAAAGCGATCGCATGGCGAGCCGGTCGCCGCTCGCGATTCTTTGGATGAGTTCGTCGTCGGAAGGAGCCACTGCCGCCCACGCAGACGAGGCGGTAGCCGGCCCGGTCTGGGCCCACGTCGCTGTCATGGTGATCCCCTGTCGTCACGTCCCGGTTCACCAATTCATTGATTCGAAAATGGTTCCGTCGCCGCCTACCAACTCGAACGGAAGGTGTCTTTTTACCCGCAGACTGGCAGGCCAGCCCGCGCCTTTGCCTGCCGTGCAATGCCCTTACCGCAATGCCGCGGCGAGCTGTCTCGCCTGATCGGCGAGCACCTCGGGCGCCTCCTTCACGGTCGCTGGCGGCTTCAGCGGGACGCCCTGCTTGCGGGGAATGACGTGGACGTGGATGTGGAACACCACCTGGCCGCCGGCGGCCTCGTTGAATTGCTGGACGGTGACGCCGTCGGCGCGGAATACCTGCATGCCGGCCTGGGCGACCTTCTGCGCCACCTTCATCACGTGGGCGAGATCGTCCGGCGAAACGTCGAGGATGTTGCGCGCCGGCGCCTTCGGCAAGACCAGCGCGTGGCCGGGCGCGCGCGGCATGATGTCGAGGAAGCCGAGCGCCTTGTCGTCCTCGTAGACCTTGTGGCAGGGCAATTCGCCGCGCAGGATCTTGGCGAAGATATTGTCGGGATCGTAGGCGGGCATGGTTGCGTCACCGCTTGGGAATTTTCAGGCTCGACGGATTAGATCACATCCCGGTCGATTTGAGTAATCGCTCGCGGAGCCGAGCCGTACCCGTCGGTTGGTTGTCACCCCTTCCGGAACGGTGCCGCCTCCGCGAGCTCGTCGACGGCCGCCGCCACATAGACGCGCTCGCGTGCAAGAAAATCCTCGATCGCGCGGCGCAACGCCGGATCATCGATGTAGTGCGCCGAATAGGTGGTGACCGGCAGATAGCCGCGCGAGATCTTGTGCTCGCCCTGGGCGCCGGCTTCGACGCGGGCGAGCTTCGCCTCGATGGCGTATTGGATCGCCTGGTAATAGCACAGCTCGAAATGCAGGAACGGATGGTGCTCGATGGCGCCCCAGTGGCGGCCGAACAGCGTGTCGGAACCGACGAAATTGATGGCGCCGGCGATCCAGCGGCCGTTGCGCCTGGCCATCATCAGGACGATGCGGTCGCGCATCTTCTCGCCGACGATCGAATAGAACGGCCGCGTGAGATAAGGCCTGCCCCATTTGCGCGAGCCGGTCTCCATGTAGAACTCGAAGAAGGCGTCCCACACGCTTTCGGTGAGGTCGGTGCCGGTCAGCCAGTGCACGGTGATGCCGTGGGCGAGCGCGTCCGCCCGCTCGCGCCGGATGGTCTTGCGCTTGCGCGAGGCGAGCGCGCCGAGGAACGCCTCGAACGAGTCGTAGCCGGCATTCTGCCAATGGAACTGCTGGTGGGTGCGCTTGAGGAAGCCGCGGCTGCCCAGGAGCTCCCATTCCGGCGTGGTCGGGAAGGTGACGTGGACCGAGGAGGCGTTGGAGCGCCGGCAGATGTCGATCAGCGCGCCGGCGAGCGCGGCGCGCACGGCGTCGGCCTGCGGGCCCGGACGCGCCAGCAGCCGGCGGCCGGTCGCCGGCGTGAACGGGACCGAGACCTGAAGCTTCGGATAATAGTTGCCGCCGGCGCGCTCATAAGCCTCCGCCCAGCCGTGGTCGAACACGTACTCGCCGCGCGAATGCGATTTCACGTAGCAGGGAACGGCGCCGACGAGGTTGTTTTTGCCGTCCTCGGCAAGCAGGTGCATGGGTTGCCAGCCGGCCCGCGCGCGGACCGACTGCGAGAGCTCGAGCGCGGAGAGGAAACCGTGGGAGATGAAGGGGTTGTACGGATGTGCTGATGTCTTGGGCCCGCCGCACGGGGCGCCCGGCGCCGGGCCTGCCGGATTGGCGCACGCATCCCACGCCTCGGCGCTCACGTCGCCGATCGAATTTGCAACCCGCAGGGTCAGCTCGAGCATCGTCATCGCGCAGCCATGGGATTTTACGGCCGAAATCCCTCGAAGATCATCTGGTCCGCAAAGCGCTCGGCCTTGTTCCGGTCGTCGGCGCTGCGCACGGTCCAGGTCAGCAGCGGCAGGCGGAAGAGGTTGCGCGCGAGCATGGGAAGCGCCGCCGGCAGGTCGCGGATCGAGTAGGCGATGAACTGCGGCCGGCTGCGCAGCGCGTGCTCGAAGAAGGCCATGCCGCGCCTGGTCGCGGCGGGAAGCCGGTCCCGCTCGCCGTGCCGGGTGCTTCGCTCCGCCACCACGCCGCGCGGCAGCCGCGGCGCGATCTCGCGCAGCGCCGCGATCTGCCCGGGGTCGAACGACATCACCGCCGCCGCTCCGCGGTAGCCGGAGAGCACGTCCGCGGCGCGGCCGACGAGCCGGCGGTCGCGGTCGAACCGGCTCTTCAATTCGATGACCAGCGGGGTCCGCCCCGCGACCAGGTCGCACAATTCGCCGAGCGTGATCATGCGGTCGGCGGTCGCCTTGAAGGCGATGCGCTTGAGGTCGGACGTCGTCATCGCATCGAGCCGCTCGCTTCCCTCGGTCAGCCGTCCCAGCGCATCGTCGTGATGTACCATGGCCTCGCCGTCGGCCGCGACCTGCAGATCGCACTCGATGCCGTAATTGCCGGCGATCGCCGCTTCGAATGCCGAAGGCGTGTTCTCGATGATGCCTTTTTGAGCATCGTGCAGGCCGCGATGCGCCACCGGCCGCGCGACCAGCCAATCGAGGGCTTCCATCGGAGCATTTTCCGCAGAAAATGCGACCACGAAGGGCCTCTTCAGGAGACCTCGAACACGCCCTCGACCTCGACCGCGGCATCCCCCGGCAGCACCGCCACGCCGACGGTGGTGCGGGCGTGCCGGCCTTTGTCGCCGAAAACCACCACCATCAGGTCGGAGGCGCCGTTCATCACCTTGGGACCGTCGAGGAAGCCGGGGTCGGAATTGATGAAACCGCCGAGACGCACCACCCGCGCGACCTTGTCGAGATCGCCGAGCGCCGCCTTGACCTGCGCCAGCAGGTTGACTGCGCAGGCGCGGGCCGCTTTTTGGCCGTCCTCGGACGATACGCCGCCGCCGAGCTTGCCCTTGGCGACGAGCTTGCCGCCGGCGTCGAGGCAGATCTGCCCGGATACGAACAGCAGCGCGCCGACACGCACGAAGGGGATGTAGTTGGCGACCGGACTTGCCGGCGTTGGGAGAGCGATTCCGAGTTCCGCCAGCTTTTTCTCGACGGTTCCGGCCATGATGTTCTCCCTCTGTCGATGCCCGTGCCCGGGCGGTGGCGCCCTGTCTTCGCCGATCGAGCGCCGTCGTGCAAGCCGCCGGCAAATCGCGGGCCGGCGGCGACGCGCGTTCGGCAGGGCGCGGTTGCAGCGGGCGGGCCGCGACCATATGTTGCGCCGCAAGCGTGCCGGCATGGAGGCCCATTCCGATGACGATCCTCGGTAGATGCGTGTTCGGCATTTCCGCAGCTCTCGTGATTGCGGCGGCGGCGGGCTTCGAGCCGCCGCCGCGCGCCCTCGCCGCGACCGTCGAGCTTGCGTCCCACCGCGCGATCTACGAGCTCAAGCTCGCCGAGACCCGCGGCAATTCCTCGACGGTGTCCGCGCGCGGGCGAATTCTCTATGATTTCTCCGGCAGTGCCTGCGAGGGCTACGCGCTGCAGTTCCGGCAGGTCTCGGAGCTCGACAACGGCGAGGGCAAGGTCACGCTCAGCGACTTGCGCTCCACCAGCTGGGAAGACGGCGCCGCCGCGAAATTGATCTACCAGTCGCAGAACTACGTCAACGAGACGCTCATCGACACGGTCGATGGACACGCCGACCGCCAAGCGGACAAGGTCGTGGTCAGCCTACGGAAGCCGGTCGACAAGACGTTCGATCTCGAGTCGATGGTCGCCTTTCCGACCGAGCACATGCGCCGGATCATCGAGGCGGCGCGGGCGGACAAGACCATCCTGGAGCTGCCGGTCTACGACGGCTCGGACAAGGGCGAGAAAATCTACAACACGCTCACCGTCATCGGCCGGGCCATGGCGCCGAACGAGCGCGCTCCGACCGATGCCGCCGCCGGCAATGCGGCGCTCGCGGGACTCACGCGCTGGCCGGTCACCGTGAGCTATTTCGACCGCGCCGCCAATCCCGGCGACCAGGTTCCCGTCTACTCGATCAAGTTCGAGCTCTACGAGAACGGCATCTCCCGTGCCTTGATGCTCGACTACAACGATTTCGCCATCAGCGGCGAGTTGACCTCGATCGAGATCCGGGAAAGCAAGCCCTGCAAGTGACGGGACGCCGCTAGCTAGAGCATTTTCAGGAAAAAGCCTGCCCCGGACCTGAGCCGGGGTGGGAGCCGGTTTTCCGTCCGAAAATGCGACCACGCAAAAAAGCGAGAGCGCATTCAGCTTGCCGCAAGCTGAATGCGCTCTTAGGAGACGATGAGAGGGCCGGTCTCCCGGCCCTCTTTCATTTCTGCTGCGTGTCCGCCTCGCCTGATCAGGCGGGGACGTGCGGCGGCTTGCGATGCACCAACCACAGCTCGACTGCCGCGAGCACCGCCACGACGATGCCGACGATCACATGGTTACGCATCGCCATCGCATTCTCCGCGAATTCGAGGGTCCAGGGCGCAGTAATGAGCCATAGGCCAAGAGCGAGATTGATCCACTCTTCCCATTCCGCGAAGGCCGCGAGCGCAGCGATCGCGACCACCGCGATCACCGCGCCGAAGATCCAGGCGTTCCATCCGGCGGCACCGCCGGCGAACCCGAAAATCCACGGCGTCAGGAACAACCATCCGCCGAGGATCAGATTGATCACATCGACGAAGGCCTCGTTTCTCCATTTCTGCATGTCGACCTCCTGTAACGAAGGCACACCTACAGCATAGATAATCCTGGGCAATTTTCTTTCAAGCTTGTTTGTGCAACGCGAACAAATTTTGTGCAACGCGAAACGACGCCGCCGCCACACTGTTGCAGGCGTCACTCGGGCACCGCCCGTCCTCAGAGTCCGGCCAGCGCCTTCTCGTAATAGGACAGGTCGATGTACTGCTCCGGCGGCGGGGCGGTGCCGCCCCATTGGCCTTCGATCTCGGCGCGCAGCTTCAAGACGTTGCGGAAGCCCTCCATGTCGAGCTTGGCATCCTTGGCGATGCCGTCGGCCGGATCGGTCGCCACCGCGTAGGATTGCGCCGCGATCTCCGGCGTCAGCTTGAGCCGGTCGGCCAATAGCGCGATCGTCTCCGCCTTGTTGGCGGGATCGAGCGCCCAGCGGCGGCCCTCGACATAGGCGCGGATGTAGCGCACCACCGTGTCGCTGTTGGCCTTCGCCCACGCGCGCATGACGAACGCCCCGTCGGCCTGGTAGGCGCCGACCGCCCGCGCGGCCGCGCCCATGTCCTTCAATCCGGCCTGCGCGGCCCGGAACGAGAACGGCGGGCCGAGCACGGCCGCGGCGTTGGCCTTGTCCTTGACCATGGCGTCGAGCCGGATCGGCGTGCCCCCGAGCGCCTTGACCTGATAGTCGCCCCTGTTGAGGCCGTTGTCCTTGAGCACCTTGTAGAGCAGCAGCGCGTAGGCGGTGTTGGGCGCGTCGACCACCACGGCCTGGCCGCGCAGCTCGGCGTAAGACTTTATCTCCGGCTGGACGAAGATGCGGTTGAAGCCGTTGTCGCCGCCGGTGAGGATGGCGACGTCGGCCTTGGCCAGCTCGACCATGGCGACCGCGTTGTCGACCGCGGCATGCGCGATCTGATGGTTGCCGTCGGCGAGACCGTTGCGCAGCACGTCGGAGTTCGGCGTGTTGAGAAGCTCGACGGCGAGGCCGTGCTTGGCGAACAGGTTCTTGTGTTGGGCCGCGAAGATCGAGAGGTTGGAGAGGCCCGGGAATACCATGACCTTCAGCGCGGTCTCGGCCTGCGCAACGGCGCTGCCCCCGAATATCGCCGCCGCGGCCAGCGCTGCGATCGTCAGCCTGCTCTTGAGCTTGGTCATTGCCGTGATTCCTCCGCTGCACTCGTTCGCCGGTTTCGCTGAAAGTCTAGCATGGAATCCGTTTGATAGCTCGGCCGGCCGCCCGTGCGATCCGAGGCATCATTCATCGTCGTCCTCGCCCTCGAGCGAAAGCCCCTTGATGACGGCGTCGTCGCCGAACTTCTCGCGCAGCCGGTCGATCGCCTGCTCGGCCTCGGCGGTGCGGCGATCGATGAGATCGGCGAAGTCGGCGCCGTCGGCCTCGCACAGCGACGAGAGGCCGATGCCGATCAGGCGGAACTTGGTGCCATCGGTTTCGCGCGCCAGCAGGTCGCGCCCGGCGGCGAAGATGCGGGCGGCGAGCTGGGTAGGGTGCGCGAGCGACTGCGCCCGCGTCCGGATGCGGAAATCGGCGGTCTTGAGCTTGAGCGTGACCGTGGTGCCGGCGAGCGTGCCGGCCTTGAGGCGGGCGGAAACCTTCTCGGCGAGCCGCCACAGCCGGAGCTCGAGCGGCCGGAAATCGGCGATGTCGGAATCGAAGGTGGTTTCCGCCGAGATGCTCTTCGACTCGCGCTCGGCCCTGACCGGGCGGTCGTCGATGCCGCGCGCGAGCCGGGAGAGCCGCGCACCCTCGGCGCCGTAGCGGCGGGTCAATTCGATCTCGCCGGCGCGCTGCAGGTCGCCGATGGTGCGCAGGCCGTCGCGGGCGAGCCGCTGCTGCGCCATCTTGCCGACGCCGAAGATCAACGTCACCGGCTTCGGCGCGAGCAACGTCGCCGCCTCGCGGCGGCCGAGCACGGCGAAGCCGCGCGGCTTGTCGAGGTCGGAGGCGATCTTGGCGAGGAACTTGTTGGACGACAGCCCGATCGACACGGTGATGCCGAGCGACCGCTCGACCTCGCCGGCAAAGCCCGCGAGCGCCTGCGCCGGCGACATTCCGTGCAGGCGCGCGGTGCCGTGGAGATCCATGAACGCCTCGTCGATCGATACCGGCTCGACCAGCGGCGTGAGCTTGAGCATGAGGGCGCGCACCTCGCGCCCGACCCGCGCATATTTCTCCATGTCCGGCCGGACCACCGCGGCGTGCGGGCAGAGGCGCCGTGCCTCGAACATGGGCATGGCCGATCTGACGCCGAAGGTGCGGGCGACGTAGCACGCGGTGAGCACGACGCCACGCCGGCGGCCGCCGACGATCACCGGCTGGTCGGCGAGCGAGGGGTCGTCGCGCTTCTCGATCGTGGCATAGAAGGCGTCGCAATCGACGTGGGCGATGACGAGCGTATCGATCTCGGGGTGACGCAACAGTCGCGGCGAGGCGCAGGCGGAGCAACGGGCCGCTTGCTCCGGCACCTCGCAGCGGCAGTCGCGGCAGAAGCCGGGCATGGTCCCCCCGCGCGTCGACTTAATCGCCCGCCGCGGCCCGCGCGCCTCGATCACGGCGTGTCGGGTTCCCAGCGGGCGTCCGCGATCATATCACGCGCGCGGACGACCTCGCCCGGATCGATGCCGTGGTCCGCCGCGAAGGCGCGCAGCAGCGGCTCGTCGCCGGAGACGTGATCGAGCACGCCGGCGAGAAACCGCGGCTCGCGCGCGGCCGTGCGGATGGAGGCGGGTCCAATTCCGGTAATCGCCAGGAACCGGCCGAGCCGCTCGGGCTCGGCGGCGATGAAGCCGAGCGCCGCGATCGCCAGCGCCTCGGCTGCTTCCCGCTGCGCCTCGCTTTCCGACGGGCGCCGATGCCGCATCGCAATCTCCACGCTGGCTCACCGCCGCTCCCTCGGCGGCAGAGTGCAGAATACCGCCGATCGTCCGATTCGAGCCCGGCGATTCCCCGCGAGGGATCCGAACAGGCGGCACAAAATCAAGTCCCTCGACGGCGAGGGAAGATGTCGGGTAGGGGAGGGACGGCAGAGCATTTTCAGGAAAGAGCTTGCTCCGGACTCGATCCGGGGTGGGAACCGGTTTTCCGTCCGAAAATGCGGCCACGCAGAAAGACCGGAGCGCATCCAGTTTCCGTCGAAACTGAATGCGCTCCAGGCCACGAAGGAGGCAAGCTATGCGCAAGAGCCATCTGTCCGTCGCCGGATTGAGCGTTCTTTTCGCCCTGGGGCTCGCGGTGTGGGAGGTGTACTTCTTCTGGTTCGCCGGAGCGTTCAAGAGCCTCGAGGGGAAGCTCGGCCTGTTCACGCCCGACCGGCTGGGCTTCAACATGGCCTGGCTCGCCGCCATCTATCTTTCCTACCAGCTCATCTCGATTCCGTTCAGCTTGCCTTCAGCCGCCAACCGGTTTCTCGGCGTCGTGGACGGCATGGCGTCGCTCGTGCCGCTCGCGATCGTGCTGATCGCCGTGTTCGGAAAGCCGCACCTCGTCGCAACGCCGCAACGGTGGGAGGCGGCCTTGCTCCTCATCTTCGTCACCCTGGTCGACCTGTTCGGCGGCTACACCTTCAACATCGCGCTCAGTCGCCGGATCATGGACATCGCCCCCGCCACGTCGAGCTGAGGCCGTTCGGTGCGCGGGGATGCCCTTGCTCGGTCCGTTGCGCTCGCCCGGCGCCGAGGCGACCGGCGGCGTCGGCCGCCGGCCCCGGCGCACCGGGCGCCGGGGACGAAGGATATGGGTTGCGATCGACCGGAAGTGTCCGCACCACGCGAGGGACCGCCGCGAAGTGCGCGATTTCCCATGATTTCGGCCCATTTGCGGGTTACGCGGAATCCGCGCCGCTCACGGTTAACGTTTGCGTTTCCGTAACGTATCGGAACTAGTTTTCACGATATGCCCGCGTGAGTTCCGGGGCATCGAGCCCGCGGCCGCAATAGGCATTGGCGCGGACGCCTGGAAGGTCGGGGGATGTCGAAGACGGTCATGATCGTGGAAGACAACGAGCTCAACATGAAGCTCTTCCACGACCTGTTGGAGGCGCACGGCTACCAGACCGTCGCGACCCGCAACGGCATCGAGGCGCTCGATCTCGCGCGCAGGCATCGCCCCGATCTGATCCTGATGGACATTCAGCTGCCGGAAGTCTCCGGTCTCGAGGTGACCAAGTGGCTCAAGGAAGATCCGGAGCTCAAGGCCATTCCGGTCGTGGCGGTGACCGCCTTCGCGATGAAGGGCGACGAGGAGCGCATCCGCGAGGGCGGTTGCGAAGCCTATCTGTCGAAGCCGATCTCGGTGGGCAAGTTCATCGAGACCATCCGCCACTTTCTGGGACCAGCGTGAGGGGCCGATGACCGCCCGCATTCTCGTCGTCGATGACGTGCCGGCCAACGTCAAGCTGTTGGAGGCGCGGCTGTCCGCCGAGTATTTCGACGTTCTCACCGCCATGAGCGGCGCGGAGGCGCTCGCGGTCTGCGAGCGCGCGGACTGCGACATCGTGCTGCTCGACGTGATGATGCCCGACATGGACGGCTTCGAGGTGTGCCGCCGCCTCAAGGCAGGTTTGGCCACCCACCACATCCCGGTCGTGATGGTGACCGCGCTCGACCAGCCGTCGGATCGGGTCCGCGGCCTCGAGGCGGGGGCCGACGATTTCCTGACCAAGCCGGTCTCCGACGTCGCGCTGATCGCCCGCGTTCGCTCGCTCGCGCGCCTCAAATTGATGACCGACGAGATGCGCATGCGCGCCCTCACCTCCCGCGATATCGGCATCGAGAGCCCGGAGCGCGAGGCCATCGCCGAGGCCGGCCGCGGCGGACGCATTCTCATCGTCGACGACCGGGCGTCCTCCTACGAGCCGGTCGCCGCCATGCTCGCCGGCGAGCATTCGACCGACATCGAGGCCGATCCCAATGCCGGCTTGTTCCACGCCGCGGAGGGCAATTACGATCTCTTGATCGTGTCGCTCGCGCTCGAGGATTTCGACTCGCTGCGCCTGTGCAGCCAGGTCCGTTCCCTCGACCGCACCCGCAACGTGCCGATTCTGGCGATTTCGGATCCCGGGAGCGATGCCCGGCTCGTTCGCGGGCTGGAGATCGGCATCAACGACTTTCTCTCCCGGCCGGTCGACAAGAACGAGCTCCTGGCGCGCGTGCGCACCCAGATCCGCAAGCGGCGCTACACCGAGCGGCTGCGCGACAACGTGCAGATGTCGATCGAGATGGCGATCACCGACGCGCTGACCGGGCTTTACAATCGCCGTTACATGGAGACCCACGTCGGCACCCTGGTCGAGCAGGCCGCCGCGCGCGGCAAGCCGCTCACCGTGCTGGTGCTCGACATCGACTACTTCAAGTCGATCAACGACACCCACGGGCACGATGCCGGCGACGACGTGCTGCGGGAGTTCGCGCTGCGCATCCGTCGGTCGATCCGCGGCATCGACCTCGCCTGCCGCTACGGCGGGGAGGAGTTCGTCGTGGTGATGCCGGAGACCGACCTGGCGGTGGCGACCATGGTGGCCGAGCGGCTGCGCCGGCGCGTCGCCGGCGAGCCGTTCGCGATCCAGCAGGGCTCACGCGGCATCGAGGTCACCATCTCGATCGGGATCGCCGCGCTGGCGCCGGGCGACAATCCGGCGAGCGTGCTCAAGCGCGCCGACCAGGCGCTCTACCGCGCCAAGCGCGACGGCCGCAATCGCGTGGTCCCGGACGCGGCGTGACGGCGAGGTCCGCCGCTGTCGCGCGTTTGCGCCGCGGTCAACCCTAATGCTTTAGGTTGACCGATTTCTCTCCGTTTTCCACAAGGTAAATTGTTGATTTCCGAGGCGGTTGCGCTACTTTGCGCCGGACGGTGGAAAAAGCCTCGCGGCCTGCGGGCGCACGGGCGGGGGCGGCAGCGATACCACCTATCATATTGATAACCCTACGGAATGCTCAGGTCCGCCGCATCTCCTGGGTCCGTGGGGTTCGGCCGGTTCGGGAGCGGTACGAGTGGCCTCCTCATGACGCCGCTCCCGACCGGCCACCTATGTCCGGGCGGCCGCCCACCTATCCACAGCTGATTTCTGCAAAATAAAAAGGCGCCCGGCGGTCGCGGGGCGCCTTCGGCTTGTCTGCCGCTCGCCGGCTACTTGATCTTGGATTCGCGAAACTCGACGTGCTTCTTGGCGACCGGATCGTATTTCTTCTTCACCAGCTTGTCGGTCATCGTGCGCGAGTTCTTCCGCGTCACGTAATAGAAGCCGGTGTCGGCGCTGGAAACCAGCTTCACCTTGATGGTCGTGGCCTTCGCCATGGCGGACCTCGCTCGCGTGGACGTGCGCGGAACCTAGCGGCTCGTCCGCCGATGTCAAGGAACCGCCGGCATCGCGCGGATCACAGCAGCTCGCGACGAAAACGTCCGCGCGGCATGCTGTAGAACGGAACCGGGAGGTCGTGCCCGAAGCCGTCGGCGATGCGGGCGTCGAGCTCCTCCAGCATCACGCCGGTGACCGCCGGCATGTCGAGCTGCTTGGCCTCGGAGAGCGGCATCCAGACGAGCTCGATGAGCTCCGCCTCGGGGCCGGTCACGCCCTCGACGCGATGCGCGATCGTCTCGGCATCCATGGTGAAGAAGCGGGCATCGAAGCGCCGCGGCCGGCCGGCCGGGGTGATGGCGCGGCCGATGAACCGCAACGCGCCGAGGTCGGGCAGGATCTTCGCGCTCGCAAAGCCCGTCCACGGGCCGTCGGGAACCGTGACCAAGCCGTCGCCGCGCACGCCGAGCACGAGGCCGGTCTCCTCGAACGTCTCGCGAATGGCGGCGAGCGCGAGCGCGCGCGCCTTCGCCGGGCTCGCGCGTTGCACCCGCTTCATCAGATGCGCCTCGGCGTGCGGGTCGAGCCCGCTCGCGACCGGCATCAGCCGATCGGCGGCGTCGACCCGGCCGCCGGGAAAGACGAATTTTCCCGGCATGAACTTGTGGCGCTGGTGCCGCTTGCCGAGCAGGACCTTGGGCACGCGCCCGGACCGGTCGACCAGGATCAGCGTCGCCGCATCCTTCGGCCGCACATAGGGCGAGGTGAGGTCGCGCTCGACCTCGTTCATCCGCTTGACGAAGCGGTTCATGCGCTCGAGACGATCTCCGTACACGTCGCGCATGGTTTGGCTCATGGTTTTGCGCTTCGTCGTTTGCCGCCGCGTGCCGCGCGCCTCGTGGAATGTCTGCCCGCGATGCGCGGTGGCCCCCGCTTGCGCCCGTCACGGCGGCCCTCGGAGAGGATCTCGAACCGCAGCGCGCCCGCGACCGGCGCCGCTTCGACGAGGCGGACGGTGACGCGGTCGCCGAGGCGGTAGGTCTCGCCGCTGCGGTCGCCGATCAGGGAATGGCGGTCCTCGTGGTAGCGGAAGTACTCGCTGCCGCCGATGGTGCGCGCGGGAACGAAACCGTCGGCGCCGGTGTCGTCGAGCTTGACGAACAGGCCGGCGCGGGTCGCGCCGGAAACGTGGCCCTCGAAGGTCGCGCCGATCCGGTCGGCGAGGAAATGGGCGAGCAGGCGATCGAAGGTCTCGCGCTCGGCCTTCATGGCGCGGCGCTCGGCGGCCGAAATTTGCGCGCCGATCTCGCCCAGCCCCGCCGCGTCCTGATGGTCGGGTAGCGCACCCTCGCCGAGCCGCAAGGCGCGGATCAGGCCGCGATGGACGATGAGGTCGGCATAGCGGCGGATCGGCGAGGTGAAATGGGCGTAGCGGCGCAGGTTGAGGCCGAAATGCCCATAGTTCTCGGCGGCGTATTCGGCTTGCGCCTGGGTGCGCAGCACCACCTCGTTGACGAGCTTCTCGACGTCGCGCCCCTTCACCCGCGCAAGGATGCGGTTGAAGTGCTCGGCCCGCAAGGCGCCGGCCTTGGGCAGCGAAATGTCGAGGCTCTGCAGGAACTCGCGCAGCGCGTTCACGCGCGCGGGGTCGGGCTCGTCGTGCACGCGGTAGATCAGCGGCACGCGCGATTTCTCCAGGGTTTCCGCCGCCGCCACGTTGGCGAGGATCATGAATTCCTCGATCAGCCGGTGGGCGTCGAGGCGCTCGGGGGTCATCACGCGGTCGACGGTATTATGGGCGGTGAGGACGATCTTGCGTTCGGGAAGATCGAGATCGAGCGGCGCGCGGGCGTCGCGCGAGCGTTTCACCGCCCGGTAGGCGGTGTAGAGCGGCTCGAGAATCGAGGCGAGCAGGGGCCCGGTCGTGTCGTCCGGCCAGCCGTCGACGGCGGCCTGCGCCTGCACGTAGCTCAGCTTCGCGGCCGAGCGCATGAGCACGCGGTGGAAGCTGTGGGAGCGCTTGCGGCCATCGGCCCCGACCACGATGCGCACGGCGAGCGCGGCGCGGTCGGCGCCGGGACGCAGCGAGCAGAGGTCGTTGGAGATCCGCTCCGGCAGCATCGGCACGACCCGGTCGGGAAAATAGACCGAGTTGCCGCGGGTAAGCGCCTCGCGGTCGAGCGCGGACCCCGGACGCACGTAGTGGGCGACGTCGGCGATGGCGACGCTGATGACGTGGCCGCCGGGATTCGTGGGATCGGGGTCGGCGGCGGCATGCACCGCGTCGTCGTGATCCTTGGCATCGGCCGGATCGATGGTGATCAGCGGCAGCTCGCGCCAATCCTCGCGCCTTGCCAGGCCCGGCGGCGCCGCGGCTTCCGTCTCGGCAACGGCCGCGGCCGGAAAGACGTGGGGTATCCCATGGGCGTGGATCGCGATCAGGCTGACCGCGCGCTCGCTCTTGAGCGATCCCAGCGTCTCCTTCACCCGCGCGTTCGCGAGACCCTGGCCGCTCTTGCGCTCCGCCACCTCGACCGCGACGAGGTCGCCGTCCTGCGCGTCGCCGCCGGCGCCGGGCCCGATCGCGAGCTCGCGGCCGGCCTGCTTCTTGTCGATCGGAAGGAGCCGCCCGCCGCCGCCCGGCAGCGCCCGGAAGATGCCGAGCACGCGTTGCCGCGCCCGCTCGATGAGCTTGATCACGCGTCCGCGATGGCGGATCGCGTCGTCCTCATCCCCGGTTTCCTCGATCCGCAGCAGGGCGCGGTCGCCGACGCCGGCGACTTCGCCCGGCCGGGCCCGGCGCGGGACCTGCACGCGGATCTTCGGCGGCGGGCCGTGCGCGGCCTCGTCCCATTCGGTCGGCAGCGCGATCAGCTCGCCGTCCGCGTCGCGGGCGGCGATGTCGGCCAGCACCACGTGCGGCAACGCTCCCGGCCGATGCAGCTTCTTGCGCCGGTGCTCGATGCGGCCCTCATCGGCGAGCTCGCGCAGCATGCGCTTGAGCAGCACGCGGTCGGCGTTCTTCATGCCGAAGGCGCGCGCGATCTCGCGGGTCCCGATCTTGCCGGGCTCTCGGCCGATGAAGGCGAGGAGGTCGTCCTTGGAGGGGACGGAGGGTTTGGTGTGAGGATGTTTCATATGAGGGAGCAATGGTCAGTAGGTAATCAGCAATCGCCGGGGAATCCAGAGCGGGCTCGGGAGAATTGAACTCAGCGCGAGCAGCGAGCTCGGTCGGCTCCCTCCCCCGCTTGCGGGGGAGGGGTGGGGCGGGGGTCAGGAGCAGGTCGCAAGACAAGGCGTGGGGATTCACGCCGCAGCGCGCATGTTGACCCCCACCCGACAGCCTTTGCTTCGGAAGACGAAGCAAAGGCTGTCGACCTCCCCCTTGCAGGGGGAGGTATGGAGTCTGTGGCACGGGCTTCAGCGCACACCAACGAGCAGCGCGAGTTTTTGGTCGCCAAGTCGTCCTTCGCGTTTACCGTCGGATCACCGGCTCCTGCTTCGTCGTGCCGGCTTATTTTGGGTGCCGGCGGGGGGCTTCGCCGCGACGGCCTGCGGCTTCGCCGGGGCCTTGCGGGCGGTGCTGCGCGGCTTGGCCGGCGGTTTCTTGCCGCCGCCCCGCGCCGCGCGCGCCTCCAAGAGCCCGACTGCCTGCTCGAGCGTGACCGCCTCCGGCGTCAAGTCCGAGGGCAGCGTGGCGTTGACGCCGTCGTGGCTCACATAGGGGCCGTAGCGGCCGTTCTTGGCCACGATCGGGCCGCCCTTGTCGGGATGCTCGCCGAGCGCGCGGCCGGGATCGCCGCCGAAGCGGCCCTTGCGCGGGCCCTTGGCTTTCTTCTCCTCGATCAGGGCGACCGCGCGGTTGAGCCCGACCGTCAGCACGTCGTCGCCGGTCGTGAGATTGGCGTAGGTCTTGCCGTGCTGCACATAGGGTCCGAAGCGGCCGACGCCGGCGAGGATCGGCTCGCCGTCGTCGGGATGCCGGCCAATCTCGCGCGGCAGCGCGAGCAGCCCGAGCGCGCGGGTGAGGTCGACGTCGTCGGGAGAGAGTCCTTTCGGCAGCCCGGCGCGCTTGGGCTTCTCGCCCTCGACCGCCTCGCCGAGCTGCAGGTAGGGCCCGAACCGGCCGGTGCGCAACGTCACCTCGAGGCCGCTCGCCGGATCCTCGCCGAGCTTGCGGGTGCCGCCGTCTCCGTTCGCGCCGTTGCCGGGAGCGAGCTGCCGCGTGTAGCGGCATTCCGGATAGTTGCTGCAGCCGATGAAGCCGCCGAACTTGCCGAGCTTGAGCGAGAGCCGGCCGCTGCCGCAGGTCGGGCACAGGCGCGGATCGGTGCCGTCCGCGCGCGGTGGGAAAAGGTGCGGCGCCAGCATCTCGTCGAGCGCGTCGATGACCTGGGCGACCCGCAGCTCCTTGATGTCCCCGACTGCGGCGGTGAACTCGCGCCAGAAGTCCCGCAGCAGGTCGCGCCAGGCCATCTCGTTATTGGAGATGCGGTCGAGCTGCTCCTCCAGGCCGGCGGTGAAGTCGTACTCGACGTAGCGGGCGAAGAAGCTTTCGAGGAACGCGGTCAGCACCCGGCCCTTGTCCTCCGGGACGAGCCGCTTCCTGTCGATGCGCACGTAGCCGCGGTCCTTGAGCACCTGCAGGATCGAGGCGTAGGTCGACGGCCGGCCGATGCCGAGCTCCTCCATGCGCTTGACCAGCGAGGCTTCCGAGTAGCGCGGCGGCGGCTCGGTGAAGTGCTGGCCGGCGTCGATCTTGCGCTTGGCCAGCGGCTCGCCGGCGCGCATCTCCGGCAGGCGGCGGGATTCCTCGTCGTCCGCGTTGTCGTCCTCGCCTTCCTGGTAGAGGGTGAGGAAGCCGTCGAACTTCACCACCGTGCCGGTGGCGCGCAGATCGATAACCCTCTTCCCGCTTCCTCCCCCACTTGCGGGGGAAGTCTTCTCTTTCCCTCCCCCGCTTGCGGGGGAGGGTAGGGTGGGGGTGACGGTGGCGGTGATATCGGCGGTGGTGCGCTCGAGCTCGGCCGATTCCATCTGGCTCGCCATCATGCGCAGCCAGATCAGCTCGTAGAGCCTCGCCTGGTCGGGATTGAGGAACGATCTCGTCTGCCGCGGCCGGCGGGCGAGCTCGGTCGGCCGGATCGCCTCGTGCGCTTCCTGGGCGTTCTTGGCCTTGGTCTGGTAGCGGCGCGGGGACGGCGGCACATAACGCTCGCCGTAATCGGCGCCGATCACGCGGCGCGCGGCGGTAAGCGCCTCGTCGGCGACGTCGACGCCGTCGGTGCGCATATAGGTGATCAGGCCGACGGTCTCGCCCTCGATGTCGACGCCCTCGTAGAGCCGCTGCGCGATGCGCATGGTATGCGCGGGCGCAAACCCGAGCTTGCGGCTCGCCTCCTGCTGCAGGGTCGAGGTGGTGAACGGCGGCGGCGGATTGCGCCTCGCGGGCTTCGCCTCGACGTTGGCGACCACGAAGGCCGCGCGCTCGAGCGCCTGCTTGAAGGCTTCGGCCTGCGCGCCCGAGCCGATATCGAGCCGCTGGATCTTCTCCCCGTCGGCGCCGACGAGGCGCGCCTCGAAGGTGTCGCCGCGCGGCGTCGCCAGGGTCGCGACCAGCGACCAGTATTCGCGCGGGACGAATTTCTCGATCTCGAGCTCGCGGTCGCAGACGAGCCGCAGCGCCACCGACTGCACCCGGCCGGCCGAGCGCGCGCCCGGGAGCTTGCGCCACAGCACCGGCGAGAGCGTGAACCCGACGAGGTAATCGAGCGCGCGGCGGGCGAGGTAGGCGTCGACCAGCGCGCCGTCGATGTTGCGCGGGTGGCGCATAGCGTCGAGCACGGCCTGCTTGGTGATGGCGTTGAACACCACCCGCTCGACCGTCTGCTTGCGGATCGCATTCTTCTCCTTGAGCACCTCGAGCACGTGCCAGGAGATCGCCTCGCCCTCGCGGTCGGGGTCGGTGGCGAGAATGAGCTTGCTCGCCCCCTTCACGGCGCGGGCGATGTCGTTGAGGCGCTTCTGCGACTTGTGGTCGACCTCCCAGATCATCCGGAAATTGTGCTCGGGGTCGACCGATCCGTCCTTGGCGGGCAGGTCCCGCACGTGGCCGAACGAGGCCAGCACCTCGTAGCCCGGGCCAAGATACTTGTTGATGGTCTTGGCCTTGGCCGGGGATTCGACGACTACGATATTCATGAAATTCCAATGGGTTGGACGCGACCTCGCGCCCCGCGGGCCGGAGTCGGCCGCGTCTTGTCGCGGCGAAACATGGGGATGTCAACCCTCCCTGTCAAACCGGCGGGCGCGGCCGCCTCGCGTTTGGAGTGTGGTGGGCGGGGCCGGAGCCGACGGCAGAGGCGCCGCGCAGCGAGCTGAAATTTTATAGCAAAGTGAAAACGTTGCGAGAGGAAACTGTCATCGGACTTCAAGTGGCGAGGCGGCCGCCGATCGGGCTATGGATTCGCTGTTAACGATATGCCTCGTCGCGGGACGGCGGTAAGGGCAACACAGAGCAGATCGCCGGTCGAGCCCGAGTCACACCATCGACACCAATCCGCCGCCGTGGCGCTCGATCCGTCCCGCGAGCTCGAGCTCGAGCAGCACCATGCGCACCACCGCGGGCGGGCTGCCCGAGAGGCGGATGAGATCGTCGAGCGGCACCGGCGTCGGCCCGAGCAGGTCGACGATGCGCGCGCGCTCGTCGGCGCCGGGCTCGGCCGCGGACGGGGCGGAGGGCTCCGGCTCCTCGGCGGCGAGCGCGATCGGCTGGCCGAGGATCGGGCGCAGCACGGTGATCACGTCGGCGGCTTCCGTCACCACCGTCGCGCCCTGCTTGATGAGGCCGTTGCTGCCCTCGGCGCGGGGATCGAGCGGGGAGCCCGGCACCGCAAACACCTCGCGGCCCTGCTCGAGCGCGAAGCGGGCGGTGATCAGCGAGCCCGATCGCTTCGCCGCCTCGACGATCACGACCCCGGCGGCGAGCCCGGAGATCAGCCGGTTGCGGCGGGGAAAATCGCGGGCGCGCGGCTCCCATCCCATCGGCATTTCCGAGACCAGCGCGCCGTCGGCCGGGATCGCCTCGGCGAGGGAGGCGTGCTCGGGCGGATAGATCTTGTCCTGGCCGCCGGCGAGCACCGCGACGGTACCGGTGGCGAGGCTTCCCCGGTGCGCGGCGGCGTCGATGCCGCGCGCGAGCCCCGAGACGATGGCGAAGCCCGCGCCGGCAAGATCGCGCGCGAGCCGCTCGGCAAAGCGCAGGCCCGCCGCCGAGGCGTTGCGGGTGCCGACGATCGCGACCATCGGGAGCGCGAGCGCGGCCGCGTTGCCGCGCACGGCGAGGAGCGGCGGGGCGTCGTCGATCATCTTGAGCCGTTGCGGATAGTCCGGCTCGCCGGTCGCGACGAGGCGCACGCCGAGCGACCGCGCGGCCGCGATCTCGCGGGCGGCATCCTCGCGGCTCAAGATGCGAGGAGGACCGCGCAAGCCGCCGCGCCGCGCCAGATCGGGCAGCCCCGCCAACGCCGCGCGCGCTCCGCCGAGATGGTTGATCAGGGCCCGGAACGTGCGCGGCCCGACATGGTCGCTGCGGATGAGCCGCAGCCAGTCGAGTCGCTGCTCGTCGGTCAGCTGCACGACGTGGCTCTTCTCGGTGCTCGCCAGCATTTCGGTCATCGCGGCCATGGGGCTCCCGCTATGAGAACAAAACAAGTACGAAAGTCAAGCCCTCCAATCCGTGGGCTCCAGCACTGCGGGGGAACGAGGCGCATCACTCCCTAACGGGATTTAACGGCTTTTCACGCAATGGCCCAAGGCGATGTTGAGCTTTACTCCGGTAGAAGGCGGCAGCAACAAATTGAGACGCATCCGATTTTTGTGGCGGGGCCGGCCATGACGCTCGAAGAACGCCAAGACCGGCCATGACGCTCGAAGAACGCCAAGAGGTGAGACGCGAGGCGCTCAAGCGGGCCATGGCGATCGTGCAGCAATACCAGGACGAGAACTGGCGGCGGCTGCGGGTGAACGACATCTGCTCCGACATCAAGCGCCTGCTCAACGAGGAAGCCGGTCGCTGGGCGGCCCGCGCGGAGAACGAGCGCAACAGCGCGTGATGGAACGAATTACGGAGGCGGTTTATGCCCGGGCTCGACTATCGACGCCCGTAGCCCGCATGACCCCCGCGCAAGCGGGGGGAAATGCGGGGCAGCCTCGCCGCGGCGAGGACCCCGGATGTCGCTTCGCTCATCCGGGCTACGGTTGGGCTGTTTGACATCGTGAAACGTGAATGCGTGAGCCCGAGCCCCGGGCCGCTGCGAGGGCCGTCACGCCTTCGCCGCCGCGCCGATCTTGCTCTCGGTCCCCCGGACGAGCCGGGCGATGTTGGCGCGGTGCATGAGCCAGAGCATCGCCGTCAACAGCGTGAAGAGTTCCGCCTCCGGCCGGTACGGGAGGAGCCAGAGAAGCGCGAGCGCCACGGCGCTGGCGACGAGGGCCGCGAGCGAGGAGTAGCGGGTGAGCGCGGCGACCGCGAGCCAGACGAGGCAGAAGGCGACGGCGGCCGGCCAGGCGAGCGCCGCCAGGATGCCGATATAGGTCGCGACGCCCTTGCCGCCCCTGAACCTCAGCCAGACCGGGAACAGGTGCCCGAGGAAGGCGCCAAGCGCCGCGGGGATCGCCAGCTCGTGCCCGAAATAGCGGAAGTCGGGACCGTAGTAGGCATAGACCATGAGCACGGCGGCGGTGCCCTTGAGCGCGTCGCCGAGGAGCGTCAAGGCGGCGAGGCCCTTGCGGCCGGTGCGCAGCACGTTGGTCGCGCCGATATTGCCGGAGCCGACGGCGCGGATGTCCGCCGTGCCGGCGAGCCGCGTCAGGACGAGCCCGAACGGGATCGATCCGCAGAGATAGCCGAAGGCGAGCGCCGCCGCGGCGGCGGGCAGCAGCGACCAGTCGAATGACACGCCTGCAACGCTCCGGAAAAAATCGCCCGCGTCAAACGTATTCGTAGACGGTCCGCCCGGCAACGATGGTGCGCACGACGCGGCCTTGCAGCCTCGCCTCGTCGAACGGCGTATTCTTGCATTTCGATTTGAGCTCGGCCGGATCGAGCACCCAGGGCGCGTCGAGATCGAGCACGATCACGTCGGCCGCGCTTCCCTGCCGCAGCGTCCCGCCCGGGAGCCCCAGGATCTTGGCGGGCGTGCTCGACATCGCCTTGAGCAGGGTCATGACCGGCAGCTCGCCGGAATGGACGAGGCGCAGGCCGGCCGCCAGCATCGTCTCGAGGCCGATGGCGCCGTGCGTCGCCTCGGCGAAGGGGAGGCGCTTGCCTTCCACGTCCTGCGGATTGTGATCGGACATCACCACGTCGACGAGGCCGCAGGCCAGCGCCGCGACCAGCGCGGCGCGGTCGGCCTCGTTGCGCAGCGGCGGCGACAGCTTGAGGAAGGTGCGGTAGGGCCCGACGTCGATCTCGTTGAGGGTGAGATGGTTGATCGAGGCCGAGGCGGTGACCGCGAGGCCCTGGTCCTTGGCGCGCCGCAGCACCTCGAGCGACTCGGCGCAGGTCAGCGACGCCGCGTGATAGCGGCCCTCGGTCAAGGCGACGAGCCGCATGTCGCGCTCGAGCATGATGGTCTCGGCCGCCGTCGGCACGCCGGTCAATCCGAGCCGGGCGGCGAACTCGCCCTCGTTCATCACGCCTTCGCCGACGATGTCGGGATCCTCGGTGTGATGCACGGTGAGCGCGTCGAAATCGCGCGCATAGGTCAGCACCCGGCGCATGACCTGGGCGTTGGTCACGCTCCTGGCGCCGTCGGTGAAGGCGACGGCGCCGGCGGCCTTGAGCCGGCCGATCTCGGCCATTTCGTCCCCGCGCAGCCCCTTGGTCAGCGCCGCCATCGGCTGCACGTGCACGATCGAGGTGTCGCGCGCGCGGCGCAGGACGAAATCGACCAGCGCCGGATCGTCGATCACCGGCGACGTGTCGGGCTGGCAGACGATGGTGGTGACGCCGCCGGCCGCCGCCGCCTGGCTCGCCGAGGCGATGGTCTCGCGATATTCGGCGCCGGGCTCGCCGACGAAGGCGCGCATGTCGACGAGCCCGGGGGCGACGAGGTTGCCCTTGCAGTCGATGACCTCGGTGTTCTCCGGCACGCCGGCGGCGCCGATGCCGCGCTTGGCCTCGCGGACGATGCCGTCGGCGATCAACAGATCGCCGTCGATCTCGAGCTCGCGCGAGGGATCGACGATGCGCGCATTGGCGAGCAGGATCGGCCGGCGTTCGGTGATCATCATCGGGAGGCGGCTGCGGTGCGAGTGAGGCAAGCGCAGGCGCCGAAAGCG
>Ga0099827_10000025_pt1 | contig 40208 bp, 40 predicted proteins | sample CZO8metaG_FD_79339 | JGI IMG/M metagenome (GOLD analysis project Ga0099827, IMG submission 79339) | Vadose zone soil microbial communities from the Eel River Critical Zone Observatory, Northern California, USA - CZOApr15con1.8 metaG | ecosystem: Environmental > Terrestrial > Soil > Vadose zone ...
CAATCCGCAATACAATCTTTTCGGAAGTGAACGGGGCCCGGTGGCCCTCCCGGTCTTCAAAATCGGTCGCTCCCCGTTCGCGCGGGGAGGCTGGGTTCGACTCCCAGGCGCTTCCGCCATCCTTCGAATGCCAAGCCAAGCAAGCTCGCGTCGAGGGATGTCCACATTGGCTGCGGCGCAGCGAAAGTGGACGCTACGGTTCTCAAGCCAGCGAAACCAGACATCACCGAGTGCCGCCGCTCGTGAAGCCACGCAGCCAGGGGACCGCCCTCCGAATCGCGTCGTTGTACGCGACGCCGTCCGCTTCGGTCCGCGCGTCCCAGAATTTCTGGTAAATGTCGGTCTCGTACAGGTGTCCCTCGACGTCCTGCCACGCGGCGTAACCGTCCTGAATCACCCGGACCGCCGCCGCGGGATCGGCGCCGAGCACGCGAATATCTGTTTCGATCAGGACGCCACGCAGTCCGTACGCCTGGCGCGCGTGGGCAAACCAGGCGCGGCCAGCGGGGGATGGCGTCGGTGAGCAGGCGTCGGGCTTCGGCGTGACTTGACCTGCCGGGTTCTCCCAATACAGCAGCGCGGCGGGAAACGCTGCGCGCACCGCCTTCATCGTGCAGTCGGCAAACGGGTACTCCCACTTCGGCACGACAATGCGGCACAGCGAGCGATCGAAATCCGCAGGCAGACTGACCGACGTCGCCTCGTCGTCCATCACGAAGCAGATCGGGATGATCATCGGCGTGTGGTCGTACATCTCGCGCAACAGCGTGTTGAGGAATTCGCCGCCGCACGGATGCGGCGGGTAGATGGCGTGATAGAAGCGCTGGCCGGGAGTGCATGGCAGGTGCACCGGCAAGTGCGTGTAGCCGCGCGGCCGGCCGCCAACTCCGAGGCCTTTCGTGTACGCGTCGTAGAATTTCTGGCGCTGCGCAGGTGTGTAGACGTTGATCGCAGCCGTGAAAACCGCGCCGGCGAGCAGCCCGCGCGGCGTGGCGCCCCTCTCGTCGACGCAGCGGATGTGCGTGACCGGATCCTCGCCGGTCGAGCATCTGGGCGCGAGCTCCGGCACGCGCACGCCGCTGAAGTCGCCGCTGATCGCGGTCAGGCGCTCGATAGGGATGGATGCCGGATCGATGTGCGGCGCCTGGCCGCTCGCAAGCAGCAGGGCGACAGCTGCAAAGACAGGAGCAACTCTCAACTCTCAACTCTCAAGGTTCACTCTCAACTCTCGAGGCTCGACGCTCCTCGGTCAGGGCTCGAGGCTCAGCGCGCGAAGGACGGCGTCCGTGTCGCCGAGATCGGCAAAGACCACGTCGGCGCCCGCAGCGCGCAGATCGCCGACGCCGTGGCTCCCGGTCGCCACGCCCAGCGATCGCGCGCCCGAGAATTTCGCGCGCGCGATGTCGAGCGGCGTGTCGCCGATCACGATCGTGTCCGCAGCCGCGAACGATGGACCGCCGCGGGAGGCGACCTGCGTGAGGGCCTTCGGCAGCAGCCCGTTGCGATCCGGTGCATCGTCGCCGAACGCGCCGCAGGCGAAGTAGCGCCACAGGTCGAAGTACTCGAGCTTGATTCGCGCCGCCGGCTCGTAGTTTCCCGTCAGCAGCGCGAGGTAGGCGTCGCCATCAAAGGCGATTGCGTCGAGCAGCTCGCGTACACCAGGCATGATTCCTTTGCGTCCGCTGCCCGGCTTGTGAATCTCGTCGGCGAGAACGCGGAAGTACACGCGGCGGAAGCGCGCCAGCTCGGGCGAATCGGCCGAGATGCCGTGGGCGGCGGCCGCGTCGGTGAGGATCCAGGCGTCGGTGCGGCCGGCCATGTGGATGCCACGAAGGGCATTGCGAATGCCGAACACTTCTTCGAACGCGAGCGCCATCCCGCGGGCGCCAGCGCCACCCGTGAGCACAAGCGTACCGTCGATGTCGAAGAGGATGAGTGATCGCGGAGCCCCGGCCCCAGACTGTCTACGCGTCGCTGCGAACGTTGCCGGCGCGCGGCCCCTTGGCCGACGGTTCTTCGTCGAAATTGACGCGCTGGCCTTCATTCAGCTGGTCGAAGCTCCCCTGGACCGAGCTGCGGTGAAAAAACCACTCCTGCCCGCCATCATCACGAATGAATCCGAATCCCCTGTCCCGGACAAGCCTCTTGATGATGCCACTCGACATCCAAGTCTCCTTGGGCCCGCAAACGTGCCCGTAGAGACCTCGATTATCAATTTTCGTTCCACACTTGTTTTCTGACGAATGTTCGTGATTTACGGTCGAGCAACAGCTCATCCGGCAGCGTACGTCTTCAAAGCAATACGGAAGTGTACAAAACAGGAGCTAAGTGCTACGGCGCTGGGTACTAGCTGACTAGCTCCCAGTTCGTGGCTCCTAGCTCCGAGCTCTAGCCCGCGTGCGTGTCTACTTGACCGTCACCGCAATCGTCGAGCACGTCCCTGCGATGGTGTTGTGCAAATCGTCGCCGAGCTGCAGCGCCAGCCTGTGCCTGCCCGGCGTCAACTGGCTATCGAACACGTCCTTCCCATCGCCGAAGTGCACCCACGACGGCGTGCCCTTGACGATCGTCTTCCCCGGCGGCAGACAGGTCTGATCGATGCCGACGTGGTAATGCGCGACGCCCGGCCGCGTCGTCGTCGGGTCGCCCGGCGGAACGGGGGAGATTTCGATCCCCTCGGAGCCGAATTTCATGTGCACCGGGCTGGTCACCGTCGCGCCGTTTTTCGGCTCGATGAAAAACACGCGCGCTTTTTTCGCCGCGGGCTTCTTCGCCTGGGCGCCTGCCAACACTCCGAACCCGGCCACCATCACGAGGACCGGCAGCACGAGCTGCGTCCTGAGTTTCATACGCGATCTCCTTTCGCTGGTCACATTCTAGCCGAGACGGCCGCGAAACCATCCAGCCGTACGGCGCGCGTTCAATCGGCCGGTCCCCGGTTCGAGCGTCAGCACCCGGCCGGCCACGGCACGCGCGAACGTTTCGTCCGCCGTCACCGCCAGGAGCGCGGCGCCACGGGCGGCCGCCACCGCGCGGATGTCCGCGCCGAGCCGGGCGACCTCGTCGCGTTCCACGGTGGCGCTGGCATGTTCGAGCAGCAGCACGCCGGGATCCAGCGCAATCGCGCGGCCCAGTCGGATACGCACGGCCGCCTGCGCGTCCATATGGACGAGCGGCGTCGTCCATGACGGCTCCGCCAGGCCGACTTCGCGGGCCAGCGCCTCGGCCCGCGCGCGCACGTCATCGGGCGGCGGCTCGATCTGCAGCGTGAACGGTATCGCGAGGTTCTGAATGGCCGTCATCTGATCGAGCAGCACGGCCCTCTCGCTGACGATGCCGAAACGATCGACGGTGGCGAGCCAGTCCGTGCTGTCGCTGATGGCCGACGTAGGGCGGCCGAAGACACGGACCTCGCCGGCATCGGGCAGCGTCGCGCCTGTCGCGAGGTTGATCAGCATCTCGCCGCCCGGTTGATCGACGCCGAGCAGCGCCACCTGCTCGCCCTCGGCGATCCGCAGCTCCGCGATCCGCAGCGGGCGCAGGCCACCATAGTTTTTCGAGATGCCATCGAACTCGAGAGCGACGGGCGTCACGACCCGATCTGTTGGTTGACCTCGGCGACGATGCGGCTGGACTGCATGAGGGCGGCGATTTCGATCTTCGCGGCGGCGAGATTACAGACGATCGCGCCGTACGCGATCATCGCGTGCGCCATCGGCGGCAGGACACCGGTGTCGACGCTCGCGCCCATGATCGCCGCCACCATCGTCACTGCCATCGCGAGCGTGCCGATGGAAAAGACCGGCTTTCGCGCGAGAGCGATCCGCCTGTAGTAATCGCCGGCGACGCTGTGCTCCGCCATCGCGTCCTTGACGGCCTTTCCCTTCCCGATGAGATAGAACATCATCATCGAGTGCGCCAGCACAGTGACGAGCGTCGAGAAAATGCCGAACGAGATGTGCCGGGACACGTCGGTGCCGCGCAGGCCGAAGATGGTGGTCGCGACGAGACCGGTGAGGCCGATGAACACCGCGGTGAGAAGCGCCTGAGCCACGAGGACGTGCACGAATTATGTCATCTTCGCCGTTCATCGTCGAATGGATCGACCGGCTCGCGCGAGAAGGACGCGGCAACCGCCGCGCGCTCGACGTCGCGATGGGCCGCGGTCAGTACGCGGTCGCCCTGGCGCGCGCCGGATTCCGCACCTTCGGCGTCGACCTGAAGATCGACGCGGTGCGCGACGCGGCGGCGGCGGCAGTTGCTGCAGGCGTGCGTGTTCATGGATGGTGCGCCGACCTGACGCAGCAGCCGCTGCCAACGGCGCGGTTCGACATCGTGGTCGTCAGCCGTTATCTGCAGCGCGATCTGTTTCCGGCGCTGCGCGCCGCCGTCGTGCCCGGGGGCGCGGTGGTGTACGAGACGTTTACGACGGCTCAGCGCGCGCTTGGCACCGGACCGCGGTCGCCGGATCACCTGCTGGAGCCCGGCGAGCTCCGCACTCGATTTGAAGGGTGGGATGTGTTGTTCTACGAGGAGGCGTCAGAACCAGAAGCCGTAGCGCGCATCGCAGCGCGAAGACCACGGTTCGGCTGAAGCCGGACACTATGGTTTGCCGTATGCGGTATCTCGCCTGCAGGCGGACCGTGACGTCCGCCTCTCAGGCGGACCGAGGCGGGCCCGTCGGGTCCAGCCTGAGCCGGGCTGCGAGCAGCCGCATGTACTCGTCGCGCGGCAGCGAGACGCTGCCCGGGCTCGACGAGCCATGCGACTTGTCGGCGTGATAATCGGAGCCGCCGGACACCGCAAGCCCGAGCTGATGAGCCATCGCGCAATAACGGCTGGTCTCCAGCTCGTCGTGATCGGTGTGATAGGCCTCGATCGCATCGAGGCCGGCGGCCGCAAGCCCGGCAATCCACTCATCGCGGCCGACGAGACCGGGGTGCGCCAGCGACGCGATGCCGCCGGCGCCGTGAATCTTGCTGATGATGTTGTTGGGCGCGGCTCCTTCACGCGCCACGAACCCCGGCCGGCCGCGAGACAGCCACGTGGAAAACGCTTCGTTCGTCGATTTCACGTACCCGCCCTCCACGAGCGCGCGCGCGATCCACGGGCGGCCGATCGATTTGCCAGAATCCTCGATGGCCGGGCGCAGAATCGCGTCGGCATCGAGCGTGATGCCCAGGCTCGCGAGGCGCGCGATGATGCGGCCGACGCGATCGATCCGGAGCTGGCGCTGCGATGCGAGAAACGCGAGGAGGCCGGCGGACTGCGGATCGATGAAGTAGCCGAGCATGTGGACGTCGGCCTCGTCGCGGACGGCGGTGATCTCGATGCCGGGCACGAACTCGATCCCGGCGGCGGCGCACGCGGCCGAGACGGCCTCGCAGGCGGCCACCGTATCGTGGTCGGTGACGCTCAGCACCGTGACGCCGGCGGCTGCCGCGCGGGCGACGAGCTCGCCCGGCGTGCACCGGCCATCCGACGCGGTGGTATGGGTGTGGAGATCGATCACGCGCGTCGGGCGGCCCGGCGCGCCGCGGGCCGCGCGGATCGCCCCGGTCGGTCAGGTCGCGTCGTCCGGCGCTGCCGCGCGCGCAGCGCGCGGTATTCGCGGATCAACAGATCCAGATGCGTGCGCTCTTCGTCCGCGAATTCGAGAAACACCTGCTTGCCCTCCGAGTCCTCGAAGCGCTCGCCATACCGCTTGAAGAACTTGTGCGAGCCCCGCTCGCACTTGATGCCGATGAGCAGCGCCTGCTGATCGTTCACACCCTGTCGAAGCTGCTTGGCGCCCTCGGCGAAGAGTCCGCTCGCCGCGCCCTTGAAGAACAGGAACGTGGGTCTCGACTCGAGCTGCGGATCGCTGGCCGCGAGCTGCCCGTAGCGTTTCTCGAGTGTGGCCAGGTGCTCGCGCTCTTCGGCGGCGAGCTTCTGAAACACCGTCCGGCCGCGGGGGTCTTTCGTCAGGCTGGCGGCGCGCGTGTAGAACTCGAGGCCGCTGCGCTCCGTGGCAATCGCCATCCGGAGGGCATCGCGCGCGAACACGAGCTCCGTGGTGGCGCCGTCAATCGGCGCCGTCTTCGTGCCGGTGCGGCACTGCTCGCAGGTGCCGTAGATTTGCACCACCGACTGCGCGGCGGTGAACTGGCGCGCCGCCGCGATCTCCTCCATGAGCGACTCGACGTCAGAGCTGAGGAACTCCGAGGACGTGTGGCAGCTCGTGCAGATGAGGTGGAAGTGACGGGGATGCCGGTACGACGCCTCGAAGCGCGATCGGCCCTCGCCGAAGTCCACCTTGCGGGCGATGCCGGCGCCGACCATCCATTGCAGGGTGCGGTACACTGTCGCGCGCCCGATGCCCGCCGCCTCGCGGCGGACGCGATCGAACAGATCGTCTGCGCTGAGGTGCCCCTCCTGGCGGAGAAACACCTGCAGAACACGATCACGCTTGGTGGAACGCTTGCCGCCGGGCGGTTGGAGCGCGGCGAGATCCGGAAGGTGTCGATCCATTTGGCGACTTAGTGAATCGGTGGCTTGGTGAATGAAATCACCAATTCACCAAATCACCAATTCACCAACTTCTGCGTGGCCCTATTCGACGCTGAACGACTGTCCGCAGCCGCATGTCGACGTCGCGTTCGGGTTCTTGATCGTGAATCCGCCGCCCGTAATCGTGTCGACGAAGTCCACCTCGGCGCCGTTCAGATAGCGGATGCTGATCGGGTCGATGAACAGCTTCACGCCGTGCGACTCGAAGATCTGATCGCCCGCCCCCTGGCCGTTCTCTTCGATCATCAGGCCGTATTGAAAACCGGAGCACCCGCCGCCCTGCACGAATACGCGCAGGCCGCTGCCGGCCCTGTTCTCTTCGCTGAGCAGCTCGTTGATCTTCGAGGCCGCCGTTTCTGAAACATTAATCATGTCCGCATTATACCAAGAACCCGGTTGTATACTGCACCGCCGCCCCATGCCCCACGTGCCGATTCCGGCGATTTCCCGCGAAAAACTGATGAATTCAGCCGAGCAGCGCTGGCACGCGCTCCGCGCCGCCAGGCCGGACCTCGATCCGGCGCTCGCGCTCCAGCGGCGGCTGCTGACCCACGTCCTCGACCTCGTCGCCGTGCTCGACGGCGGGCGGCTTCCCCGCCTGTCGCTGCCCCCCAAGTACCTCGCCGCCAAGCTGACCCGCGGCGTGCCGGTGTTTGCCGGCGAGCCCATTCCGCTGCCGGTGCCGGCGCTCGCGCCGGCCCTGTTCCGCCTGTGCGACGCGCTGGCCGAAGGCGGCGCGGGCGACGCGGCCACGCACATCCGCGAGGCGATCGCGAGCGGCAACATCGAGCCGGGCTCACTGCTGAGCGCTTCGCTCCACCGCGATCAGGCCGCGCTGCGGACGGGAGCGGTCCACCGGGGCCTCTCGCCCGATCTGATGTGGCTCGTGGCGGAACTGGCCGTCAGCCCGTTCGTGCACGCGCTGCAGCGTCTCGTGTTCGGACACGTCGGCGCCGGCGAACTGCAGGCGGCGCTCGACGGCTGGAATCTCGGGTACTGTCCGGCGTGCGGCTCCTGGCCCGCGGTCGCCGAGGTCGTCGGCGGCCATCGCACGCTGCGCTGCTCCTTCTGTTCGAGCGGATGGGAGCTGACGACCTACGCGTGCATCTACTGCGCGGAGAGCGGCGACCCGTTCGTCACCGCCGCGCCGGACGAGGAGCGGAAGGATCGGCGCGTCGAGGTGTGTTCGGCGTGCGGCGGCTACTTGAAGACCGTGGACATCCACGAGCTGTCGCCGTTCCCGCTGCTCTCGATCTCGGACATCGAAACCACCGACCTCGACGTCGCGGCGATGGAACACGGTTACTCGAGACCCCGGCTAAAAGACTTCGGGGCTCCACGTCACGGCTGATCGCCAATGGCTGATGGCCGCACCGGATGGCCGATCGACCATGAACCATCAGCCATCTTCAGGCACCGAGCGTCGCGAGGTGCTCCCCCGATTCCTGTTCGATGTCTTTGTGCAGGCTGTTGCCGTGCGCGTCCATCGTGACGATCGCGGGAAAATCTTCGACGGCGATGTGCCACATCGCCTCCGGCGTGCCGAACTCGAGGAGCGACACGCCATCCACGGCGGTGATGGCGCGCGCGTAGAACTGCGCGGCGCCGCCGATCGCGTTCAAGTAGACCGCGCCATGCTCTTTCATCGCCGCGAGGGTTTTCACGCCCATTCCGCCTTTGCCCATCACCGCACGCACGCCGTAGCGTCTGATGATCTCGCCCTGATACGGCTCCTCCCGAATGCTCGTCGTCGGCCCGGCGGCGGTGACGCGCCACCCGTCGCCCTCCTTCACGACCACGGGACCGCAGTGATAGAGGACCGACCCGCGCAAATCGACCGGCGGCTCGTGCTTCATCAGGTGTGAGTGCACGGCGTCGCGGCCCGTGAACATGCGGCCCGACACCAGCACGACGTCGCCGACCTTCAGCGATCGCGCGGCTTCTTCGGTGAGCGGTGTCTTCAGCGCGACCTCGCGACCGGTGCGCATGAAGCCAGACTGATCCAGCATCGGAATGATCGGGTGCGACGGATCGCGGAACAGCCAGCGCTCGATCGCGCCGCTCGACGCGTTGAGCTCGACGCCCAGCCGCCTGAACGCCCAGCAGTCGTACGCCACGGACACGAAAAAGCTCGCTGGTAGGCGATTCTGCGCGCCGATCTTGCAGCCGATGAGCGTCACCTTGCCGCCGAACCCCATGGTGCCGATGTCGAGATCGTTGACCGTCGACATGATCGACGCTTCGATCTCGGCGAGCCGCGGATCCGGGTTGATGTCGTCGAGCGTCCGGAACAGCTGCGCCTTGGCGTGCGCGTACCCCGAGGTGCGATCGCCGCCGACCGAGACGCCGACGGCGCCCGGCGCGCACCCCTTGCCCTGCGCGCTCCACACCGCGTGAAGGATGCACTTCCGGACGCCCTCGAGCGTGCGGTCCGCGCGGCCGAGATGCGGCAGCTCCACGGGCAGCGAATACTGCGCGTTGGTATTCTCGCAGCCGCCGCCTTTCAGAATCAGCTTGATCTCGATCGAGTCGCGTTCCCACTGATCAAAGTGAATGATCGGCGTGCCGGGCCCGAGGTTGTCGCCCGAATTCGTGCCGGTAATCGAATCGACGGAGTTCGGCCGAAGCTTCCCGCGCCGCGTCGCCTCCGCCACGGCTTCGCGGATCTGCTGCCGCATCCAGATCTGGTTCGCGCCGACCGGCACGCGCAGCTCGAAGGTCGGCATGCCGGTGTCCTGGCAGATGGCGCCTTCGTTGTCGACCGCGAGGTCGATGTTCTGCGCGATAATCGTCAGCGCCTGCGACGACCGTGTGCCTGCCGGCTCGCTCACAAGCGCCGTTGCCATCGCCGCGCGCACGTCCGGCGGCAGCTCCGTCGAGGTCTTGACGATGAGCTCGAGCACGCTGGTGAAGAAGGAAGGAAGCATACCGGGCAGTATACTTAACGAAGGGCCGATGGCTCGATGGCAAAGGCTGAGGGCTTGATGGCTGAGGGCTTTCGGAGCGAGCGCGATCCGCTGGGCGAGCTGCAGGTGCCTGCCAACGCGTACTACGGCGTGCAGACCCTGCGCGCCGTCGAGAACTTTCCGATCAGCGGCCTGCGCGCCCCCGCCGACCTCGTCGTCGCCACCATCCTCGTGAAGAAGGCGGCCGCGGAAGCAAACGCCGCGCTGGGTCGGTTGCCGCCCGACATCGCAGACGCCATCCGCAAGGCCGCCGACGAAATCCTCAGCGGAGACCTCCGCGACCAGTTCGTGGTGGACGTCTATCAGGCGGGCGCCGGCACCTCGCACAACATGAACGCGAACGAGGTGCTCGCCAATCGCGCCGGCGAGATCCTCGGCGAGCCGCGCGGCACCTACAGGCGCGTGCATCCAAACGATCACGTGAACATGGGGCAGTCGACGAACGACGTGTTTCCGACCGCGACGCGCCTCGCGCTGCTCATCGGCGCCGGCCCGCTCGTGGCGGCCGCGGACGGCCTGGTCGAGAGTCTGTCGCGCAAGGCCGACGAGTTCGCCGACGTTCTGAAGACCGGGCGCACGCATCTGCAGGACGCGGTTCCCATCACCCTCGGACAGGAGTTCAGCGGCTATGCGGAATGCATCCGCCGCGGCGCCGAGGACGTCGCGGTCGCCTCCGAGCAACTGCAGGAGCTGAACATCGGCGCGACGGCCGTCGGCACGAGTTTGAACGCCGGCGACGACTATCGCCGGCTCGTGGTACAGGCGCTCGCGCGCGACACCGGGCTGCCGCTCAGGTCGGCCGTCAACCTGTTTCGCGTGACCCAGAGCATGGGCGACGTGCTTGCGTATTCGGGCGCAATGCGCCGGCTCGCGGTCGAAGCCGGCAAGGTCGCGAGCGATTTGCGTCTGCTCAGCATGGGCCCGCGCGCCGGGCTGGCGGAGATCGCGCTGCCGGCGGTGCAGCCCGGTTCGTCGATCATGCCGGGCAAGGTGAATCCGTCGGTGCCCGAGATGGTCAACCAGGTCTGTTACCAGGTGATGGGCTGCGATATGACGGTCGCCCTGGCGTGCGAGGCGGGTCAGCTCGAGCTGAATGTGATGATGCCGGTCATCGCATGGAACGCGCTGCACGCGTCGACGATTCTGCGCGAGGCGCTGAAGGTGTTCCGCCTGCGCTCGGTCGACGGCATCGCCGCCGACGAGCGGCGCGCGCGTGAGCTGCTGGATCGGAGCACGGCAGCCGCGACGGCGCTCAGCCCCTACCTCGGCTACGCCGCGACGGCGGACATCGCGAAAGAGTCGGTGAAGAGCGGCAAATCGATCCGGGAGCTCGTGCTGGCGCGCGGTCTCATCGACGCCAAACGGCTCGACGAGATTCTCTCCGTGGAATCCATGACGCGTGGGGGAGTTGTTGGTGAAGACAGCAGGAGCCGGTAACGACATGGGGCATGTGAGGCGGGTGGGTCACGGCGGTCGGGTGGGGCAGGTCGGTCGGGTGGGGCAGGTGGGGAAAACGCTTGTCACGCTGCTGACATGCTTTTTTTCGTCCGCATCCGCCCTACCCGCCCTACCTGGCCTACCTGCCCTCCTCGCCCGCATGTCTGCGCAGGGAGCGAGGCCCTCGGTGCGGCTCTTCGCGCCGCAGGATCTCGGCCTGCTCGAAGCGCCCGACCGCGAACAATGGCAGAGGCCGGATCAGATCATGGACGCGCTCGGCGTCGCGGAAGGATCGGTGGTGGCGGAGCTGGGCGCCGCCGGCGGATGGTTCTCGCTGCGGCTCGCGCGCCGCGTCGGCCCGAACGGGCTGGTCTACGCCGAGGACATCCAGCCTCCGATGCTCGAAGCGATCAGCCGGCGGATGAAGAACGAGAATCTCGCGAACGTGAAAACCGTGCTCGGCACTGTGACCGATCCGCGGCTGCCGCCGGGACTCGACGCCGCGTTGATTTCCGATGCGTATCACGAGATGGACGATCCGGCGGATCCGACGCTGATCGTCACGCTGCTGAAGAACGTCGCGCGCTCACTCAAACCGCAGGGACGCCTCGGCATCGTCGACTGGACGCCGGGCGGAGGCGGGCCGGGGCCGGCGGCCGAGCACCGCGTCGATCCGGACGCGGCGATCCGCGCGGCGCGTGCCGCGGGACTGGAGCTGATCTCGCGCGAGGATATTCCGCCGTTCGTACGGCTGCTGGTGTTCGGGCGCGCTAACGCGCGCTCCCAGTAGCGCGCCAGAGGCCGGGCATCACGGCTGCTGAGACGAGAAGCTTCGCCAGATCCGGCAGGATGAACGGCGCGAAGCCGGTAGCCAGCGCGGCCGAGAAGCCCCGCGCCGGCTGGGCGCCGACGGAGAGCCAGAGGATGCCGCCGGCGAAGACGATCGCGAGGCCGCACACCATCGCAAGCACGGCGGTCACGTAACGCCGATCGAAACCGCGCTCGGCCAGCGACCCGGCGACGAACGCCGCGAGGGGGTAGCTCATCAGGTAACCGCCGGTCGGACCGAGCAAGCGCGCGACCCCCTGCGGCAGCAGCGGCGACGCCGCGAACACCGGGACGCCGGCGATGCCGAGGGCCAGATACAGAATCTGGCTGGCCATGCCCAACCGCGATCCGAGCGCGGCCGCGCCGACAAGCACCACCATCGGCTGGAACGTGAACGGCACGGGCGTAAATGGCAGCGGGACGCTGATCTGCGCCGCGATGGCGGTGAGGACCGTGACGAACAGCACCGCGCCGATCTGTTCCGCGATCCGGAACCGCGCGTCTGCACGGGTCGTCATCGCCTCGATGAATGTGGGATACATGATCGCGGATCTTAGCGTATGCGTACAGCCCTGACAATTGCGGGCAGCGACTCGAGTGGCGGCGCCGGCATCCAGGCCGACCTGAAGACGTTCGCGGCATTCGGCGTGTACGGCGCCAGCGCGATCACCGCCGTCACCGTGCAGAGCACCAAGGGGATCGAGGCGGTGGCGCCGTTGTCTGCCGATCTTGTGACCGCACAGATCGAAGCGGTCGCCGGCGACTTCACGATCGACGCCACCAAGATCGGCATGCTCGCGACGGGGGCCATTGTCGAGGCGGTGGCGGCCACGATCGCGGCGCTGGAGCTGGCGATTGTCGTGGTCGACCCGGTGCTCATCTCGACGAGCGGCGAGCGGCTGCTCGACGCCGACGGCGTGCAGGCGCTGTGCACCGAGCTGATTCCGCGTGCGCGCGTCATCACTCCCAATGTTCCCGAAGCGGAGGCGCTCAGCGGCCTGCGCATCGCATCGATGGACGATGCGCGGGAGGCCGCGCGGCGGCTGCACCACATGGGTGCGGCCGCCGTAATCATCACGGGAGGTCACGGCGGCCAGGCGACGAGCGGCGGCCAGGACCTGCCGGCGGAGGTCGTCGACCTCGTGTTCGATGGCCACGCGTTCCACGAATGTCGCGCGCCTCGCATCGACTCGCGCCACACGCACGGGACCGGCTGCACGTTTGCGTCGGCGGTTGCCGCGAACCTCGCGCTCGGTCGCGAGTTGCTGGAGGCCGCCAGGCTCGCCCAGCGGTATGTCGCCGGGGCCATCGCGCACGCCCCGGGCATCGGCCACGGCCGGGGACCGCTGGATCATTTCTGGGAACAGCACACGCGGTCGGGTTGAACGCGTAGATCCGTCGACGGTCACACGGTCGGGCTGAAGGCGGACACCAGTCAGGGATTGCCGACACTACGTCGTGTCCGACTCCAATCGGACTTCGCGATGCTTTACGCGGTTTCAGCCGGACCCTCGGTATACTTGAAACCGTGACGGCGCTGTTTGCCATCGGTCCGGAGCCGCTCGAGCTGGAGCGGATTGCCGCTGCGCTCGCCGCGAACGGCGCGGATCCTGGCGCCGACGGCGCCGTGGTGACGTTCCTCGGCCTCGTGCGCAACCACAACGCCGGACGAAGCGTCCGATATCTGGAGTACGAGGCGTACGAGCCGCTCGCGCTGAAGGCGTTCGAGCGCATTGCCGGTGAGATTCGCGACCGGTGGCCAAGCGTGCGGCTCGCGCTGCATCACCGCATCGGCCGGCTCGACATCGGCGAGGCGAGCGTCGCGATCGTGGCGCGATCCCCGCATCGTGGCGACGCGTTCGCTGCGTGCCGGTACACGATCGAGCGCGTGAAGCAGATCGCGCCAATCTGGAAACGCGAGTTCTTCGACGGCGGGGACGTCTGGGTCGAAGGGGCCACGGCGAACCCCGGCGACGAGCGCGCGCGCGATGAAGCGGAGCGGATCGCGTGCGCGTAACCGTGCGCCTCTTCGCGCGTCTGCGCGACATCGCCGGCGCGGCCGAACTGTCGCGCGATCTCGCGTCCGGCGCGACCATTGGGGACGTCTGGCGGCAGCTCGCGAACGAATTCCCCGAGCTGGCGAACTACGAGCGCTCGATCTCGACGGCCATCAACGCCGACTACGCGAAGATGGACCAGGTGGTCGACGACGGCGACGAGATCGCTTTTCTGCCGCCGGTCTCAGGGGGATAAGGAAGCCAGCGGCGGAGAGCGCGGAGCACGCAGAGCATAGGCGTCTCTCTGCGATCTCCTCGCGCGCTCCCCGGTTAAACGGGTCTTGGGCAGAGCACGCTGAGCTCGTCCTAGAGAAAAAGAATCTCTGCGGTCTTTGCGGTCTCGGCGGTTAAACGTGTTCCTATGCTCGACAAGCTCGCATCTGAAGAACAGCGCTACGAGGACCTGATGCGCCTCCTCGGCACGACCGAGGTGCAGAGCGATCCGGCCGAGTACCGGAAGCACGCGAAGGCGCTGGCCGAGGTCGAGCCGCTCGTCGAGCGGTTCCGCGAGTACAAGACCGTCGTCCGCGACGTCGCGCAGACCGAAGAGCTGTCTGCCGCCGGCGACCCGGACATGCGCGAGCTCGCCAAAGAGGAGCTGAAGTCGCTCGTCGCGCGGCGGGAGGCGCTCCTGGCGGAGCTCAAGATTCTGCTGATCCCCAAGGATCCGAACGACGAGAAGAACGTCGTTCTCGAAATCCGCGCCGGCACCGGCGGCGACGAGGCGGCGCTGTTCGCCGCCGAGCTCTTCCGGATGTACAGCATGTTCGCCGAGCGCAACGGGTGGCGGCTCGAGGTGATGTCCAGCAGCGATACCGGCGTCGGCGGCCTGAAAGAAGTGATCGCGACGATCGAGGGGCGCGGCGTCTACAGCAAGCTGAAGTACGAGAGCGGCGTGCACCGCGTCCAGCGGGTGCCGGCCACCGAGGCGAGCGGCCGGATTCACACGTCGACCGTCACGGTCGCCGTGCTGCCGGAGGCGGAGGAAGTCGACGTCCAGATCAACGACAAGGATCTGCGCATCGACACGTTCTGCTCCAGCGGACCCGGCGGGCAGAGCGTCAATACCACCTATTCGGCCGTGCGCATCACGCACATTCCCACCGGCGTCGTCGTCTCGCAGCAGGACGAGAAATCGCAGATCAAGAACCGCGCGAAGGCCATGAAGGTCCTTCGGGCGCGGCTCTACGAGATGGAGCTGCGCAAGCAGCAGGAAGCCATCGCGAAGGACCGCCGCAGCCAGGTCGGCACGGGCGAGCGATCCGAGAAAATCCGCACCTACAACTTCCGCGACAATCGCATCACCGATCACCGGGTGCATTTCACGACCCATCGCCTGACCGACGTGTTGAACGGCGATCTCGCCGAGCTCCTCGACAACGTGATCACGCATTACCAGTCCGAGAAGCTCAAGGACGCGACGGCGGTGTCGTGACCATTCACCGGCGGGTCGTCGAAGCACGGCAGCAGTTGCGCGACGCGGGGATTTCTCAAACCGAATCCGAGCTCGACGCCCGCCTTCTGGCCCAGCACGTCCTCGGCTGGACGACCGAGCGGTTCCTGACGGAGGCGCAGGCGCCCGAGCCGGACGGGTTCGCGCCGCAGTACGACACGCTCGTGGCGCGACGCGCGACCCGTGAGCCGCTCGCGTACATCGTGGGCGTCCGTGAATTCTGGGGGCTCCTGCTCGAGGTGTCGCCGGCGGTCCTCATTCCACGCCCGTCGACGGAGCTCATCGTGGAGGCGGTCCTGGATCTGTTTCCCGACCGATCGGCGCGGCTGGACGTGGCCGACATCGGCACCGGCTGCGGCTGCGTCGCCGTGGCGATCGCGCAGGAGCGGCCGTCCGCGGCGATCGTCGGCATCGACATTTCGCTCGAGGCGCTCGAGGTGGCCCGCCGCAACGCCATGCGGTACGGGTTCGCCGATCGCGTGACGTTCCGGCACGGGGATCTGCTCGACGGCATCGATGGACCGTTCGACGCGATCGTCGCGAATCCGCCGTACGTCGTCGACCGCGCCGGTCCCGCGCTGCAGCCGGAGGTGCGCGACCACGAGCCTGCGGTCGCGCTGTTTGGCGGCGTGGACGGGCTGACGCTGCTCACGCGGCTCGTGGCGGACGCGCCGACGCGTCTGCGTCCGGGTGGCTCTCTCGTGTTCGAATTCGGGTACGGCCAGGACGTCGAGATCGAGGATCTGCTCGAACGATCGCCAGAGCTGCGGCTCGTCGGCGTCAGGCGCGACCTGCAGGGCATCGCGCGCACCGCCATTGCGCAGAAGCGCTAGGCCAGGTCAGACCAGGGTCAGACTAGAATCAGGCGGCCATGGCCGATTGCCTGTTCTGCAAGATCGTCAACCGCGAGATCCCGGCGTCGATCGTCTACGAGGACGACCGCGTGCTGGCATTCAACGACATCAATCCGCAGGCGCCGACGCACGTTCTCGTGGTGCCGAAGCGGCACATCGCATCGCTGAACGACCTGTCGGCCGACGATGATCGGATTGTGGGTGAGGTCGTGCGGCGTGCGGCGGCGATCGCGAAGGAGCGCGGGATTTCGGCGGGGGGCTTCCGGACGGTGTTCAACACCAACCGTGACGCGGGCCAGACGGTCTTTCACGTTCACCTGCATCTGCTCGGGGGCCGCAACATGAGCTGGCCGCCCGGCTAACCGTCATCGACGGAGACACGTCCAACTCTCAACGCGCAAGTCTCAACGTCCGCCCTGAACCTTGAACCCTGAACCCCGAAGTGGGCATGCGGGGGGCCTTTGACGCGCGCCGCTAAGTACGTTATCTACATAGTCGTGCGCATCACGCTCGCAACCGCGCTCGTCCTGCAGGCCATCGCGCGTGGCCATCGCTACGGCTTCGAGATTGTCGACGTCTCCGGGTATCCGACCGGGACCGTCTATCCGGTGCTCCGGCGGCTCGAACACGCGGGGTTCGTGCGGTCGGAGTGGGAGCGCGAGGACATCGCCTCACGGGCGGCGCGGCCTCAGCGGCGCTATTACGAAATCACGGCGGCCGGCACGCGGGCGCTGCACGGCGCGCCCGAGCCGATGCGTTCCCTCGGCGGCCTGCAGCCGATGACGCCGAAGCCGGCGAAATGAAGCCCCTGGTCATCGCGCTCCGAGTCGTGCGACTGATGGCGCGCCTGGTGCCCCGCTGGCGCCGCGCCGACTGGCAGCGCGAGTGGGAGGCCGAGCTCGAGGCCTGCGCGCGCGACGCCAGCGGACCGGGATCGGTGCTGCTCACACACTCGACCGGCGCGGTCGCCGACGCGATCTATCTCAGGAGTCACGCGATGTATCTGGATTTGTGGTGGGGCGACGTGCGGTTCGCCTGGCGGAACGCGTCGCGCCGCCCGGGCTTCACACTGCTCGTGGTATTGACCCTGGCGCTCGGCCTGGGCGTCAACAGCGCCGTCTTCGCGCTCGTCGACGCCGTGCTGTTGCGGCCGCTGTCGTACCGCGATCCGTCACGGCTGGTGTTCGTGTGGCAAACGCTTCCCCAGCAGAACATGTTCGAGGTCGAGGCGACGCCCTTCGACTACACCGCGTGGCACGCGCTGCGCAGCCTGTCCAACATCGCAATGGTGACCTATGGTTCGTTCACGCTGACGGGCGGCAGCGCCGAGCCGGAGCGCGTGCGCGGCGCGCGCATGACCGCGTCGATGATGCCGACGCTCGGCATTGCGCCCGCGATCGGCCGTGGCTTCGTCGCGTCCGAGGATCTGGACGATGTGCCTCGGGTCGCGATTCTGAGCGACGGGCTGTGGCGCCGCCGGTTTGGCGGCGACCCCGCGATCGTCGGCCGCTCGATCGAGATCGAGGGGAACCCCTGGACCGTCGTCGGCGTCATGCCGCGGGGTGCCCTGATGCCTGGCGCACCGACCGAGGACAACGAGCTGTGGCTGCCGATGCGCATGAGTCCTGAGGAGCAGGCGAGCGAGATCAACCACAGCTACGCGATTCTCGGGCGGCTTGCCGATGGCGTCACGCTCGCGCAGGCCTCGGCCGAGCTCGAGACATTCTCGTCGCGAATGGCTGCGGAGCGCCCGTCGCATGGGCGCATCGGCGCCCGCTTCGTCTCGGTCGAGGAGCGAAGCGTGCGCGCGGTCCGGCCGGCGCTTCTGGTCGCGGCCGCAAGCGTCGCGCTGCTGCTGCTCGTCGCCGCGGCGAACGCGTCCACACTGCTGATCGCGCGGGCTGCGAACCGCCGGCAGGAGCTGGCGGTGCGCGCCGCGCTGGGAGCCACGCGAGCACGGCTGCTGTCCCTGTCCATCGCCGAGGGCGTTCTGTTCGCGTCGATCGGCGGCCTCGCGGGCCTCGTGCTGGGCGGCTGGACGCTGCGCGGCCTCGTGCCGCTGTTTGCCGCTTCGCTGCCGCGCTCGCTTGCCATTGCGGTCGACGCGCGCGCGGCGCTGTTCACGGCAGCCCTCTCGCTCGTGATCGGCATCGTGTTCGGCGCAATCGCCGCTTATCGGCCCGGCAATGGCGTCGCAGCGTCGCTGGCCGGCGCTACGCGTTCGACGACGTCGGCGGCGGTCGCACGGACGCGCAACCTGCTCGTCGTCGCGCAGGTGGCCCTTGCCGTCGTCCTGCTCTCGGCAGCCGGGCTGATGCTGAACACCATCGCCAGGCTGTCGCGCGTGAATCCTGGTTTTGCCGCGGACCACGTCCTGACGTTCCGGGTCGCGCTGCCGGGCCAGCGCTACGCCACTGCGCCGGCGCGCGTCGGCTTCGTATCGGATGTGCTCGATCGTCTCAGGGCCGTTCCAGGCGTGCGGGACGCCGCAGTCTCTTCCGTCGTGCCCTTCGGCGGCCTTCGCAACGCAACCGTGGTCGAGATCGAGGGTCGCGCGGAGCCGCCGGGCTCGCGATCGATCATCGACCAGCGCTACATCTCGAGCGGCTACTTTCAGGCGATGAGGATTCCGCTCCTGAGCGGCCGCCTGCTGACCGATGCCGACGACAGCCGATCGGAGCGCGTCACCGTCATCAACCGGACGATGGCGCAGCAGTACTTCCCGAACGAGACTCCTGTCAATCGGCGCGTTCGCAAAACGGTGGGATTCGACTCCGGATTCTGGTTCCGCATCGTCGGCGTGGTCGACGACGTGCGGCACATTGGGTTGAGCCGCGATCCGGTGGCGGAGATGTATCACCCCATCGCGCAAACCGCCATGCCAACCTTCACCATCGTCGTCCGGACCGCCGGCGATCCGGCATCGATGATGCCCGCAGCGCGCGCCACGGTGCGCGCGGCGGACCCGAACCTGCCGATCTACGAGATCCTCACGATGGAAGACCGGATCGCGGCGTCGTTCTCGCAGACGCGCGTGACGATGCTGCTGCTGCTCGTGACGTCGGCGCTGGCGGCGGCGCTCGCCGGCGTGGCGATTTACGGATCCATCTGGTATTCGGTCGTGCAGCGGACGACGGAGATCGGGATCCGCATGGCGCTCGGCGCCCCGCGCGCCGCGGTCTTCCGGAGCGTCGTCGCTGGCGCCGTGATGTTGTCCGCGGCCGGCGCCACGCTCGGAGCCCTCATCGCCATGGCCGCTGGATCGCTGTTGAAGACGCTGCTGTTCGACACGCGCCCGACCGATCCGCTGACGTACGCCGCGGTGATCGGCGGCGTCCTCGCGCTCTCGGTCGGCGCCAGCATCGTGCCGGCCGTGCGCGCGATGCGAGTGGATCCGATGACCGCGCTGCGGAATTAATTAATTCTGAATTTGGACTTTCGAATTCGTGCCACCTGCGCGGCTTCAGGACACGCATTCCAAATTCCCAATTCTTACTTCCTAATTGCGTGTGAGCAGATACGTTCCCTTGCGCCCGCGGCGGTCGAGCATGAAATCGACCGCCCGATAGCCGCGGTCGAAATAGGTCGTGAAGATCGCGCGGGTGCAGATCCGCCACGCCAGCGCGAGCTCGTGGTCGCTCGCCAGCATGTCGGTGAACCCCATCGGAATGTCGACGAGCAGCCGCCGCGCGTCGAGCGAGAGATCGACGTCGACCGATTCGAGCCATTCCCCCGACGCAGCCACGCGATTGACCGGCAGCGCGTCTGCCAACTCGCTCGTGCGAAGCTTCAACGCCGGGCCGAGGCCCTTCGAGACGCTGACCGCGTCCGCCAGCCGGCGCTCGACGTGCGGCGTCCGGATCCACCACTGTGCCACGAACCGGTCCGTCGGGTTGCCGCGATGCAGCGGGCTGGTCGATTCGCCGTAGACGTTTTCTTCGTACTCCTCGACGACCACGCCGAGCGTGGAGAAGTTGAGATGCGCGTTCAACGCCTGCATCGGGTCGTAGGTCCACTCGACGAGGTCGAGGCCCATCGCGAGCGTGCGCCCACGCTGCAGCAGCTTCAGCTCGCGGCCCACACCCGCGTTGCGAAAGTCGTCGATCACGCCGAGCATGTGCGACCACTGGGTCGCCTTGCCGTCCTTGATGCCCGGCAGCGAAAACACGAACCCGACCAGGCGATCGCCGTCGAGCGCACCTATCAGGATGCCGCCGCGCTTCACGGTGACCGCGAGAATCGGGACTGGAACGACCTCGTCGTATCCGGGTCCCCAGATGTCGCGCTCCATGTCGACGACTCGCGCGAACTCCTCGAGCGTCGTCAGATCGCGATAGGTGATGGCGCGCATCGTGTAATGGGCTGATTTGATAATCGGGTCGATTGGGGATTGATCATCTGCTCGATGATATGCGCGTGTGGGCCATCGAGATCCCGGCATGGCACGGGGTGTCTTCCGGGCCGTCGCGCTGCCGCGCCGCGCTCGCCACCCCTTGCGCGATCTTCGCGGGATCGAGGGTCATCCCGTACCCGGCGCGGAACGCGCAACAGCCCTCGCCGCGGTATTTCGGCCCCGGATAGATCGGCGTGAAGTCGACGTCGAAGAACACCGTGCGGGTCATTCGTACGGACCGGCGATGACGACCGTCGCCCGATCGGGATCGAGCGCGCGTCGTGCTGCCTCAGTCACTTCGTCCAGCGTGACGGCGCCGAGCAGCTCCGGCAGACGCATGTCGTAGTCGAGGCCCAGGCCGAAGAACTCCGCCGTCTGCAGAAAATTCGCGATGGCGGCGTTCGTCTCGAGCGCCCGGGGAATGGATCCGATCAAGTAACGCCGCGACTCGTCCAGCTCCTTGGGGGTCAGGCCCTCGCGAACCAGCCGCCCGACCTCTTCGTCGATCGACGCCACGGCGCGATCCACGTTGGCCGGGCTGATTCCGGCGCGAATCACCAGCGGACCCGGCGCGACGTTGGCATCGAGCGAGCTGGACACGTAGTACGCCATCCCCTGCCGCTCGCGGATGCTGTCGCCGAGGCGTCCACCAATCGCGTACTGGCCGAACGCGTTGTTCATCAGCCAGAACGCGTAGTACGCGGGATCGCGGCGCGTGACCGTCGTGAAGCCGTACGCGATGTCCGCCTGCGCCTTGTTCATCATCGGGATGACCACGCGCCGGCGCTCGTTCACGAGGGCGACCGGCGGCAGCGCGATTGGCGCCGGCACCGGCTTGCGCCAGCCGTCGAACACACGCGCCGCCACGTCGGCCGCCCGCGCCGTTTCCACATCGCCGACGACGACCGCGGTCAGCTCGCTCGGGGCGAAACGGTCCGCGTGGAGCTGCAGCAACTGCGCGCGCGTCAGCCGTTCGACGACGTCGATCGATCCCTTCGTGCGGCGGCCGTACGGATGGCCGGCCGGATACAACAGCGCCATCAGCGCTTCCGTGGCGCGCACGGCCGGGCTGTCCTCGTCCTGCCGGATCGCGGTGATGACCTCGCCCTTGCGCGTCGCGATCTCCTCATCCGGCAGCGACGGCGACATGAGAATCTCGCCGAGCAAAGCGAGCACCGGCTCGAAGTCGTCGGCGAGGCACGTGCACACGAGCGAGAACAGATGACGGGTGACCGTGATCGTCAGCGTGATGCCCCGGCCGTCGAGCTCCTCGGCGATGTGGGCCGCCGCGCGCGTCACGGTGCCGCGATCGATCGCGCGCGAGAGCAGCCACGTCATGCCCGGCAGGCCTGTAGGATCGGCAATCGACCCGGCGCGTATCGCCAGATTGACGGTCACGGCCGGCGTCGTATGCGTCGCCTTCGTCAGAAGGACCGCGCGGTTATCGAGAACCGTGCGCGCGGGGTTGAGGCCGCCGCGCGCAGCCGCGGAAGTTCGAAGCACGACGTCTGAAGCGCGATGGTCCGGCGACACGCTTTGGCTCCTCCAGACTTCAGACGTCCGACTTCGTACTTCCGCTGCCAAGCGGCAACGGATCGAACCAGCCAACCGTGCGATTCGACGACGAGAACACGCGCCGGGCGACGGCGGCAACGTCCTCGAGCGTCACCGCCGCAATGCGTGACGGCGCGGCGGTGAAGATGTCGACGCTCGCGATCGTCTCGAAGTAGCCGAGCTGATGCGCGATGTTGGTGACGCTGTCGCTGTCGAAGACCAGGCGCGCGCGCAGCTGCGCTTTCGCCTTGGTGAGCTCTGCATCCGTGATCCCGTCTCGACACACGCGATCCAGCGCCGCGATCAGCTCCGACTCCACGGAACCGAGCGCGACTCCATCGGTGGCGGTGACCGAAACGCTGTACAGGAACGGCTGGGCGGTCGGCACCAGAGCGCCCGTCACGCTCGACGCCAGACCGCGCTCGACGAGCGCCCGATACAATCGCGTGCTTCGCTGCGGCGGCGGGACGCGGAAGCTGGACCACAGGTTGAGGCCTTTCGCACCCGTCAGCACGGCATCGAGAATCAGCATCGGGAAGAAGCCGGGATCTGTCACAGACGGCGCGTGAAACCCGACTTTCAGATACGCCGTCGTTCCCTCTTTCCTGATCGTCAGCCGGCGCTCGCCGGTCTGCTCTGGCTCGAGCGTCACGATCCGCGACGGCGTCGTTCCCGGCTGGATGCCGCCGAAGTAATGATTGACGCGGCGCAGCGCTTCGTCGGTCTCGACGTCGCCGACGATGACGAGCGTGGCGTTGTTGGGCACGTAGTACCGCCGGTAGTAGCCGTACAGATCGTCGCGCGTCATCGTCTGCAGATCCGGGAGCCAGCCGATCGTCGGGTGTCCATACGTGTGCGCCTTGAATGCCGTCGCGGTGAGCTCCTGATCGAGGAGCTGGTCGGGATCGTTCTCGCCGCCCTGCAGCTCCGAGATGATGACGGTGCGCTCCGACTCGCAATCGTCGGGGTGATAGAGGCAGCTCGCCATGCGTTCGGATTCGATGAAGAGCATCCGATCCAGCGCGTCGCGCGTCGCCGTCTCCAGATACGTCGTCTGATCGATCCAGGTGTAGCCGTTCCAGGTCCCGCCGTACTGCTCGATGATCCCTTTGACCTGATCGCGGGGGATGTTCGCCGTGCCCTTGAAGTTCATGTGCTCGCACCAGTGCGAGATGCCTGTCAGGCCCGGACGCTCGTCCTTCGACCCCACCTTGTACCAGCACCAGACCGACGCGAGCGGCGCGGTGTGCTCCTCCTGGATGAGCACTTTGAGCCCATTGTCAAACGTCGTGGAACGCATCCGTTCATCATAAAATACTTGGATACCCATGCCTGAGTGGAAAGACACCGTCAACCTGCCGCGGACCGGCTTCCCGATGAAGGCCAACCTGCCCGCCAGCGAGCCCGAGACGCTGGCGCGCTGGGCCGCCATGGACCTGTACGGGAAGATTCGCGCGCGCCGGCGAGGCGCGCCGAAGTTCGTGCTGCACGACGGACCGCCGTACGCCAATGGCAACATCCACATGGGCACGGCGCTGAACAAGATCCTGAAGGAGCTGGTCGTCAAATCGCGCTCCATGGCGGGGTTCGACGCGCCGTATGTCGTCGGCTACGACTGCCATGGCCTGCCGATCGAGCTGAAAGTGGATCGCGAGCTCGGCCCCAAGAAACGCGAGATGTCGGTGGCCGACTTCTGCCGCGCGTGCCGCGCGTACGCCGAGCGGTACATCGGCACGATGACCGAGCAGTTTCAGCGCCTGGGCATCCTCGGCACCTGGGACGCGCCGTACTTGACGATGAACTTCAAGTACCAGGCGGCGATCGCGCGCGCGTTCGGCCGCTTCGTCGCGCAGGGCCTCGTCTACAAGGGCAAGAAGCCGGTGCACTGGTGCATCCACTGCCGGACCGCGCTTGCCGAGGCCGAGGTTGAATACGAGGATCACGCGTCGCCGTCGATCTATGTCGAGTTCGCCCTCGCCGAGGACGCTCGGGCCGAGCTCGCGAGCCGCATCCCCGCGCTCGCGGGCCGCGACGTCTCGGTCCTCATCTGGACGACGACGCCGTGGACGATCCCGTCGAACCTGGCGATCGCGTTTCACCCGGAATTCGACTACGCAGCCTACGATGTGGACGGCCGCGCGGTGATCGTCGCCGAAGCGCTGGCAGCCAACGTCGCGGCGGCCGTCGGGAAGACGTTTGGCCCTCCGCTCGCGCGGCTGAAGGGGGTGGAGCTCGAGCACATCCGCTTTCAGCACCCGCTGTACGCGCGGGCGTCGCCCGGCGTGCTGGGCGAGTACGTGACGCTGGAGGCGGGCACCGGCGCCGTGCACACGGCACCCGGGCACGGCGCGGACGACTTCAACACCGGCATGAAGTACGGCCTCGAGATCTACGCGCCGATCGGGCCCGCCGGCCATTTTTTCGACACGGTGGAGCTCTTCGGCGGCCAGCGTGTGTTCGACGCGAACCCGAAGGTCGAAAGCGCGCTCGCGGAGCGCGGCAAGCTGTGGCATCGCGAGTCGTTCTCGCATCAGTACCCACACTGCTGGCGCTGCCACAACCCGGTGATCTTCCTCGCGACCTCGCAATGGTTCATCGCGCTCGACGGGGTCCGGCTGAAGCCGGACACTACGTACGAGGGGGGAGCCGACGATCGTAGCGTCCGCCTTCAGGCGGGCCGTGATCCCGATAGCGTCCCTCTTCAGCCGAACCGTGGCGGCGCCGCAGGAAAAACGCTCCGCGAAGCCGCGAAGGATGCGATCGATCACCAGGTGAAGTGGATCCCGTCGTGGGGCCACGACCGCATGTACAACATGGTGGCGAACCGGCCGGACTGGTGCATCTCGCGCCAGCGCGCGTGGGGTGTGCCGATCCCGGCTGTTGACTGCACGAGATGCGGCGAGGCCATCACGACACCGGCGCTCGTCGAGAAAGCTGCCGGCGTTTTCGACGTGTACGGCGCCGATGCCTGGTACGAGCGGCCGACGGACGAGTTCATCCCTGCCGGCCTGACCTGCCCGAAATGCGGCGGGACGTCGTTCGAGCGCGAGATGAACATCCTCGACGTCTGGTTCGACTCCGGGTCCAGCCACGAGGCGGTCCTGCAGGTGTGGCCCGAGCTCACCTGGCCGGCGGACATCTATCTCGAGGGGAGCGACCAGCACCGCGGCTGGTTCCAGAGCTCGCTGATGGTCGGTCTCGGCACGCGCGGCCGCCCGCCGTTCCGCCAGATTCTGACGCACGGGTTCCTGATCGACGTCGACGGGAACAAGATGTCGAAGTCCATCGGCAACACGATGCTGCCGCAGGACGTCATCAAGGAGAGCGGCGCGGACATCATCCGCCTATGGGTCGCAATGAGCGACTACCGCGAGGAAATCCGCGTCGGCAAGGAGATCCTGGCTCGGGTCGCCGAGGCGTACCGCAAGCTGCGCAACACGCTGCGCTATCTGCTGGGGAACCTCTACGATTTCGATCCCGCGACCGATGCCGTGGCGCACGGGCGCCTCGAAGAGGTCGACCGGTACATCCTCGCGCGGTACGGCGAGGTGGCGCGGCGCATTCTCGTCGCCTACGAGGAATACGACTACGGCACGATTTCCCAGGCGCTCAACCAGTTCGCGACCGTCGATCTGAGCGCGTTCTACAACGACATCTCGAAGGATCGCCTGTACACCTTCGCGGCGCGGTCGCCCGAGCGGCGATCGGCGCAGACGGCGATGTATCTGATGGCGGACGGGTTGACGCGGCTCATGGCGCCGATCCTGTCGTTCACGGCGGACGAGCTGTGGCGGTTCCTCCCGGGAGCGCGTGAAGAATCGGTGCACATGGCGGTGTTCCCGATCGCGGCGGACCTCGAGACGCTGGCGGATTCCGCGTTGGTCGAACGATGGAAGCAGGTGATTCAGCTTCGCGAGCACGTGCTGGCGGAGATCGAGCCGCTGCGCAAGAACAAGCAGATCGGGAGCTCGCTGCAGGCGAAGGTCGTGATCTCAGCCACCGTATCCGAGCTCGCCGTCTTCGAACGGTTCGCAAAGCAGCTGCCGATGCTCTTCATCGTGTCCGAGGTGGAGCTCCGTCCGGCGCCGACCGACGTCGAGGCGCATGAAGAGGCGCGGCCACGGGTGACGATCGAGCGCGCGACCGGCGTGAAATGCGAACGCTGTTGGCGCTATGTGCGCGCCGTGTCGACCGATCCGGCGTGGGCTGGCCTGTGCGATCGGTGTCAGGACGCCCTGGCGGAGACGGTCAATGGATAACGCGCTCGAAGAGGTCGTCAGCGCAAGGCGGCACGAGGCAGCCGACCGCCCGCCGCGCCGGCTGGAAGTATGGCTGCCGATGCTCATCGTCGCCGTCGATCAGGCGACGAAAGCGCTCGTCAGGGGCGCGTTGCCCGTCCACGAGAGCATCACCATCATCCCCGGGCTGCTGGACATCACGCACGCGCTGAACAGCGGGGCCGCGTTCGGGATTCTCAACGGCGTCGATTTCCCGTTCAAGACCGTCATCATCGCCGTCATCGCGACCGCGGCGCTCGTCGGCGTCGGGATGTATGCCGCCAGCCTGGCGCACCATCAGCTGATCGCCCGCCTCGGGCTCGCGCTCATCATTGGCGGCGCGGCCGGCAACCTCATCGACCGCGTCCTCGCCGGGTCGGTCGTCGATTTCGTCGATTTCTACTGGCACGGATACCATTTCTGGGCCTTCAACGTCGCAGACTCGGCCATCTCGGTCGGCGTCGCGATCATGATTCTCGACATGCTCGGCTTCGACAGGCGGAGCACCAGCGTATGAGGCGAGCGGATGTATCCCAGACTGTTTGAGCTCGGGCCGATCACGGTTTACACCTACGGCGTGCTGCTGGCGGCGGCGTATCTGTTCGGCCTGAAGCTGGCGATGGTCCGCGCGAAGGCGCGCGGTCTGGACGCGAATCGCGTCCTCGATCTCGGCATCTACATCATCATCAGCGCGCTCATCGGCGCGAAGCTCCTGCTCCTGGTCACTGACTTCCGGACCTTCACCGCCAATCCGCGCGAGCTGCTGACGCTCGCGCGCTCGGGCGGCGTGTTCTACGGCGGGCTGATCCTGGCGGTCACGGTCGCCCTCATCTACATCCACCGCATCGGGCTGCCGCTGTGGACCACGTGCGATGTGTTCGCGCCGGGCATCGCGCTCGGCCACGTGGTCGGGCGATTCGGCTGTCTGTTCGCGGGATGCTGCTACGGCAAGCCGACCACGCTGCCCTGGGGGATCACTTTCAGGGATCCGTTTGCGGCCGCGAATGTCGGTACGCCGCTCGGAACCCCCCTTCATCCCACGCAGCTCTACGAAGCGGGCGCCGAGCTGCTGATCCTGATCGTCCTGCTCGTCACCGAGCGCAAGGCCAAGCCGTTTGCGGGGCGGACGTTCTGGCTGTACATGCTCTTGTACGCCGTGTCGCGCTTCATCATCGAGTTCTATCGGGGCGACGAGCGGGGGACCGTGGGTATCTTCTCGACCTCGCAGTTCATCTCGATCATCCTGGCTCCGCTGGCGATCGCCATGCTGGTGTATCTCAGGCGCGCGGTCACGCCTGAGCCGAAGAAGGCCCGAAAGGCCGCCGCATAAGAGGACGCGGAGATGGCTGGAGCACACAGAGGGAATCAGCCACAGAGACACAGAGACACAGAGAAAAGATTTCTCTCCGTGTCTTTGTGTCTCTGTGGCCAATTCTCTGTGCGGGCTCGGGCCCCTCAGTGACCTCGACGACCCACAGCATCACCGTCCCGGACGACAGCGAAGGCCTCCGCCTCGATCGCTTTCTCGTCGGGGTCCTGCCGGAACACTCGAGGTCGCAGATTCAGCGGCTGATCAAGGACGGCCACGTCCGCGTCGGCGGGCGCGAGGCCAAAGCCAACCAGCCCGTGAAAACGGGACAGGGCATCAGCATCGACGTGCCCGAGCCGGTCGATCCGGTTCCGCAGGCCGAGCCGCTGCCGCTGCCGATCCTGTATCAGGACGGCGACGTCATCGTCGTCGACAAGCCGGCCGGGATGGTCGTGCATCCGGCCGCGGGACACGCGAGCGGCACGCTGGTCAATGCGCTGCTCCACCACGTCGACGATCTCAGCGGCATCGGCGGCGAGAAGCGGCCCGGCATCGTGCACCGGCTGGACCGCGGGACGTCCGGGCTGATGGTGGTCGCCAAACACGACGCCGCGCACGAAGAGCTCGCGCGTCAGTTCGCCGACCGCGAGGTGGAAAAGGAATACATCGCGCTGACCTGGGGCGAAGTCATGGCGGGACGCCGCATCGACGCGCCGATAGGCCGCGATCCGTCGAACCGCAAGAAAATGTCGTCGGCGCGCATCAGGCGCAGCCGTGAGGCGGTGACGCGCGTCGTGCGCGCGGAGCATTTCGGCCGGACGCTGACGCTCGCCCACGTGGCGATCCTTACCGGCCGGACCCATCAGATTCGGGTCCATCTGAGCGCGATCGGCCATCCGATCGTCGGCGACTCGCTGTACGGCGGCCTGCATCGGCGTGTGCCGGGCGATCTGCGCGCGGTCACGCATCTGGACCGGCCGTTTCTCCACGCGGCGCGCCTCGCCTTCACGCATCCGGGAGACGCGCGGCGCATGGAGTTCACCAGCGAGCTGCCCGACGATCTGCAACGCGTGCTGGACGAGTTGCGGGAGCGGTTCGATCCGACAATGCACGAACCGTGACAATCCGGATCTCGGATTGCGGACTGCGGGATCGATTTCTTGATTGCAATCCGCAATCCGCAATCCGCAATTCAAGGATCACAACATGTCCGTCGTCTATAAAGGCCGCGTGTTTTCGGTCGAGGTCGACAGGCGGCGCTTCCCCGACGGCCGCGAGCACGAAGTCGCCATCGTGCGGCACCCGCCGGCGGTCGTCATCATTCCGATCGAAGACGACGGCCGCATCGTGCTGATCAGGCAGTACCGCGCAGCGCTCGACCGCGAGCTGTGGGAGGTTCCGGCCGGCAGCCTCGACCCGGGCGAATCGGCGGACGCGGCGGCGCGCCGCGAGTGCGAGGAGGAGATCGGGCGGGCACCGGGGCGCGTGGAACGGCTCGGCGCCTGGTATCCGACGCCCGGCTACTGCGACGAGGAGATGATCTTCTTCCGCGCGTCGACGCTGCGCGTGCCCGCGCCCGATTCGCCATACAAGCCCGATGAAGACGAAAACATCCAGGCGCAGACCTTTACCGTGGCCGACGCGCGCGCGATGGTGACGCGCGGCGACATCATCGACCTCAAGACCGCGTTCGCCTTGACGCTGATCTAGCAATCACGTACGCGCCGCTTCCTCAACTGTCGCCGCGTGGATGGCGACGGTGTCCTCGACGCGCCGCGCGTAGCCGCCGGCCAGCGTGACAATCAGCGGCACGCCCTCGCGGCCGACCGCGTCGACGACGAGCCGATCGCGCTGCCGCAGCCCCTCTCGCGTCAGCCGCAGGCCGCCGAGCTGATCGTCCTCGTACGGATCGGCGCCCGCCAGATAGAACACGGACTGCGGCCGGTGCGCCATCACGGCCGGCAGCGCGCGCTCCAGCTCGCGCAGGAACGCCGCGTCATCGGCGCCGTCCGCGAGCCCGATGTCCAGCGAGCCTTTCGGCTTCCACATCGGGTAGTTGTGCTGCTGGTGCATCGAGAACGTGAAAACGCGAGGATCGGACTCGAAGACGAACGCGGTGCCGTTGCCGTGGTGGACGTCGAGGTCGACGATCGCGATGCGCTCGAGACCGCGGCTTTGCAACACGCGCGCCGCGACCGCGACGTCGTTGAAGGGACAGAAGCCCTCGCCGTGGTTCGGGAAGGCATGATGGAGGCCGCCTCCGAGATGACACGCGACGGGATTCGGGCCGTGGGATTTGGGATTCGCAGCCAGCAGCGCGGCCTGTATCGTCCCACCGGTCATCAGTCGGAATCCTTCGACCATCTCGGCCGACCACGGGAGCTCGAGCTGTTCCACATCCTCCCGCGACAGCCTGCCCTCGCGCATCTTTCCCAGATACTCCCTGGTGTGCACCAGCGCGAGCTCATCCCACGTCGCCGGCTGTGGCTCGATGACGTCAGCGGGTTGGATCACGCCCGTCTCGACGAGACGAGCGTGGACCCTTTGGTACTTGTCGGTGGGAAAGACGTGGAGCCCGATGTCGATGCGATATCGGGCCGAGTAGACGACTTTCAATTCCCCGGCGGAACAACCTGCCCGACAATCCGCGCCGGCTTTTTGGCAGGCCGGATATCGGAGGCGACGGGCTGCAATGCGAGCGCCAGCACTTCGTCGATCGTCGACACCAGGTGGACGGTGATGTCCTTGCGCAGCTCCGGCGTCAGATCCTCGTTCACGTTCTTGGCGTTCTGCTTCGGCAGGATCACCTCGCGGATGCCGACGCGCCGCGCAGCCAGCACTTTCTCCTTGACGCCGCCGATCGGGAGCACGCGGCCCGACAAGGTGATTTCGCCGGTCATCGCGATGTCGCCGCGAACCGGGCGACCCGTCAGCTGCGACGCCATCGCCGTCGTCATCGTCACGCCCGCGGACGGCCCGTCTTTCGGGATGGCGCCCGACGGCACGTGGACGTGCATCTCGGCCTTTGTGAAGAAGTCCGGGTCGATGTTGTACTCCCTCGCGTGCATGCGCAGCCACGAGAGCGCCGCGCGCGCCGACTCCTTCATGACGTCGCCCAGCTGGCCGGTGAGGGTCAGCGAGCCTGTGCCGGCCATCTTGGAGGCTTCGATGAAGAGCACCTCGCCGCCTGCCGGCGTCCAGGCGAGCCCGATCGCGACGCCCGGATCCTTGGTCCGCTCTTCCATCTCCTCGTCGAGGAACCTCGGAGCGCCGAGGAAGTCGACGACCACGTCCGGCGTGATCTCGATCGGCGTCTCGTTGCCTTCGGCGCGGCGGCGCGCAACCTTGCGGCACAGGGCGGCGATTTCACGCTCGAGGTTCCGGACGCCGGCCTCGCGGGTGTAGCCGCGGATCACCTGCCGCAGCGCCTCCTGCGAGAACCTGATGTAGTCCGGTGTCAGCCCGTGGTTCTTCACCTGCTTGTCGACGAGGTGGTCGATCGCGATCTGCAGCTTCTCTTCTTCGGTATAGCCGGCGATCTCGAGCACCTCCATCCGGTCGCGCAGCGCCGCGGGCACCGGATCGAGCACGTTCGCCGTCGTGATGAACAGCACCTCCGAGAGATCGAACGGCACGTCGAGATAATGATCGCGGAACGTGTTGTTCTGCTCAGGGTCGAGCACCTCCAGGAGCGCCGACGACGGATCGCCCCGGAAGTCGGACCCGAGCTTGTCGATTTCGTCGAGGATGAACACCGGGTTCTTCGATTCGGCCCGGCGCAGACCCTGGATCACCTGCCCCGGCAGCGCGCCGATGTAGGTCCGGCGGTGACCGCGGATCTCCGCCTCGTCGCGCATGCCCCCGAGCGACACGCGGACGAATTTGCGCCCGAGCGATTCCGCGATCGAGCGCGCGAGCGAGGTCTTGCCGACGCCCGGAGGACCGACGAAGCACAGGATCGGTCCCTTCATGTCGGGATTGAGCTTGCGGACCGCGAGGTACTCGAGGATGCGGTCTTTCGCTTTCTCGAGCCCTGAATGATCCGCGTCGAGCGTCGCCTTGGTTTTCGGCAGATCGATCACTTCGTCGGTCCGCTTGGTCCATGGCAGCGCGACGAGCCAGTCGAGATAGGTCCGCGAGACGGTGTACTCCGCCGCGGCGACCGGCATCTTCGAGAGGCGATCGAGCTCGCGCAGCGCCTCTTTCTTCACCGCTTCGGGCATGCCCGCGGCTTCGATCTTCGCGCCGAGCTCTTCGACTTCCTTCGTCTGATCGTCGCCCTCGCCGAGCTCCCTCTGGATCGCCTTCATCTGCTCGCGCAGGAAGTACTCGCGCTGATTCTTGCCGACTTCGGACTGTACCTGCGACTGGATCTTCGATCCGAGCTCGAGGACTTCGAGCTCCTTGATGAGGATCCGGTTGAGGTTGTCCATGCGCGCGCGGATGTCGAGCGTCTCGAGCACCTCCTGCTTCACCGCGGTGCTGATGGTGGAGAGCGACGAGGCGATGAAGTCGGCGAGCCGGCCCGGCTCGGTGATGTTCACCGCGAGCGTCTGCAGGTCGTCGGACAGGAGCGGCGAGAGCGACACGACCTGCTGGAAGTTCGTCTTGATGTTGCGCGCGAGCGCGTCGATTTCGAGCCGATCGGCGTCGTTGGTGTCCTCGGTGGCGGCGCTGACCCTGCCGCGCAGGTACGGCTGCATCGAGACGACCTCTTCGAGCTTGAGCCGGGCGAGCCCCTGGACAATCAGCCGCAGGCTGCCGTCGGGCAGCTTGAACATCTTGTGGATATGCGTCGCGGTGCCGACCGCGAACAGATCAGCCTGCCCCGGCTCCTCGGTGGCCGCGTCGCGCTGGGTGAAGACCGCAATCAGCTTCCCGTTCGCGATGGCATCGTCGATCAGGCGGACGGAGCTCTCGCGGGCCACCGCGAGCGGCATGAACGAATTCGGAAAAAGCACCGTGTCCCGAAGCGGCAGGATCGGCAGCTCCGACGGAATCGACAGCGGCCGATCGCCGATCGAGACGTCCTCGGTCTTGAGGTTCTCGAGTTGATCGCTCATGGCGATCTCCTTGTGTTGCCGATCGCGGAGCGCGGATTGCGGAGCCAAAACGCAATCCGAAATCCGCAATCAAAAATGGGGTGGGGCCGGTGGAGAGCGATGGGCTCCGCCACCGGCGGAGCCCCGAATCCTGGGACGCCGGATGCTTACATGTCCATGAAGAGGGAGCTGCTGCCGCGGCGGGCGTTGAGCTGACGCTCGCGCTGCTCAGCGTTCTCCCTGGCTTCTTCGCAATCCTTGCAGCGGACAGCGAAGGGCAGTGCCCGCAGGCGCTTCTCGCCGATCTCCTCGCCGCACTCGAAGCAGTTCCCGTAGGTGCCCTGCTCGAGGCGCCCGAGGGCGTCGTTGATCTTGTTCAGCGTCTCGGACTTCATCTGGACGAGCGCGAACTCCAGATCTTCCTGGATGTCGGCCTCAGCGCTCTCGACCGCATCGAGGACCTCGTTGAGCTTGCCGCCCCACGAGCCCTCCTCGCGGACGCCGCGCATCTTCCCCTGCACTTCGGCGTGGATTTCACGGCGCCGTTCGCCGAGCATCTTCTTCAGTTCGGAATAGCGAGACCGGGGCATCCCAGATGTCGCTTCCGTCTTGGTGGTGTCCTTCATGATCGCCGCTCCTTCCGTCCCGGGCCTGCCGGGTGCGCCGCACTTAAGATGGCCGAGAACCCTGCAAATGAACTGCCAACGTTAGACTGAACTAAAGTCATATTCCAAGTCGTCGGGCTGCTCTCGACGACAGACACCCGCCAGAGGCGCGCCGCGGCCCGACAAGTTGCGGTCGCGGTAGACTTGTGGCGAGCTCACGCCACTAAATCCTCTAATATCAGTGTGTTGTGGCGTCGAAGTCATCGGTGTCAACCGCTTGTTCAAAATCTGTTGATACGTTAGACGCCGGAGAAGCCCGCACGGTTCTGGCTTGGAAAGGACGCCTTGTCCGCTCAAGGAGACGATGGACCTACGCAGAATTGTCGAGCACTTGCGACTCGGTGTGTCCACAAAGGGGGCGCGAACAAACAGAACTGTTATTGCACGCGCGTCGTGCTGGAGGCGTTGGGGACGACGCCGCGCTCGACCAGGAGTTGTCCGCTGCGGCGGCTGCCGGTCTTCAGCCATTTCTCGTACAGCCTCAGCAGATCTGTATTCGACGAGCATGACGTCCGTTCGCTCACTTCGGTGAGCACGTCGACGAAGCCAACGAACTTTTCGCCAAGCTCGGCGAATACGGGCGAGAAAGTATCGGACTCGGCGCGGCTGAGGATGTTATAGGCGCAGCCGCCGATGCTCACGTAGTAGTCGACGTCGACCAGCTTGCGGTTCAGGGAGTCTGAGAAGAAACCGGAAATAAACAGCGAAAGATCGCCGATCTGCTTCAGGCTGACGCGCTGCCGCATGCCGCCGGCGTCGAGCGCGTGCGCCAGCCGGAAAGCGAGCGGCGCGCTGTCGTCGGTGTCTGGGGAGACCGGCCGCTCTGCGAAACTGGCGAGGAGCTGCACGACATAAAACGACGTCAACTCCTGCGCGGCGAGCCCCTGACGGCTGAGCGCGCCATCGACAAGCTCCTTGAAGTACTCGACGGCCGACTCGCGTCGAAATACGCCTTCACTCATGACAGTTCGACCTGCTCGGCAACCACGACGAGTGGGTGCAAGGTGCGTTCCGATGAGTTCTCGGGGTTTTGGGCTGAATTATACAATAATGCACCCCCGTGGTGTGTCCCCTCTGTGGTTCGCGGCGCGCCCGGCGCGGGTGTCCCGCGCTCGGGCAACAAATCTGCGCGGTGTGCTGCGGCACCAAGCGGCTCGTGCAGATCCAGTGTCCGAACGACTGCTCATGGCTGGTCAGCGCGCGCGAACATCCGCCGGCGACGGCCGTCCGCCAGCAGCAGCGCGACGTCGGCGTGCTGATGCAAGCCATGCGAGACTTCAACCAGCGGCAGTCACAGCTCTTTCTGCTCGTCACCTCGTTCATCGTCCGATACGAGCCGCCCGAACTGCAGCCGCTCGTCGACGATGATGTGTCGGAGGGGATGGCGGCGCTGGCGTCGACATTCGAAACCGCGTCGCGCGGCGTCATCTACGAACACCGCCCCGCCTCGCTTCCCGCCGAGCGGTTCATCGCCGGCCTGAAGCCGCTGCTCGCTGAAGCGGGCCGCGGCGGCGCCGGGTCGCCGTTCGAGCGCGACGCCGCTGTCGTGCTGCGCGGCATTGCGGCGGCGGCGCGTGAGGTGCGCGCGCACGATCCGCAGAATCGCCGGACCTTTCTCGAACTGCTCGGCCGCGTCCTCAGCAAGATGCCCGACACGGAGGCCGGTGCGCCTTCGCCGCCGGACGCGACGCGGTTGATCGTCCCGTAATCGCTGATATACTCAGGGTTTGCCTTATCAAAGCTATCAGCTCACGGTCATCGGCGCTCCGCTGAGCCGATGGCTGAGAGCTGAACGCTGAAAGCCGAGAGCTGTTATGGCCAAGCGATGTGAAATCTGCGGGAAAGGTCCGGTCGTCGGGCGGCAGCACAGCCACGCCAACAACGTCAGTCCTCGCCGGTTCGAGCCGAATCTGCAGCTCGTCCGGGCCATCGTCAACGGTGGCATCAAGCGGATCAAGGTCTGCACACGCTGTCTGCGGTCAGGGAAAGTGACAAAGGCGGCATAAACGCACTTCTGAAACTCTCAACGCTCAACTCTCGGCTGTCATTCAAAAGTTGAGACTTGAAAGTTGAGACTTGTTGCGGCTTCGTCCTTCATGAAACAAGCGATCTCGAGCTCAGGAGCGCCGAAGGCCATCGGCCCGTACTCGCCGGCCATCCGCGCGGGGCAGCTCCTGTTCGTCTCCGGTCAGGTGCCGCTCGATCCAGCCACCGGACAGATGATCGAGGGCGACATCACGGCCCAGGCGCGATGCGTGCTCGACAACATCGGCGCTCTGCTCACCTCTGGCGGCCGCTCGTTCGCCGACGTGGTCCGCACCACGATTTTTCTCGCCGACATGAACGACTTCGCCGCGGTGAACGACGTGTACGGTCAATATTTTTCGGAGCCGTATCCGGCCCGGGCGACCGTGCAGGTGGCGAGGCTGCCGAAAGACGCGCGGGTCGAGATTGATGCCATTGCATCGTACGAGTAGGAGCTAATCCCTAACTAATCCCTAATCCCTAATCTAATCCCTAATCCCTAGTCCCCAGTGCGTCACCCGGCTCGCCCCGCCCGCTCAACGCCGAGCACTCCCTCGACACCCCGAAGCGACTTGATCACCTTCTCGAGGTGCTTGAGGTCGTTGATCTCGACGGTCACGTCGATGCGCGCGCCCCGCGCATCGTCGGTGTGCGCTTCCATGTTCTTGATGTTCGTGTTGATGTCCGCGATCTTCGCGCTGACCGCGGCCAGCAATCCCTTGCGGTCCTCGACCTCCATCGTCAGCTTCACGGTGTAGCGCGCGACGGCGTCGGTCTTGTCCCACTCGACGTCGATGCGCCGCTCCGGGTCGTAGAGGAGGTTGACGACGTTCGGACAGGTCGCCGAATGGACCGACACGCCTTTGCCGCGCGTGATGTAGCCGACGATCCTCTCACCTCGGATCGGGCTGCAGCACCGCGCGCGAAACACCATCAGATCGTCGAAGCCGCGGACCTTGATCTTCTCGTCGCCCGTCCCGAGCACCCGCCGGACCACAGAGGCGACCGCGCCCTCGGGCGGTTTCTCGCGCAGCTTGTCGGCGGGCACCATCTTGACGAGGATCTGCTTCGGCTGCAGCTTGCCGTAGCCGATGGACGCGAAGAGATCGTCGGCCTTCTGCGCGCCGACGTCCGAAAGCGCCTTGGCGAACGCGGCGCCGTCGAGGAGCGTCTTGGGGCTCAGGTCGTAGCGCCGCGCTTCCTTCTCGAACAGCTTGCGGCCGAGCTCGATCGCATGCGTCTTCTCCTCGCGGCGGATCCAGTGCTTGATCTCGTAGCGTGCGTGCGCGGTGACGACCGAATTCAGCCAGTCGCGGCTCGGCTTGTGCGCCGCCTGCGTGATGATCTCGACGATGTCGCCGTTCCGCAGCGGCGTGCGCAGCGGCACCATCTTGCCGTTGATGCGCGCGCCGACGCATTGATGGCCCACGTCGGTGTGGATCGAGTACGCGAAATCGATCGGCGTCGCGCCGCGCGGGAACGCCTTGACGAGCCCTTTCGGCGTGAACGCGTAGACTTCCTCCTGGTAGAGCTCGACCTTCAGGTTCTGGATGAACTCCTCCGGATCGCGCACTTCCTTCTGGATGTCGAGGAGCTGGCGCATCCACTGGAAGTACCGCTCATCGCGCTGCGTGCCCGCGCGCCCTTCCTTGTACTTCCAGTGCGCGGCGACTCCCTCTTCCGCGCGGCGGTGCATCTCGATCGTCCGGATTTGCACCTCGAACGGCACGCCGTGCTCGCTGATCACCGAGGTGTGCAGCGACTGATACCCGTTGGGGCGCGGCATCGCGATGAAGTCCTTGATGCGCCCCGGCACCGGCGACCAGGTCTGATGGATGATGCCGAGGGCGCCGTAGCAGTCCTTGACGCTCTCGGTGATGATCCGCAGCGCCATGAAGTCGTACACCTGCTCGAGCTCGATCTTCTGGCGCTTCAGTTTCTGGCTGATGCTCCACAGGCGCTTGATGCGCCCCTCGATCTCGGCAACCGGGACCTGCGCCTCGGCCAGCTTCGCCGTGATGGTCTTCTTCAGCTCGCCCATGAGCCCTTCCGTCGCGCGCCGCTTCGCGTCCACTTTCACGCGCAGCGCTTCGTACGCCTGGGGCTCGAGGTAGCGGAACGACAGCTCCTCGAGCTCGTTCTTCACCTTGCTCATGCCGAGGCGGTTCGCAATCGGCGCGTAGATATCGCGCGTCTCCTGCGCGACCTTGATCCGGCGCTCCTCATTCAAGTGGCTGAGCGTGCGCATGTTGTGCAGCCGGTCCGCCAGCTTCACGAGGATCACGCGGATGTCGTCCACCATCGCGAGCAGCATCTTGCGGAAGCTCTCGGCCTGCCGCTCCTCGCTCGACGAAAACGGGATCGCGCTGATTTTGGTGACGCCCTCCACCACGTGCGCGACCTCGGGACCGAAGAGCTCCTGAATGCGCTCGATTGTCGTCAGCGTGTCTTCGACGACATCGTGGAGGAGACCGGCGGCGATGGCGACGGCGTCGAGCTTCATGTCCGCCAGAAAGTCGGCGACGGCGAGCGGGTGGATGAGGTAAGGTTCGCCGGAATGGCGGACCTGCCCCCGGTGCTCGAAGGCGGAGAACACGTAGGCCTTCCGGAGCAGCTCGACGTCGGCGTCCGGGCTGTACGCACGGACTTTTTCGAGGAGATCCTCGAAACGAATCATGGAATCTGGTGTCTAAGGCAAGAGTAAAGCTCGCCTTGACGTACGATTTTTTGGTTCACTATACTTGCCCGGTTTCGGCTAGGACAATTCTCTCTGTTTTAAGGGGGTTCAATGCGTTCTTTGTCGGGAGCATCGGTGGCGCTCGCCGCGGTGCTGGCCTTGGGGGCGTTCGGGTCGGTCGGCTGCGCGAAGGTCAATGAGATCAAGGCGAAAAAAGCCTTCAAGGGGGCCAACCAGGCCTATCAGGCCCAGGATTACAAGAAGGCTGCCGCGCTCTACGAAGAGACGGTCGAGGCCGATCCCAACCTCGCATCGGCGTACTTCTTCCTCGGCAACAGCTACGACAATCTGTACAAGCCGAGCAAGAAGGGGGACCCTGAGAACGACAAACTGCTCCAGAAGGCGGTCGACAATTACCAGAAGGCCGCCGAGAAGCTGTCCGCCTCGCCGAAGCCGGAAGACAAGAAGCTCGGGACGCTGTCGCTGCAGTACCTCGTGGCGTCATACGGCGCCGACAAGCTGAACGATCCCGCGAAGGCGGAGCCGGTGGTGCAGAAGATGATTCAGCTCGAGCCGAGCGAGCCGGCGAATTATTTCGCCCTCGCGAAGATCTACGAGGACGCCGGGGCGTACGAAGAGGCGGAGAAAATGCTCGTGCAGGCGAAGGCCGCAAAGCCCAGCGATCCGGCGGTCTACATGACGCTCGCGGGGTATTACAACCGGCAGGGGCGGTTCGACAAGACCATCGAGGCGCTCGAAGAGCGCGCCGCGAAAGAACCGAACAATCCTGAAGCGTTCTACACGATCGCCACCTATTACTGGGACGAGGCCTACCGCGACTTCAAGTTGAAGGAAGCCGAGAAGAAGGCGTTCGTCGTCAAGGGCCTGGAAGCCGTGGATCACGCGCTGCAGATCAGGCCGGACTACATGGAAGCGCTGGTGTACAAAAACCTTCTGCTTCGGTCGCAGGCCCTCCTGGAAAAGGATCCCAGCAAGCAGGCCGCGCTGATCAAGGAAGCCGATCGCCTCCGCGATAAAGCCCAGGAACTGCGGAAGCAGAAGGCCGCGGGTGTCAGCTAGAGCCGTTCTCACCGTGGTGTAGCGCGCCCCGGTCGTATCGACTTCGTCCGATTCGCGGTAAAGAGCCGCTTGGTGCTGTCACGCCACGGCAGAACGGCCTTGGCCCGGAAATTCCAGCGGCCGCCCACTCTCTACGGTTGCTTGGATTTAGAGGCCGTCAGGAGCGCACCTGACGGCCTTTTTGTCCTGCCCACGTCATACCCCCGCGGTAAAATACCGGGACTCTTCGAAACATCCCATCTGCAGGATATGGCGCGTGGCTCGCTGGAGGCACGCCATGGAGAACACATGAGTCGAACGAGGCTTTTCAGACCGCTGGCTTTTCTCGCCCTCTGCCTTCTGCTGTGGCCGGCCGGCCGCGCGGACGCGCAGGGCGTCACTACCGCCGCCGTGACCGGCATCGTCAAGGATGCGTCGGGAGGCGTCATTCCTGGTGCAACCATCTCCGCCGTCCATCAGCCGTCGGGCACCTCATATGAGGCGGTCACGCAGGGAGACGGGCGGTTCACCATTCCGGGCATGCGCGTAGGCGGACCGTATACGGTCACGGCGACGCTCAGCGGGTTCACGACGGAAGCGAAGAACAACCTCACGCTGAGCCTCGGCGTCGCGCAGGATCTCGAGTTCACGCTGAGAGTGGCGACACTATCCGAGACCATCACGGTTGTCGGCGTCAGCGACCCGGTGTTCAGCTCCAGCCATACCGGCGCCGCGACGGCGGTGATGCGCGAGGATCTCGCCACGCTGCCGACGATTTCGGGCCGTATCACCGACATCACGCGCCTCACGCCGCAGTACGGCGGCTCGGGCACGTTTGCGGGTCAGGACAACCGCGCGAACAACGTGACGGTGGACGGCTCGTACTTCAACAACTCGTTCGGCCTCGGCGTGACGACCGGCGGCATCGGCGACCGCACGGGCGTCGCCCCGATTTCGCTCGAGGCGATCGAGCAGGTGCAGGTGAACGTCGCGCCGTACGACGTGCGGCAAGGGAGTTTCGTCGGTGCGGGCGTCAACACGGTCACGCGCAGCGGGACGAACA
>Ga0099827_10000026_pt1 | contig 40042 bp, 36 predicted proteins | sample CZO8metaG_FD_79339 | JGI IMG/M metagenome (GOLD analysis project Ga0099827, IMG submission 79339) | Vadose zone soil microbial communities from the Eel River Critical Zone Observatory, Northern California, USA - CZOApr15con1.8 metaG | ecosystem: Environmental > Terrestrial > Soil > Vadose zone ...
CCCACCCGACCCCACCCGACCCACGGACCCTCCTGCCTCACCTGCTTCGTACAGCCAATGACTCAACGACACGAGGCGTCCATTTAGGACAACATGGCGATCATCGAACGCGCCGGCGCGAAGCCGGCGATCGAAGCGCATGAAACAGGTCCACGCGCAAATCGAGAACACGACGTACGATTACGGCCGCGAGAAGCTGCGAGCGGCTGGCGAAGCTGATGCGAGACGCGGCACTGATCAAAGTCGGTGCTGCGACCGGGTCCGAGATGAAGGAGGAGAAGGCGCGCGCGGCGCTGGCGAACGGCTCGTCGATCGCGTAACTCTTGCTGACGACCGAAGCGCTGGTTTCCGACGTGTCCGCGTGTTACTGTGTTAAGGGCGACCATGGAAGACATCACCCCGTTCCAGCAAGAGGCCGACGCGCCCCAGATTCCGGCCGAGCCATTGCCGCCGATCCAGAGCCGGTTTCTGTTTGTCGATGTGGCGGCACTCCGCGCGAAGCAGCTCCGCCGCGGCGCACGTCCGCGTCTGGGCGAGGAAGCGCAGGTGCCGCACAAGGCCGAGCGTGTGGCGATGGAAGAGGTCAAGCGCGGGCTCGTGTACTACGACGTGCCCGTACCGAGAAAGCCGGACGAGGCCGGGGCATGAGCGACGACGTCGTGCAGATCGTCGTCGGCACGCTGCAGGGACTGGGGGCGAGCACCGTGTTCGTCCTCGCGCTCTTCATCGGCTTCTGCATCGTCGTCGGCTTCACGAAGACGAAGAAGACCGCCGGCGGCAAGGCGATGGTCGTCAAGAGTCTGGACGAGCGAATCAGCCATCAGCCGATGGTCTATTTCCCACCAACCGCGCCGCGCGGCCCGGCCGATCAGCTCAAGGCTCCGGAACTTGTGGAGGCCGCTGCACGTAGGTGATCCGTAGGGCGCCACCTGAGCCGCGCCGGGAGGGTCAACGCGTGTTCTTCCTACTGACGCTACCGTTTCGATTATTCTTCGGCGTCCTGTTCGCGGTCCTGCTCCTCCCGCTGACCCTACTGTTTCTGCCGTTCTTGATACTGCGAGTCCTGATCAAATCGATGGTGGCGCTGTTCGTGCTGCCCTTTGCGCTGCTGGCCGCCGTCATCGGCATCGGGGTCGCGCTCTTCGCCGTGTCGCTCGCGATCCTCGTCCCGCTGCTGCCGCTGGCATTCGTCGGGTTCCTGGTCTGGGCCGTCGTTCACGTGTCACGGCCTGTCACCAACTTTTAGCTGCAGGCACGGGTCGGGCTCTCAGCCTCCAGCCCCCGGCCCCTGTCTCTATGCCACGCTCTCCGGCTGCCATCTCAGCCCGAGATTGATGATTCGCTGGAGCACCGTCTCGTAGCTCAATCCAATCTTCTCGGCTGACGCCGCGAAGTCCTCGCCTCGGGCAATCTGGGGATTCGGGTTCGCCTCCAGCACCCAGACGTTGCCATTGTCCTCCAGTCGAAGATCGATGCGCGCGTAGCCGCTCAACTCGAGGGCGCGGAACGCGCGCTTGCAGAGGTGCTGAATCCACTCCGACTTCGCGTCGGGCAGGTCGGCGGCGATCCCGCTGTCGATGCCGTATTTCTTCTGGTATTTCACGCTCCACTTCACGCGGTCGGTCGCGATCCGTTTCGCGCCGTCCGGCATGTTGGTGAAGAACAGCTCCCAGACCGGCAGCGCCTGCAGCGTCTGATTGCCGAGGATGCTGACGTACAGCTCCCGCCCTTCGATGTATTGCTCGACGATCGCGGCCGTATGGATGCTGCCGTGGATGAACTGGACGCGCTCCTTCAGCTTCTCGTCGGTGTCGACGACCGACGCCTGCGAAATCCCGATCGACGCTTCCTGGGTCAGCGACTTCACCATCAGCGGAAACGGCAGCCGCTTGGGCCGGCGGATGGGGCGGCCGATGCGAACGACCTCGAACTCCGGCACCGGGATCCGATGATAGGCGAGCAACTTCTTCGACAGCGACTTGTCGCGCGCGAGCAGGAGGCCGCGTGGATTGCAGCCGGTGTAGGGCAGCTTCAGCAGCTCGAGGTGAGAGACGACGTTCTGGTCGAAGATGACGATGTCGTCGAAGCCTTCGAGCAGGTTGAAGGCAATGTGCGGCTTCCATTCGGTCGCGACGCGCCGGATCTCGCCGAGGTCGTCGTGGACGCCGAGCACTTGCACCTCATGTCCCACCGCTGTCAGCGTCGAGACGACATCGTACTCGGTCCGCCAGGGCGCGCCGGTGATGTCGGTTCCCTCTTCGATGGTGGCCGGCGGGACGAGATGCCGGTGCACGAGCGCGAGCACGCGCAGCTTGTTGACGCTCATAGCGCGACCCTGTGACGTCCGCTGTGCAGGTAGTTCATCGTCTGCACGGTGAGAAAGACCATGAAGTCGATCTTCGTGGACTCCTCCGAGTCGGTGAGCCGCAGGTTCAGCTCGCGGCAGCGGTCGATGATCTTCGAGAGGAGCTGATCGATCGTGTACTGATAGCTGTCGGTGAAGCTGGCGACGGTGCCGCGGACCTCCCTCCTGATGCGCCGGACGAACCGCGCCGCGGACAGGTTCTTCGCGTACTGCGGCGCGTCCGAGAACAGGTTGCGCAGGTCGCTTTCGTAGAAGTCCGGATGATCGAGGCCGTAGTGCTCGCGTTTCTGGCGGTAGTGCTCACCGAGCGTCTTCTTCAGCCGGGGCAGCGGATCGACGCGGCGCTTCGACTTCACGCGCGGCCGCCGGCGCGCCAGCTCGCGCATCAGCCGGTCCATGTATTCGAGCTTGCGCTGCGCCGGCCACCCGGCGTACCGCGTGACCCACATCGCCCGGGGATCCAGCCACACGGCGAAAGTTTCGGCGAAGTCCTCGTCGGGGTGACTCTGCGCGTACCAGTGATCGAGATGCTGCACGAAGCTCTTGCTGTACGGCTTTGGCGTGTAGTACTCGGGGTATTCGGTCCCCGGGTTGCCGAACAGGCGCCGGCGCGTCGGGCGGCGCCGCAACTGATAGGCGTTGTCGATGGCGTGCCCCGCTTCGTGGCGCAGGATGCGCAGGCAGGACTCGGGGTCGGCGCCTTCGACTTCCAGCATCTCCGCGCGTTCGAGCTTCGCCAGCCGGGGGTGCGCAAGGTAGAACGGGATGGCGATGCCGGGCACGCCGTCGGGCGTGAACCATTCGTCCGACAGGTAGTAGTGCGGCTTGAAGGCGAGCCCGCGCGCCTCGAGCTCGGCGTTCAGCTGCGCGATGCGCGGCTCGATCTCGGTCCCCTCGATCGACAGCCCCAGATCGCACATCCGGACCTCGAGCAGCTTCTCGTCGCTGAGCGCGGTCCAGTCGCCGAGCTTCAGCGGCTCAAGATCGGTGGCAGCTGTTTCGACCATTCCGTGTCGCGCTCGTAGGCGTCGGCGACGCGCAGCAGCGTGGCTTCGTCGAACCGGCGGCCCGTCAACTGCACGCCGACCGGCAGGTGATCCGCCGTGAAGCCGCACGTCACGCTGATCGCCGGCAGGCCGGTGAGGTTCGCGCTGACGGTGAAGACATCGATGAGATACATCTGGAGCGGATCGGCGATTCGCTCGCCGATCTTGAAGGCCGCGACCGGGCTCGTCGGCATCGCGACGACGTCGACCCGCTCGAAGGCCCGGTCGTAGTCGCGCAGGATCAGTGTGCGCACCTGTTGCGCCTTGAGGTAATACGCGTCGTAATAGCCGGCGCTCAGAACGTAGGTGCCCAACATGATGCGGCGCTTGACCTCGCGCCCGAAACCCTGCGCTCGTGTGCGCGCGTACATCTGACGCAGATCGGGAATCGGGATTCGGGATTCGGGACTCGCCGACGCGCGAAAACCGTAGCGCACGCCGTCGTACCGCGCCAGGTTCGAGCTCGCCTCCGCCGTGGAGACCAGGTAGTAGACCGGCGTCGCGTACCGGGCGTGCGGCAGGTCGATATCGACCAGCGTCGCGCCGCGCGACTTGAGCACATCGAGCGCGTCCATCACGGCGCCCGACACACCGGGATCCACGCCCGCTTCGAGCAGCGTGCGCGGAATGCCGATGCGCGCGCCCCGCACGTCGCCGGTCAGCGCGGCGGCGTAATCCGGCACAGGATCCGGCGCGCTCGTGGCGTCGGCGTGATCGGCGCCTGCGAGCACGCGCAAGGCGACCGCCACGTCCCCGACCGTCCGCGCGATTGGACCAATCTGATCGAGCGACGAGGCGTGCGCGATCAAGCCGTAGCGGGAGACGCGGCCGTAGGTCGGCTTCAGACCGACCACGCCGCAGAGCGAGGCCGGCTGACGAATCGATCCGCCCGTGTCCGATCCGAGCGCGAACGGCGCAAGCTGCGCGGAGACGGCCGCCGCCGAGCCACCGCTCGTGCCGCCCGGGATCCGATCGAGCGCCCACGGATTGTGTGCCGGGCCGAACGCCGAGGTCTCGTTCGAGGATCCCATCGCGAACTCGTCGCAGTTGGTTTTGCCGACGACGATCGCGCCGGCCGCTTCGAGACGAATCACCGCCGTCGCGTCGTAGGGGGGGATGAAGTCTTCGAGCATGCGCGACGAGGCGGTCGTGCGGACGCCGTGCGTGCAGATGTTGTCTTTGATCGCCACGGGGACGCCGGCCAGCGGCGCGCCGCGCCTGCGATCCCGGTCGCGAGCGATCACCGCGGCTCGCGCAAGCGCGCGATCGGCAATCACCGTGTTGAAGGCATTGAGCATGGGGTTGAGCGCGTCGATGCGCGCCAGCGTCTCGCGGCAGACGTCGGTGGCCGAGCGTGCCCCGGACAGCACCGCGTTGCGCACCTCGCGAATCGTCACCAGACGACCCGTGACACTGCGGACCGCGGATTGCGGATTGCGGGCGTTGAATCCGCGATCAGTCCGCGATCCGCAATTCGCAATTCGCAATACATCGGTGTCACCCGATGACCCGCGGCACCTTGAAGAGGCCGGCGTCGAGCGCGGCGTCGGGCGCGTTGGCCAGCGCCTCGTCGCGGTCGAGCGATGGGCGCACCTCGTCCGGCCGGTCGACCGCGTGTCGCGGCACTACGCTGGCCGTGGGCGGGACGCCCGTGGTGTCAATCTGTTGCACTTCGTCAGCGTACGCGAGGATGTCGCCGAGCTGGCGCGCGAACAGGTCGATCTCGCCTGCGTCGAGCTCGAGATTCGCCAGCGCGGCAATCGCGGCGACCGCGTCTCGAGTGAATGCCGTCATGCCAAATGCTAGCATGCGCTCGTCGACATGGCGGGGGCTGTGCGATCATCGTCATGGCTGAGGGCTGTGCGATCATCGTCATTGCTGAGGGCTAATGGCTGATGGCTTCTGGGCCACCCGTCAGGCATATGCCATCAGCCATCGGCCATCGGCCATCGACCATCAGCCATGACAGGCAACGTCAGAAAGGCGGCCGTTGCGGGAAGTTGGTATCCGGGAACCGCGCCAGCTTTGGCCGCGGCCGTGGATCGGCATCTGGTGAAGGCCGACCATGACGTCGTGGGCGATCTGGTCGCGCTGGTTGCGCCGCACGCCGGGCTGATGTATTCCGGCCCGGTAGCCGCGCACGCGTACCGGCTGCTCCGCGATCGCCGGTTCGATGTCGCGGTGCTCGTCGGGCCGTCGCATTTCGTCGGATTCGACGGCGTCTCGATTTATCCGGCCGGTGGGTTCGACACGCCATTCGGCGTCGCGCCCATCGACGAAGAGTGCGCGCGCGCGATCCTCTCGAGCGCGCCCATCGTCCGCGAGCACCCCGCCGCCCATGCGCGCGAACACTCGCTCGAGATGCAGTTGCCGTTTCTCGCGCGCCTGGCGCCCGGCCTGCCGATCGTCCCGCTGGTCATGGGCCATCAGACTGCGGAGACTGCCTCCGCGCTCGGCGAGGGTCTCGTCCGCGCGCTCAGCGGCCGCCACGCGCTCCTCGTTGCGAGCACCGATTTGTCGCACTATTACCCCGCCGGCACGGCCGCGCAGCTCGATCGCGTCGTCATCGATTGCGTGTCGCGGTTCGACGCCGATGGTCTCCAGGCGGCGCTGGACGCGCGGCCCGAGCACGCGTGCGGCGGTGGACCGACGGTCGCGGTGATGCGCGCGGCGCGCCTTGCCGGCGCGCGCGACGCCCTCGTCCTCGACTACGCGGATTCCGGCGACGTCTCGGGCGACAAGTCGGCGGTGGTCGGCTACCTTGCGGCGGCATTCGGTACGTTTAGCCGCGGAGATCGCGGAGATCGCTGAGGACAAGTACATTCCTATTTCTTTTGCGTGGATTCGTGCTGTCGTGCGTTTCGTGGTCTCGCCTGAGAAGTCATGACAAGCGACCACGATCGTCGGCTCCTGCTTCGGCTCGCGCGCGAGGCCATCGCGGCGCATGTAGGCGCCGCGCCCGCGCACGTGCCGGGCCTGACCGGCGTGCTGGCGCAGCTTGGTGGCGCCTTCGTCACGCTGCACCGCGACGGCGATCTGCGCGGATGCATCGGCCACATCGAGCGCACGCTGCCGCTGGGCCGGGTGGTGCCGCAGTGCGCCGTGGCGGCGTGCAGCACCGATCCGCGCTTTCCGCCCGTGACAGCGGCGGAGCTCGAGCAGATTGACATCGAGATTTCTCTGCTCGGGCCGCTCGAGCCAATGAACGGCCCGCAAGACATCGAGATCGGCCGTCACGGTCTGATCGTCGAACAAGGATGGCAGCGAGGGTTGCTGTTGCCGCAAGTGGCGACCGAGTGGAACTGGGAGGCCGGCACGTTCCTCGCCCAGACCTGCCACAAAGCCGGCCTGCCGCGTGATGCCTGGAAACAGGGTGCGACGCTGTATCGCTTCGAGGCGGAGGTGTTCGGCGAGCCGCGTGAGCCAGGTAGGGCAGGTAGGGCAGGTGGGCCTGGTGGGTAGAGCGCCCTCCTACCGACCCGACCCACCCGCTTCACCCGCCGTGATCAGTGCGCGAAGCGTTTCCAGATTTCTGTCATCGAGGCGGTCTAGCTCAATCTTCGACGCGGAGCGGCCCTCTTCTTTCGGCGTCTCGAGCAGCATCGGCAAACCACGAAAGCGCCGATCGTTCACGATGCGGCGGAATGGCTCCGGACCGAGATACCCCTGACCGATATGTTCGTGACGGTCCACGCGGCTGCCGAGAGGCTTCTTCGAGTCGTTCAGGTGAAACGCTTTCAGACGATCGAATCCCACCAGTCGTCCGAACTGCTTGAACGTCGACGCATACCCTTCGGGCGAGCAGATGTCGTATCCGGAGGCCAGCAGGTGGCACGTGTCCAGGCAGACGCCGACGCGGCGATGGTCGTTCATCTTCGCGATGATCGACGCGAGCTGCTCGAACGTCGCGCCGAGCGCGGTGCCCTGACCGGCGGTGTGCTCGAGGAGAATCATCGTCTTGCCGCGCCGCCGCGCGCGCAGCAACTCGAGGAGCCCGCTCGCGATCAACTCGAGGCCGTCCTCTTCGTTGCCGGCCGTGTAACAGCCCGGATGCAGCACCACGCCGAGCAGGCCGAGCGCCTCCGCGCGATCGAGCTCGTCGCCCATCGCGTCGAGTGATTGCGCCCGCAGCGTGGGCGTTGCCGACGCCAGGTTGATCAGATAGCTCGCGTGCGATACCACCGGCCAGATGCCCGACGCGTCGACCCGCGCGCGGAACTCGCGGATTTCCTCCGGCGGCAGCGGCCGCCCGCGCCACTGACTCGCGTTTTTCGCGAAGATCTGCAGCGCGTCGCAGCGATGCACGATCGCGCGCTCCACCGCGCGTGGCAGTCCGCCCGCGACCGACATGTGCGCGCCTAACAGGGGACGCATCTCAACGTCACCGACCGAGTTTTTCTTCGAGGATCTGACCGTCCGGGCTCAGCCTGACCGTTGCCGTGAACAGGTCCGGACCCGACCTCGGCTGGTCGAGCGCAATCATCCCGACGAATCGTACGTCGGTCCATCGCACGGTCGTGACACCGTGGGCGTCGACGACCGATCGCGCGGCCGGAAATCGCGAGAACCCGAGATACCTCTGTCCGATGTGCGTCGTCGCCGCTCGCTGGACCGCCGGCGTCCACACGTTCGGGTATCGCAGCGTCAGCCGCCACGGGGCCCCGGACTCCTGGTCCGGCTCGCGGAAGCTCTGATCCAGTAGATCGATGTCGTGAATCTCGTACGCGTTGGACATCTGCGCGATGATGCGCCACTTGAACGGCGAAATGAACGAGGGCATCGCCGCGATCTCGACGAGACACCGTCTGCCGGAGGTTGGGGCGGAGGGGGGCACGCGCCGCGGCCACGAATCCAGCAGCCCCGCACCGGCCGTCGGCGGCGGGTCACACAATTCGGGCAGCGTCGGGCCGAACAGCCACGGGGCAACCGCGAGCGCCTGTTGGTGCGACACCGCTCGAACGCCATAGTTGGTCGCCATCAGCAGCAGCACGACCGCGGCCTTGGCCCGCCGTTGCGCGGGCGACGGCCGGCCGAGCAAGCCGACGACCAGCGCACCCAGCAAGTAGATGTCGACGATCGGCAGCCAGTCCACCGCGAACCAGTGCCAGTCGAACGGGCTGAGGATCCGGGTGCCGTAGGACGTAGGCAGATCCATCAACACGTGCAGCAGGACGCCGACGAGCGAAACGGCCGCGAGCATAGCGAGCGACGCATCGACTTGCGCGTCGGCACCCGCTCGCGCCGGCGCAGGCTCCGCATGCGCGCGACGGCGATCGAGGATGCCGCGCCCGATCCAGACGAGCCCCGCCGTCACGACGGCCAGACCGACGACGCCGAGCGGGCCGTGGGTCGGACCACGATGCCACTCGAGGTACTTCAGCGGGCCGCCTGCGGTGGCGACGATGTCGATGTCGGGTGCGTTCGAGGCGAGGATCAGAGCTGCCGCGGTGCCGCGTCCCGCGCGCCCGAGCGGCGTGCGCGCCAGTGTCGCGGCGAACAGCGTATGAGTGACGTTGTCCAACTGCCGTAATATACCAGCATGCGAAAAACCGCCGTTCTGGCGGCGGCGCTGCTGGTTGGGTCACTCGTGCCTTCGTCCGCATCGGCGTGGGGCCTGGTGGCGCATCGCTACATCATGAGCCGCGCCGTCGATCTGCTCCCGGCGGAGCTGAAACCCTTCTACGAGCGCAACCGCGACGAGATTGTCATGCGCGCCACCGATCCCGACCTGTGGCGCACTGTCGGATGGGAAGAGGATCCGAATCATTTCGTCGACTTCGGCTCGAAAGAGTTCGGCGCCTATCCGTTCACCGCGCTGCCACGAGAGTACGGCGCCGCGATCGAAAAGTTCGGGATGGCGACGCTGCGGCGGCAGGGCATGCTGCCGTGGCGCACGAGCGAGCTGTTCGGCGACCTGCGACGCACCTTCGAAGGAGTCACGCGCGGCTCGCAGTACGGCCAGAGCGATCTCATCCTGTTAAGCGGCGCCGTGGGGCACTACATGCAGGACGCCCATCAGCCGTTTCACGCGTCGATCAACTACGACGGCCAGCTCACCGGCAATACCGGGATCCACGCGCGGTTCGAGCGCGATCTGATGGAGAAGTTCCAGTCGCGCCTCACCGTGAAGCCGGCGCCGCCGAAGGCGATCCTCAACCCGCGCGACGCCGCGTTCGACGCGCTGCTGGCGGGCTATCTGCTCGTCGATGCGATCCTCGCGGCGGACACCAGCGCCGTCGCCGGCAGGGATGCCTACGACGCCGACTATTTCGAGAAGTTCTTCGCCGCGGTGCGTCCGATTCTCGAGCAACGGCTCGCCGAGTCGATTACTGCCACCGCCGGCGTCATCATCGGGGCGTGGGAGCAGGCGGGCCGGCCGGCCCTCTCGTTCGCAGGCGCGCGCCCGATCGAAAAAGTGAAAAAGCCATAGCTGACGAGATCGACGCCAGCCGAACGCGCGTACGCTCGGCAGCGTCTAACCACATATTGGACGACGCGATCATCTACCTCGTGCCGGTCGGTAGAGAACGCTTCGAGCTCTACTCAGAGCCGCGGGACGACTCTGTACCGGACGGGGCGGCTCAGCCGCATCCGTTCTGGCGCCGCTCGATTCACGCCCTTCACGAACGATGGCGCCAGTCGGTACAGGCCGCCCGCCACGCGGACCCCCAAGCCGGCCGCCTGGCGCGCGCCCGCGACTGGGCCGTTCGCCGAACCGCCGAGACGCTCAGCGAGCAACGCACGCTCTGGGCGCTCAGACACAGCCGCCGCGCCTCGCTGGTGCATCCCGCCGATCGTTCGCCGGACGAATGCGCCGCGGCTCGGGATCGCGTCCTGGCCCACGCGCGCGCGCATCATGGGCGGTGGCTCGTGGTCGACGCCGTCATCCTCGCGGCGACAGGCGTGTTCGTCATCGTGCCCGGTCCGAACATCCTCGCCTATTACTTTGCGTTCCGCCTGGTCGGACACTATTTCTCGTGGAGGGGCGCGCGTCAGGCGCTCGTCGGAACGGCGTGGCAGCTGCGCGCGGAGCCCGCGCTGACCGAGCTCGGCCGCCTGGCGGATCTCCCTCGAGACGCGCGCGCGTCGCGCGTCGACGCCATCGCCGCGGGTCTGAACCTGCCACGCCTGGCGGCGTTTTTCGATCGCACGGCCGTGCCGGCCCGCTGAAGATCTGCGTGCTATACTCGGCGCATCCCGCCGCAGACGAACAACGCTTTGAAATTACGGGACATCGCGGAACGGTTGCAATGCCGTCTCGAAGGCGACGGCGACGTGGACATTGTCCGCGTGGCCGGCATTCAGCAGGCGCAGTGCGGCGATCTCACCTTCGTCGCGACCGCACGATACCTGCAGCACCTGGCCGGCACGAAGGCGTCGGCGGTGATTCTCGGCCCCACGAAGGGCGTGGAGCCGCGCGCGCCGTGCGCGGTGCTGCGCACCGACGATCCCTATTCCGCCTTTGCGCGCGCCGTCTCTCTCTTCGCGCAGACCATCAGGCCCGCGCCGGGCATTGACGCGTTGAGCGCCGTCGCGAGCGACGCGTTGATTGCGCCCGATGCCTCGATCGGGCCCTTCGTGACGATCGGGTCGGGCGCGCGCGTCGGCGCCCGCACGATCATCTATCCGAACGTCGTCATCGGCCCCGGAGCGGACGTGGGCGAAGACTGCGTCATCCACTCCCAGGCCTCCATCCGCGAGCGCGTCGTCATCGGTCACCGGGTGACGCTGCACGACGGCGTGGTCGTCGGCAGCGACGGCTTCGGGTTCGCGCGCCAGAAGGACGGCACGCATCTCAAGATTCCGCAGCACGCCGGCGTGGTCATCGAGGATGACGTCGAGATCGGCGCGAATTCCACGATCGACCGTCCCGCCGTCGGCGAGACGCGCATCAGCGCAGGGACGAAGATCGACAACCTCGTGCACATCGCGCACGGCGTCGCGATCGGCCGCCGCGCGCTGCTCGCGGCACAGGTCGGCATCGCCGGCAGCACGGTGGTCGAAGACGACGTCATGGTGGCCGGCCAGAGCGGGGTGAACGGCCACGTGCGGGTCGGGAAGGGCGCGATCATCGGCGCGAAGAGCGCCGTCCTGCAGTCGGTCGACGCGGGGGCGTTCGTCACGGGTCATCCGGCGATCCAACATGCGGAGTGTAGGAAGGCATCGGTCGTGTTTCGGCAGCTGCCCTCGCTCAAGAAGCGCATCGAGGATCTGCAGCAGCGCATCGCCGAGCTCGAGGAGAAGCTGGCCGCATGTCAGACACCGCCGGATCGTTAGAACCCTCTTCCGTGGCGCAGCCCGTCACGGCTGCGCTCGCCGCGCTCGAGCCCCATCCTTCGCCGGACCTTCGGCCGGGTCCGCCCAACCGTCACAGGCGCGGCAGCCTCTGCGCCACCATGCTCGTCCTGTCGCTGAATCTCGCCGGTCGCGCCGCCGCCCAGCAGCCGCTCGTCGTGCCGCCGCCTGCCACACCGGAATTTCTTTCTCGCTACGACTTCCACATGACCGTCGCGTCGCTGATGCCTCCGAAGGACACCCCGAAGGCGCTCGCCGACGAGCGGTTTTCCTGGGACACGCACTTCGGCGGGTCGTTCGACCTGCTGGATCTCGTCGTGGGCCGCGCCGGTGCGACGGTCGACTTCCAGGCGGTGGAGGGCAGCGAATACCGCCCGTTCGATCCCAACCAGGGCAATTACACCCTCGAAGCGTTCGTGATGGCCCGCGCGGGCGGCGGCGAAATCGGCGCCATCTTTCATCACGTGTCGCGGCATCTGAGCGATCGCCCGAAGCGTGACGCGATCGCCTGGAACGAGCTCGGCGCGCGCCTGCTGCGCCGGATCTCGGTCGGGCCGACGCTCGTGGACCTGGATGTCGAAGGGGGACGCGCCATCCAGCATTCGTTCGTCGACTACACCTGGCTGGGCGAGGTGAACGTGCTCGTCCGCCATCCCATCAACGAACGCTTCGGCGTCTTCGGGCGCGCCGGCGGACAGTTCTTCGCCGTCAACGAGGAACTGGCGGGCAGGGGCGCCCAGACGGGCGGGCTGGTCGAGGCGGGGGTGCGGCTGATCGGCCGGGCCGCGATTATGGAGATATTCGCCGGTTACGAAAATCGTGTCGACGCCTATCCGCTCGATCGCGAGCCGCAGCACTGGGGCCTCACCGGCTTACGCCTACTCAGTAGATAATCAGATCATATGCCCAGGCTTCCTCGACTGCTGGCTGCAGCCTGGCTGGCCGGGGCGGTGATTGTCGCCGCCACCCAGCCTTCGTCTGCGGCGTCCCGACCGCCGAAATTCCAGTACCAGATCACGACGCTGCCGAACGGGCTCACGGTGGTGCTGTCGGAGGATCACTCGACACCGATTCTCCATCTGCAGCTCGTGTATCACGTCGGGTCCAAGAACGAAAAGCCGGGCCGCACCGGGTTCGCGCATCTCTTCGAGCACCTGATGTTCAAGGGCTCGAAGAACGTTCAGCCCGAAGCCCATACATCGATGCTCGCGTCGGTGGGTGGTCAGAGCAACGCGTACACGACCGACGACGAGACGGTGTTCTGGGAGACGGTGCCGTCGCACTATCTGCCGCTCGTGCTGTGGCTCGAGGCCGACCGGATGGCGTCGCTGCGGATCGACAAGGACACCTTCACCAACGAGCGCGACGTGGTGAAGGAAGAACGGCGGATGCGCGTGGACAACCAGCCGTACGGCCGGCTGAACGAGATCATTTACGACCAGGCATTCTCCCTGCATCCTTACAAACACGCCACGATCGGCAGCATGCACGACCTCGAGGCCGCATCGGTCGACGATGTGCGCGATTTCTATCAGACCTACTACGTGCCCGCGAACGCGACGCTGGTCCTGGTCGGCGATTTCGACTCGGTGCAGGCGCTGCAGCTCGTGAGCCAGTACGTCGGCCGCGTGCCGAAGGCCGAACGCGCCGTGCCGCGCGACATCCCGCAGGAGCCCCCGCAAACGAAGGAAAAGCGCGTCACGCTGCAGGAGCCGTGGCCGCTCCCGGCAGTGGTCGTGGCGTATCACGTCATCAAGGACGGCAACCCCGACTCGTATCCGCTGCACATCGCCGCGAAGGTGCTCTCCGACGGCCAGACGTCGCGCATCTATCGGAAGCTGGTCTACGAGAAGCAGATGGCGGTGGCCGCCTTCGGCAACGCGAACCTGATCGAGGACCCGAACCTCTTTTACGCGGTCGCCATCGTGCAGCCGGGGCATACGACGGACGAGGTGACGGACGCGCTGATCGCGGAGCTCGATCGGCTCAAGACCGAGCCGATCACCGCGCACGAGCTGCAGCGGACGAAGAATCAGTTCGCGCGCGACTACATCCTGGGCCGCGAGTCGAATCAGCAGAAGGCGCTGCAGCTGTCGCACGCCGTCGTGATTCACAACGACATCCGAACGGCCGACGGCGAGTTCGACATCTTCCAGAACATCACGGTTGCCGACGTCCAGCGCGTCGCGCGCACGTATTTCCGGCCGGAGAACCGGCTCGTCCTGACGCTGATGCCATCGGGAAAAGCGGGGGCACAGTGAGTGCACATCGCGCGATCGGCGATCGGCAATCGGCGATCGGAAGGGTCAGTGCACATCGCGCGATCGGCGATCGGCGACCGGCGATCGGAAGGGTCAGTGCACATCGCGCGATCGGCGATCGGCGACCGGCGATCGGAACGGTCAGTGCACATCGCGCGATCGGCGATCGGCGATCGGCGATCGGAAGGGTCAGTGCACATCGCGCGATCGGCGATCGGCGACCGGCGATCGGAACGGTCAGTGCACATCGCGCGATCGGCGATCGACGATCGGCGATCGGAAGGGTCTCTGTGTCTCAGTGTCTCTGTGGCGTGTTGATCTCCGTGTTCTCGCTTTTCCTCTCTGGGCGTGCGGGGGCGCAGACGCGGGACTGGCCCGCCGAGCGCCCGCCGCAGCCGCTGCCGGCCCGCGAGATCACTTTTCCGCCCTACGAGGTCCAGACGCTGTCGAACGGCCTGCAGGTCGTCGTAGTGCTGCATCACGAGCAGCCGGCGGTCACGATGCGGCTCCTGGTGCGTGCCGGCACCTCGTCGGATCCCAAGGAGAAGCTCGGGCTGGCGCACCTGACCGCATCGCTGCTCGATCAGGGCACGACCAGCATGTCGGCGCAGGAGATGAACGACGCGGTCGATTTCATCGGCGGCGCGATGGGCGCCGGCGCCGGCACCGATCTCACCTTCGTCAACATGGTCGTGATGAAGGACAGCTTCGACGCGGGCCTCCGCATGCTGTCCGACATGGCGCGCCATCCCGCGTTCGCGCCGCCCGACATCGAGCGCCAGCGGCAGCAGATGCTGTCGGGGCTGCAGGTCAGCGCCGAGGACCCCGATTACATCGCCAACGCCGTGTTCGATCGGCTCGTTTACGGATTCCATCCGTACGGGATGCCGGAAAACGGGACGGCCCGGACGATTGCCGGCCTCACGCGCGACGATCTGCAGGAGTTCCACACGCGGAATTTCGCCCCGAACAACGCGATCCTCGCAATCGTGGGCGACGTGACGGCGGAAGAAGCGTTCGCGGCGGCGAAAAAAGTGTTCGGCGACTGGGCGCGGCGCGATCTGCCCACGCAGACCTTCATCGAGCCGCCCGATCCGACGCGTCGGGTGATCGTCGTGAACAAGCCGGATTCGGTGCAGACCGAGCTTCGCGTCGGCCACCTGGGAATTCCGCGCAAGCATCCCGACTACATGGCGGTGAACCTGGCCATCCGCATTCTCGGGGGCGAAGGCAGCAACCGCCTGCATCAGGTCCTGCGGACCGATCGCGGCCTCACCTACGGGGCTCAGGCCAGCATGAACACGCTGAAGGAGACCGGCGATTTCGAAGCCGAAACCAACACGCGGTCCGAAGCGACCGGCGAGGTCCTGCGGCTGATCGTCGATGAGTTCTGGCGGCTGCAGCGCGAGCGGGTCGGCGAGCGCGAGCTCGACGGCGCCAAGGCATACCTGACCGGCAGCTTTCCGATCACGATCGAAACACCCGAGTCGATTGCGATGCAGGTGGTCAACGTGCTCTTCTACGGGCTGCCGCTCGACCAGCTGCAGAATTTCCGGGAGCGCGTGAACGCGGTGACCGTCGACGACATCCAGCGCGTCGCGAAGACGCTCCTGCGCCCCGATCGGCTGTCGGTCGTCCTCGTCGGCAACGCGTCGGCGTTCTCGACGCAGCTGCGCGGCGTGGGCTTTGGCACGTACGAGACGGTGGAGCTCGCCGAACTCGATCTCACCTCGGCGAATTTCAAGCGGAGCGGGACGAGGGCGGCGGCGGCAGGACGGGCTGGAGCGGCAGGCTGGGCGGGTGAGGCAGGAAGCGCGCGAGAGGCGGGGCGGGCAGGATGGGCGGGCAGGGCAGGTAGGGCTGGTGGGGCCCTGGCAGCGGGGAGTGTCGCCGCATATCAGCAGGCCCCGCTCGCGAGCCGGCCGTCGCAGGATCCGCAGCCTGAGGAAAGCGCGAAGGCGATGGCACTGCTCGATCGCGCGATCGCGGCGAAGGGCGGGCTGGAGAAGCTGCGGAGCATCCGCACGATCATCGCCAGGCAGACGCTGACCAATCAGGGCGCGCAAACCGACTCGGTCAACTACATCGAGTACCCGGATCGGTTCCGCATCGAGGCAGGCGGGACGATTCAGGGGTTCGATGGCGCGCAGGCCTGGGCGCAAGACTCGCGCGGCGTGCACGACGTCCCCGCGGCGGTCGCGCGAGACGCGCGCGCCAGCCTGCGGCGCGACACCGTCGCGCTGCTCCTGGCGGCGAAGGATGGCACGCTCACCGCGCGGCTCCTGCCCGACGTCAAGGACATCGTTGGGCACCTGACGCGGACGCTCGAGATCTCGGGCCGCGATCTGAACCCCGTCGTGCTCTACATCGATCCGGAGACCGCGCTGATCACCAAACAGGCCTTTGGCGCGGGCGCCGGCGGACCGTCGGGGGCGATCGTCGAGGAGCAGTTCTCCGACTACCGCCCGGTGGACGGGGTGCAGGTCGCGTTCAAGGCCACTCGGAAGATCGGGACCCTTTCGGTCGAGCGGAGCGTCACCGACATCAAGATCAACCCGCCGATCGATTCCGCGCTGTTCAAACGCCCCGCTTCTTGAGCGCACGCCTCCTCCTGTCGTGCGGCGAAGCGTCCGGGGATCTCTACGCCGGCGAATTGACGCGCGAGCTCCTCGCGCTCGATCCCGCGCTGACCATCACGGGCCTGGGCGGCCCGCAGCTGGCCGCCGCCGGCGGCCGCCTCATCGACGATTATCGCGATCTCGCGGTGACCGGCTTGACGGAAGCGATTGCGAAGCTTCCCCGATCGCTCGAGGCGCGGCGCGCGCTGGTCGCCGACGCACAGCGGGCGCGCCCCGATGCGCTGATCCTGATCGATTTTCCCGACTTCAACTTCCGGCTGGCGCCGCCGATCAAGCGTCTCGGCGTGCCGGTGATCTACTACATCAGCCCGCAGATCTGGGCATGGCGTCCCGGACGCCTGGCGACGATTCGGAAAATCGCCGATTGCGTGCTCGTCATCTTTCCGTTCGAGGAGTCGATCTACCGTGAGGGCGGCGTGCCCGTGGAGTTCGTCGGCCATCCGCTCGTCGACCTCGCGAAGCCGTCGGCCGGGCGCGAGGCGTTTCTGTCCGCGCACGGCTTGTCGCCCGAGGCGCCGACCGTCGCCATCCTGCCGGGCAGCCGTCCGAACGAGGTGTCACGCATCCTTCCGGATCTCGTCGCGGCGGCCAGGCAGATCCGTGCCGCCGTCCCGGCAGCGCAATTCATCGTCGCGCGCGCGCCGCGCCTCGGCGATGGCCTGTTCGAACGGGTGCGCGCCCGCGAGCTTGGCGCTGCCGCCATTGTCGAAGGCGACACGGACACGGTGCTGGCGTCCACCGATGTGGCGTTGACCGCGTCGGGCACCGCGACCGTGCAGGCGGCGCTTCACGATACGCCGATGGTCATCGTGTATCGCGTGTCGCCGCTGTCGTATCGCCTGCTGCGGCGGCTCGTCACCGTCGAGACGATCGGCATGGTCAACCTGATCGCGGGCGAGCGGATTGTGCCCGAGCTGGTGCAGGAGGCCTTCACCGCGGACGCGGTGGCGCGCGAGGCGATCTCGATGTTGACCGACGCCAGCCGCGCGGCCGCGATCCGCGCGGGCCTTGCGACCGTCAGGGCGCGCCTTGGCGGCCCGGGCGCAAGTCGTCGCGCGGCGCAAGCGGTCATGCGCGTCCTGCAATCGGCTTCAACGACGAGCGAACTCAACGCGCGCTGACCGCTCAAAGCTGTTGTGTCACACTGAAGAGATGCGAACGCTGATCCTGTCCTTGTGCGCGGTCGCGCTGGCGCTGCCGGCGCGCGCGACCGTGCTGATTCCTGCCGACCTCGGCGAGCTGGCGCACGACGCGCTCGCCATTGCGCGTGGCCGCGTCGCGGCGGTGGACGCGCAGTGGACCGAGGACCGGGGGACGATCGAAACGATCGTGACGCTCGAGGTCGAGGGCTATCTGAAGGGCGCGTTGGGATCGACGGTGCGGTTCCGAACTCCCGGCGGCGAGCTCGGACGCTTCCGCAGCATCGTCGTCGGCGCGCCGGAGTTTGCGGTGGGTCAGCGCATCATCGTGTTCCTCGGCGCGCGCGGGCCGAGCGTGCCGCACGTGCTCGGGCTGAGCCAGGGCGTCTTTCGCATCGCGCGCGCCGCCGATAACTCCGGCTGGGTCGTGATGCCCCCCACTCTGTGGCCGGCGACCGCGGGGGACGTGCGGGTCGTGCGCGGCGAGACGTCGCGGCGTCCGGTGCGGCTCGACGACTTCGAGCAGCGCATCCGCGTGCTCGCGGGAGGCGCGAAGTGAACCGCCGCCATTTGCACGTGGCCTGTGCGGCGCTGCTGGCGCTGATGTGCGCGCAGCCACAACCTGCGCTCGCGTATTTGAAGTTCGGTGTGCCCGCGAACGGCCGGCAGGTGACGCTGAAGTGGGCGCAGACGCCGGTGCGATATTTCATCTCGACGCAAAGCGCGGCGGCGGGGGTGAACGCGTCGGAGTTTCAGGCGGCCGTCGCGCGCGCTTTTGCAACATGGGAGGCGGTCCCGAGCTCGTCGATCAGCTATCAGCTCGCCGGCATCACGGCCGCCACGCCGGGCCGGGACGACGGGCTTTCGGTGCTGGGGTTTCTGAACCGCCCGGATCTCGATCGCGTGCTCGCGTCCACGAGCTTCCTCGTCGATCGGGTGACCGGCGCGCTCGTCGAGTCGGACATCTTCTTCAACGCCTCGTTCATCTGGTCCGTCGATTCCGCGGGTGCCGCGAACCGCTTCGACCTCGAGAGCATCGCGCTCCACGAAATCGGCCACCTGAGCGGCCTCGGGCATTCGGCGCTCGGCGAGACCGAGCTGCGCGAGGGCGGCGGCCGCCGCGTGCTGGGCGCGGAGGCGGTGATGTTCCCGATCGCCTTCGCCGCCGGCAGCATCGCCGGGCGCACCCTCAAGGCCGACGACATCGCCGGGATTTCCGATCTCTATCCGGCGGCTGACTTCGAAGGCTCGACCGGCAGCATGTCGGGAACCGTGACCAAGAACGGCCAGCCGGTCTTCGGCGCGCACGTCGTCGCGTTCGATCCCGCGAAGGGGTCGCTCGTGGGCAGCTTCACGCTGAACGCGCAGGGACAGTTTTCGATCAACGGGCTCTCGCCGGGTCCCCACATCGTGCGCGTCGAGCCGATTGACGATGCGGAGGTGGACAGCTTTTTCGATGCGAACGGCGTGGACACCGATTTTCGTGTCGCGTTTTCGGACCGCGTGGTCGTCGTGCCGCGCGGCGGCGACAGCGGCCCGGTCACGGTCACGGTCGTGAGAAAGTGAGGCGCTTCAGCGCGGCGGTCGCGCTGTGGGGCGTCGTCGCATTGCATGTTCCGGCCGCGCGGGCGCAGTCGACGGGCGCCGATCCGGGCCGGATCGAGCTGTCGGCGGGCGCGCTCTGGGTGGGCCATCAGGCGCTCGGCTCGACCGCGGCGAACGAGACGACCAGCACCGGCACGAGCCTGCGGCTCTTCAGCACCTCGAGCGATCTCGCCGGGGCGGCCGGCTTCGAGGGGCGTGTCGGCGTGCGCCTGTCGCACGCGCTCGTGGCGACGGCCGAGGCGTCGTACTCGAAGCCACAATTGCGCGTGTCGATCACCAACGACATCGAGAACAGCACGGCGGTGACAGCGCTCGAAACGATGCAGCAGTTCATGATCGGCGGCGCCGTCGTCTGGTATCTGCCGTACCGGTTCAGCGCCTCGCGGGTCGCGCCGTTTGTGACCGCCGGCGGGGGAACGCTCCGGCAACTGCACGAGGCGGCGACGCTCGTGGCTACGGGCCGCTACTATCAGTTCGGCGGCGGAGTGACCCATCTGTTTGCATCCCGCCCGAACCGCCGTCTCAAAGGGCTGGGACTCCGCGCCGAGGCGCGCGCGATCGTGCGCCAGCAAGGCGTCGCATTCGACACCAGGGCGCATCTGGCGCCGACGCTCGCCGCGGCGATCTTCGCTCGCTTCTAGATTTTCGCATTCAGCGTTGGGTCGCCTGCAGGCCTCGTGGGCTCGATGTCATGGTCGTCGATCTCCGTCTAGACCGCGGTTTGACGGCGGCGAGCGGCGATCCGGCGTCACCGATTCCCGTGCATCGCTCGGAATGTCGCGTGCGCCTCTTCGCCGACTGGCCCCGCGACTACCGAATGTTCCTTGTCGTGTGGCGTGAGTCGGGCCTCCGGTGGTACCGTCGCAAGCGCCATGCCTGTTCCCGCGATTGAGTTTCGCGGTGTATCGTTCGCGCGGCCGGGACGGCCGCCCGTCCTCGACGATTTCAACCTGACGGTCGAGACCGGCGATGTGCTGGCCCTCGTCGGCCGAAGCGGCGCCGGGAAGAGCACGGTGCTGAGGCTCATCAACCGGCTGCTGGAGCCCGATTCAGGCGCGATTCTCGTGGAAGGTCGCGACACGCGCGAATGGAAACCGATTCAGCTCAGACGGCGTGTCGGCTACGTCCTGCAGGACGTCGGGCTGTTCCCGCACATGACGGTGGCGGGCAACGTCGGCGTCGTGCCGCGGCTCGAAGGGTGGGCGGCCGATCGCGTCGCGCCGCGCGTCGACGAGCTGCTGGAGCTCGTGGGACTGTCGGCGCGGCAATTCGCGGCGCGATGGCCGGACGAGCTGTCTGGCGGTCAGCGCCAGCGGGTCGGTGTCGCCCGCGCGCTGGCCGTCGATCCGCCGGTGCTGCTGATGGACGAGCCGTTCGGCGCGCTCGATCCCCTCACGCGCGCGGAGCTGCACCGCGAGTTCCGCCGGATTCAGGCGCGCCTGCGCAAGACCGTCATCATCGTGACGCACGACATGGGGGAAGCGTTCGCGCTCGCCGATCGCATGGGCGTCATCGAGGAAGGCCGATTGATTGTGTCGGACCAGCCTGAAGCCGTCGCGGCGTCGCGAGAGCCGATCGTCCGTCAGCTGCTCGACGCGGTGCCTGTGGTCCCGCGAGTTTGACCTGTGTGTTCGTTGTGACTTCTGTGTCTTTTGTGTCTTTTGTGATGAGGCGCGTTTGACCCGTCTGATCGCATTCTGGTTGGGGCATCGATCCGAGCTCGCGGCGCTCCTCGGACAGCACGTGCTGCTGGTCGCCGGATCCACGTTCGTGTCGGTCGCGCTGGGAGTGCCGCTCGGCATCCTCGCCGCGCGGCGTCCGCGTCTGGCCGCGCCGCTGATGGCGATCACCAGCATCGTGCAGACCATTCCGAGCCTCGCGATGTTCGGATTCCTGCTGCCGGTGCCGCTCGTGGGCGGCGTCGGCGCCCGCGCGGCGCTCGTGGTGCTGATTCTGTACGGGCTGCTGCCGATCGTGCGGACGACGATCGCCGGCCTGCGCGGGATCGATCCGGCGATCCGCGAAGCGGGCGTCGCGATGGGGATGACCGCGCGCGAGCTGCTGCGGCAGGTCGAGCTGCCGCTGGCGCTGCCGTCGATCGTGGCCGGCGTCCGCGTAGCGGCCGTCGTCGGCGTCGGCTCGGCGACGATCGCGGCGGCGATTGGCGCGGGCGGGCTGGGCGAATACATCTATCGCGGGCTGTCGATGGTCGACACGACGGTCATCCTCGCAGGGGCGGTGCCGGCCGCGGCGCTCGCGCTCGTGGTCGACGGATCGCTGCTGTGGCTGGAGAGGCAGCTGTCGGCCCGGCGGCGATCGCGCTCCCGGCTGATGGCCGTGACGATGGCTGCAGTCATCGCGGCCGTTGTGCTGCTGTCGAGCGGCGCCGCGGCGAGGCGAGTTGGCGGCGCGATCGTCGTCGGGTCGAAGAATTTCACCGAGCAGCTCGTGCTCGGCGAGCTGCTGGCGCAGACGATCGAGCGCGAGACGAGTCTCGCCGTGGACCGCCGTCTGAACCTGGGGGGCACGCTGATTTGCGATCGCGCGCTCATGACCGGCGACATCGACGTGTACGTCGAATACACCGGCACCGCGCTGACGGCCGTCTTTCATCAGCCGATTGTCACCGATGCGAGCGCCGTGTTCGACACGGTCCGCACCCTCTACGCCAAGACCGGCCGCACGCTGCTCCCGCCGCTCGGGTTCAACAACACGTTCGCGATTCTGGTTCGCGGCGCCGACGCGCGATCACGCGGGCTGCGCACCATCGAGGATGCGGCGCGCGAATCGCCGCGATGGCGCGCGGGCTTCGGGTACGAATTCGTCGAGCGTCCGGATGGGTACCCGGGCCTGTCGAAGATCTATGGCCTGCGGTTTCCGGACGCGCCGCACGTGATGGATCTCACGCTCAGCTATCGGGCGCTCGCATCGGGTCAGGTGGATCTCATTGCGGGGGATGCCACCGCTGGACTGATCAAGGGCCTGGATCTGGTGCAGCTCGAGGACAACCGCCATTACTTCCCGCCGTACGATGCCGCCGCCGTGGCGCGCGCCGAGACGTTGCTGCGTTACCCGCAGATCCTCACGGCGCTCGAACGTCTGAGCGGGCGCGTGTCGGCCGCCGACATGCGGGCGATGAACTACGCGGCCGACGTCGAGCACCGCGACGTCGCTGCCATTGCCCGTCAGTTCCTCGCCAGCTTGCGCTGAGCGCCCAATTGACGACGACCTCGATGCGCTGAACGTTCGGCCGGTCCCTCGTCCTTACAACACCGGTCAGCGATCCGTGATGCTGTCCGATGTCGTAGGGGGCGCAAATATGGGGATGGTTGAGCGAGGAAGCGTCGGCGCGCTTGGCGCTCGAACCGATCCCGGCGATCGGAATCGGCTGCCCGCGCAGACCGGCAGGATTTTGACGGCGCGGTCGAGGCGCGCATCCCGCGCCTTGGAGATTTCGCCTCTCTCGCCCGCGCCGATCTGCGTGACGATTTCGTGCGGGCCAATCAACGTGCCGGCGGTTTACACTCACAGGCGGCGGGGCGGGTCATGAGACAACCCAGGCGGCCTGCCGGCCGTCTAATCCGGGCACGAGGACCTATGAAGCACACGATCGGAGTGCCCCTGGCGTTAGCGCTGCTGTTGCTGGCGCCGTCGATGGGCCGCGCCGCCCAGGACAGCCGGTTCGAGTTCCGGCGCGAACGAGCAGAGATCCGGCGCGAATGGCGGCAGGCCAACCGCGAGCGGTATCGGGTCCGTGCCGAGATCCGGCGGGAATTCCGGCGCGCGCGGGATGCCTATCGGCGCGCGTTTCGCGACGCCTCGAGTCGCGCGTATCGTGAGGCCATGCGCGATACGAGACGGGCGTTCCGCGACGCCCACCGGTGGCGATGGTAGATTGGACGTCGTGTCCGCCTCAGGCGGACCGGTGAGACGTACGGAGCGTCCGCCTTCAGGCGGACTCTGCCGTCCGGCTAAAGCCGGACACCGCGTACTGTCAGCTCCCGTCCGATCCGGCGTACGGCGTCGAGCATCCGGCCGATGTCCTCGCGCGTGCTTTTATAGTTCACGATGCACGCGCGCAGGACGAAGCGGCCGCGCAGCTCAGTGCTGGTGAGAAACGCTTCGCCGCCCAACTGCAGGCGCTCGAGCAGCGCCCGGTTCAACGCCCCCACCGCCTCTTCATCCGGCAGCGATGGATCCAGGTAGCGGAAGCAGACGACGCTCAGGCTGGGCGGCGCCATCAAGCCCAGATCGGGCGCGCTTCGCACGCGGTCCGCGAGATACTGCGCCAGCGACAGGTTGTCTTCGATCGCCGCCTTATAGCCATTCAGCCCGAACTGCTGCATCGTCATCCACACTTTGAGCGCGCGGAAGCCGCGTGTCTGCTGGAAGCCATATTCGCTGAACCACGGCAGCCCATATACATCGCCCGCGCTCCCGTGTCCGCGGATGTACGGCGGCACGAGGCTGAACGCGGATCGCATTGCCTCGCCGTCGCGGATCAAGACCAGGCCGGCCTCGACCGGCACGAAGAGCCACTTGTGCGGATCCAGCGCGACGCTGTCCGCGTGCGACAGCGCGCGGACCGCGCCTCCATATTCACTCGAGAGGATGGCCGGTCCGCCGTAGGCGGCGTCCACGTGCATCCAGACGTCGTGGCGCCGGCAGACTCCGGCGATCGCCTCGAGATCGTCGATGGCGCCTGTGTTGGTCGTGCCTGCAGTCGCGATCACGGCGATCGGCTGCGTGTTGCGGTTGCGGTCCTCTTCGAGCGCCGCGTCGAGCGCGTCGATCTTCATGCGGTAATCGGCGCCCACCGGAATCGTCCGGATCGAGGCGCTGCCGAATCCGAGCAGCTCGATCGCTTTGCGCGCGCAGCTGTGCCCCTCCGATGACATGTAGAACGCGAACGGCCGCGGCGCATCGCGCAGGCCGTTTGCCCGGACGTCGACGCCGCTTTTCAGATGGCGCGCGACGGCGAGCCCCGTCATCGTCGCCATCGATCCGCCGCTGACCAGCAGCCCCATCGACTCGGGCGGGAAGCCGAGAAGGTCGCGGAACCACTGCAGGACCTGACGCTCGACATGGATCGCCGCATGATTGCCGCCCGCGCAACTCGGGTTCATGGCCGCGGCAAGCGCCTCCGCGAACACGCCCATCACCGCCGGCGGCGAGTTGACCCAACCCCAGAAGCGCGGATGACCGTTGCCGAACGGATAGGGCTCGATGGTTTCCTGAAACGCGCGCAGCATGTCCTCGGGCGACACGGCGTCGAGCGGCGCGGGCGTGGTGATGAACTGACGGGCGAGCGCAGGCGGCACCGGAAGAAACACCCGCTCGCTCGGCAGGTTCGAGAGATGGTCGGCGATCAGATCGACGACCTGGTAGCCGATGCGCTGAATCTCTTCGCGCGTCCAGTCGCGCATAGCGAACTCTCAACGATCAAGTCTCAACTCTCAGGAGCTCGAGCGGTGAGAGTTGAGCCTTGAGAGTTGAGGGTTGTTTACGCGATCTTGGCGAGCGCCGGTTCGCGTGCAGGCGCGAACACCGCGGGATCCTGCATCACCTCGCCGTGCTGGCTGAGATCCAGCCCCATCTCTTCCTGCTCGTCCGAGACGCGCAGCGGGATGATCACGTCGGTGACCTTGTAGAGCAGCCACGAGCCGCCGAACGAGAACACGGCGACCCACACGAGCGCGCCGCAGTGCAGAAGGAACGTGTAGGCGTGCCCCGAGGTGAGCCCGACGTCCTTCGCGAACAGCCCCGTCATCAGCATGCCCACCATGCCGCCGACACCGTGGCACGGGAAGACGTCGAGCGTGTCGTCGAGCGCGGACGCCTTGCTCTTCCAGTGCACGCACAGGTTCGAAACGACGCTCGCGCACGTGCCGATGAAGATGCTCTCGCCGACGCTGACGTACCCGGCAGCCGGCGTAATCGCGACGAGACCGACGACGGCGCCGACGCACGCGCCGAGCGCCGACGGCTTCTGACCGCGCATGCCGTCGAAGAAGATCCACGCGAGCGCCGCGGCCGCCGAAGCCGTGTTCGTCGTCGCGAAGGCCATCGCGGCCTGGCCGGATGCCGACTGCGCCGACCCTGCGTTGAAGCCGAACCATCCGAACCACAGCATGCCGGTGCCGAGAATCACAAAGGGGATGTTCGCCGGCGTATGCGCCTCGCCGTCCAGATGCACGCGGCGGCGCCCCAGCGTCAACGCGCCGGCGAGCGCGGCGAAACCGGCCGACATGTGGACCACCGTACCGCCGGCGAAGTCGAGGACGCCCAGCTTGTGGAGAAAGCCGTCGGGATGCCACGTCCAGTGCGCCAGCGGCGCATAGATGAACAGGCTGAACAGGACCATGAACAGCAGATAGCTCGTGAACCGCACGCGCTCGGCGAACGACCCCGTGATGAGTGCAGGCGTGATGATTGCGAACTTCAACTGAAACAGCGCGAAGAGAATCAGCGGGATCGTCGGCGCGAGATCGGGGTGGGTGGATGCGCCGACCCGCGTGAACATGAAGAACGTCGCCGGGTCGCCGATCAGCCCGTGGAGGCTGTCACCGAACGCAAGGCTGAAGCCGACGACGATCCACAGGATGCTGATGACCGCCATCGCCACGAAGCTCTGCAGCATCGTCGACACGACGTTCTTGCTGCGGACCATGCCGCCGTAGAAAAAGGAGAGCCCCGGCGTCATCAGGAGCACGAGGCCGGTCGCGGTGAGCATCCATGCCACGTCGCCCGTATTGACAGGGCCGCCGGTGACCGCCTGCGGTGCCGACCGGAAAAAAGCGCCCATGACGCTGACAGCCGCTACCAGCAGGAAAGGTAGCGCTGAGAATTCCCGAATCCGTTCCGTTTTGCGCCTCACCGTTGCCAAGGTCATCGTCGGCATCCTCCGTGTTGACTGATGTTACCAGAACTGTGCCATATGGGCACTGAATTAGACGCATTTGACATTTTTGTACGGTAAGTGCCGTTTGGCGATCGACAGATCGTGCACATTCTGCACGTTTATTGTGTCACCGCCAAAGCTCTCGAGGGGCTTCGGTGTTGCAGTCACCGCCGGAGCGCAGGTCCTTCCGCGGCCGCGCCTGTTCGGCCGATCGCCGACAAGGCATCCCTGAAAGGATGGCCCATGGGTGTCTGCGGTCTCGCCGAGGCCGTTAACGGCCGTCTGGCAGCTCTATCGCCGCTCGATGCAGATGGAGTCGCGCCACGGGCTGTCAAGCCTCCCGTTCAGCGTGGTACGATCGGAGGATGTCTACCGTGAACAGCTTCGGCACGCGGACCGCGCTCGCGGTTGGCGGACGCTCCGTCGATTTCTACAGCCTGCCGGTGCTCGAAAAAGCCGGCTTCCCCGAGATCGCACGCCTGCCGTACTCGATGAAAATCCTGCTCGAGAACCTGCTCCGGCACGAGGACGGGCGGTTCGTCAAAGCCGCCGACGTCGAGGCGCTCGCCAGGTGGGATTTGAAGAGCGGCGCACAGAGGGAGATTTCGTTCGCACCCGCGCGCGTGTTGCTGCAGGACTTCACCGGCGTGCCCGCGGTCGTCGATCTGGCCGCGATGCGCGACGGCATCGCGCGGCTTGGCGGCGATCCGAACAAAGTGAACCCGCTGCAGCCGGTCGAGCTCGTGATCGACCACTCCGTCCAGGTGGACTATTTCGCTCAGGTGAACGCCTTCCAGTTGAACGCTGAGCTCGAGTTTTCCCGCAACCGGGAGCGCTACGCGTTCCTGCGCTGGGGCCAGGACGCCTTCGACAACTTCCGCGTCGTGCCGCCCGACACGGGCATCGTGCATCAGGTGAATCTCGAGTACCTCGCGCGGGTCGTCATGCTGAACGGGTCGCCGAGCGGTCCGGTCTGTCTTCCCGATACCCTCGTCGGCACCGATTCGCATACGACGATGGTGAACGGGCTGGGCGTGATGGGATGGGGCGTGGGCGGCATCGAAGCGGAGGCGGCGATGCTCGGTCAGCCGATCTCGATGCTGATTCCGCAGGTACTGGGATTCCGGCTGATCGGCGCGATGCTCGAAGGGGCGACGGCGACCGACCTGGTCCTGACGATCACCGAAAAGCTCCGCAAGCAAGGCGTCGTCGGCAAGTTCGTCGAGTTCTTCGGCCCCGGTCTGGAGGACCTGACGATTGCGGACCGCGCGACGCTCGGGAACATGTGTCCGGAGTACGGCGCGACGATCGCGATCTTCCCGATCGACGACATGACGCTCGATTACCTGCGCCTCAGCGGCCGCGAGCCGGCGCATGTGGCGCTTGTCGAAGCCTACGCGAAGGCGCAGGGGATGTTCCGCAATGCCGGCGATCCTGACCCGGTCTACACCGAGTGCATCGAACTCGATCTGGCGGCCGTGGAGCCCAGCCTTGCCGGTCCGAAGCGGCCGCAGGACCGCGTGTCGCTGAAGCAGGCGAAGAGCGGCTTCCAGGCGGCGCTCGGCTCGATGATGATCTCGTCTCCGAAAAAAGGGGCGGAAGCCGCGGGCTCGGCGCACGTGTCGGCCACCACCGGCGGCGCGGTGGCGGCGGTCGCCGACGTTCCGGAGATTGCGACGGTGCTCGATCACGGCGCGGTCGTGATCGCCGCGATTACGAGCTGCACCAACACGTCGAACCCGAGCGTGATGATTGGCGCGGGGCTCCTCGCGAAGAAGGCGGTGGAGCGCGGGCTCACGCGTCAGCCGTGGGTCAAGACGAGCCTCGCGCCGGGGTCGAAGGTCGTCACCGAGTATCTGAACAAGGCCGGGCTGACCCGCTATCTCGACGAGCTCGGCTTCAACCTGGTCGGCTACGGCTGCACGACGTGCATCGGCAACAGCGGTCCGCTGCCGGAAGATGTATCGGCGGAAGTCGAAAACCGGAACCTCGTCGTCGCCTCGGTGTTGAGCGGCAACCGCAACTTCGAAGGGCGCATCCAGCAGCAGGTGCGGGCGAACTATCTGGCGTCCCCGCCGCTCGTGGTCGCCTACGCGCTGGCCGGACGGATGACCGTCGATCTCACGACCGAACCCATCGGCATCGACAAGTACGGCACGCCCGTCTACCTGCGCGAGCTCTGGCCGACCGAGCGCGAGATTCAGGAGACGATGCTCACATCGGTCACCTCGCAGATGTTCCGCGAGCAGTACGCCGACGTCTTCAGCGGCGACGATCGCTGGAAGAGCCTCCAGGTGCCCAGCGGCGATCGCTTCGCGTGGGATCCCAACTCGACGTACATCCGCAACCCGCCGTTCTTCGAGCACATCACGATGGAGACCCTTCCGGTGCGCGACATCACCGGCGCGCGCGTGCTCGCGTTGCTCGGCGACAGCATCACGACGGATCACATCTCGCCTGCCGGGTCGATCAAGAAAGACAGCCCCGCGGGGCAATACCTGATCGCGCACGGCGTGCAGCCGCGCGACTTCAACTCGTACGGCGCCCGCCGCGGCAACCACGAAGTGATGATGCGCGGCACGTTCGCGAACGTCCGGCTGCGCAACCAGATGGCGCCGGGCACGGAAGGAGGATGGACGACGCACCAGCCGGACGGTGCGGTGATGACGATCTACGACGCCGCAATGCAGTACAAGGGCGAGGGCGTCCCGCTGCTCGTGATCGCGGGGAAGGAGTACGGATCTGGATCGTCACGCGACTGGGCGGCGAAAGGGACGCTGCTGCTCGGCGTTGCCGCCGTGATCGCCGAGAGCTTCGAGCGCATCCACCGCAGCAACCTCGTGAACATGGGCGTGCTGCCGCTGCAGTTTCAGACGGGCGCGTCGGCCGCGTCGCTTGGCCTGACCGGCCGCGAGCGCTACGACCTGAGCGGCATCGCGCAGGGGATCCGGCCGGGTAGCCAGATCTCGGTCCGCGCGATCGGCGAAGGCGGGAAGGAGATCGAGTTCCAGGCCGTGGCGCGCATCGACACGCCCGAGGAGCTGGTCGCGTTCCGACACGGCGGGATCCTGCCGTATGTGCTCAGACAGCTCGTCGGGAAGCAATGACGCCGGCCATGGCTAATGGCTAAGGGCTGATGGCATAGGGTCAATGGACAGACCGGTGCCATATACCATCGGCCATTTGCCATCAGCCATCAGCCATCAGCCATGACATCGTCAGAGATCAAGGCACACGCTCTCACCTTGGGCTTCGACGCCTGCGGCATTGCGCCGGCAGCCGATCATGCCGAGCTTCGCTTTTACCGCGAATGGCTGGACCGCGGGTATGCGGGTGAAATGGCATACCTGCACCGCACCGCCGAGCGACGCGCCGACGTGCGCCGCGTCCTCCCGGCCGCGCGAACGGTAATCGTCACCGCCACCGTTTACAACACCGACCGACCGTATTCGACAGAATGCGCCGACCCTCGAAGCGCGCAGATCGCGCGCTACGCATGGGGCGACGACTATCACGACGTGATAGGCGCACGGCTCGAGGCGCTGCTCGCCTGGATGCGCGGGACATGCGCCGAGCCGTTCGAGGCGCGCGCGTATGTCGACACCGGCCCGGTGCAGGAACGTGTGTACGCGCAGCACGCCGGCGTGGGCTGGATTGGCAAGAACACCTGTGTGATCAACCGCGAGCTCGGATCCTGGGTGTTCCTCGGCGCGATCATCTGCAGCCTCCCGCTGGAGGTCGATGCGCCCTCTCTCGATCAATGCGGCACGTGCACGCTCTGTCTGGAGGCGTGCCCGACCCATGCGCTGGTGGCGCCCGGCGTGCTCGACTCGACGCGCTGCATCTCGTACCTCACGATCGAGCTGCGGCCTGACATCCCGGAGGAACAACACGCCGGCGTCGGATCCCATGTCTACGGATGCGACATCTGCCAGGAGGTCTGTCCGTGGAACGCCGTCGCGCCGCGCTCGGACGATCCGGCGTGGCAGCCCCGCGCGGCCTGGGATCGCGTCGATCTGCTCACGCTGTCGCAGCGCAGCGATGACGAGCTGGCCGCCGCCCTCCACGGCAGCTCCATGCGTCGCGCGCGGGCACAGGGCTTGCGTCGCAATGTCGCGATTGCATTGCGCAACGCGAGGGACCCACGTGTCCACCCCGGGGCTGACACGCAGGTCGGCCCCGACACGTCCGATCCTGATGACCAAAGGAGTGACGACCGGCGCCGCTGAGCTGATTCCCGATCGGCCCACGCTGAACAAGGTGCGCGCGGCGGCGAAGAACTGCCGGGCCTGTGACCTCTGGCGCCGCGCCACGCAGACCGTCTTCGGCGAGGGCGCCGCAAAAGCGCCGGTCATGTTCGTCGGCGAGCAGCCGGGGAACGAAGAAGATCTGAGCGGCCATCCCTTCGTCGGTCCGGCAGGCAAGCTCCTCGACCGCGCGCTGGCGGATGCCGGCGTCGACCGCTCCACCGTCTATCTCACCAACGTCGTCAAGCACTTCAAGTGGGAGCCGCGCGGCAAGCGGCGGATTCACAAGAAACCCAGGGCCAGTGAGATCGCGGCGTGCCGGCCGTGGCTCGATATCGAAATCGCGCTGGTGAAGCCTCGCGCAATCGTCTGCCTCGGCGCCACCGCTGCGCAGGCGCTGCTCGGGCGCCAGTTCAAGGTAACGGCGCACCGCGGCGAGTTCGTCCTCTCGCCGCTGGCGCCGCTCGTGCTTGCCACGGTGCATCCCTCGTCGATTCTTCGCGCGCCGGACGAGGAAGCGAGGCACCGGGAGATGAAGCGGTTCACAGATGATCTGCGTGCCGTCGCGCGGGCGCTCTCCCGCGACCGCTAGTAGAAATTCTCCCTATCCCACGGATCGGCCTCGTGCTTCCTGAACACGAAAATGCTCCCCGCCCCGGTGACGAAGCCGACGACGTGGGCGGCGAAGGCGACGCCGCCGCTGCCGTGAGTGCTCGCCGTCACCGCGAGCGTGCCGGCGCTGAACAGCTGCATCAGAAACCAGAAGCCGAGCAGCGTGATGGCAGGCAACTCGACGATCTGGATGAAGATCCAGGGAATCAGCGTGAGCACGCGCGAGTGCGGATAGAGCACGAAGTACGCGCCCATGACCCCCGCGATCGCGCCGCTGGCGCCGATCGTCGGCAGGGTCGAGCTCGGGTCGACCGCCACCTGCCCCAGCGCGGCCGCCATCCCGCAGAGTAGATAGAACACGATGAAGCGGCCGTGGCCCACGCGGTCCTCGACATTGTCGCCGAAGATCCACAGGTACCACATGTTGCCGATCACGTGCGACCAGCTCCCGTGAAGAAACATCGACGTGACGAGCGTAGGCGGCGAGAAGTAGGCGGGGACAACGCCGTACACCGTGAGGAACTCGTTGAGGTCCTCGTGCGGCAGCGACACCTCGAAGAGCCACGCGATCGCGTTGAGGACGATGATCGTAACCGTGATGTAGGGAGTCGTCCGGGACGGAATGACGTCCCGCAGCGGGATCATGCGGTCAATTGTAGATTGCAGACTTCAGTTTGCAGATTGATTTCTCGATTGAATCTGCAATCTGCAATCTGCAATTCATCTGACGGCGCACGCGCTGCTCGAGGTCCTCGAACCAGTTGAGCGGATCCAGCCTTCGCCAGGACGAAGTCCATCACCTTCACACGGCCGTCGCGGGTGACCGGCGATGTTGGCTGGCTTCAGATCGCGAGGGACCACGCCTTTCTCGTGCGCTGCTTCCAGCGCTTCCGCGATTTGCCGCGCGAGGTCGAGGGCACTCGTCCATCGGCAGTCCGGAGCCCCGCACGGCCGGCCCCGTGAGTTTGTAAGCGAGCGTTTCGCAGCCGACGAGCTCGAGCACCAGAGAGTGGGAGGCCGGTGGATGGCGCCGATGTTAGGAGCTGCACGTCGCCGGAAACGCGGCCCACGCCGGATCCTGGGCGAAGTTGTCGGGCAGGAGTTTCAGCGCGACGTCGCGGCCCAGCTTCGGGTCGCAGGTTCGTTACACTCGCCTATGCCGCCCGCGCCGAGCAGTGTCAGCACCATGAGCGCCGAGACGAGCGCCGGGGGACAGAGACATTAGACGCCATGGCCGTAGCCAATCGCTTCGACGGGCGTGGGGCTGGCGGCGGCGTTCCCAGACGAGGGCGTGCGGACGCGGTCGACGATGCGACGCAGATCGCCGTCGCCGATGGCCTTGCGGTGCTCGCCGAGTGAGATGACGGCGTGATACACCTCGCCGATCTCCGCGTGCGTGAGGGTGAAGCCGAGCGTCTCGCAGCACGATTGGACCGCGTGGCGGCCGGAGTGGCGGCCGAGCACGAGGCGCGACGAGACCGACTGCCCGACGTCCTCCGGCTTCATGATTTCGTAGGTGCGCGCGTCCTTCAGCACGCCGTCCTGGTGGATGCCGGCTTCGTGCGCGAAGGCGTTGCGGCCGACGATTGCCTTGTTGGCCTGTACCGGCTCGCTCGTGAGCGTCGTCAATAGCTGGCTCGTCTCGAACAGCGCGGGTGAGTGGATCGTGGTGTCGTACGGCAGCCGATCCTGCCGGACCCGCAGCGCCATCACGAACTCCTCGAGCGACGCGTTGCCGGCGCGCTCGCCGATGCCGTTGACCGAGCATTCGACCTGCCGCACGCCGCCCTGAATCGCCGCGAGGCTATTGGCGACGGCGAGCCCCAGGTCGTTGTGGCAATGCGTGCTGAAGACCGCGCGGTGCGCGTTCGGCACGCGCGCGATGATCTCCGCGAAGAACTCGCGCAGCTCGTCGGGCATCGCGTAGCCGACCGTGTCGGGCAGATTGATGGTCGTGCTGCCGGCGTCGATGGCCGCTTCGATCACGCGGCACAGGAAGTCGCGATCGCTGCGCGTCGCATCCTCGGCCGAGAACTCCACGTCGTCCGTAAACCGGCGCGCCAGCTTCACCGCAGCGACCGCGGATGCGAGGCATTCCTCGCGCGACATGCGGAGCTTCGCGCTCAGGTGCAGATCCGAGGTCGCGAGGAACGTGTGAATCCGCGACCGTTCCGCCGGGGCCAGCGCGCGACCCGCCTCTTCGATGTCCTTCGTGGTGGCCCGCGCCAGCGCGGCGATCACCGGCCGCCGCACGACCTGCGCAATCTGCCGCACCGCTTCGGAGTCGGCCGGCGATGCAATCGGAAACCCTGCCTCGATGATGTCAACGCCGAGCGTGTCGAGCGCTCGCGCCATGGTCACCTTGCCGGGCACGTCGAGCGAGAAGCCCGGCGCCTGTTCGCCGTCCCGCAGGGTGGTGTCGAAAACCGAGACGCGTGCGGGTCTGCTCATGCATCTGTTGTAACCGCCGCTGAGGTAGAAGTCAAAGCGATAATTATTAACGAAAAATAAGGTCCTGTTATAATGTTCGGCTCGTGGACCTTGGCGCCCTGAAGATCTTTCTCGCCGTGGCGCAGGAGCGCAGCTTCTCGCGCGCGGCCGCGAAGGTGCACCGCACGCAGCCAGCGGTCAGCCAGGCGGTGCGGCGCCTCGAGGTCGAGCTCGGCGAGCAGCTGTTCGATCGGTCATCGAAAACCGGCACGCTGACCGAGGCCGGCCGCATGCTGGAAAACTATGGTCAGCGGCTCGTCCGGCTTGCGGAAGAAACCGAAAGTGCAGTGCGGGAGCTGCGCGATCTGCGACGCGGGCGCGTGCTGATCGGCGCCAACGAAGCGGCGGTCCACACGCTGCTGCCGCTCATCTCGCGCTTCCGCCAGCGATACCCGGACATCACGATCGACGTGCGCCGCGTGCCCGCGCGGCAGATTGCCGTCGAGGTGCAGCAGGGCAGCCTCGACTTCGGCGCGCTCACGTTTCATCCGTCGGAAAATGGGCTGCTCGAGGTGCCCGTCGGGAGCGATGAGCTCGTGCTGCTCGTGCCGCCGTCCCACGCGCTGGGTGCGCGCCACCAGGTGGCGATGGAGGAGGTCGCGCTCGAGCCGGTCGTCGCGCATAACGACCCGTCGCCGGCGCGCGAGCGCGTGCTGCGGCTGTTCGAGGAGCACAATGTGCCGCTGCGGATGGTGATCTCGCTGCCCAGCCTCGACGGCATCAAGCGCGCCGTGGAGCTGAAGCTCGGTGTGGCGCTGCTGCCGCGCCGCTGCGCGATCACCGAGATCGCCAGTGGACGCCTGGTCGCCATCCCGGTGGCCGGCGTCTCGAGGAGGCGTCAGGTGATGCTGGTCTGCCGTAAGGCGCATCGCTCGCACGCGGCGGATGCGTTTCTGGGGGTCGCGCAGGAAAAAAAGCCTGCGGCGAGCTAGCCCCGTCCTCGAGGTTCGCGACGTGATTGGGGGCTGGCATCCCCCCCGGACTCCAAGTCTTCTGTCGACTAAAAGCCGCGAATGTACGGGAGTCGGTCAGCGACGGCGCGCACCTCGTCAAATCGCGCCAGCAGCATTGCCGTCGGATTCCACTGGCCGGACAGGAATCCGTCGCGCACGGCGGGCGGCAGCGTCGCCGCCAGGCGCAGCGATCCGGCGGTGATCTCGCCGGACGCGATGTCGGCGTTGATGGCCACCGCCGGTGTCGATTCGACGAGCGTCTGCAGGCGGTCGACCGCGTCGCGGTCGGCCATGAAACAAGGCAGCCCGAGCATCGAGGCGTTCCCCTGAAAAATGTCGGAGAACGACTCGCCGATGACGGCGCGGATGCCGAAGCGGACGAGCCCCTGCGGCGCGTGCTCGCGTGACGACCCGCACCCGAAGTTCGCGTTGACGATCAGGATCGAGGCGCCGGCGTAGCGCGGAGTGTTGAATGCATGTCCCGGATCCGCGGCACGGTCGTCTTCGAACAGGTGGCGATCGAGCCCCTCGAACGACACCGCGACAAGAAATCGGGCCGGCATGATGCGGTCGGTATCGATGTCGTCTCCGCGCAGCGGCAGCCCGCGGCCTTCGACATGGCTGATGGCTGATGGCTGAAGGCTCATGGTTGATGGCTGAATCGTGGATGGCTCATGCGGGCACCGCGTCGAGCATGTCCCTGACGTCGACGACTTCGCCGGCGATTGCGGCCGCGGCGACCATCGCAGGACTCATGAGCAGTGTGCGCCCGGTCGGGCTGCCCTGGCGTCCCTTGAAGTTGCGGTTCGACGAGGATGCCGAGACCTGATTCCCTTCGAGCCGATCCGGATTCATCCCGAGGCACATCGAGCAGCCGGCGCCGCGCCATTCGAACCCCGCGGCGATGAACACGCCGTGCAGCCCGCGGGCTTCGGCCGCCCGGCTGACCGCCCGCGATCCCGGGACGATCAGCGCTTTGACGTGCGGCGCCACGTGGTGGCCGCGCACGACGCGCGCGGCTTCCTCGAGATCCGACAGCCGTCCGTTGGTGCACGACCCGATGAAGGCGACGTCGATGCGCGTGCCTAGCACGCGGGCGCCCCGCCGGAAGCCCATGAACGCGAGTGCCTCGTCGTCTGGCGCCGCCTCGATCGGCTCCGAGACGGCGACCGACTGCCCCGGGTTGATGCCCCAGGTCACCGTCGGCTCGATAGTGGACGCATCGAAGGTCACGCGGTCCTCGTAGGACGCGTTGCGGTCGGACGCCATCTGCCGCCACCAGGCAACCGCGCGATCGAATGCCTCGCCCGCCGGCGCGAACGTCCGGCCGCGCAGGAACGCGAAGGTGGTGTCGTCGGGATTCACATAACCGATGCGCGCGCCGCCTTCGATCGACATGTTGCAGATCGTCATCCGCTCGTCGATCGTCATCGCGTCGAGCGTCGTGCCGCCGTATTCGTACGCGTACCCGACGCCGCCGTCGACGCCGAGGCGGCGGATGATCGTCAGAATCACGTCCTTCGCGTACACGCCGCGGTTCAGCCGGCCATTGATGTCAACGCGCCGCACTTTCAGCGCATCGAGCGCCAGACACTGCGAGGTGAGGACGTCGCGCACCTGCGATGTGCCGATGCCGAAGGCAATCGCGCCCAGCGCGCCGTGCGTGGAGGTGTGGCTGTCGCCGCACGCGATCGTCATTCCCGGCTGCGTCAGCCCGAGCTCGGGCCCGATCACGTGAACGATGCCCTGGTTCTCGTCGTCGGGCGCCCAGAGCCGGATGCCGGCGTCGCGGCAATTGCGCTCGAGCGCGGTCGTCATCTCCTCGGCCATCACGTCGAGGAAGGGGCGCTTCTGCGTGCTGGTCGGCACGATGTGATCGATCGTCGCGAAGGTGCGCTCGGGGAACGCGACGCGCCAGCCGTGCTGGCGCATCATGTCGAACGCCTGCGGCGTCGTCACCTCATGGACGAGGTGGAGTCCGACGAAAAGCTGCGTCTGCCCGCTCGGCAGCGTGCGCACAGTGTGCGCGTTCCAGACTTTGTGAAAAAGTGTGTCAGCCATTTGAGGGTTTCATAACGTGTTGCCGACCGGCCACCAGCTAGAATACACGGATGCCTGGATTTCGTGCTCGCACGGCGGCCGCGACCCTCGGCGTGGCGGCAGCGCTCGTGCTCACCTTGAGGGGCCAGGCGCCGGACGCACGGCCGTTTTTCCAGATTGCCGATATCGGGCTGCCCGCGGTTGAGGAAGGCGGCGCCGTCTGGAATGAATCGCACGTTCCCTGGACGTCGCAGGCGCGGGCACGCCGCGCGGCCGCTGTCGAACTCGTCCGCGCCGGAGTCTCCGGCCGATCGTACGCGACCGGCAAGGTCATCGTCAGATTCCGAGACGAAGTGGCGGCCGAAGAACGCCGCAGCATCGTGCGCCAGGCGTCGAGCACCGGCGAGATCGCCACGCGTCGGCCATACGCGGATTTCGACGTCGTCCGAATCAATCCGGGTGAGGATGCCGAGGCCGTGGCGGCTGGCCTGAACCTCCGTCCACAGGTTCTGTACGCGCAGGCCGCGTACCGTGTCCACGCGACGTTCGTGCCCAACGATCCGCAGTACGCGGACCTGCAATGGAACCTCCGGCTGGTGAACATGGAGAAGGCGTGGGACATCCAGCCGCAGGCCGGCTCTTCCATCACCGTGGCGGTGATCGACACCGGGGTGGCCTACCGGAATGCGACGTTCTCGGTGAATCTGCGCAGCTTCACGCACTCCGGGATCCGATATCCGGCGCTCGGCGTCCAGACGATTCCTTACGCGGCCGCGCCCCAACTGGTGGGCGGAAGCGGGTCGGGCCGTGTCGTCTCGCCGTACGACGTCATCTCAAGCGGCGGCAACGCGCCATTCGATTTCGACGGGCATGGCACCCACGTCAGCGGCACGATCGGACAGCTGACCAACGATGGCATCGCCGTGGCCGGGATCGCCTTCAACGTCAAGCTGATGCCGGTCAAGGTCCTCGGAAGTTTCTGGGACGTGATCTTCGGCACGGCCCCCTCCGACGGCGGAAGCGACGACGATGTCGCGACCGGCATCCGGTATGCGGCGGACAACGGCGCCAAGATCATCAACATGAGCCTGGGCAGCACGGGACCGCCCGATTGCGCCACGAATTCGAACAAGTTCGGCTGTTCTCCCGTGGTCGAGTCGGCGATGAAGTACGCCGTCGGCAAAGGTGCCTTCATCGTCGTCGCGGGCGGCAACGAGTTCGAGGACAACGACCCGCAGTTCGGCGCGAATCCGACGAGCGTCCTCGCGGAGATTGCATCGCGCATCAACGGGGCGGTGTCCGTTGCGGCGGTCGATCCGAGCAAGAATCGCGCGTACTACTCGAGTACCGGCAAATACATCGAGATTGCCGCGCCCGGCGGCACGTCGCGCGGCTTCGGGCGCAATGGGTTCGTCTTTCAACAGACGTTCGATTTCAACTTCACCGATACGTTCGATCCGACGGTCGTGCCGCCCTCGCAATATCGAGCGCCGCGCTTCGATCTGCTTGGCACGATTGGCGTCACAGGCACGTCGATGGCGGCGCCGCATGTGGCGGGCATCGCGGCGATGCTGATGCAGCAGGGCATCACGGACCCGGCGGCCATCGAAGAGGCGCTCGAGAAGAGCGCCGTCCCCTTGAGTCTCACGGGCGGCGACTCGTGTCCTCCCGGGACGAGCGCAGTGGCGCCGAGGACCTGTTCGTTCGGGTTCGGACTGGTGGACGCGCGCAACGCGCTGCGTGGATTGGGGCTCGCACGGTGAAACGCACCTGCATGCTTCTGGTAGGTCTGGCTCTGGCCGCGCCGGCCGCGGCGCAGGATGCACCGGCCCTCTCGATCCGGCCGTTCGTGTTGGGGGCGGGACAGTCGTTCGCCGCCGTCGACACGTTTGACGCGGTGTTCGGACGCTCGTACGACGTCTTCTTCGGCGGCGGCGTTCAGGTGGTCGTTCAAGATCGCTTCTACTTCGAAGGCACGGCGTCGCGATTCACGCAGAAGGGTCAACGCGCGTTCCGCAGCGGCGGCCAGAACTTCAGGCTCGGCATACCGCTGACGGCGACCATCATTCCGTTCGAAGTCACCGCCGGCTATCGTTTCCACCTGTCGCCGCGCCTCCGGCCGTACATCGCCGCAGGCGTCGGAACGTACGGCTACAAGGAAACGTCGGAGTTCTCGGATCCCGCCGAGAACGTGGACGTCCGTCATGTCGGCTTCGTCGCCAACGGCGGCGCAGAGTTCCGGCTGCACCGGTGGCTCGGTCTGGGCGCAGACGTCCAGTACACCCACGTGCCGGGCATCCTTGGTGTCAGCGGCGTTTCTCAGCAGGCGGGCGAAAACGATCTCGGCGGCGTCGCCGCCCGGCTCAAATTGATAGTCGGCCGTTGAGGGCGTATCATCAGTCTGATGTCTGGTAGCCGGACCGGTCGCCGGGCGCGGCTCCTCGCCGTCGCGGGGCTCGCCATCTATGTCATCTTCCTGATCGCCTCGCCGTTCGAGCATCACGATCTCATCTGCCATCTGAAAACGCCGCAGCATTGCACGTCGTGCGCGGCGAGCCAGCTCGGCGCGGACCCGCATCCGCTGTCAGTGCCGGGAACCGTGCATCTCGACGATGCCGGGTCGGCGACGACATTTCAGCCCGTCGCCGAGTGTGCCCTCCTCGCGGTTCGTTCCTCCGGTCGATCTCCTCCCGCCGCCGTCTAGCAATCCTTCTCAACACGGGACAGCGGGGGCGCTGTGTGTGAGCGCCGAATGGAGAGAAGACCATGCGACCCATGCGACTTGTGTGCGCATCGATGGTGGCTGGCGGATTGTTGCTCAGGCCACCGACCGCGATGGCGCAGGAGACCCCTCAGGCGCTTCGGCAGGAAATCGACCAGTTGCGCAAGGATTTCGAGACGGTGAAGCAGCAGTACGGCGACCGGTTGTCGGCGCTCGAAGCGAAGCTCGCGGCCGTGGAAGGCGTGGCCCCGGCCGCGCCAGCCGGGGCTCAACCGGCGCCCGGCCAGCCGCCATCGGTGCCGGTGCCGGTCGGCGCGCAGGGCGCCGGCGGTCCGAGCGGCGCATTGCCGGTCTACGGCGCGGCCGGCGGGTCGGTCGCCAGCTCGAAAATCTTCAATCCGGACATGGCGGTCATCGGCGACTTCCTCGGCGCCGCCGGCCGAAACATGGTCAATCCGACTCCGGGCCTCGAGATGCACGAATCGGAGGCCGCTTTTCAGGCGGTCGTCGATCCGTACGCGCGTGCCGACTTCTTCGTCTCATTCGGGGAACAAGGCGTCAACCTCGAAGAGGGATTCATGACCTTTACCGAGCTCCCGGGTGGCCTGTTGACCAAGGTCGGCAAGATGCGCGCGGCATTCGGGAAGGTGAACACGCTCCACAACCACGTGTTGCCGTGGACCGACCGCCCGCTGGTCATCCAGAACCTCGTCGGCGGCGAAGACGG
>Ga0099827_10000027_pt1 | contig 39939 bp, 63 predicted proteins | sample CZO8metaG_FD_79339 | JGI IMG/M metagenome (GOLD analysis project Ga0099827, IMG submission 79339) | Vadose zone soil microbial communities from the Eel River Critical Zone Observatory, Northern California, USA - CZOApr15con1.8 metaG | ecosystem: Environmental > Terrestrial > Soil > Vadose zone ...
CGGCCCCTCGGTCGTGCCCGCCGCGAGCCGCGCGATCGCGCCGAGCGCCACGAGCAGATCGGCCACGGCGGCAGCGGGCAGGACGGGCGGCGTCGTCTGTTTCTTGGTCATGTCCCCTCGCGGCGTTCCAGGACGCGCCGCCCGCGCGCCCGCGATCGTGCCCTTGCCGGTGCCGCGATCGCGCCCCGGGCGAGCCGTGGCGCGCATCACAGGCCGCCCCGCGAGATGATCCACGCGACGAGCCCGATCAGCAGCAGCCCGCACCCGAGCAGCGTCCAATCGACGGCGTCCATCACGCGGGGTCCTTCCGCGTATCCGGCCACTCAGGCACGCCACTCAGCGGATACCGCTGGACCGCGCGCCACCGGTCCTCGTTTAGCACGCGGAACTGGTCAAAGAGCCTCGCGCCATTGGTCGCATCGAGGTGCTCAGCAATCCCGCGCAGATACTCACGCCAGCCGGGTCGATCCAAGGCGCAAATGGCCAGCGACAACAGCACCGCATCCAGATCGGCTCGGTCGAGCTCCATCACCGCCACTTGTTCGCCGCGACAAAGATCGCGCCGATCACCAGTAGGCACACGATCGTCACCGCGGCGTCAGGCCATCCCATCACTGCACCCGCGGCGCGCCGGGCCCGCTGACCCGCACGTTGGTCGCGATCCCGTCCGGCGGCTCGAGACTCGCCGCCACGGCCTGCGCGATCACGAGCTGCTCGACCATCAGCGCGTGCCGCGTATCAATCTGCGCCTCGATCCGGGGCAGCACGCTCAGCCACGTCGTGAGCAGCGCGAGGCCGAGCAGCGGCAGCGCGGCGTCACCCACCGGGCCAGCCACGAGCCGGTACCCGAGCAGCGCGGCGTGAAACCCGATTCCAGCCCACAGCACGCCGTGGGAGAGCGCGCGGAGCGTCGCGACGCTCACGCCGCTGGCCGGTCCTGCGGCGCCGCCGGAAAGAGCTCGGCCGCCGGTCGCTTCAGGAGGTGCGCCAGCGCGGCGCGCACGCGCGGGCTGGGCGCTTCGCGGCCATTGACGATCCGCGAGAAGCGCGGTTCGTTGACGTGGACGAGGGCGGCGGCGCCCCGCTGCGTGAGCCCGCGCGTCACGAGGGCGATTTTGAGGGTGAGGTTTTTCTGCGGCTTGTGCATGGCCGGCGCAGTCTAGCCGAGGACGCGGCGCCTGGTCAAGAACTTACCCGTCCTCGCCGGGCGCGTTGTCGTAGTGCCCGGCCTTCACGCTGGCGGCGATCCGCTGGAGCCGCGTCCAGAGCTCCACCTTCGGCGTCCCGAATAATTGGTTCTTGTGGTCGTGGAACTCGTGCGCCTCGGCGAGTTGGAGGAGCACGGTCAAGTCGCGGAGGAGGCGCTCGTGGCCGGTCATTCTTTCGGCTCCGGCTGCGCGCGTGCGGCGGCCGATCCCCAGACGACGATGCGATCCGACCACGGACACGGCGTTTTTTGTCGGCGCGCCCACCCGTATTTGTGCGGCATCAGGCGCAACCCGGAGCCGTCGCCCTGCGGGAGATATGCCGCGATCTGCCGATGACAGCCGGGGCACCTGATGCGCTCGTACTCGCGCCTCATGGCTGCGCCTTCGGCTGCGCGCGCGCGGCCAGCACCGCGTCGGCGAGCCGATAGGCCGTCTCCGCGTACTGCTCAACCGGCGTGCCCACGCCAGTCGCCGCGAGCAGGCCCGCCAGCGCCTGCCCGGCGAAGTAATCGCGCACGCTAAGTCCAGACGGGCGCACTTGCCCGTGCTCATCAAATTCTGGGTGTGCGGTCGCAAACGGTTGCGGGAACGCTGGCCCGCCGTCCTGCTCACTCATCATCGGCTCCTGTTGGCGCGCGGCGCCGCTCCACATCGCGGCGCCGCGCCACCCCTGCTGCTGTTACCGCACGACGGGCGCCGGCGCGTACGGATTATTCGGGCTCAGCGGCGAGAAGCGAGAGCCGTAGATGCCGTACGGGTTCGTAATGGACGTGGGTGAGAAGCGGCTGCCGTACTCCCCGTACGGATTCGCCACGCTCAGCGGGTCGTAGCGATTGCCCGACAGCACGCCGAGAAATTGGCCATCGGCGGCGATGATCGCCGGCGGGCCGACGACCGGCCGCGGCGCGACCGGGAACGCGATCGCCGGCACGGCCGGCGGCACGAGGGGGACATACACCGGCACACTGAGCGGCCAGGCCGTCGACGGGCTCGGCGCAGTCGGCGCGGTCGGCGCCGTGGGCGGGGTCGGCCACTGCGCCGAGGCGGGGACGGCCGCGGCGAGCACACAGGCGAGGAACAGACTACGGGACACAACAAACTTCATGAACGGACTCCCTTGATGTTCTGGATGGGTGAAGGCCCCGCGCGCCAGAACCCGCGCGGGGCCAGGACGAAACGGCCTCCTACTTCACAAAGCGCAGCGCGGCCGAGATCGCGGTGAACAGCGCCGCAACCGCGCCGATGGTCGCGATGTTCCATTTGATGATCGTGGCTTGCATGGCTTCGAGCCGAGCCTCCATCCGCGCCTCCAAGAGCGCGAGGTCGGCCCTTGTCGCCAGGTGCGCGTCGTCAGTACTCGCGGCCAATTCGGCGTCCGGGACGCTCGCGCCGAACTGGATCAGTAACCGATACAGCGGCAGGTTCGTGGTGCTCATGACGCCACCGTCGCGGGCCGCGCGACACTGTCCAAGGCGGCCACCACGGCGCGGACCCCGCCGCGCTCCAGCGCTGTGAAGAACGCCTGCAGCGCCTCCCGCAGTCCAACCGCCTCTTCGACGCTGCGGCAGTCCACCGTCCAACTCACCCCCGCCCAGTAGCGGTATTGCCCGAGGCCCCGGCGGAAGACGCTCGGCTGGAGGCGGACGCGAATCGGTTCGCCCTCGCGACGCTCCAACGCCGCCAGTTCCACCGGGCCATCGATGCGGTGGGGGTCGCCGCCGAGGTTGAAAGTCATAGTCTGCCCGCGCATCACGCCCGCCCCGCGCGTCGCGCCTGATACGCGGCCTCGTGGCCCTGCTGCCACGTCCACAGCTGCTTGGCGGCCAGGAACACGGGAAACAGTTCGGCCACGGGCGGCACCGGCACGACCTGAAACTGCGGGTCGAGCTCGGACTTCGGGACCCGCAGGATCAGCGCCTGCACCGGCTCGGCATAGCCCATCTCGGTTAGCGCCTGACTGTACGCCGCGCATTGAAGATGCGACTCGCCATAGACCGATTTCCCGCTCTTGATATCCACCAACGTCAACACGCCGTTCACGCGCGCGAGTAAGTCCAGCGTCCCGGCGTAGGCGTGGGTGGCACTGTGAACAGTCCGCTCGATCAGGACGGGCTTGAGCCGCACCTCGCTCGCCCACTGCTCGAAGGCGCGCAGCGCCACATAGGCTGCCCCACGCGCCACGGGCTTCGGGCCCGCGTACGCGCCGAGCGCGGTCCGCATCGTCCATTCAATCAACTTGTGGATCTCAGCGCCTAAATCGCCAGCCGTTGCCAGCGCCTTCGCGTGCGCGCGCTCGGTGCCAAGCCGCGTCTGCAAGCGCGTGAGATACGCGGCGCGCGTCAGCGTCGCGGGTGTGGCGAGGTGCTCGGCATAGAGATCAGCGGCAGTGCTCGAGACGAGCGTGCGCTCCAAGCCAGAGGCCCACGGAAGCAAAGCGGGTTTGGCGATCGCGCTCAAAATACTGGTGACTGAGGGGTAGCGGACGCCGCCGATGTCGTAGTACCGGCCGGTCGTCGTGTCGCGTGCTAGAGTCGGCATGGTCATCTGGCTCACTTCCTTGACTGCGGGTGAGGTGGATGCGGCGCGCGGGCTCCGGCAGGGACCCGCGCGCCACGGTGGTTAGAACGGAATGTCGTCGTACGCCTCGGCCGCGGGCGGCGACACCACGACCGGCGGCGGCACCGGCACCGCGCGCCGCGCTGCCGGCACGACCGGCTTGACGCGGACACAGTCGACCGTCTCGCCACTGAATTCCGTCTGCGTCGGGTAGAGCGTGATCGCGACGCCTTCCCAGTCCTCGGTGAGCGCCGAGCCCGCGATCCCTGAAATCGCCTTCGCGTTCGTGCGGTTTAAAATCAATCCCTTCTTCGTCCCGCGGAAGTAGACGACGGGTTTTTTCTCGCGGCTGCGGCCGACTTCTTCCATCTCGACGTGGCTGATCGTGACCACGACGGCGCGGCCCTGGAGATCGGGCGCGCTGATCGATTTGGACTGGTACGCGTTGTTGATGTTCATGACTGCGGGTCCTTGTCTGCGGGGAACGGGTGAACGGGTCGGGGTTCGGTGAGTTGCGATTCGAGTGAGTCGGCGGCGGCGGTGAGCGCGGCGGCGATCGTGCGGGCCGTGGCGACGGCGTGCGCGCCGGTACCGGGGAGATGGACGCTGATGGTGTGGTCGAGATGCAACGCGAGCGACGTCTCGGTGGTGAGGCGGCCAGCTGCGATGCGGACGACCTCCAGGTGGATCAGGTCCGCGAGATGAATGGTGACGAACGCCACTAGCTACACCCGCCGCACCAGCCGCACCCGCGGCCGCAGGTCCGGCCGCGATCTTCGTCGCGGGCGTCGCCGTCTTCGCGCTCGGCCAGCGTCAGCGCGTCCGCGAGCTGGGCGGCGAGATCCGGCGCGGTGCGCAGCGGCCGGCCCGCGTAGTGCGTGCCCTCGGTGCCCGGAAACCACGTCGGGTTCATCGCGCACCGCCTTCGCTCACATCGTCGCGGCCGTCGCAGGCCGCACACCAGACCGCCGCGATCCCGCCGCCGGGCTCGTGGTACTCGGTGCAGATCACGAGCGGGAACCCGTCGTAGTTCTCGACCTGTTCCCCGTGGCAGAACACCGGCGTCTGGCAGCCGGCGCAGGGATGGGTATGGACGCGCGGGCGGCGGCTCATCGCGCACCGCCGAGGACCGCGAGCAGCTCGCGCTGGGCCAGCAGCGAGGCCAGCACGCGCGCGCTGGACCAGCCGCGGCCGAGCAGCACCAGGCCGGCGGCCGTCTCGCGCGCCGTGAGATAGGGCTTGGCGCGGATGATCTCGATTGAGGCGTAGGGGGTGCGTTCGGGGCGGAGGAAGCGAAGCATGGTCAGGGTCCTTTGGGTGGTCGGTGGCGGGCGCCGCAACCGATGCACACAGTATGAACTAAGGCCGGCTCAGTGTCAATGATAATCGACACGCCCCGAGAAACACGCGACACGGGTTGCGCCGCGAACTGAATCCGTGTAAGCTACTACATCATGCGCGTGTCGGATGAACTGCGTGAGCATCTCAGTAAACTCGGCAAAAAAGGGGGCCGGGCGGGAGGGCTGGCGTCGGCGGCCCGTCTGACGTCAGCGGAGCGCCGCGAGCGTGCGGCGGCGGCGGGTCGGGCCTCGGGCACCGCGCGCCAGAAAAAAGCCGCGCGCAAGAAGGCGCGAGCCGCGTGAGCGCTGATGCCTTCCGGCCCGTCTTCGAGTCCCTGAAACACGTCGCCGATGGCCTCGTCCGGGCCACCGAGGGCCTCGTCCTCGCGACCGACGGCGTCAAACGCCTCGCCGAGGCCGTCCTCGCGGCGCAGGAGGAGCACGAGGATCTCCGCGAGACGGTCCACCGGCTGGAGAGCCTCGTGATCGCCCAGGGCGAAGACCTGCGCGCCCTGCGCGCCCGCCTTGATGGCGAGCCGGGCCGCTAGAGGCTGATAGGGTGCTAGACTCCCGAACGCCCGTCCGCGTTCATTGCGGGCTCACCAGGAGGTTTCTATGCTTCTCCAATTCACGAAACGTCTGCGCGCGGATCTCGCCAAGGCGGCCGGGGTTGATACGGGGCCAAGTGCCCTCGGCACGCTGACCGAGATCACCCCGTACCCGACCCTCCGCTACGGCGAGATCGACGGCATCGGCACCGTCACGATCGATCAGAACGCCAACATGACCGGCTTCAGTCCCGTCGAGAGATGTAAGGATCGGCACGGCGAAACGGCGTGGGTGCCAACCGAGCTCGTGCGGAACCTGCGGCTCGAGCCGTTCGTGCCGGTGCCGGCGGGCAAGGCCATAAAGGAGTCGAAAGCGAGCTAGACGTGCCGCGGCGCCGGGTCCGGTTCGGGTGGTCGCGCCCGCGCCCGGCCCAGGCGTCGGCCCCAGCGACGGCGGCCGTGGGTGGAACGCGGTGGCCGGAGCTCGTGGCCGCCGCGCTCGACTGGCCGCCCGCGGCGCGGCGCCGGCTGCCGCCCCCGCTCGGCGCCGGGCGGCGCCCTCGACGGTTGAGTTAGGGTCTGCTAGACTGCGCGGCGCTAGGAACGACCCGCTGAACGGCGGTCGGCGGCGTGTGCCGGCGCGGGCTCCACAACCGCGTTGTTTTAGACTGTCCGACCGCCGATCCGCGGCGCTACCCGAGGATCTTCGGCTTCAGCTCCGGCTTCAGCGTCACCGCGCCTGTCTTCTTGTCGACCGTTCCCCGCAACACCACATCCTTCAGCGCGAGCCGGAGCGCACTGCTGGCGATCGCAAACTGCTGCCGCGCTTCGATGCCCTCGAGCCGCACGGCCTCGAGCGCCGCCGTGAGCGCGTCGAGCCGCGCCGTGGTCTGCGCGATGAAGTCCTGCAGCGGGTCCGGCGGGGGCGGGGCTAGGATCGGCGCGGCACTGTCGCCGGGATCGACCGGCGCGCGCCACCGCGCCGGGTCCACCGGATCGCCCGGTTGCCAGATCGGGGTGTTCGCGCCGCCGGCGTCGCCGAGGATGTCGACGATCTGCCCGCCGGCAAAGCAGACGATGTCTGCCGCGCGGCCCGCGCAGTTGTTCCCGGTGAGCTTTTCGAGGCCGCCGGCGCCTTCGGTCCTGAGCGCCCAGATCACGCGCGAGGTGATCGCCCACGCGCCGCACGGGCCGCGGAGATCGACGCCGCGGGCCTCGAGGTCGGCTTTGACGCTGCGCACGAGGTCGAGGTGGGATTCCATCAGCGCACCGGCGGCGGTGGTAACGGCATCCAATGCGTGGGCAGAGGGGATTCTGCCCACATCGGGTCCAGCGTCGAGGTCCAGCGGTGCAGGACCATCGACCACGCGCCTTCCCTGGAGGGAAGTGCATAGCCTTCCTCATCCGCCGCGAACCCGAGGAGGACGCGCTGCGTCAATCCATCCACGCCCTGCATCTTCGGCGCGGTCTCAATCGGTTGCCACACGAGATCGAGATGATCAGACATGGCCATTCCCGCTGACGCGACGTGTCAAGAGATGTGGGGCGTGACTGGCCACGGCCAGTATCTCTACTGCGGGCAGCCGGCCGTCGCGCGCGTCCGCAGCCCACGCGGACAGGAGATCGACCTGTGTCTGGAGCACGCTGATCACTATTGCGCGAACCGGGGCTGTATGTTGCTCGATACGACCGACGACGATCTGCGACAGCGGTACTGGACGATCGAGACCGGCGGCTTCCCCTGAATGTCGCCTCATAGGTGCCCCCGTCGTGGATCGGTGAGGCGCACGACTTGCCCCGGTGTCGGGTCCTCGCAGGCGCGGCACCCCGGATGGAACGGGCTGGCACAGTCGAGGACCTCCGCGAGATCGATCCCGCAGAGGCACTCGGATCGGGCCTGCGCGCAGCCGTCGCAGGTCTCGTCGTACTCGAGCGGGTCCCGCCGGAGCCGGTCGTGCTCGCTCATGGGTGCTCGGCCGCGTGAGCCGCTTCGGCGGCCCGCACGCGATCGGTGGGGAGCCAGAGCACCAGCCCGATGGACCGCGCCTGACCGGAGAAGACTTCAGACGGCGTGAGTTCTTGGGTGAGGAACGTGATCGCGGTCTGCCCGCGCTTGCTGGTCTCGAAATTCGTCGCGCTGTCGATCAGGTTTTGGAGCCGGACCTGCTCCTCGCCGATGCGGGTCAACAATTCGATGATCCCGAGCGGCTTCGCGCTCACGGCCGCCATCTGCGCATCTGCTCCTGCGCCTCGCGGAGCGTCAGTCGACCCGCGCACACCTCACGATGGAGCCGGTTTTCGTCGAGGTCCTTGCGATGCGCCTCACTGATCGGCTGCACCCAGAGATTCTCCAGCACATCGGCCCCAGACAATTCCCGCGGCACGCGATGATCCACACGGTAGCGCGCGCGATCGCGCCACGGCACGCCGTCGCGCGCGAACACCGCCTTGCGCATCGCGGTACTGACGAATCGATGATCGAGCCCCCAGCGGGTCCCACAGACCTCGGCCAGCGTCAGCGGCCGGACATCGACGAGCAGCGCGAGCAGCAGCCACGCGATCACGTCGCGACCTCGCGCGCCCACGCCGCCCCGCCGCGCAGCCGCACGCCGGCGTAGATCACGTGGCGTGTTAACCACGACACGTCACAGAGGCCCATCGCTTCGTAGAGCACCCGATCCGCCTCGGCGCGCGTCGCCACGCTCGGCGTGCGGTACAGCCGATCGTGAATCACGGCGGCGCGACCGTAGGCGCCGGTGGGTGGGAGCACGGTCCACAAGACGCGGGGAATGGAGGCAAAGTCGGTGACGAAGCTGGCAGGGACGACGATCCGGCCGAGCGTGCCGACGTCGGTCTCATAGGCAAAGTCACTCGTCAGGCGCCAGGTCTGGCCATCGATCCATTCCAGCTCCAGCTGGGTGTCGAAGCGCGCCATCTCTATTTCCGGCGCGAGAAGCCCCCAGAGGATCGCGTCGGGGTCGAGGCGGGTCGCGAGGCGAAGCCGCCCGAGGATCGCGTTGGCGCGGCGCTCGGTGGCGGCGGCGAAGCCGCTGGCGTAAAGCCGCCCGAGGATCGGGTCGGCGTCGCTGAGCGGGCCGGCGCAGTCGTTGGCGTCGCAACAGACGAGAACCCGCCAGTCCTCCGCGTCGTTGAGCCAGACGGCGCGGCGATCGGCGCGGGCGCCGTCACTGTGCGCTCGACGCGCGGCATCCAGGGCCGGTACGTCACCGGGTACCCGATCGGCGCCTGATAGATGTGGTACGTCGGCTGCGGCGACTGGAACAACAGATTCGACAGCATCCAATAGTAGACCCAGCCGTGATCGGGCTGCATGTAGCCCGCCTGGGTTTCGTAGCCCTGCCCCCAGGGGCGCTCGGCCGTGGAGGCGTGCCGACACGCGATCGATCCGAGACAGGCGAGGGCAACGATGAGGAAGAGTCGTTTGATCATCACAACTCCTGGTCTGGCGCGTCCTTCAGCATCGTGTAGGCGACGAGGACGCTTTCTTCCGCCGCGCGAATGATGCCGGCGACGAAGGGCGCGCGGCTCTGATTCGCGGCCTCACGCAGCGCGTTGAGGGCCTGCCCGATCCGCTCGGCTTCAGCCGTGAGTTCCTGTCGCGTCATACTCACCAGCGTAGCAGGAGCTTGGTTCCGACGGAATTCTCCCCCGACGCCCACTCATGCCGCGCGGCGGCTTGCACCTCCCACTGGAGCCCGCCGACCAGCCCGCCCTTGTTTTTGAAGCTCGCGACGATCTGCGCGCCGTGTTGATCGACCGTGCCGACGACGACCTTTTCCCCCGGCGCCGCGTCGGCGGGGAGCGTCTCGCGGACGAGGCGCGCGAGTTGATCAGGGGAAAAGATCGTGGCGGGCGTGAGCGTCACGCGAGCCGCCGAATGCTCAGGATCTGTGATTTCGGGTACAGCGCGACCGTCACCGCGTTGCCCTGATTGCCGCCGAGCAGCGAGACGTGCGTCTCGGTCTGCCCCACGTAGAACCCGACATGCCCCGGCGCCGTGAGGACCGCCGCGCCCGTGCCGACCGTGGGCGGGCCGCGGCGCAGTACGACGATATCTTCTTCGGCGCGCGCATCGCTCAGCGGAATCGACTGCCCGACCAGCAGCCATGAGCGCGCGGCCAGCGAGCGCGAGCGCGGCAAGCCGAGGGTCCGGCAGATAAAATTCACGTAAGCGGAGCACCAGGGCGTCTCGTCGTCCTCGACCCAGCGCGAATCGAGTTGCAACATCGCGAGCACGAGCGGATTGCTCAGATGGCCGGCGACTTCCGTCACGCCGAGAAAGGTTTGCGCGACTTTGACGGCGCTCGTGGTGATCATGGCTGGTCCTCGATCACGAGCTGATTGAGTGTCTCGTGCGCGTCGTGCCGCCGCGCTTCGAGCAGGTCCGCGCGCTGCGCCATCTCGTGGCTCAAGTGCAGGAGCTCCCGGTACAGCCCCGGCCGCGGCGGCGCCGCGAGCGGCTCGGGATTGAGACCCGCCGCGGCTTCCGTCAACAACCGCGTGGCGCGCCGCTCGCGCGATTCAATCGGCCGCCGCGCCGGACAGCGCGTGCAGCGTTCCATCAGGACCACGAGCGGCTCGGGCACCCAGTCATGCTCGCAGGTGCTGCCGAGCCGGCAGCCGACGGCGTGCTCGCCCCGGCGCTGGCCGCAGAAGAGACACGTCGGCTCGTCCTCATTCATCGGATCAAATCGCTTTCTCGCACGCTGCGCGGCAGCGGCGGCACGGCCGGCGCGGCATCGGCGCGGCGCACGATGTCGGCTTCGGCCGCCGCGAGTTTCTCCGCGAGCGCGTCGCGTTGGGCGCGCGCTTCGGCGAGTTGCGCGGCGGCAATCTCGGCCAGCTTGTCGGCGAGCAACTTGTGCGCCTCTTCGACGACCGACAGGCGGCCGTTGGTGTTTTTGTCGATCACGTCAATCGAGGACACCGCAGCTTCGACCGCCGTGTGCGTCGCGCCGACGGTCGCGACCGTTTTCTGCACGGCCGCCTGCGTCTGCGCGAGCCCGGCTTTAATCACGCGCAGTTCGTTGATGGCGGTGAGCACTTTGACGATGCCGGTCGTGAGCGCGCCGAGGACCAGCACGGCGGCGCCGGCGACGGCGGCGATGACTTGGGAGCTGAGCTCGAGGGAGACCGGGACCGGCGGCGGTTGCGGCACCGGCAGCGGCGGCACGAGCTGCAGCAGGGCGCCGATCATCGGCGCGTGGCGACCGCCTTGGCGACCTCGGCATCGGTCGCGCCGCCGAGGCGCGCGGCGAGCTCGCGCGAGCGATTCACGGCGTCGAGCGCGTCGGCGTTGCTCAGGCCGCGGGTGCGTAAGCGGGTGAACTCTTTCAGCTCGGCGGCGGTGAGGCGCATCTGGCCGCTCGCGGGCACGATCGGCTCAGCGGGCGGCTGGGCCGCGGCAACGGGCGCGGGCGCCGCGCGGCGGGCGGCGATCGCTTGTTCGTTGAGCGCCTGCTGCGGACTGATGCCGGGGCGCGCAGCGGGAGTCGGCGCGGCGGGAGCCGGCGCGCTGGCGGTCGGGTCCGGCGCGATCGGCGTCCGGTCGCCCAGCGTCGCCTGAATCGCTTTCTCGCCGACGCCGGCGGCGCGCAACTCCGCGACCGAGACGCCCTGCACGCGCGGGCCAGCTGCCGCGGCGGCGGCCGCAGACCCCTTTTCCACGGCGGCCGTGACCTTCTGGGCGAGCTTCAACGCATGGGCGGCGCGCGGACTTAACAAGCCGACCAGTTCGGTCGCGACTTCCGGCGCCACACTGCCCAGCAAGCCTGAGACGGCTTTGAACGCGAGTTGCGCGGCCGGCTTGGCCCCCGCGAAGGCCACGGCGGCGAGATTGACGGGCGAGGTGAGGTCGTCGATCGCGTCCACGCCGGTCGGATGGCCGAGCGGCGTGCGCAAGGTCGTTTCGAGCGCCGAGGGCGGGGGCTGTTTCGCGTTGAACGCTTCGGTCATCCGCTGCAGCGGCGTGGTCGCGGTCATGCGCGGGCCGACCGGCGGCGTCGAGTTGACGGCGCCGTGCTGTTTGGCGAGGGCGTCGTAATCGATCGCCTGGTCCGCCATTACCGAATCCCCGCGGCCTTCTTGAACGCGTCGGCGTCGGCCTGCGTCGTGAACGTGTGGACCACCCCGCGCGGATCTGTCACCGTCGGCCGCGCGCTCGGCGTCGAAGCCCGGCTGAACTCCGGCAAGAGTCCGGTCTGTTGTTCGCCCGCCGCGGCAAAGGGCGACAAGCCTTTTGCCATTCGCGTCCGCGCGAAGTCCACGGCCTTCTGCACGATGGCCGGCGGCATTTTGTCGCGGCCCAGATCCATCGTGAGCAGCGATCGCACCTCGTCTTTCGTCAACGTCGGCACCAGCGCCGGGACCTCGGTTTCCTTCCCGTTCAGATTCACGCCGATCGAAATCTCGCTGGACACGCCGCCCCCCGGCCGCTTGAGCAGACCCAGATAGCCGAGCCCTTTTGGCGTTCCGTCTTGTCTGGCGCCAAACCCATAATCCGGTGCCGCAGTCGGCGTCGTCGCGCCGCCCGGCGCCGGCAGCGGGACTTCATCCGTCAAGCCGTAGCGTTTCGTCAGCGCCGTGTGGCCGCCCAGGTATTTCACATACGCGGCTTTGTCGAGGATGTCGGCAAACGTGAGCATGTCCTTCTGGATGTTGGCGGGCACCGGCTGCCCCTCGGCTTTCTTGCCGAACCAGCCGACGATCCGATCCCAGGAGTTGCCCGCGCTCGCCGGAATCCCGATTTCCGCCATGTTGATCCGGTTGAAGCCTTGCGCTTTCACGCCGGCCATCGCCGTTTCGAGGGATTGCAGCGACGCCGACACTTTGTTGCCGGCCTGCGCCGAGGCGACGACATCGCGCAGCGTTTGCGCGGAGCCGGCGGCGGTCTGATAGTCCTTCTCGACGGCGGTGACTTTGCCGCGGCCGACTTCGGCTTCGGCGAACTTCTGCGCGCGTGTCTGCTGTGCTTCGGCGAAGTCTTGCGCGCGTTTCTGCTGCGCGGTCTGCGCGGCGATCGCCGTCGTTTGGCGCTCCGTCGCCGCCATCGCCGCGGGATCGGACACGACGCGCTTGCGGTCCTCATAGCCGGCGAGCGCGTTCGATTCTGCGGGTGTCAGCGGCTGGCCACTGCGCTTCTTCGCGTACAGCTTCTGGGCCGCATCATCGAGTTCCGGGCCAGTCGGCGGCTTCGGCGTCGGGGTAAAGCCGGGCAACGGGGTCCAGGTCGGCGTCGCGCCGCTGCGATCTTCGATCAGCGGCGTCTCGCCTTCTTTGATCATCTGCACCTTCGGCTCAATGGCCGCACGGGCTTCTTTCGAGCCGCGCACCCACGACCGCGCCTGCTTTTCCATGAACCCCGGCTGCTCGATGGAGGCCGTGAGCATCTGCTGGCCGTCCGCCTTTGAGAGCAAGCCCTTGTCAGTGAGCGTGCCCACGGCCATCTGGAAGCTGCCGACATCGTTGGGCTGCTGGAGAATCTTGAGGCCGACCTCGCCGAGCTGATTGTTCCGGTGGTCCTCGAGCTGCGCCTGTTGCAGTTGATAGGCGCCGGTCGCGGTGTTGAGCTTTTGGGCGAGCGCCGTCACATGCGGCACGAGGCTCGGGTCGTGCTGGCGGGCGAGCGTGGCGACGGCCTCGACATCGATGTTCCCGCTGGCGTCGCGCGGGATCGACCCGACGAGTTGATCGGCCTGTTGCGATCGCTGGCGGTCCGCGATCTGGCCGCGCGTCAGCTCCTGCTCTTGCGCCGCGCCCTGGTCGAGCCGCGCCTCGCGCTGCTGCTGCAAGGCGAATTGATTATCCGCGCGCCGTTGCGCGAGGACGTGCCCCGGAATCTGGCCGATCGCCTCAATCGCGTTGCCCCAGATTTGCCCGCTGGCCGCCCGCGCCCGCGCCGCGCTGTCGCCTTGCGCGATGAGGAGGTCGGCGACGCGGCTCATGAGGGGTCCTCCGGCGGGCACAGGCAAAAGAACGCCGTCTCGCCGCAGCCTTCGCACAGGTCCGGCTTCTGCGTCTTGTGCCCGTCGTCGTTACACGTCGCGCACGCGGCCCAGACGAAATCGCGACCGCGCCCGTCGAGGCGGCGCGGACGCCATACGGACCAGCCCGAGCCGTCGCCGCAGGTGTCGCAGGCGTGCGGGCTCATGACACCCTCGATCCGAGCGCCGCCGTCAGCCCGCGGTTCGCCACGTCATTCTGGCGGCCCCAGAGATCATTTTCGCTCGTGCGCTTGATGCCGTAGTTGGTCAGGTAGTCGTTCAACGTCCGCGCGTTCTCGTTCTGGTAGGCCGAGTACTGGTTCGCGTACTGCGTCTGCGCGTTATTGACCGAGGTCTGGTACTCGCCCTGAGTCTGCTGCCGCGCGGTCAGGCCCGCCTGTGACGCATCGGTGAAGGTCCGGTACTTCTGCAGGTAGGCCCCGAACGCGTCGGTGAAGCTGGTGTTGTACTCGCCCACGTTTTCCGCGCGCGTCTGCAGCGACTGGCCGAACAGATTGTTGTACTCGTTGCTCGCGTAGTCCTGCGCGGCGTGGCCGAGCGCGAGCTGCGTGCCGCCGTTCAGGATCGTGCCGCGTGCGGCGGCGCTGCGTTCCCGCGCCTGCTGATCGGCGGTCAACCGGGCCTGATAGCCGGGCGAGGCTTCGAGCTCGGCCTGGGTCGGCGCGCGGAACTCGCTCTGGAGGCTCGCCGGTTTGGTCGGCGCCGTGAAGTCGCCGCCCTGCCACACGGGCGCGACGTAGGGCGAATTGAGCACGTCGGGCCGGGCGGGCGCGGTGTAACTCGGCGCGGCGCCGCTCGAGCGGTAGGGCGCGGGCGGGACGCCGAAGCCGGTCGGATCGCCGCCCTGCCAGCCGGTAAACTGGTTGCCGCCGCCGCCGCCGCTGCTCGGTGCCGCGGCCGCGAGCTGGGGCGCGGCGTTCGGCGCCGCATTCGGTGAACCTTGCGGCCACGTCTGCCCCGGCAGTTGCGGCGCAATCGGCTGCGTCGGATTGATCGTTGGCTGGGGCACGCCGCCGCCGCCGTCCCAGACCGTCGCGCCGGTCGTCGGGTCGATGTGATAGCCCGGCGGCGCCGTCTGGCGCGGGACGGGGAGCGGCCCGGTGTTCGTGTAGTTGGTCGGCGGCGCGTTCGCCGCGAACCAGTCGCTGCCGTCGTCGCCGCGGCCGGGGCGGTCGGCGTCTTCTCTCATGCGCTCACCTGCACGGCGCCGCGCTGCAGATAGTGCGCGACCTGGCTCGGGTCTACCTGTTGCTGTTGGCCGTTGGGCGCCCGGAGCGTGACGAGGCCGCCCGTGGCGGCTGGCGCCGTCATCCGCGCTTGGGGCTGGGTCGTGAATTGATTCGTGGGCGCGGCCGACGTCGGCGGGCTGCCGGACGGGGTCGCGTACGGGCCGACATAATTCCCAGGCATCCACGCGCTGCCCTGCCCCGTGGGATTCCAGTTCGACGCGAAGTCGTACAGCTGGCCGTCGATGGCGAGCTTGTCATCGCTGAGGAGCGTGCCGCCCGCGTGCGTCGGCCGGGCCACAGCAAAGCCCTTCGCCTGGAGCGCCGCGTAGAGGGGCCCGACGCCCTCGCTGACCGGGTGCGAGGTTTGCCAGTCACTGATGAACGCCTGCGCGGCCGGCGAGAGCGGCGCCGCCGGCCCGCTGCGCGGCGCGAAACTGGTGGCGGTCGTGCCGGGGCGCGCGGGGAGGCCCAACAGTTGACTCTGGCGGTCGGAGGCGCTGGCGCCCGCGGCGAGATACGGCGCGAGCCGGCCGGTCAAGTCGCTGTACTGCGATTTCTCGAAGTCGAGGGCCTTCTGGAACGATTCGGCTTGAATCCGGGCGGCCTCCGTGTTCGCGCTCGCTTGTTCGTGCGCGCCGAAGATCGTGGCCGCGGCGGGGATGCCGTAGTCGAGCGCCGGTTTGAGCCAGTTCGCGACGCCGCGAGACGACACGCTGGTGTCGAGGACACTGCTCTCGCCGGTGAAGTTGCCGGCCGCATCCCAGACGCTTGCGCCGGCCGCGGGCGCGGTCACGGCGGCGCCCGCCGGCAGGGCGCCGATCCCGGCCGGCACTGCACTGGAGGCCGCCGTGGTCGCCGCGATGTTCGCCGCCGTCGAGGGGCCGAGCGCGCTCGCGGCGGGCGCGGTGCCGCCAATATAGGCCGCCGCAATGCCGCCAAGCTCCGCGGCCGCGATGTAGGGCAGGGCGTGCGCGAGTTGATTCAGAAAACTCTGCTGACTGTTCGCGTTGGTTGGGATCAAGGGGCCGAGCGTGCCTTCCGGGTCAAGCAAGCGGAGATCCCCGCTCGCATCAGTGACCCAGTTGGCGGGGATGCTCGACAAGTGATTCCACGCCAGCGCGCGTTGCACTTTCGGATTCGACGCGACCGCCGGGTAGTGCGCCGTCGATGCCGTTGCAGAGCCCGGATGTTCGGTCGAAAACTGATTCGGCATCAGATGATCCGGTAGGTGAAGCTGAACGCGAACGCCTGATTGGTCACGTCGACCGCCGTCCAGCGCAGCGTGGCCCGGTCGTTGGCCGCGTCCCCGATGATGCCGGCACACTGCCCGGCAATCCCTGGCGCCGCCGCGGTGCCCCCGCACTGATTCGCCGCCCCGAAGTTGCTGGCGATCGGCAGCGCGATCCCGAGCTGCGTATCGCCGGCCGCGGTCGGGTCGATATCGACCTGTCCCGAGACGGTGACGACCGAGCCGACGCGCACGTACTGGCAGCTGTAGGCGGTCGAGGCCGCGACATTCACCGCGTTGGTCAAGGCGGGCGTGTAGGTGCTCGCGACCACATCCGAGAGCTGCGTCGAGACGAGGCCCGTCAGCGCGGCGCCCGAGATGGCTGGCAGCGCGCCCGCGAGCGCCGCACTCGACAGGCTCGTCAGCGCCGCGCCCGAGATGGCCGGCAGCGCGGCCGGAAAGCGCGCGTCGGCAATCGTGCCGGTCAGATCCGCCGCCGGCACGGTGGCCGAGGTCGACGGCGTCGCGATGCCGAGCGCGACGGCGATCTTGAGGTAGCCGCTGGTCAAGAGGCCCAGATTGCGCGGCGCGGTCAGTGTGCTGTTCGCCGTCGCCGTGAGGTACGGCGCATCGACGGGCGCCGACACGCCGATCGCGGTCGCGGCGTCGCGAAACCAGATCCGCCAGATGTCCGCGATGAGGCCGGACACTTTGTCGAAGATCGGCACCGTGATCGGCATCGGGCGCAGGGCCATCAGCGCTGTCCTGTTCCGGGCGTCACCCTGACCCACGCGCCGGGCCCGAGCACCCGCCGCACGGGATCAGAGATGACCGTCTCGATCACGAGCCGGTCGAGCCGCGTGCGCCCCAACTTGTCCCACTTCACGCGCTGGCCGTACGCGCCCATGACGCCGAGCGACGTCGTGCGCGTGATCGGCCACGTCTGGCCGCAGTCCTTACTCAGGTTCAGCCGGATCTGCGGATCGCTGCCCTGGCCTGCGTTCAGCCCCACGCCGGCCTGCGTCCCGATCTCGATCGCGTCGAGGAACCCGAGCTGATTCTCATCAGAGAGGTAGGGCGCCCGCCGCACCGCGCGCAACACCGCGCCGTCGTCGTCGAACGTGTCCAGATCCAAGGTCCACACCGCGCCGCTGTCCCGGCTCCCGACGACGTGCTGGCCGTTCACGCAGGCGTGGCCGCGCACGCGCCACGCCGTCTCGACGCCCCGCACACTGTCCCACCCCGCGCGCTGATGCCAGAGCGACTCGGTCGCGTCCCAGACCCACGTCACGCCGGCATCGCCCGCCGTGGGGCACGTCAGCGCGTAGAAATGGTGCCCGTCCTGCTCGTACGTGAAGGCTTCAGTGTTCGCGAGGCTCGGGTAGCCCTCGAGCGCGGTCGCGATCGCCTTCGTGCTGATCGCATGGCCGCCGTAGCCCGCGAGCTGATACACCGCGCGGCCGCGGCTCGACTGCCCGACCCAGCGGATCGTGTCGTCGTCGACGCTGATCGCCCACGGCGACGCGGCGCCGATCGGGAACAGCGAGCCCTTGATCGGCTGAAACGGGTTCAGCGCGGCGCCGATGTTCTCGTAGGCCTCGCTGGTCTCGCTGCCGAAGATCCACACGCGCGTCAGGGTCGTGACCATCCCCACAACGCGATCGCTCGCGGTCGAGCGCGTGAAAAAATCGAGCGCGCCCCAACTGCTGCCGTTCTCCAGCGCCGAGAACCAGACGCGGAGGGAGTCGGCCTCAGACAGCAGGAAGTAGCCATCAAGGAAGCCGACTTGGACTGGCAGATGGGTGAGGGGGAGCGCGATGGCGGCTGACAGCACATTGGTCGTCAGGTTGAGCACTTTGAGCTGGCCGCCGCCGACGAACACGCGCTGCGTCCCGCCGTCGCCGTTACTGGCCGAACTCACCGGATGGCCGTCGTTGAGAATCTGGCCGCGGTCGATGGCCGCGTAGCCGGGGCTGAAGGTCTCCTCGTACAGCCGATCGCCGCTGACGGTGAACGTGCGGCCGTCTTCGGTCCAGCGGCCGCGGCCGGGGCTGGTGGCGAGCGTCCCGAGCGGCTTCAAGCCGGGCGTGCCGTCGAGCGAGGCCTTCTTCGCGTTGCCCTGGCTGTCGACCGTCGACGGGTAGAGATTCACGCAGCGTTCGGTTTCAATCGTGCCGCTGCGCGCGGGCGCCGCGCCGCCGACGAAGGCCGACCACAAGGGCACTACCACTGCCCCCGCGCAATTTGCAGCACACTCGCACTGAGCCGCGCAACAGTGCGGCGCTGGAGCGCGGCTTCGAGCACCTGACATTCATCCGGCCGAATCGCGTAGCGGTCGCCCGCCGGGACCGCCCGGTACACGTCCTCGCCTTGGTCGTTGATCCCGGTGCGCTCGTCGTGCGCTTCCCACGTGTCATGGCACACGATGCCGTAGCGTGTGGCATCGAGGCCCTTGGCCGTGAAGGCGGCGACAATCTGCTGCGCGATGACGCCGTGGTGAATCCGGGCCGCGTCGCCTTTCGCCGCCACCGCCGTCAGCCAGCGGTATTGCACATACGGCACCTCGGCCCACGCATCGAGCACGCGATCGTCAATCGGGGCGATGTCGGTTTTCTCGCGCGCATCGGAGGTGTTGATCGCGCCGGCGACGGCAAAGACTTCCTTCCAGCGGGCGCCGCCCAGCCCGAGATTCATGACGTTGTCGACCTGCGGGACGACGTCGGTCGCATGCACGGCGGCCACCGTCGACGCGCCGATCGCGAAGTTGATCGTCGACGGCCCGAACAGCGTCGCGGAGGTCCCCGTCGTGCCCTGGCCGAGAAACAGATTATTCGACGCGTTGTAGCTCGCGAACGCCAACGGCGTCGTGCCATCAGCAGCGAACCCTTTCACGCCGTAGGTGTTGGCCACGACCAGCGAGGCGGCCTGGACCTCGAGCTGCGACCCGGCTTGATTCGCATGGACGATCAGGCCAGTGCCGGTCGTGCCAAGGTGCAGATCGTTGGTGACGAGCCAGAGGTAGCCGGCCGTGCCCGGCCGCAGCTCCCCGTTCACGCCGTTCGCGATCCACTTATGGGTGCCGGCGGCGCTGTTGACCAGCGAGTAGAACGGCGCGGTGACGGCGGGGGCGTTGTCGCGCACTTCGCCGGTCGTGAGCGAGTCGAGCGACAGAAGGGACGACGCGCCGCTGACTTCCAGGTGCAGGATGTTGGCGCCCGGCGTCGGCTCGCTGTAGATCCGCATCAACTTGTTGGTCGGGTTCGCGGAATCGTTGAAGTAGGCCGCGTCCTGGATGTAGGGCTTGATGAGGCCCGCCAGATCCGGCAGGTGCGCGACGGATTCATTCAGATAGAGCGTACCGCCCAGGCTCACCTTGCCGTCGATCCCGACAAAGCCCTCGACGTAGTGGCCGATGCTGGAGGTCGTCGCCGCGAAGGGAATCGACAGCAGCGTATCGGTCCCCACGGCACTGTCGAGAAACAGGCCGTAGCCGCGCAGGCGCGGCACCTCGGCGAAGGGCTGGGTCAGTTTGACGCCGTGCGTGTCGTAGCACTGAATCCAGGTGTTCGCCCACACGGCGCCGCTCACGCCGGCGAGCTCGACGGCGAAGCCGAAATTGACGCCGCTGACGCGGGCATTGCTGAAGAAGATCGCCGCCGCGTACTGCGCCACGTCGCCGGCCTCGACCAGGATCGCGTGCTCACAGGCGGCGCTGCTGGTCGGTTGGACGAAGAGGCCGCTGAACGTCAGATAGGCGATCGGCTGGACCGCGCCCGAGGTGATCCAGAGGCATTTCTTGGTGCAGTTGGCAATCGAGACGTTCGTGATCACGCACGAGTAGGTGCCGCCGCGGATCTTGAGGCCGTAGGACGCGGTCCCCTGGCCGTTGATCTCCAGATTCTCAACCGCCATCCCTTCGTTGCGGGTCGCATCAGTCGACAGCGTCAGGATCGGGAGCGTCAGGTCGTAGGCGACCAGACCGCCGGGGGTCGCGGTACTTTCCAGCCGGCCCTGGTGACTGCCGGCCAGCGTGACTTTGGCTTTGTCGAGGACGACGTTGACGGCGTACGGCCCCTTGGCCGCGAGCACCGTGCCGCCGCTGGCGGGGACCGCGGCGATCGCCGCCGCAAAGGCCGCGGTGTCGTTGGCGATGCCGTTCCCGACCGCGCCGTAGTCTTCGACCGCGTAGACGGTCCAGTTCACAGGGCCGCTCACATAGTCCTGCGACCAGATCGCGGCGCCGGTCGAGGTCGTGAGCACGAACTGATACGACTGCCCCGGCGTGAGGTAGATGGGGCCGAAGAGGCCGCCGCTGCTCGCGACGATCGGATTCGCATTCGGGGTCGTCAGTGCGCGGTCGCTGTAGGTGGCCAGGGGTGTCGAGGCCGAGCCGGCGACGTACGAATGAAGGAGGGCGCCTGGGGACACGACCCCCAAATCTGAGAACACGCGTTGGCGGGCGACGGGCGCGAGCGGCGCCGTGATCGGGCTCATCGCGTCCTCGCAGAGTCAGCGGCGACCGCTAGGTTTTCGAGCACGCGATCACCTTGGTCCAAGCCGACCGATTGTCGAACGACGTGCCGGTGAAGGCCGGCGCGGCCACCGTGCCGAGCGGCGTCACGGTGCCGGTGCCGTTCGTGCCCGTCGCCGTCAGCGTGTGGGTGTGGGTCGCGAGCGCCGCGCCCGTGAAGACTTCCGCCGAGGTCACGCTTGACGACCCGGTCAGCGTCGGCACGCCCGCGGGCCAGGCCACCGTGCCGAGCGGCGTCACGGTGCCGGTGCCGTTCGTGCCCGTCGCCGTCAGCGTGTGGGTATGCGTCGCGAGGGCGCTGCCGGTGAAGGTCGGCGTCTGCGCGATCGCCTTCGCCACGCCGCCGGTCGTGGAGCTATCCGCGCCAGTCGTGAGCGCCGAGATGGTGCCGGCCGGCGTACCCGCCGTGACCGCCGAGCTCGTCGCACTCGATCCGGTGAAGGTCTCGGCCGAGGTCACACTGGACGACCCGGTAAAAGTCGGGACCCCCGCGGGCCACGCAATCGCGTTCAGCAGCGGCGTGACGGTGCCGGTCGCATTCGTCCCGGCGGGCGTGCCCGCGCTCACCGCGGAGCTCGTCGCGCTCGAGCCGGTGAAGGTCTGCGCCGAGGTGACACTTGACGATCCGGTGAAGGTCGGCGCGCTGTTGGTGCCGGCCGGCGTGATGGTGTCGCTGCCGCCGGTCGTGCCGACATCGCCGTTCGCGCTGACGGTGCCCAGGAGCGTCTTGCCGCTGAGCGCGCTGACTTCGGTGTAGCCCGTGGGACAGGTGCCCGAGGTCCGAAAGACGATCGAGCCGCTCGGGACGGGGGCACTCACGACCGGTTGAAGCGCGGTCCAGGCGTCGGTCGCCGTGCAGATGTAGACGCCCGCCGTCCCGCCAATCAGCACAAACGACGATCCGATCCAACAGGTCGACGGGAGCGCGGTGCCGGTGGTGAGGCCCGGCTGCGTCTGCCCGCGCAGCGCGGCGAACCAGGCCGCAGCGAGGCACGCGGCGGCGATCAGCCCCACGAGGTACCCCTTCATGGCGTCGGGGCTCCGACCCATTACGGCGTCCCGCCCAGGCAAATCCAGCCGAAGGTGTCCCCCGCGGTGAGGCCGGTGACGGTAAAGCCGGTCGTCGACCGCACGCTGATCTTGGGGGCGAGAATCACCGACGTGTAGTCGGTCAGCGTGCAGAAGGGCGCGAAGGAAAACGGGGGCGCCCCGAAGACGATGTCACAAGCGGTCGAGCCCGAGCCGGGCACCGCACTCCCCGCCGTGTTGCTCGAATGCGCCGAGACCACACCGGTGGAGCCCACCGAACAGTTGGCGACGGTCGGCACAGCGGTTCCGACATTCACCTCGAGACCGACCGTCGCGCCGGAGTTCTGCGACACCTTCATCAGGCCATCGGCCGAGGACTGCAGCACGGTCTTGTTCGTCCAGCCGAGCGTGCTCGACGTGCCGGCCGTGAAGTTACCGAGCGCGGTCGTGGTGCCCGTACTCAGCACGGTCAGCGGATAGCTGCTGCCGACGCCGTTGAGCGAGTACGCGAGTCGCCAGCGCCCGGTCGGGGTGGCGGCGCTCGTCGGCAGGACTTCTGCGTAGAAGTCGATCGTCTTGCTCGCGCTCACCGTGTCCCAGGCGGTGCCGCGCCAGCGCAGCCGCGGCGACATCTGCACGGTGGTGGTGCCGTCCGAGGCGGTGCTATTGGCGACGATGACGCCATCGGTCGAGGTCACGGCAATCCCGGCGAGATTGAAGGTATCCGCCGTCGCCGTGGTGAGGCCGCCGGTAATCGAGGGCGAGGCGGTGTAGGCCGGCAGCACGCCGACACCGCCACTGGCCAGCACTTGCCCGGGCGCGACATCCGCCACTTTCGAGAGCGTCGTCGCGGTGTCGGCACTCAAGAGGTCGCCAATCGCGTAACTCGCTTGCCCCGTGCCGCCGTTGGCGGCGGCCAGCGTGCCCGTCGCGCTCGACGCATCGTTCCCACGCGCCGTCGAGGCGGTGCCGCGCGTGAGCGTGACGTTGACCCCGCCGCTCGCGTAGACCGTGCAGCGCGCGCGCACGGCGCGCAGGCCGGGGTTGCTGATGGCGTACTGCCCGGTCGTCGTCGCGGTTGAGGCCACCACGCCGGTCGCGAGCTTGGTCGCCGTCACGGCAAACCAGCTCACGCCGTCCGCCGACGCTTCCCACGTCACGGTCGCGCTGAAGGTGCCGGTGACTTGAAACGTCAGGGTCGGCGCCCCCGGCGGCACCTGCCACGTCGCGCACGCCGTCGGCGCCGTGACGCACGCGGTGCCGGAGTCGACGACGCCAATGGTTTGCGGCGACGGCGGCACGGTCTGCGCGTGCAGCGACGCCGCCGCAAGCAGGACCGCCACGAGACACAGGAGGTTGGGGCGTCTCATGTCGGCTCTGCCTCCGTCGCTGGAGTCCCAGCCGACGGCAGGGCGGCGGCATCGTCAGGGGCGGGTTCGGGTGCCGGCTCGGGCGCCGGCTCGGGTTCAGGCGGCGCCGCGGGCGGGTCGTGCGCGAGGTGCGCCGTGATCGTCGCCAGCGCGGCCCGCTGCTCGGCTTCCTGCGCGGCGTCCTGGGCGACCCAGCCGGGCGCAATCATCTTCGGATATTCGTGGAACGCGGGCCGGTCCACGCGCAGCGTCACATAGTCGTCCTCGGTGCCGACCACGGCGCCCGCCACCGCGCCCGTGACCGTCGCCGTCTCCCCGACTCGAAAGGTGCCCATCGTCATCTCCTTAGCCGTTCCCCAACGTGATGTCGTAGCCGGCGCCGCCGCCGGTGCGCGCGCCGATCGTCGCGAGCTCGTTCGGCAGATCCACCAGCCCATGATTCGCGCGGCCGATCGCTTGCAGACTCGACACCGCCAGCCGCGCGGTCTCGGCATCCAGCGCGCGGCCATAGGGCGTCGCCAGCCGCCGCGCGAGGTTCGCCTCGAGCGCTTCGTCGTACCCCGGCGGGAAGGTGTAACTGGTCGTCAGATCCGCGAACTCGGCGACCATCTGGTCGAGGTAGAGCACCAGCGAGTTGGTCGCCACGGTCGGCACGGGCCAGAGCAACACGGCGCTGAGCCCCGCCGTGATCGTCGGGTCGTAATAGACGGCCTGAAATTCGGTACTGGTGTCCGCCTTGGTCGCGAGCGCGTCCCACTGCTGCTCGGTCAGGACCGGGACCGCGCGTTCGACGTTGGGCGTCGACGCGGTGTAGAGGATCGCGGCGCCGGTCACGCGCGCCGGGGTGGCCGGCCGCGGCGTGTTGATGCTGCCGCCCGTGCCGATCGTGTAGGGGCTCGCGGTGCTGCCGCGATTCGCGATCAGCGCCGTGACGACGCGCGCGCGCGCCGGGATCGGGCCGCTGCGGATCGCCCAGCCGCCGACGAGGCGATTCAGGCGCGCCAGCCCATCGGCCGCCGCGTCGGCGGGGATCGCTTCATCGACGGCGTAGACGTTGAGGAACCCGAACGCCCCCGCAATGAGGGCGTTCGCCGTGGTACTCATGACGGGCCACGGCTACGCGAGGACCGGCGCGACCGCCTGGCCGACGCTATAGGTCACGGTCATAAAACTGCGTCCGGCCGCCCCGGCGCCCGGTGTGACCGTACAGACGCCGATGACACTGCCCGCCGTCACGTAGAACGGCCCGGCTTTGGTCGAGGTCGCTTGCCCGAACACCCCCGTCGCCGAGACGAGATACGTCCCGTTCACGCCGCCCCAACTCGCCGAGCCGCCGGCCGCGCGCAAGGCTTCGCCCACGAGCAGATCGGTCGCGTTCAAGTTGGTGGAGGTGAACCAGCCGTTCGCGCTCTGCGCGTCGCCGCAGGTGAACCGCGCCGAGGCTTTCGACCACAGCACGCTCGACGTGACGACGATGTCCACGAGCGTCGCGCCGGCCGGAATCACCACCGTCCCGGTGAAGGTCGTCGAGGTCGCATCCTCGACAAACGACACCGTCTTGCTGACGACGAACCCCGTCGCCGCATCGCCCGTGATGACGGGACTCGTGATGGTGGGCGTCGTGATCGTCGGCGCGGTCAGGGTTTTGTTCGTCAGCGTCTGCGTCGCGCTGAGGCTGGCGATCGCGCCGGTCGTGCCGATCGTGGGCGCACTGGTGAACGTCCAAGCGCCGGTGCAGTCGTAATCGCGCTGCGGCTGAAAGGCGCCGCCGATACTTTTGCTCATGGCTTGCGCGCCTTTCGTGCGCGGGGTTTCACCGGCGTCTCGGGAATCACCGGCAGGTGTTCGATGGTCTGCTCATCGATGGCCGCCGCTTCGGCTTGCGCCCGCGGACTCATCGTGCGATCGGAGGCCGCGCGGTTGGCCGCCAGGATCGCGTGCTCGCGATCCGTCGCGTGCAGGAGCGCGAGCGCGGCCTCCTGCCCCTCGCGGAACCCGCGCGACAAGAGATTCGCTTCCTGCACGTCGGTCTCGGCGATCTGCGCGTCGACAATGACGGGCACCCCGGCCGGCGTGCGGCCGGCGCGGTGCAACCATTTCGGAAATTCGTGGTAGACGAACGGCTTGAGGCCCGGCCCGAACTCGGTCGGGCCAGCCTCCCACTTGATGCGTTCCTGAGCGTAAGCACTTTCTTGCGAGTGGAGAATTCCCAAGGCGCCCTCCTTACGTCAAGACGGTCGTCGAGCCAGTGACCGGCGACGCCAGGACGTTCCACAGCCCGGCATTCGCGACGATCGTGAACCCCGCGCCGGCAAACGCCGCCATCGTCGCGGTCGTGAACGGCGAGCCCGTGAGCCCGTTGTTCAAGAGCGCCGTCGCCGTGATCACATGCGCGTTCGCGGTCTGGTTGCTGAACGTCAACCGCAAGCCGTTCTGCGCGACGGTCGGCGCCGGGATCGTGCCAGTGGCGACGCCCGCCTTGGTCAGCACGTAGGTGGTGTTTTTGTCCGGCAGGGTGAGCGTGCCGAAGCTCGCGCCAAACACCTTGTAGTCCTCGACGGCCGGCGGTCGCTGCGTCGGCGACCCGGCCGCGATGTTCGGGAAGTCGGCGCCGTTCGCGCCGAGCGAGACCGGCGCGAGGATGTCGTGCGCGACGGCGAGGCTGCCCTCGCAGCCGCGGCTCCGTACTTTGATCGAGCCGCTCGCGAGCACGGTGACGAGGTACATGTACTCGCCGTCGATCTGCATCGGCTGGCCCATGCCCGAGAGCAGCAGGCCCACCGCGGGATACCCCGAGGTCGAGGTCAGTGAAAGTTGCGTGTCACTCGCGGTGCACGCCACGCTCAAGGTCGTATTGGTCAGCGCCATGTTCGTGCCCCTTTCCTAGCTGAAGATCCGGAGCGCCATGCTCGGGAGAATCGACGCGATGCCGACCAACATATCGATCCGCGTCGGCAGCTGATCGGTCTGGACCGACCACTGCTCGGCCATCCGCAGCGAGATCGCACTGTCGGGATCGGTGATGCGCTTGGCGCGCGCGCCGGGCAAGTCTTTCGGCAAGTCGGCCGCGACAAACGCGAACGCCGCCGGGTTGAACATGAGCGACGTCCGGGTGGCGGTCGCGGCCATCGTCGCCGCCACGGTGCCCGTGGCGCCGGTCCAGGTCACGACTGCGTTGTTCGCGGGCGAGCCGGTGACGGTCTGCAAGGCGCCGCTCGTGATGATGGCGGGGCTGATCGCAAACGTCCCGGTCGTCGTGCCCGAGAGCGCCGCGGTCAAGGTGAACTGCTGCAGGTCGCCCGTGTCGTTTTTGCTGATCGGGTTGACGCTGTTCACGCCCGCACACGTAAACGTGTCGCCAGCGACCATCGCATAGGTGCCCATGCCGGACATGGCGAGGGTCGAGCCGGTCTGGCTCGCACTCGACACGATTGGCGTCGCGGTCGTGAACGTGCCGGTCGTGAAGGTCGGCATGTTCGGGTCCCAGCTCCAACTGTCGGCGCCCAGGGCCGGCCCGCTGAACTGGCCGCTCTTGAAGTTCTTGCTGATCTGCGCGGCGGGGTTGAAGAGCGCGAAGTTCGCGGCGAGGAGCTTGCTCTGCGCCTTCGGGTCGAGCACCACGACGAGGTCCTGCGGGACGCCGACGTTGCGCAACTTCGCGATGCCGTCGGTGTAGGTCACATCGTCGGTAATCGCCGTGCCCGGCGTGCCAATCGAGTAGTAGACGGTCTTATGGACTTCGGCGCCAGCGATGACATCGGCTTTGTTGGCCATCGCCTGTCCGGCGGGACGCGTGTAGCGGTCCTGCACTTCTTCGACCGCGACCGCGTCATCGGCCGACGACCACGCCATGCCGATCTGAAACTGATGGTTCAGGGAAATCGGCACGGTTTGATTCAGGATCGGCTGCGTGACGAGGACCTGGCCCTCGTTCACGACCCAGAGTTGTTGAATCCGCGCCTGGACGGTGTAGCCCACGGCGCCGCCGCGGCCCGCCCACGCGCTGTCGTAACTGCGGTCGAACTGGCCGACGAGCTTGATGTTGTTCCGGTAGTTGAGGGCGACGTCTTTCGTCACGAAGCCCTGCGTGATGATCGTATTCACGGGCGCACACTCGCGGACCTGCCGCGACGCGCACGCGATCTAGCGACGGCGGCCGAAGTAGCGCTCGTGGTTGGCGAGCGACTGGTCGTCGTCGTCGGGCGGCGGGTCGCCGGTCGTCAGGGGGCCAGTCCGCACCGGATTCGGCGGACGGGGGGCCGCGGGTGGTGACAGCCGGGCGGCCGATCCGGTCGAGGCGGCCTGCACCGGCGCTGGAGTCGTGAGGCGTTGCCCGAGCAACGTGAGTTCCCGGAAGAGCATCATCGGATTGCCGGCATATGCGGCAAGCGGCGCCACGTCCTCCGGGTGCGTGACGAGATGATAGGCCACTTCCAGGCCGGTCGGATCTTCGTAGACGAAGGCTTCGCCGAGGCCGCCGCGCAGGATCGCCGGGATGTTGGAGGTGGGCTGCATGACCAGCGCGTCGAAGTCGGCGTGTTTCGCGCGGGCTGCGGCGACGTTCACTTTCCACGCGGCTTCGATGCGTTGCGCCTCGGCGGCCCGCTGTTGCGCGGCCTCGTGCTCGACGCGGGCGCGCTCGCGCGCGGTCAGCGTCGTCTCCACTTTCCACTCGGTCAGCGCGTCGAGGTACGCGGGATCGCTGGTGCCGTAGGCGAACGTCTCGGGGTTGGGCTTCGCGGGCGCGGCGGCCGCCGCGGGCGGCATAACTGGCAAGGCGGCCGGCGGGGCGGGACGGGGCGCGGGGGCGGCGGGCGCCGCGCGGCGTTCAGCCAGCTCGGCGCGGCGCCGCAACTCGAAGACGCGGTTACTCTCGCCCGGCTGTTGCGTGATGTCCGCGCCGCTCGCGGCTTCGGCGTCCTTGATGCGCTTGGTGAGCGTGCCGATCGTCGCGACGTCGTCCGGCGCGGCTTGCTGGCTGATGGCGTGATGGCGCTGGCGAAAGCGGCCTTTGGCGTCGCGGGGGCCGGCGTCGGCTGGGTCGGCGTGCCCTTCAGGTGCAGGCTCAGCCGCAGCGGCTTCGCGGGCGGCGTCGCCGTAGCGCGCTTCGTGTTCGGCGAGGGTGGTGGGTTCGCCCTCGGCGTCGGGCGTGACGCCGCCCTGGTCGGCGGGAATGACCGGCTCAGCGACCGGCTCGGCCGCGGGGGCGGCGACAGCGGATTCGTCGGCCATCAGATCAGGTCTCCAGGTTCCACTGCAGACGGACCCCACAGCGCGGGCAGGTCGTCATGCTGGGCGTGAGCCGCGCGAGATGGTGGTCGTCCCGCTGCGACGGGGTCGCTTCACAGCGGGGACAGGCGTAGGTCCGGCTCGCGTCGCGCCAACCATGCCCCGACGTCACGATCACGACCGGCTCAGCGGCGGCGGCAACTGGTTCGTCAGCCATTGACTCCTTCGGGCTCGACCACGATTTCGCGTGTGAGCAGCGCGACCGTGTTTTGAAACGCCCGCTCTAACAGCTCCGGCGGCAGGTGCAGCGGATACACGCTGCCGCTGTGCGCCATCCCCGCCATCACGCAGTCCGCGATGAAGTCGAGCACGTCGATCAGGTTCACGTCGTCCGGCACGCCATCGGCCTCGCTCAAGTGATGGCGGTTCAGGCGCCGATGCCGATCCCACCAGTCATGGCGTGCGAAGCCGGTCAGGAAGTCCGCGTGGAAGCCGTCGAGGTCGGTGAGTTTGTCCGTGTCATGGTCGAGCATCGCCGTCGCAATCGCGCGGCTGAAGAACTGGAGCGCCTCGCGCACGTCGCGGATGTGCTGATGCGAACTCGCCAGCAGCGTCTCTTTCGTCACGCTGGTAAAGTCGCAGGTGCGTGTGTCGGCGGTCGGGCTCGGGTGGATGCGAATCATGCTTTCGCGCTCAGCGTAGCCGCGCCGCAGACGCAGGTCCGGCAGTGCGGGCACGGAAACACATGCAGCGCGCCCGCGCAGGTCGTCGGCGGCGAGGGGGCGGCGCTGATGATCTGGTACGTCGGCGGCGGCAGCGACAGCGCCGGCAAGTAATCGTAGGGCCACCAGCAGAGCGCGGTGTTGACGCTCGCGCCCGGCACGTAGGCGGCGCCGCTCGCCCAACTCGCCGTCCACGTCGTGCTGTCGTCGGCTGATCCACCCGTATAGACCATCACGGCTCCTGTGTCTCGGCCGGCGCCGGCGCGAGGTCGGCGGCCTGCTGCCCCTGCTCCAGCGCGTGCTGCTGCCCTTGCTCGGCTGCCGCCGCGTCGTGCCCCGCCGCCTGCTGCGCCTGCTCCAGCGCCTGCTGATGCTCGAGCGCGGCCATCCCCACGTCATGCGCGCGATCCGCGTGCGCCTGCTCCTGCACGCCGAGCCGCGCCCGTTCCTCGAGGAACAGCGCGAGCCGGTCCACCTTCGCGCCGAGCTCCGCCACGGCGATCTTGGTTTCGTTCGCCGCCGCCGCCTGCAGGTGCTCGGCGTCGATCTTCATCTGCGCAATTTTCTCCGCGCTCGCATACTTCCGCTCTTCGCCCTGAATCTCGGCCTGCGCCTTGTGCAGGAGCCCCGTCGCCTCTTGCAACTGTTGCTGCTGCTGCGTCAACTGTTGCTGCACCTGTGGCGGCACGTCCGCGCCCTGGGCCTTGCTCGCCAGCAGCGCCTGAATCTTCGGGTCGAGCATGACCTTCGCGCGCTCGGCCATCTCGCGGTGGCCCGGCCCGTCCTGATTTTTGAAAAACAGATCGCCGAACCAGGTGATAAATTGCGGGTTGGCGGTCAGCAGCGACGCGATGATGGAGGTTTCTTCGTCGCGGCGCGTGTCGGCCGACTGCGTGACCTTGACGACCACGTTGAAGTGGGCGTCTTTGGTCAGCCGGTACTGCTTCGGTTGACTGGGCGCGCTCCCGGTCGGCGGCTGGCCCGGCATCGTCGGAGCAGATGGCGGCGGACTGATCGTGATCCGCTGCGGCTCCCCTTCACTATCCAGAATCCGCACGATCCGCCCCGGCGTCCCGTAAATCGGGTAGAGCAGGTTGTTGAGGATCTGCCCCTCGTAGCGCAGCGACCGCTTGAGATTGCTCAGCGCGCCGGACGTCGCGCGCAGCGTCTGCTGCTTGTAGCTCTCCAGCGCCCGCGCGCTCTTGATGCTCGGGTCGACCTTCCCGAGCGACGGGTCATGCACGCGCGAGGTCGTCTGCACGCCCTCCTTGAACATCTGCAAGGCGCCGGCAATCGCCGCAATCGGCGGGTCGACCTGGGGCCGGTGCGCCTCGCGGAACTCGTGGCCCTCATCGTCACGGGTGCGCTGCGGCAGGTACGGCAGCGTGCGCGTCGTCGAGGCTTCGTACCACCGCTCATACCCGTCGATCGACTCCGGGTCCAGAATCAGCGCCGGGATGGGCGCGAGGCCGACGGTTTCGACGAGCTTGCTGGCCATCGCGTTGACGCCTTCGCAGCTGTCGCGCATCGGCCGCACGACGCCGTGGACGGGCCGGTCGCCGTCGACCGGGAGCAGTTCTTCGTACAGGATTTTGATGATCGGGAGATCGGGGCCGGGCCAGTCGGTTTCGTCGAGGATCTGGTGGCCGTCGATCTTCGCCCACTTGATCGACTGCTGCACGTCGGGGCGCCGGTCGACGATCGCACTGTCGGGGAGATCGTCCGGCAGTTCGTCGTGCCAGAGCGTGCGGCCGTCCGCCAGCTTCACCAGGGTGCGCTTCTCCCGCACGGTGTACCAGTAGTCCGTCACGCGGCAGATCCGGGTGTCGTTCTTGGTGGTGAACCACCCCGGCGCCCCGTCGCCGGCGGAGCGGAACGCGTCGTCCTCGACCAGATCCTGCGCCGCGTCGGGAAACTCGCTCTGATACTTGACCCAGGTCAGATCGACGCCGACGAAGCCCCACTCCGCGTCCGAGCCGTCTGGTTCAGTGTGCGCCGGGTCGAGGCCCACGGCGCCCTGCTGGAAGAACCGCTGCAGGAACACTTCCTGGTCCCAGGTTTTGCCGGGCAGATACCGGGTCATGACCCCGTAGAAGCCGCGCCCGCGCACCAGCGCCCCGAAGAAGGCCCACATCCGGGCCTCGCTCGCTTCGAGCGCCCGCTGCATCCGGCGCAGCAGGCCCTCGCGCAGCTCCACCTCGGTCGGGTCCGGCGTCAGGCCGAGGTCGCCGAAATCATCGGCCGGCACGAGCTCGACGCCGAGATCGGCGCCGCGGCCCTGGTCGAGGATCTGCGAGACCGGCTCATGGGTTTGGTCGATGGTGAAACACGGCCGGGCGGGGACGGCGGGGAGGCCGCCGCTGGCTTCTTGCCGCTGCCGGGCTTTCTTCACGGCGTCGGGCCACTGGTCCAAATTATAAAAACGCGTGTCGTCCTGCTCGTGCTCGATCTGGGTGGAGTCGGCCTCTTCGAGTTGCTTGAAGCGGTCGCGGGCGAGCTTCAGGAACGCCTCGGTCTGGCGCGCGGTGCGTTTCTTCGGCGCGGCGGCAGGCGGGGCGTCGACGGGATCGGCGGTCGCAGGAGGGTAGGCCATCAGAACCCTTGCACCAGCCAGCGCAGCCGCTGCCACAGCGTGCGGTCGCGCAGCGCGCTGATCTGCTGGGCGAGCTGCCGGAGGTAGCCATCGACATAGCCGCGCTGCTCATCGGCCAGCGTCAGGACGTGCGTGCGGTTCCGGTCGATCGCCCGCTCAGCGGCCAGCAGCGTCGCTTCGACGGCGTCCAGGCGCGCGGCCAGGCTGTCGGTCACGCTGCGGTGCTGGCGCTGCTCGGTCCCGTTCATAACTGGCAAGGCGACATCACTCGGCCCACGTCATCCTGCCGCCCCGATCAGACGGGGCGCCGGTCGACCGGAACACGGGCGGCTTTTTCGCCTTCACCGCGCGGGCGAACGTGAGGCAGAACGCGTCGGCATCGTCGGGGCTCGCTTCGCTGCGCTTCTGGAGGTCCGCTTTTGATTCGATCACGAGTTTCCCGCTGCTATTGGTGTGATAGCCGGGGAGACAGAGCTGCTCGGCTAAGAGTTCCTCATCCGGCAAGCTGCCCAGCAGCAGGAAATCCTTCGCACGGCTATAGCAGTGCGCTCTGACGTTGAGCTGATGGGGGTCTGGGGACTCGGCCCCGTTGTTGATCTCGTAGACGTTCGTGAACCCCATCGATCGCAATTGCACCACAATCGCCGCGCCGAACGCCGCGTCGACAAAGAGCGCCGCGATCTGGTGGCCCGGCCGCCGGTCACTGAGCAGCTCGGCACACTTGGCGATTCTGACGCCGCGATCCGGGTCCTTTTCCCCCGGTAATCGCCAGGGCCCGAGCGGCGCGCCGTCCGCGCCGAGCGGGTTGCCGCACAGCCCGCGGCGGAAGCGGATCACGTTCCACGCCTTGCCGCCGCCGCTGACGTCGAAGCCGGCAATCAGGGGATCGTCGGGCAGGGGGACCATCGTCCGGGCGCGGGCGGCGTCGACGCGGGTTTTGTCGATGTACTGGAGCTCGTCCGCGGAGGGTGGGAGGCCGAGGACGCGGACTTTCACGAAGTCAGATTCCGGCCCGTAATCCGCGATCCACTGCGCGATCAGGTCCTTGTTCGTAAAGCGGCTCGTGCGCGAATCGACCCGGCGGTGATTCCAGCGCGCGGCTTTGTCGCCGAAACACACCCGGTAGAACTCGCCCGTGTTGCGCACCATCTGGCCGAGCGCAAACATCATCGGCTCGCCGTCGGTGAGCCCGCCGTAGGCCGTCGTCCACACTTCGTCGGGGACTTCGCTGGCTTCGTCCAGGCCAAACCACGAGGTCGAGCGCTTTGAATGCTGCCCGGCGAACGCCTGCGCGTTCTGTTTCTTGCAGCTTTGCATCTGGACTTTCCATGTCTCGGGGAAGTCCTTGCTATAGATGCCGCTCTGCATGATGTCGAACCACGGCGCGGTGAGACAGAGCCGCGTCCAGAACTGGAGCGCCGGCCAGGTGCGCGCTTCGAGTTGCGTGTAGGTGCCGGCGGTGATCGTGCCGTCGCTATGGGGCCGCGTCGAGAGAATCCAATCCGCGAGCCACGCCATCAGCGCGCTGCCACCGGTCCCGTGCCCTTTCGAGACGGCCATCAGGATCGGCATGACCGGATCGACGCCGTTGAAGGCGCGGGCGCGCACGTCGGTCCCCAGGCTCGTGAGAAATTCTTGTTGGTTCGCGTCGGGGCCGGGCTCATCGGCGAGGGGCGTGTTCGGAACACCCCAGGGGTAGGCAATTTCAACGAACCTCAGAGGGTCGTGATAGCAACTCGCGACGAGGTCCTCGATCTCGGCTTCGACCGTCGCGGTGGTGGGCGCGTTCACTTTTTCACCCGCGCCCTGGCGGCGACCAAGCGCGCCACCCGCGCATTGGCCTCATGCATCGTCACATCGACCTTCTCCACGAGCAGCGCGAAGTGCTTCGCCAGCAGCTCCAGCGCGTGCACCTTCGGCCAGAACTTCATCTTGTGAATCGTGTCGGTGTGCCCATCCCCCGCCGCCACGTTCTTAATGACCACCTCGAGCCCCGCCACCGACGCCGCCTGCTCCGCGGTCAACTGATGCGGATGCTTCAGGCTCCCGTCCGCGTGGAAGTAGTCGCGCGCACTGGCAAACGCCACGCGCCGCAGTTCTTCGAGCACCCGCGCGGCGGTGAGCTCGGCGGTCGCCATCTGCCGCGCTTTGCCGTCGCGAATCGCCGCCTGGATCTTAGGAATGACTAGGAGGTGCGCGGCTTCGACGTCGGGGCTTTTCGAGGTGTAGCCGGCGCGCCGGTACGCCCCGGCGCCGTTCAAGTCAATCAAGTACTCGCTGACGAACCGCGCGTGCGCGGCGCTCAGCTCGCCGGCGGCCTCGGCGGCGGCGTCGGCGCCGGCCGTCAAGAGCGGCTCGAGTTGCGCGAGCGACGCGACCATGCCGGCCGCGTCTTGCTTGGCGCGGGCGCGGGTGAAGGCGCTGAAGGCGGCCGCGGCCTCGGCCCAGCGCGGGGCGCGCGGCGGCGTGGGGCGCGGCTTACGAGGCACGCGCCCGCTTCTTCTCGGGGATCGGCTGCGGTGTCTGGCCGGTGAAGGCGGCCCAGCGATCCAGAATCACCTGACAGTAGTCGGGCGAGATTTCCATCCCGAGACAGCGGCGCTTCGTCTGCTCACACGCGATCAGCGTCGAGCCGGAGCCGAGAAACGGATCACAGATCACATCGGATGGACGCGATGAGTTCGTGATGGCGCGTTCCACGAGCGCCACCGGCTTCATCGTCGGATGGTCGGGACTTCGCCTCGGGCGCGCGCATTCCCAGACCGTGTCTTGCGTCCGGTCGTCGACGAAGTGGTGTGCTGCGCCATCGGTCCAGCCGTACAGAATCGTCTCGTGTCGCCAGTGATAATCTTGGCGACCCATCACGAACGCATCCTTCACCCACGCGATCGTTTGTCGAAGGACGAGGCCCGCGTCGGAGAGTGCGAGGCGGAACCGGAGTTCCATGTCCCCAGAGGGAGAGCAGACGTAAAAGACGCCGCCTGGTTTCAATCCAGCCGTGGTCGTTCGCAGCGCCGTCGTCACGAACGCCTGCGTCGCTTCAGGCGTCATCGCATCATTGGCGACTTCCAGTCCGTCACGCCGCCGATGTCGCACCGCTGCTTCCTCGACCGACAGCTTTGTTTGATACGCCACCCCGTACGGCGGGTCGGTGAACACGAGCGCCGCCTTCTCGCCGCCCATCAGCCGCGCGACGTCCTCGGCCTGCGTGCAATCGCCACACATCAGCCTGTGCGCGCCAAGCTGGTAGATGTCCCCGCGCTGGATGCGCGTCGCACGCGGCGCCGGGACATCATCGGGATCAGTCTTCCCCGCGACGACCGCCTCTGGCTGCGCCAGCGCCGCCGCCCACTCCTCCTCGGTCCAGCCCTCGCGCAGCGCCGGCACGCGCGCGGCATACGCCGCCAGCAGTTGCGCGTCCCACGTCGACAGCTCCGCGCTTCTGTTGTCGCTGACGATGACGTCGTCGCGCTGCGCGGCGGTCAGGTTCCGCCGCCGCACGAACACCGGCCGCGTGCCGTCGCTCTCGACGATGATGGCCTCGCGCTGCCCCGCCGCTTTCGCCGCCGCGTGGAAGCCGTTGCCAGCCAAGATCGTGCCGCGGTCATCGACAACACCTGACCGCGCCGAGCCGACGCGCGCGATCACGTCCTGGAGAAACTTCTGGTCCCGCGCACCGTGCTGGCGCGGATTCTTCGCCAGCGGTTTCAGCGACGCGAGCGGCACGACCTCGACGCGCACGGGCGCGGCTTTTTTGCTGCTCATGTCGCCAGCCGCCGCTGCACCAATCGCAGCCGCCACAGCGTCCTGAGCGTCACCGCCTCGCGGCTGGCTGAGAGCTGCAACTTCTGCTGCCCGAGCGCGCGCGCGATCATCACTTTGGAAAAGCCCTCGTCGACCAAGTCGGCCACGACCGCGAGCGCGGGCGCGGCCGGGATGTGCGCGCCGAGCGGGGGCCGGTGCGCGCGGAGCGCGGCGCGGTACTGCTGGTGGTAGATCGTGTTCGCGGCGACGCACGCCGCGCAGCGGCAGCCGGCCTGATAACTGCGCCGAGTCCCCGGCCGTTCGAGGTCAGCGCAGATAGAGCACCACGGCGGTGATCACGGCCGCCACGATCGCGATCACCACGACCCAGGTGGGGCCGCGGCTGGGCGGCTTCTCGGTGCCGACGATCGGCGTCCGCCAATCCCTGAGTCCTGAATGCTCGTTGTCGTAGGGAATCACCGGCGGCGGCGCCTCGGCTGGCGACACAAAGCCCACAGCTCGAGCTCGGTCTCCACCTCAAGCGACGGCGTGATCGGGAGGACTCCGTCGAGGCGACGTACCCGCACCTTCACCGCATCGGGACGCCCGTTGCCAGCGAGTAGCCGTGTGCGCGCGCGATGCGCACGAGACGCGCGGTGCGGGCCGCGGACGCCACACGACCGCCAGCGCCGCACACCGCCGCCTCAGCCCTACCGGCCCGCACCGTGCGCACCGCGCGCACGGTGCCTTGGTTCAGCTTGAATCGCCCCTGCGCGCGATCGGATAGTGCGGCGATGGTGAAGCCGTACCGACCCTCGGAGTGTGCGACCTACATGGGCATGAGCGAGAACTGGGTCCGTCACGCGATCACCCGCGGGGTGCAGACCCTCGATCACCAGACCGTGTACCTGCCGGCGGAAAAACTCACGGTGCTCTCGAAAACGGGCAAGCCGAAAATCCTCTATCGCATTCACACGGAGGATTTTGATCGCTTTCTGCGCGCGATCGGCTGGCAACATTTACCGCGGCAGCCGCGCCCGCTGACCGATGCGCACGCGAGCGCCTCGCCGTGACGCGCCCGGACTACACCGCGTATCCCGCGCTGGCGCTCCTGCCGGCACTCGTGCGCCAACAGCGGCGCCTCGAGGCCGAGCTCGTGCCGCTCGACGCCGTCGCGACCGACGAAAAATCCATCCGCACGCAGATCGATCAACTGCTCCTCAAGGCGGGGATCGCGAGCGGTGAGGGCGTCGTCTGTTTGGGGTACGACGTCCTGCACCACGAGCGCGCGGGCCAGACCCGGTTGAATCAGGACACGTTGATGGCGGAGTTCGTCGCCGCGGGGGTCGATCACGCGCTGGTCGAGTCGATCGTGGCCGTCGCGACCGAGCGCGGCGATCCGTCCAGCTATGCGACGGTCAAGCCAGCGAAGGGCGCGCAGGTCCGCGACGCGCGGCCGAAGCTCACAATGGCCAAAGCGCGCCTCGCGCCGGCCCGGCGCCGCGGGTAGGACAACGCCGCCATGCTCGCTGCCGCTGCCGTCGCCGCGCCGCTCACCGGGGATCAACTCTTATGGGCGATCCGGGAGTTGTATCGCGCCTGGAAGACCACCCCGCCGTCGCAGCAGGCGGCCGTGGAACTCGAGAGCCGGACGCTCGCCGCGACCTATCTCGCGCTCGTGCGGGACCAGCGGTACGACGAGCGGATCGCGCGGGCGCAGCTCCGGCGGGTGTGCAACCCGCGGCACGACGCGGCGTAGCGGCTTACGTGCGGCGCCGATCCAGTTCGTCCGCTTTCTCGATCAGGAGCGCCGCGAACTGCCGCGCCTCGCCAGACGGCAGACCCAGCCACCCGATCGGCTTCCCGAACTGGACGCGCACGATCGCATTCGCATAATCCGCCGTCAGCGCCATCTGGAGTTCGCCTTCGTCGTCGGCGTCCGCGTGGCCGCGTGGAAACCGGCTGGTCGCGCCGAGTTTGGTGATCTTGAAGTCTTTGATCTTCATCGCAGCGCCTCCGCGCGGGCCCGTCGCCCGTCCGTAATCGCCCGGTCAATGCAGGCGTGGATGGTCGCACATCGCGGCGTGTGCGGACACTGCACGCCCGCCGAGACGCCCTCCGCGCGACGGGGCAGCCAGACGGCCCCCAACAGCGGCAGGCGACCGGCCGCGGGGCGCGGGGCGGCTCGCGTTCGAACAGCCAGCCGACGTCCTGGCGGCGGCAGCGGGGTTTCGAACGGGAGCCGCGGTTCGGGCCAGTCCCAGGGCAGACAAGGCGCGCGCAGCGCGCGCTCTTCTTCTGGTTCAATCTGGATCTGGTTCACTGTCACGCCCGTGTGACTACCCGTGGTCACGCCGACGTAACTACCTCCCTCGGCGTGGGTAGTCACGCTGGTATGACTACCTGGGTCGCTGGCTGGCGGCTCGAACCGCAGCGTATAGCGATTCGAGGTCCAATCACCCGCCGCGTCCCGACGACGCTCGACGACCAGGGCGCCCGCCTCGTGCAACGATCGAATCGCCCGGTCGACCGCCGGACGGGAACACCGGAGGTCGTTTGCGAGCCGTGTCCGCGAGGGGTAACACGTCCCGTCCCGATGATCCGCGTACTCGGCCGCGAGCAGGCCGAAGAGGCGATAGCCGCGATCCGACACGGCGGGATGCTGGGCTACCCAGAGCGGGATGCGCGCGAACGGCGTGCCCAGGCGGAGCGCGAGACTCATCGCTCCTCCTCTCGCGCCAACTTGCCTTCGCGATGAAAGAGCGTGTGACAGCCGTGACAGAGGACGATGAGATCAGCGGGCCGTTCCGCGCCGAGACGTCGGTACGTCCGGTGATGGACATTAAGGGCCTCTGCCCCGTTGCACACCTGACACCGAAAGTGCGCCCGTTCCAGCTGGCGCAATCGCGTGCCGCACCAGTGATCGCTTTGGAGATAGTCGGCGTACGACACCCTCGGAGGAATCTGCGCGTCGGGGTCGATCGGCGGCTTTAGCCGCACCCGATAGCGGCTCACGGTCCGATGGCCGTTCGGGGTGTGCCGCCGCGTGATCTGGACCGCGCCGATCCGTCGCAAGATCCTCAGCGCGCGATCCACCGTATCAACCGACAGGGCTAATTTCTGCGCGAGGGCAGCCCGCGCCACATGCGCCTCGCCCGACCGATACTCCGCATACCGGCCCGCCAATTCCCCGTAGACGCGCACCGCGGTGCCCGTCACATCCGGGTGTTCAATCAGCCAGAGCGGCACCCGCGCGAACCGCGCGTCTGATATCGCTGCGCTCGGCGGCGGGGCGTGGGGCGCAGCAGCGGCAGGGGCGCCACGAGTAGGGGCTTGATTTTGCTGTTGAGTTTGGTAAGCTGTCTGTGCCGCGTGGGATGGCTCCGTGCGCGGCGATCCGCAGGACATCGTCACAGCCCTCCTGACCGGCGCGCGTGCAGAGCGTTGCTTTCCAGCCAGTGCTCTGCGTGCGCGCCGAACGGGTCGTAACCTTACCTCACCTCATACGGCTTTCGAATCCGATTGTCACGTCGCGCGGCGCCGCGCGTGATGCAGCGCGTGCCGCAGCCGCGCCCGCGCGCGCAGCGCCCCGACGCCGATCGCGTCCGCCGATGCCAACGGCTCGAGCAGTGCGTCGGTCGCGGCGCCGCCGAAGATTGCGCGCAGATGGTCGAGCGTGAGCCGGTGGCCGTCGACGAGCGCAGTGAGCACGGCCAGGAGCGCCTGATCATCGACGACGCCGCGGGCGGTGAGGACGGCGAGCCGCGCGGCGATCTGCCGCAACCGGAGGGTGGTGATCGGATCATCCGCGGGGACCCAGACGCCGTCGGTCATGACGGGGACACCGTCTCTCGGCTGCCTTGGCGCAGTTCGCGGAAGTCGAGCAGTGCGCGTCCGGCCGCGGCCTCTGCGAGCCCCATCTGGACCAAAAACTTAAACAGCAGTTCGTCAGAGACGGCGGCTTCAATTGCGCCGTGGAGCATCCCGACGACCTCGCGCGCCTTGTCGAGATCCATCTGGATCTCGCGGCCGTTTAGGGTGAGTTCCACCATCCCGCGTTTCGTCGCGGCACTGACGATACTCGCGATCTCGACCCGCAGGGGCTGCCCCTCCCCTGGGTCCGGCGCGCGCGCGCTCGCCTTCTTGATGGCCGCGACCACGCCGCCGATGGCGTCGCGTTCTTCGGCCGTCAAGGTCTGCATCCACGCCGTGAATGGCTCGCCGCCGCGCAGCAGAATCTCGGCGGCGAGCAGCAGGCGCTTGCGTGGGACGTCGACCCGCATCAGGGCGCCGGCCGGGTGTTCGTGTTTGTTTCGGGGTTGGTTAACATAATCTTTCTTATCAGACCTTGGGTCTACCGCTAGGGGTGGTGTCGCGTCCCGACCACAAGCGACCGCGCGGAATCGTGGTCAGCGCGCCACACCGGACGGATAGACCGCCGCACTGATGGTTCGCCGGCTGCACGCGCGCTTGACACTCGCGACGCGCTCGCGCGGCGACTGCCCCGCGCCAATCCCCACCGCCGCGAGCACGGTGCGAATCCGCGCCAGGCGCGTCGTCGGCCCCTCGGTCGTGCCCGCCGACGCGC
>Ga0099827_10000032_pt1 | contig 37440 bp, 34 predicted proteins | sample CZO8metaG_FD_79339 | JGI IMG/M metagenome (GOLD analysis project Ga0099827, IMG submission 79339) | Vadose zone soil microbial communities from the Eel River Critical Zone Observatory, Northern California, USA - CZOApr15con1.8 metaG | ecosystem: Environmental > Terrestrial > Soil > Vadose zone ...
CGGGATAGCCGGCCATGACCGCGTTGTCGAGCTCCAGGCCGCGCCCCAGCCAGCGTTCCATCGTCCACCCCTGGGCCTCATAGAAGGCGCGCCAGCGAGGCTCGATGAGCAGCGGATAGTGCGGGGCGTCGAGCTGGATGTAGGTGGCGCCCAGGCGCACCAGTTCCTCGACTTCCTGGCGGTAAATGTTCACGACATCGCTCAAGAAATCATCGAGCGTGGGATACACCGAGCTCGATCGCTCTTTCGACCAGAGGTTCGCATATAAGCTCGGGCTGGTCAGGGTGACCTTCGGTGTTTTGGTGGCTCGGGCGCGCAGGTAGGTGAAGTCTTCCGCTGCCAGGTGACGCCGCCACCTCAGCTTGTCCACGACACCAAGCGCAGCGGGTCGCTGGATCGCCTTGTCGCCCAGGCTTTCGCTGTGCCACTCGCCCCAGAGGAAGGCATCGAGCGTGACCTCCCCGACACCGTCGACGGCATCCGTCAACGCGCTCTGGAAGGATAGGCGCCGCTGCTCCCCATCCGTCACGACGTCGATGCCGGCATCCTCCTGGAGGCGGACCGCCTCGTCAACGGCGCGATCCTCGATCTTCTTGAAAGCGGCCGGCGACATGGTCCCAGCTGCGAGCTGTTCGCGGGCGGTGAGAAGTTCCGGTGGGCGGAGCAGGCTCCCAACCACGTCCGTGTGCGCCGTGATCATGGGCTAAGCCTACTGCGGAGCGGGTTCCCCGTTTCAGCAATTCTGGCTGCACGTCGGGTCCGATCTATGGCGAGTGACCCCATCGATGAACATCCTGGTCCTGCAACACCTTGCTTGTGAGTCGCCGGGGCTCTTGGCGGAAATCCTCCGGGAGCGCGGCGACCGTATCGAATTCGTGGAACTCGACAAAGGGCAGCCCATGCCTCCGTCCCCGGACCCCTTCGACGCCATTCTGGCCATGGGCGGGCCGACCGGTGTGAACAACGAAGCCGCTTTCCCATGGATGCGCAAGGAGAAGGCCTTCATCGCCCGGGCAGTGCCGGCGGAGGTGCCCTACTTGGGACCTGCCTGGGGGCGCAGCTTCTGGCCGCCAGCCGGGGAGCGTCGGTCCATCCCGGACTCCGCCCGGAAGTTGGCCTAATCCCGGTCACGCTGACCCGGGCCGCCCGTGAAGACCGCTTTGCGCGGTTTTCCCGACGATTTGCTCACGATGCAGTTCCACGGCAACACCTTCAACCTCCCGGAAGGCACCGTGCTGCTCGCCAGCTCACCGCTCTACCCCCATCAGGCGTTTCGGTGGCGCCAGGCCTATGGATTCCAGTTCCATCTCGAAGCGTCGCCGGCCATGGTCCGCGATTGGCTCGCCGTGCCCGCCTACATCAGCTACCTGGGTCTCGAGGTGACGGCCGGCCCTGCCTACTCGCTGACATCGAGGCCCATGAGCAGGAACTGCGCGCAAATGGGCGGTGGATGTTCGAGCAGTGGCTCGACCTGATCGGCCGATCTCGTTAGGGGATCCGCGATCGGATTGCTACGATGAACGTCTGCAACCGGCCGAGACGGTAAATCTGACTTCTCCTCATCCCCACGACAAGGCCCGGCACTAGCGTGTCGTTTCTCGTCAGCTGCCCCGATTGCGGCCGTCGTGAGGTCGGCGAGTTCAGCTACGGCGGCGAGTCGAACCGACGGCCAAAACCCGGTGGCGACACGACGGAGCTGGCGCGCTATCTCTTCTTTCGGAAAAACGTCGCCGGTCCGCAGGTTGAATGGTGGTTTCACCGCGACGGCTGCCAGCAGTGGTTTTTTGCCGTGAGGGACACGCGAACCAATCACATCGAGGCGACCTTCTGGCCGGAGGATCGCCCGCTGGCGGCAAGTCCATCCATGCCCACGCCGGGTGAACCAAAGGCGTGAGTCGCGCGGCGGCCCAGCCGGGCGAGCGGATCGATCGCGCACAGCCGATCTCGTTTTATCTCGACGGCCGGCGCCTGAGCGCGTTCAAGGGTGACACGGTTGGCTCCGCCATGGCCGGCGCCGGTGAGCTGCTGACCGCCCGCTCCTTTAAGTACCACCGGCCACGCGGCCTCTACTGCATGACCGGCTCATGCGGCAACTGCCTGGTGACGGTCAACGGTGAACCCAATGTCCGCGCCTGCACCCGCGCGGTCGAGGCGGATTTGCAGGTGACTCGGCAGAATGCGTGGCCGACCGCGACCCACGACCTGCTGCGCATTTTCGACCGCCTCAGCTTCGCCCTCCCCGCCGGCTTCTACTACAAGGTCTTTCACAAGCCGAGGTTTGTCTGGCCGCTGGTCGAGCCCATTATTCGGCGCGTCGCCGGGCTCGGCAAGCTGCCGGGTGTGCCGGCCTCACCCGCGCACGCGGACCGCGTCAATCTGCATCCGGAGGTGCTGGTGATCGGCGGCGGTCGGGCCGGGCTGACCGCCGGCGCGCAGGCGGCCCGAAGCGGCCGTCGCACCCTCCTGCTCGAGCAGCAGGCCGACCTCGGCGGACGTCTTCGGGCGGTCGATCCCGCCGCCGCCGACCAGCTGGTAACGGCCGCGCGTAACGCCGGCGTGGAGATGCTGACGTCGACCCCCGCCTTCGGCGTCTTCGAAGGCCCGCTGGTCGCGGCGGCAGGGGTCGATGCGCTCCACCGCATCCGTGCCGGCGAGATCATCTTTGCCACCGGCAGCCTGGAGCAAGGAGCCGTCTTCCCCAACAACGACCTGCCCGGCGTGATGCTTGCCGAGGCGGTCGATCGGCTCGTCACGCTCTACGGCGTGTTGCCTGGCAGCAACGCCGTCGTCGTCGCCTATGGATCGCAGGGACACGACACCGCCGCCCGACTGCAAAAAGCCGGAGCCCGAGCCACGGTCATCGATCCAGCGGCCGAGCCCGTCGTGCGAGCCAAGGGACTGCAGCGAATCAGCGGCGTTGTGGTCGGCCATCCCACGCGCTCCAGGCTGATCGCCTGCGACCTCCTGGTGCTGGCGGGGCTGCGGGCGCCGGCGACCAGCCTGCTCTCGCAGGCCGGAGCGCGGCTTCGCTTCGAGGCGTCGATCTCGGCCTTTGTGCCCGACGAACTTCCCGATGGCATGCGCGCCGTCGGCTCGGTCATGGGCGGCGCGCCACCGATCGTTCCCGCGGCCGCGGCCCCGGCTGACGGCAAGCAGTTCGTGTGTCTCTGCATGGATGTCACCGACAAAGAGATGCGCCAGGCCGTCGAGGAAGGTTTTGACTCGACCGAACTCCTCAAGCGCTACACGACGCTCACCATGGGCCCGTGCCAGGGAAAGGCATGCCTGATGAGTTCGCTGCGACTCTCCGCCGAGCTGACCCAACGCACACTCGTAGAGGTCGACCGGCCAACGGCGCGGCCTCCCTGGACAACCGTGCCGCTGGGCGTGCTGGCAGCGGGTCATCTCGTCCCGCGAAAGGAGACCGCCATTCACGTGCGTCACCTCGAGGCGGGCGCCGAATTCATGTGGGCCGGGGATTGGCGCCGCCCGCACCACTATCGAGATCCGCGCCAGGAATGCGAGGCCGTGCACCAGCGCGTCGGGCTGATCGATGTCAGCAGCCTCGGCAAATTCCGGATCACCGGCTCGCAGGTGGTGACGCTGCTCGAGCGCCTCTATCCGGCCAGGTTCGGCGACCTCAAGGTCGGCCGGGTCAGGTATGGGGCGATGCTCAACGACCAGGGCGTGATCCTCGACGACGGCACCGTCGCCCGGCTCGGAGACGAGGAGTTCTTCATCACCACCACCACGGGCGGAACCTCGGCGATGGACCAGTGGATGCGCTGGTGGCTCGCCGACTGGCGCCTCGATGCGCGTGTCGTCAATGTCAGCAGCGGGTACGCCGCCGTCAACCTCGCAGGGCCGCGCTCGCGGGAGGTCATGCAGCGCCTGACGACGCTTGACGTGTCGAGAGAGGCACTCCCCTACTTGATGTCGGCGCGGGGTGAGCTGGCCGGCGTGCCGGCGTTGGTCCTGCGGATCGGCTTTGTCGGTGAGCTGAGCTACGAGATCCACGTGCCCAGCGCCTATGGCCTGTATGTCTGGGACGCGATCATGAAGGCCGGCCAGGACTTCGGCATCGAGCCCTTCGCCCTGGAAGCGCAGCGGATTCTGCGCCTGGAAAAGCAGCACATCATCGTCGGCCAGGACACTGACGCGCTCTCCGACCCCTATGGCGCCGGCTTGCCCTGGATGGTCAAGTTCGACAAGGACGATTTCCTGGGACGGCGGTCACTGGAACAGACGCGGGCGCGAGAGACGAGCGAGCGGCTGGTCGGCTTCACCATCGACGCCGAGCAGCCTCCACCCGAAGGCGCGGCGATCGTCGAGGCCGGTCGCCCGGTCGGGCGCGTCACCTCGAGTCGTCGCAGCGAGACGCTGAAGGCAATCGTCGGGATGGCCTGGGTGCCATCTGCGCTGGCCGAAGAGGGCAAGACATTCGAGATCGCTTACAACGGAACCCGGGCGCACGCCCGCGTCGTGCTGCATCCGTTCTACGACCCGCAAGGGACCCGGCTGCGCTCATGAGCGACGACCGCGCGGTGCTGACCTCCGACGACCCGGTCGCGTCGGCGCCTCAGCGGTGGCAGCCCGTCATGCGGTCACCGATCAGCGCGATCCATCAGCAGCAGGGAGCCCAGCTCTCACTTGCGGATGGTTGGGAAGTCCCCCGCCGTTATCGCGACATCGAGCGCGAGCGGGCGGCGATTCGTGACACCCTCGGGATCGCCGATATCACGGCGCGGGGAAAGATCGATATTCGCGGCGCGGTTGGTTCGGCGCTTGCCGGCCTGGCGGCCCTCGAGGGCGCGATCCGGCGCGGATCAGCCGGAGCTGGGTGCTGGTCATGACGCCGGCGGCCGCGGTGGCCCAATCGCTCGAGCGGATCACCCGGGCCGCGCCCGCCAAGGCGATGGTGACCGACGCGACCTCGATCTATGCCAGCATCGCGCTGCTCGGGCCGCGCGTCGACGATCTCCTGGGCCGGCTGATCAGTGTCGATCCGTCGATGTTGAAACCTGGCAGCGGTCTCGCCACCCAGATGCTCCGGGTCCCCGCCATCCTGGTCCGGCGTGAGTTGCCGGTGAGTGTCGTCGAGACCTACGTCGCCGCGGAGCTCGGACGCTACGTCTGGGAGGCGCTGTTCGACATCGCACGGCCCGTGGCGCCGGAACCGGTCGGATGGGATGCCCTGCGAGCGGAGGGCTGGCACTAATGGATCCGCTCAAGTACTTCAAGCCCTGGCCCATGTGGCGACACCATGAGCTCAAACCGCGATACGACGTGGTCATCATCGGCGGCGGCGTCCATGGATTGGCGACCGCCTACGAGCTGGCCAAGCGCGGCGTCCGCAACATCGCTGTCCTGGAGAAGAGCTACATCGGCTCCGGAGGCAGCGGCCGCAACACCACCATCATCCGTGCCAATTACCGGACGCCCGAGGGGGTTGACTTCTATCGCGAGAGCCTTCGTCTCTACCAGCAGCTGTCCCAGGAGCTCGACTACAACCTGCTGTTCTCGCAGCAAGGCCATTTGACGCTGGCCCATACCGACCGAGCCATCAACATCATGGTGGAGCGCGCCGGCGTCAACACCCTGCTCGGCGTCGAGAGTCGCGTCATCGGCCCGCAAGAGATCGCCAAGCTGTGTCCGGATCTCGATGTTTCCGCACGACCGCCGTATCCGATCCAGGCCGCCCTTTACCACCCGCCGGGGGCGGTGGTTCGGCACGATGCCGTGGTGTGGGGCTACGCCCGCGCGGCCGAACGGCTGGGGGTCGAGATCCACCCCTACACCGAGGTGACCGCGATCACGCGCGCGGGGGAGCGCGTCACCGGCGTGCGCACCACTCGCGGCGACGTCTCGGCCCCGGCCGTGGTCAGCTGTGTCGCCGGCTGGTCGACCGAGGTCGCGCGGCTGGCCGGGGTCGAGCTCCCCATCCAGACCCACGTCCTGCAGGCGTTCGTGACCGAACCCCTCAAGCCATTCCTCCACGTCATCCTGGTATCCGCGACGCTCCATATCTACGTCAGCCAGACCGATCGCGGCGAGGTCCTGATCGGCGCCGAGATCGAGCCCTACACGACCTACAGCCAGGCCTCGACCTTGGGCTTCCTCGAGATGAGCGCCCAGCACACGCTCGACCTGCTCCCGGCGCTACGTCAGGTCAAGGTGCTGCGTTCCTGGTCGGGACTCTGCGACGTCACCCCCGATTACAGCCCCATCATGGGAACGACGCAGGTGGAGGGCTTCTTTGTCGACGGCGGCTGGGGCACCTACGGCTTCAAGGCAGCGCCGATCGCGGGCGTCTGCATGGCGGAGCTGGTGGCCACCGGCCGCATCCCGAAGCTGATCGAACCATTTGCGCTGTCCCGTTTCTGGGACCGCCGCCTCGTTTCGGAGCTGGCAGCCGCCGCCGTTTCCCACTAGCGTGGGGACGCTGCCGCGGGTCGACGGCGAGCGCATGCGCGAGGACTTCGAGGCTCTCTCGAGGATCGGCGCCACCGCCGAAGGCGGTGTCAGCCGCCCAACATTCAGCGACGCGCATTTCGCGGCACGGGAATGGTTTCTCACCCGGGCGCGGGCTGCCGGGCTCGACACCCAGGTGGACGCCGCCGGCAACCACTCGGCCGTGCTCAGGGTCCAATTGCATCGCCATGCCCGCGTGCTCCTACTCGGCTCGCATCTCGATTCCGTCCCCGGCGGTGGTCGGTATGACGGGGCGATGGGGGTGGTGGCGGCGCTCCATGTCCTGCTGGCGCTCAAAGACGCCGGCACCGACCTTCCTTTTGGGGTGGAGGCCATCGACTTCACCGACGAGGAGGGCACGCTGCTCGGGCTGCTCGGCAGCGAGGCACTCGCCGGATCGCTCAGCGCCGAGTCCCTCCACGCCCCCCGCGGCGGACGCGATGCGCTGCTGGCCGGGCTGGCGCGAGCCGGGCTTTCGGAGGCACGCCTGCTCGAGGCACGTCGTGATCCGCAGACGCTCGCGGGCTACCTGGAGCTCCACATCGAGCAGGGGCCGCGCCTCGAGCGCGAGGGCGTCCGCATTGGGGTGGTGACGACCATCGTCGGTTCCCGTTCGTTTCGGCTCGTGCTGCACGGTGCCGGAGGCCACGCCGGCGGTTTGCCGATGGACGTCCGTCGGGATGCCGCCGTTGCCGCAGCCAGGCTCATCTTGAGCGTCCAGGACATCGTGGTTCACGACTTTCCGGGAGCCGTCGCCACCGTAGGCGACGTTCGCGTGGAGCCGGGCGCTTTCAACGTCGTGCCCGGGGTGGCCCGGCTCGCCCTCGAGTTCCGTTCGCACGACGACGGCGAGCTGGATGCGATCGAGTCGGCGGTACTGGGCCGCGCCCGTGCCGACGCCGAAGCCAATGGGATTGAGCTCGCGGTCACGCCGGTCGCCCGCTGGCAGCCGACTCGACTGGATCCACGCGTCAGTGACAAAATCGAGCGGGCCGCGGTTGACCTCGGATTGACGACCAAACGGCTCGCCTCCTTCGCCGGTCACGACGCCCAGGCGCTGGCGCCGGTGACCGCTAGCGGCATGATCTTCGTGCCATCGGTTGGAGGCGTGAGCCACGACCCACGCGAGCACACGGCCTGGGACGATGTCGTCAACGGCGCCAACGTGCTCCTGCGGACCGTCGAGCGACTGGCGAGCCCTAGCTGAGTTTCTGGAAGACCCGATGCAGGCGTTGCGCACCCTGATGAATGTCATCGAGGGTCGCCGAGTAGCTGACCCGCAGGTAGCCCTCGCCGGCCGGGCCGTATTCCGTACCGCTGCGCACCGCCACGCCTTCCGCCAGCAGCAATTTCGTCAGCTCAGCGGAGCGGATGGGGGTGGCGAATTTGAAGCCGAGATAGAGGTAGAAGGCGCCTTCCGGCAAGACCGGCACGAGTCCCGGCGTCCCGCTAAGCCCCTCGACCAGGGCCTCGCGCCGCACCTGATAGCCGGCGATCATCTCCGCGATCGGCTCCCACGGGCCGTGCAGCGCGGCGATCCCGGCCCGCTGGGTTGGCCAGTTCACACCGGCCGAGGAATTGGCATGGATGACGTGAGCGGCGTCGAGCAGCCCGGGAGATGCGACCAGGTAGCCGAGCCGCCAGCCGGTCATCGCATAGGTCTTCGAGAATCCATTCACATAGAGGAGACGGTCGGATAGTTCGGGAAGCGCGAGGCACGAGGTGAACGTCCCGGTAAAGTCGAGCTCGTCATAGATTTCGTCGGCGAGGACCAGCAGATCGTGGGAGACCGCGATTTGGCCAATCGCTCTGAGCTCCGCTTTATTGAAAACGACGCCGGTCGGGTTGGCCGGATTGTTGATGATCACGAGCCGGGTTCGATCCGTGATCGCACGCTCCAACCGATCGCGGTCGGGACGCAACTGCTCCGTCATCCCGACGTACACCGGCCTGGCGCCGATCTGGTTCAGGATGGTGGCGTACAGCGAGTAGCTCGGATCGAACAGGAGGACCTCGTCTCCCGGATCGAGGACGGCGGTCAGCGCGCAGTAGATGGCCGCGGTCGAGCCGGCGGTGACCAGGACCTCGGCGGATTCGATCGGTCGCCCGGCACGGTGGGTAGCGCGGTTCGCGATCGCCGTCCTCAAGTCGGGATCCCCGTACGACGGTGGGTAATGGGTGTAGCCGTCGTTCATCGCCGCGCTGGCGGCGTCCACGATGTGGCGGGGGGTGGCAAAGCACGGATCGCCGAAGTGCAATCGAGCGATGGTGTGGTCCGCTGGAACCGCAATGCCGGCACTCCGCTCGCGACTGAACCCGCGCAGGGCCGCCTGGCTCGGCATCCCGAAATCGTAATCCGATAGGCTGCCCGCACATGAGCGGGCTCGCGTGCCGCAGTTAGCGGTTGGCGTCGGCGTCCTGCTGGTCCTCTGGGTGGGATTGTGGGTCGTCGCCCTTCTCTTGAGCCGTCTCTTGCCCGAGGGCGCCATCAAGTCGGCGATCAGCTTGCTCCCGTCCACGCTGACGTTGTTTCACCGGTTGATCCGATCCAAATCCGTGCCGCGACGCGCGCGCCTGATTCTGCTGCTCGGATTCCTCTACGCCGTCTCGCCGATCACCCTCATTCCGGATTTCGTCCCGGTGGTCGGCAAGCTCGACAACTTCCTGGCCCTCGTCCTGGCGCTCAGGTGGTCGTCGAGGATGATCCCCTCGCAGGTGCTCGTCGAGGCCTGGCCTGGAAAACCCTCGCAGCTGACGTTGCTCGTCGGGAAGCGAACGGCTTAGCGCGATCCGCCGACTCTCACCTGCGCAAGCTTGGGGACATCCTCGAGCAGCCGGATCGTATAGCGATCGTGCGGTCGCTCCAGGACCTCCTCCACCGGTCCCTGTTCCACCACCTTTCCCTCGGACAGGACGACCACGGTTTGGGCGATGCTACGGACCAGCGCCAGGTTGTGGGTGATGAAGAGCATGGCGAGGTTGCGCTCACGCTGCAGGCGCCGCAACAGCTCGACGATGATCGCCTGCACCGAAACGTCCAACGCCGAGGTGACCTCATCGCAGACGAGCAATTCCGGTTCCACCACCAGCGCCCGGGCGAGCGCCACCCGCTGACGCTCGCCACCCGACAGCTGATCCGGGTAGCGGCCGAGAAAGTCCGGGCTCAGCGAGACGTCGTCGAGCACGGCCACCACGCGGCGCTCGCGCTCGGCGGCGGGCAGATGGGAGAAGTGCTCGAGCGGCTGCTCGACGATCTGGCCGACGGTCTTGCGCGGGTTCAGCGAGGTGTAGGGATTCTGGAAGACGTATTGAATCCGCTGCAGCGACCCTTTGGTGCGACGCCTGGCACCACAGGCGAGTGGTTCGCCGCAGAAGTCCACGTTCCCGGTCCAGTTGTCGTGCAGGCCGACCACGCAGCGGGCCAGCGTGGTCTTGCCCGAACCCGACTCGCCGACGATTGCCACGCATTGCTCGGGGCCGACCCGCAAGTCGACCTCGAACAGGACCGGTTGGAGCCCGTAGCGGGCACACAATTCCCGCACCTCGAGAGTACCGCCCGAAGGCGCCTTCGCTGGGTCCCCGGCCACCACGGTTCGGATGCCCACGCCTCGCGTCGCCGGCTCGCCGGCGCGCACGCAGCGAACCAGCTGCGTCCCCGCCTCGAGCGCAATGATCGGCGGTGCTGACTCCCGGCACACGGGGAGAACGTCCGGGCACCGTGGCGCGAAGAAGCACCCGGGCGGCCGGCGCCCGGGCCGGGGCGCCTGGCCCTCGATGCCCTCGAGCACCTCGGAGCGTTCCGGGGAGGGCACGGCCCGGAGCAAAGCCCGCGTATAGGGATGGACGGGCCTCCCGAAAATCGTCTCTGTGGGTCCCAGCTCGACCACGCGGCCCGCATACATCACGGCGACCTGTTGCGCCAGCTGCCCCACCACCGCCAGGTCGTGGCTCACATAGACGGCCGCCACCCCGTATGAGCGGCAGAGCGTCCTGATGGTTTCGAGCACGTGGCGCTGGGTGGTGACATCGAGGCCGGTGGTGGGCTCGTCCAGCACGATCAGGCTCGGACGGCAGGCGAACGCCATGGCGATCGCGACCCGTTGCTGCTGGCCGCCCGACAGCTGGTGCGAGTAGCGGCGCAGAAACTCCGGTGAGGCGTCCAGGTGGGCCTCGGCCAGTACCTCCATGACGCGGTCGCCGGCCCTGGTCCCGCCCGAATCCCGGTGAGCGCCCAACATTTCGCGGAGCTGAACGCCCACCGGCAGGGCAGGGTTCAGGGCCGACCCGGGATCCTGGGGGACGTACGAGACCCTGGCGCCGCGCAAGCCCTGGAGCTCGGCGTCCGACATCGCCAGCAGGTCACGGCCCTCCAGCATGACCCGGCCGCCCGCCATCTCGAGTCCCCGGCGGCGATAGCCGAGCAGGGCGAGCGCCACCGTCGTCTTGCCCGACCCGGACTCACCGACCAGGCCGAGGACCTCCCCCGCCTGCACCGTGAACGAGACCTCGTCCACGACGTCCGTGCCCGTACCGGCGACCACGATCCTCAAGTCCTCGACCACGAGTCGGGCCGTTCCCGGCGTCAACCGCGGCGCGATGACCTGGATCACCTGGGCGCCACCAGCACGTGGTCCTCCAACGGGCTGTCCTTCTCGGCACGCCGCTCCACGCCGAGCGCGACCCTGGCCACGGCGTCGCTGAAGGTGTTGGTGCCGATGGTGAGCAGGGCGATCAGCGCCGCCGGGACCACCACGCCCCAGGGATTGAGTTGCAAGCCGATGCGGTTCTCGTTGATCATCAGCCCCCAGTTGGGCGCCGGCGGGGGCTGGCCGAAGCCGAGGAAGCTGAGGCCGGCCACGATGATGATCGAGTAGGTGAGCCGCAGCCCGGTCTCCACCGTCAGGGGCGTGATCAGGCTGGGCAGGATCTCGCGCGCCATGATCAGTCGCGGCTTCACCCCCTGCAGCTCCACCGCCTTCACGAAGTCGCGCTCGGAGATATCGAGCGTCGAGGCGCGCAAGACTCGGGCGACCTGCGGGGCATGGCTGAAGCCGACCGCCAGCACGATCAGCCAGAGCTTCGGACCGATGATGCTGACCAGCAGCAGCGCGAAGACGAGCGAGGGGAAGGCCAGCACCACGTCAACCGTGCGCATGATGAGGGCATCGGCCCACCCCCGCAGGTAGGCGGCGCTGATCCCGGCGGCGGCGCCGACCACGACGCCGAACAGGGTCGCGGCCGCCGCCATGAGCAGCAGCAGCCAGCCGCCGGCGAGCACCCGGGAGAGCACGTCGCGGCCGAGGGCGTCGCCTCCGAAGGGCGTGCCCGACGCCGGGCCCGAGAACGGCCCGGTGACGAAATCCGTCGGGGAAACGGGCGCTACGAAGGGACCAACGACCGCGACCGCGACGACGAAGGCCATGAGGACCACGCCGACCGTTCCGCGCCGGGTGCGCACCGCCCGCGACAGCACCGATAGCCATTCGCGACGACGGAGGCGAGCGATCCCCGAGCCGGCCGCCGGATGTTGGATGGCCGTGCCCAAGCCCGCCATGCGGCCACCTACCGCGCGATCCGGCGCCTGGGCGTGGCCAGCAGCGCTACGACATCGGTCAGGATGTTCATGAAGACATAGAAGGCGGCGAGGATGACGACGATCAGTTGGATGACGGGAATGTCCCGATTCGATACGGCGCTGACCAGTCCCTGGCCGATCCCGGGGAAGTCGAAGACGTATTCGACCACCACGATGCCGCCGGCGAGGTACAGCAGGTTGAGCCCGATCACCTGGATCGTCGGAGGGACCGCATTCGGCAGCGCGTGCACCAGCAGGACGCGCCAGACGGGGAGCCCTTTGAGCCTGGCCATCTCCACGTAGTCACTCTCGAGCGCCTCGATCATGGCGGCGCGCATCATCCGAAAGATGTAGGGCACGACTACGATCACCAGCGTCGCGACCGGCAGCACCAGGAGGTTGGGTTGCTGCCAGGCCCACGTCCCAGGCGGCAGCAGCGACACGGCGGGCAAGATCTGCACCACTACGGTGGCGAACAGGATCACCAATGAGATCGCGACCACGAACTCCGGCAGCGCGGTCACCGTCAGCGCGGCAACCGACAGCGCGTGATCGAAGGCACTGTCCTTGCGCAAGGCGGCGATCGCGCCCAGCAACACCCCGATGAGCGCGCCGAACAGGCCTGACAGGGCGACGAGGACGGCCGAGTTGACCAATCGCAGAGCGACCAGCGTCCACACCGGCTGCCCGTTGGCGAGCGAACTGCCCATCCTGCCCGTCAACAGCCCACCGATCCAGGCGGCATACTGCGCCACGGCGCTGCGATTGAGGCCGAGCTGCAGCTCGAGGGCGTGCAGCCGTGCCGGGGTCGCGTTGTGGCCGAGCACGGCGTAGGCGGCGTTCCCGGGCAGGATCTGGGTGGCAGCGAACACCACGATCGACACGATGGCGAGTGTGATCACGCCGGCGCCCAGACGCCTGACGACGAGCCGGCGGATCGGGTGGGGCCGGCGCGACCTCGCGGTTGCGGTCGCCTTCACGTTGATCAGCACCATTTCACAACCTACCCGGAATCAAAGCAAGGCCCATAGCGTCGGTCTCGACCCGCCAGAAGGTCCCGGTTCGCTGCGACGCCTCGATATCGGCCGTGTGGGTGGCGGTCACGTAGAGGGCCGACCGGTCGAAGATGCAGTTGGTCGCGTGCTGGCCCAGCTGGATCTCCTCGAGCACCTCGCCGTCGGGTGAAAGCACGGTGACGCCGCCTGAGATGGTCGTACAGACGAACAACCGTCCATCGGCGGCAATGGCCATGCCGTCGGGGACATGACCGTCGGATAGCTGACTGAACGTGGTGGCCTTGCCGTCCTCGAGCCGGCAAACGCGATGCGCCAACGACTCCGTCCAGTAGAGGCGCCGCTGCCCATCGTAGGCAATGCCGTTGGGATAGACGCGCGGACGTTCGAGCAGCATCTCACCGTCATGCCGGCCATCGATCGCGAACAATCGTCCCGGCGAGCGGACGTCGAAGCGAAAGTCCTCCTCGGAACCGGAATCGGTGAAGTAGAGCCGGCCGTCGGGCCCGAAGGCCAGGTCGTTTGGACCGTATAGCGTGTGGCCCGCGACCTGCGAGCAGAGCAGCTCCACCGTCCCGTCCATCCTGACCCGCTGGATACCCGACACGGTGCTGGTATCGCCGCTGCCCGGGACGTTGCCGCCCTGAGTCACATAGATGGCGCCATCCCTTCCCAGGACCGCGCCCCAGGGCGATCCGCCGGTGCGGGCAAAGGTCGAGACGGTGCCGCCCTGATAGACGAGCAACTCGCCGACGTTGCCGTCGCAAAACACGATCCGCCCGTCCGGCATGACGACCGGGCCTTCCGGAAATCCAAGCCCCGAGGCGAGCAGCGTTGCCTCCATCCGTTAGCCCCTGGTCACGCGTCCAGCCATCATGCGGTTAGGTAAACGCGAAGTGCTCGAAATCGAAGAGGGAGAGTGGCTGGCCCACCTTGGCGGCCGCATAGCCGGTGAGTTTTGTGCTGTAGGCGTCGAGCGAGTCAATGAAGCAGGGGATGATGTAGCCGCCCTGGTTGAAATCGATCTGTTGCATGTCATGCTCGATCTGGCGACGCTTGGCGGTGTCGAGGGTCGCGTTCGCATCCTTGTAGAGCGAGACATAGTGGGGATCGCTCCAGTGGGTCTCGTTGAATGGTGACGTCGGCAGCAGCGATTGCGCCACCTGGGCGAGATAGGGCGAGTAGTTGTAGAAGTCCTGGGAAAAGGTCCAGTTCAAGTAGCTGGGGCCGAAAAAGGTCGAGGGGTCGACCGTCTTCAGATTGATGGTGACGCCCGCCTGTTTGGCTTGCTGCGCCAGGACGGTCGCCATCTGGACCGTCCCGGTGGCGACCGCGGAGGTCGTGAGTTCCACCGTCAGATTTGCCTGACCGGCGGCCTGCAGAAGTCGTTTGGCTTGCGGGATATCCTGCTCACGGTGCAAGACGCTGTCGTAGAGCGGATCGTAAGGAGACGAGACGTCGGCGCCCGCGAAGGCGTAGCCGTCCAGGGCCGCGGAAATCAGCTGTTGACGGTTCACCATGAGGCGGAATGCCTGGCGAACGCGCACGTCGTTGAAGGGCGGCTGGTCGACCCGCATGGTGAAGGGCGTGATGGAGCCCGTATGCGAGGCCACCGTCCGAATGTTCTTGTTGGTTGACAGCACCTTGAGCTGCGCGCCTTCGAGCGCTCCCACGGCGTCGACTTGATTCGCGACCAGAGCGTTTTGCAGCGAGGCGTTGTCGGCAAAATCGGTGATCGTCACCGTGTCCAGGTAGGGTAGGCCCGACTTCCAGTAGTTGGGGTTCTTGACGAAGGTACTCGCCTGCCCGGGGGTGAAGCTCTGATATTTGAACGGTCCCGTGCCATTTGGCTTGGCGAGATCGAAGCCGACCGGCACGACGTAGAGGTAGTACCAGTAGGACAGCTGGTCGATGAAGCTGCCGAATGGGCTCGTCATGGGCACGAGCACCGTCAGCTTGTCCATCTTCTTCAGGTTTGGCAGATCGACCGGGCCCAGGGGCGTGGCCCCGGTCAAGGGAGCCTTGGGATTGAGGATTCGCTGGAAGGTGAAGATGACGTCGTCGGCGGTCAGATCCTTGCCATCGTGGAAGGTCACCCCCGATCGCAGGCGGATGATCCACTCGGAGGATGACCCATGCGGGCTGATCTCCTCGGCCAGCACCATTTCCGTCTGGGCGGCGGCGTTCAGCTTAAGCAGCGGGTTGTAGATCTGGTTGGCGCGCGCCGTGTCCAGGTAGGTGAGTCCCTGGTGCGGGTCCAGGGTGTCTGAAGACGAGCCCCCACTGAGCCCGGCTCGGAGGGTGCCTCCGGCGCGCGGCTTGGCGCTCGGTTGGGTGCTGGCGCCTGTGGTTCCGCAGGCGGCGAGTAAGGCACCGATCGCCGAGACCGACAAGCCAAGGCCCGCTGCCCTTACGATCAGCTCCCGGCGCGTCATTCGGCCGGCGAGCAACTCCTGCTGCAGATAGGATGCGACGTTATCCATCAGCACGACGCCTCCTCCATTTGCCATCCCCCGTGGCTTCGCCCCATTATCCTCTTTGCGCAACCAAATGTCGCCCTCGGCGGCGAGGGGAGGATCAGCTCCAGGGAAACGGCGAGTGGCTGACCGGGTGCAGCTTGCCCTGTTCGTAGCGAGAGTAGCGGAAGGGCTCGAGGAGCGCTTGCTTTTCGCCCATCAGCTCCTTCGCCACCAGCGCGCCCACGCCAATCATCTTGTAGCCGTGGTTGGAGTCGGCGATCACATAGGCGTTTTGCCGGTAGCGGTCGAAAACCGGGAAGCTGTCGGGGGTGAAGGCCCCGATCCCGCCCGAGGGCGCCTTGTGGTACAGACCGCGTTTTCCAGTGAAGCGCTGCTGGCAGTGCGCCAGCCCCGAGGTCCACATCCGCTCGAATTCCGGCGTGACGATGAACTCGGTGCTCTTCGGCCCGTAGGGATCGACCTTCACCTCGTCGGCGGGTTGCTCGACCTTCCAGGGCATGCTGCCCCCCTGCACACCGCCGAAGTTGAAGTCGGGTTTGTAATAAATGCCCCAGAGCTTGTCCGTAATGAGTGACCCGTCCCCGTCATCGCACAGCGGCGCGTCGGTATCGACGTGGATGACCGGCGGCATCTTGCCGTCGCTCGTGGTCAGGTAGTTGGGATCCACCCCGAGGGTTCCCTCCTGCAGGCACCAGTAGGTCCACATCGGCCGCTCGTGTCGCTTTCCATCCCGGCCCAGCACGCTGACGGTCGCGGGCAGCTCCAGCATGTGCCAGAGATCCCGGACCCAGGGGCCGGCACCCACGATCAGATGGTCGCAGGCGATATCGCCCTGGTCGGTTTCGACGCCGACCACGGCGCCACCCTGCAATCGAACGCCGGTCACGCGGACGGGAGCGCGGATCTCGACCCCGTCCGCCTGCGCCTTGGCGGCGAGCGCTTTCATCGAGTGCATGTTCTCGGCGTAGCCGCCTTTTTTCTCGTGGAGGACGCTGGTGATGCCCCGCGCCTGCCAGTCGGGAAACATGCCTGTCATGTAGTCACGACACTCGGCCTCGCCCTCGATGAACACCGAGTCGTAGCCGATCGCCCGCTGCTCGTCGTACACCTGGGCCACATCAGCGTGCATCACCTCGGGCGAGATCTGCATGAAGCCCACCGGGTGGTAATGAAACGCCTCCGGGTCCGACTCCCAGACCGACACGTTGTGCGCCATCAGCGCCCGCATGGCGGGCTGGAAGTAGTTATTGCGCACGACGCCGCAAGCGAGGCCGGAGGGGCCGGCACCGATTCCGGTCTTGTCGAGAATCAGCACATCGTTCCCGGAACCGGTCCCGCGGGCCTTCAGCTCTTTGGCGAGGTGCCATCCTGTGGAAAGACCGTGAACGCCAGCCCCGATGATGACGTAGCGCGCGCCGTCAGCTGACGCCATGGCGATACATATTATCTACGGAGGTGAGACGCAAGGCCGCTACAGCCGCGACCGGGAGGATCGTGATTACCGACGCCGGGGCGATGCTCGAGGCGACGGTGGAAACCCTGGCGGCGGCGCACGCGACCTACGAGGTGCTTCCCGAGGGCCTCGCCCCCGAGGAGGTCGCCGCCAGGTCGGCCGACGCCGACGTCTTGATCGTCACCTACGTGCCCTTTCCAAGGGCGGCGATTCAGATGCTCCAGCAGGTCCGCCTGATCGTCCGCTGTGGCGTCGGCGTCGACACCATCGATGTCGAGGCGGCGACCGAGTGCGGCATCTGGATCGCCAACGTCCCGGACTACGCGGTGCACGAGGTCGCCGAGCACACCATGTTGCTACTGCTCGCAGCGGCCCGCCACTTGAACCATTTTCAACGCAGTTGGGCAGAGCGCGGCTGGGGGTCCATCGAGTTTCCGGCCATGCGCCGGCTCGCTGGGCGGCGGCTTGGCATCGTCGGCCTGGGACGGATCGGGTCCCAGGTTGCGATGCGAGCGCGGGCCTTCGGGATGGAGGTCGTCGCGCACAGCCGGCACATGACGTCGACCCACCTGCGTGAGCTTGGGGTCGCCGGCCTGTCCATGGATGAGTTGCTCCGCACCAGCGATGTCATCAGCCTTCACACGCCCTTGACCCCGCAGACGATGCACCTGCTCGATGCGCGCGCCTTTGCCGCGATGCGCCGCGGCGTGATCATCGTGAATACGGCTCGCGGAGGACTGATCGACCTGACCGCGCTGCAGTCGGCGATCGAACAGAAAATCGTCGCCGCGGTGGCGTTAGATGTGCTGGAGCGCGAACCCTTCCCGGATCTCGCCTTGCCGCTGCTGCATCGCACCAACGTCACCGTGACGCCGCACATCGCCTGGTACTCCGACGACGCGGTGCGCGAACTCGGGGTCCTCGCCGCCGACGAGGCGCTGCGCTACCTGCGAGGAGAGCAACCGCGGGCGGTCTTGAACCCCGCAGCACAATCGCTTCCGGTCAGGTCGTCGAGAACCCTGCCGCAATAGCGTGCTAGCATCGCTGGCGTAATGATGGGGCTGATGGACCGGCTCGGGCAGGGCGTCGTGATCTGTGCCGAGGGGTACCTGTTCGAGTGCGAGCGGCGAGGCTATCTCCAGGCCGGCGCTTTCGTTCCCGAAGTCGTGCTCGACCACCCCGAGGTGGTCGCCGAGCTGCATCGTGAGTTCGTGCATGCCGGATCGGACATCGTCGAAGCCTTCACCTACTACGGACATCGCGAGAAGCTCCGCATCATCGGCAAGGAGCACCTACTCGAGCCGCTCAATCGCAATGCACTGGCAATCGCCGGGCAGGTGGCAAAGGACACCGGGACCTTGCTCGCCGGCAACCTCTCGAATACCAACATCTACGCGCCCGATGAGCAGGCGCAGGCCGCCGTGCGCGCGATCTTCGACGAACAGGTGGCCTGGGCGGCCGATGCCGGCGCCGACCTGATGATCGGCGAGACCTTCAGCTACGTCGGTGAAGCGCTGCTCGGGCTCCAGTCGATGCGCGCCAGCGGGCTGCCGACCGTGGTGACGCTGGTCATCCACCAGGAGCCCAAGACCCGCGATGGGTTCACGGTCGCGGAGGCTGCCAAGCGCCTCGAGGACGCCGGCGCGGACGTGATCGGGCTGAACTGTGGCCGTGGGCCGCTGACCATGCTGCCGCTGCTGGCGGAGCTTCGTGGCGCGGTTTCCTGCGCGGTCGCCGCGCTCCCGGTACCGTACCGGACCACGGCGGAGCAGCCGACCATGCAGTCGCTGCGCGATCCGTCGACGGATGTTCGGCCCTTCCCCACCGCCCTGGATCCATTCACCTGTACCCGCAATGAACTTTTCGACTTTGCTCGGGCCGCGCAGGCGCTCGGGGTCCACTACCTCGGGGTGTGCTGCGGGGCGGGGCCGCACCACATTCGAAGCGTGGCCGAGGCCGTGGGGCATACGCCGCCCGCCAGCCGCTACTCGCCCGACATGTCCAAGCATGCGTTCCTAGGGAGCGATCCGACGCTCAAGCAAGCGAATCGTGATTACGCCGAGCGCCTCTAGCGGCCGCTCGCCAGCATACCAACAACTCCAACAACGACTCGCCGCCGATCGCTGCCTGATCCTGGACGGCGGCATTGCCACGGAACTTCAGCGGCGCCGGCCGCCGCCGCAAGCGACACCGGGATTGGACCGCCAGCTGTGGGGCACCTGGGCGCTGTACCGGGCGCCGCAGGCCGTGCTGGAGGTCCACCGCCGCTACGTCGACAGCGGCTGCGACATCATCTCCACCGATACCTGGTCGATTCTTTCGGCGCCCGAGGTGGAGCAAGGGCTGCGCGGGTCCAGCCCGGAGCGCGGCCACTGGATGGACATCGCCCGGCTTGGCATTCAACTTCCGCGCCAGGCGATCCGCCAGGCGGGACGGCAAGGAGACTGCGCGGTCGCCTTCGCCATCTCGCAGGAGGTCAACACCCCCATGCGCCAGGAGACCATCGAGTTGCTGTCGCGCGTCTTCGAGGAGGAGCCGCCCGATCTGATCCTGCTGGAGACGCTGACGCTGATCCGCGACCCAACCACCTTCAAGACCGTGGAACTGCTGCAGCAAACGGGGATTCCCGTGTGGCTCTCCTTCCGGCGCTGCCGGCATGGCGTCTGCGGCGTCTATGGCCAGCACTGGGGGCCGCCGGAAGGCGACCTGTTCGGACGGGCCGCGCGCCGCTTCGAGTCGATGGGTGTCGGCGCCCTCCTGATCAACTGCATGCCGATCGATCACGTCGCGGGCATGATCGCCTGGCTGCGCGACTTTACCGAGCTCCCCCTCGGCGCCTATCCCAACCTGGGCCACATGGTCGGGTCGCAGTGGCATTTCGACGAACACATCGGCCCGGCCGAATACGCGCAGCGGGCGCTGTCCTGGCGCGAGGAGGGAGCCCAGGTCATCGGCGGGTGCTGCGGGACGACCCCCGAGCACATCGCCGCGCTCGCCCAGGCGATGGCGGATACCAGGCCCGGACGGAAGCGCCCGATGCTCCCCTCTATCCGGCACGACGACACCGAGTCGGGGCCCGAACCCTCGCCCTGGCGAGATCGGCGCGACCGGACGGTCTATCCACTTCCCTTTCCCGAGGTGACCGTCGATCCCGGCGTCTTCGTTCCGACCGAAGGCAGCTTCCTCTGCTGGAAATACTTGTTTTCCGAACGGATCGGCGACGGCAAGACGTGCCTCGACGTGGGTTGTGGATGCGGCATCCTTGGGATCCAGCTCGCGCTCAACGGCGCCCGGCAGGTTCACGCCATCGACATCGACCGGAATGCGATTGCGAATACCCTGGCCAACGCGTTCCGCAACGGTGTGGCCGACCGCATGACGGCGGCCGACGTCGACCTCTACGAGTGGGAGCCGGATAAGCGTTACGACGTCTGCGTCGCCAGCCTCTACCAGATGCCGGTCGATCCCTTTGAAGAGCCGACCGGGCACCGGCCGCTCGACTACTGGGGCCGCAACCTCCTCGATCACTTCATCACCAACCTTCCCCGGCTGCTCGCCGACCATGGCACGGCGTACCTGATGCAGCTGTCGATCATCGGTCAGCGCGAAACGTCGCGTCAGCTCGAAAAGCTCGGGTTCCAGGTGCGCGTGGTCGACTTCAGCTTTTTTCCCGGCTCAGACGTTTTCGAGGCCAACCGGGCACAGATCCAGCGCGTCAAGCAGCTGTCGGATGCCTTCGACCTGCGGCTGGGCGGGAAGAACGTCATGCTGGCCTACCTGCTCGAGATCACCCGATCGGGCGCTCCTCCCGGCTGAGCCCCGGCCGGCGTGCAGGGAGCTCATGCTTGACAGCGGAAGGGGGCGTTGCAATGATTGCGCTAGTCTGTTCGGGAACCCGCACGAGAGGCGTGGACTCGCTTTGACCACATTTCCCGACCCGTAGCTTTCGGTCTCTATCAAGGAGGGGATCATGGATTGGCAGACTCGTGGGCGCTTGGATGAGGTCCGTCGCGCAGCCGGTCCCATTGAAAACACGGTCATCGACGAGCTACTTGGCCGCAAGGTGGACCGCCGGACGTTCATTCAACGCGCCACGGTGTTCGGATTGTCGGCATCGGCCATCGGGACGGTCCTGATCGCGGCCGGCTGCGGACCGTCCTCATCAACCACCACGGGGAAGGTCGGCGGCCGTCTCAAGATGGGGATCATCCCACCGCCGGCGCACGATATCGAACCGCACACGTTCGCCGATCAGGGTGCCCTGGAGACCGGCAGCATCGCCGGCGAACATCTCATCCGCAGCGCGGCCAACCTCAAGCTCGTGCCCGAGCTGGCCGTCAGCTGGGGGCCCAACTCGGACGCCTCGACCTGGACCGTCAAGCTGCGACCGAACGTTAAATTCCAGACCGGTCAAACGATGACGGCCGACGACATCGTCACCACCTACGAACGCCTGGTCAGCCCGAACTCCGGCTCGCAGGCACTATCGGCGTTTAAGGGCGTCCTCTCTCCGGGCGGGACCACCAAGGCGGACAGCCTGACGGTGAAGTTCCAGCTCGACAATCCGACCGCGAGCTTCCCCTACCTGCTGAGCTCCACGACCTACCAGAGCATCATGCTGCCCGCCAACTACCGGCTCGGGACGTTCACCTCGAAGCCGCAGACGACCGGCGCCTTCAAGCTGACGTCGTATACGCCGGGCGTGGGCGCCAAGTACGACCGCAACCCCGACTGGTGGGGCGGCCGCCCACCACTCGACGGCGTGGACGTGACTTACTACACCGACGCCGCCGCGGCCGACGCCGCGCTGCTGGGCGGCACCATCGACCTCATTGGCCAGATCCAGCTCGCCACCGACCGCGCGCTCTTCAACAACTCGAAGATCCAGATCTTCGGCGGCCGCGGCGCCACCCACCGCCAGGTGCCGATGCGGGTGGATCTCAATAACCCGCTCAAGGACCCGCAGGTTCGGCAGGCGATCGCGCTGACGCTGGACCGTCCCGCGATCGTCAATACCCTGTTCAGCAAGTACGCGGATGTCGGCAACGACACGCCGTGGGCCGCGGTTTATCCGTCCTCGGTTGGCGAGCCGGACGTGCCGCAGCGGAAGCAGGACATCAACAAGGCGAAGCAGCTGATGGCCGCGGCCGGGTTCAGCAACGGGTTCTCGATCACGCTCACGACGGAGCAGACGGGCGAAATCCCGCAGCTGGCGCAGATCATTCAGAACTCGGTCAAGGCCATCAACGTCGACATGAAGCTCTCCATCCTGACAGCGACCGCCTACTTCGACGGCTCGCAACTGGGTCCGCCGTCAGGCTGGGGCAATACCCCGTGGCTCAATGCTCCGATCAACATCACCGACTGGGGCCATCGTTCGGTTCCCAACGTCTTTCTCACCTCGGCGCTGCAGACCAACGGCGTCTGGAACGCCGCCCACTATTCGAACCCGCAGTTCGACGCCGCCGCCAAAGCGTTCATCGGCGCGATCTCGATCGACGACCAGCGGAAGTACGCTAAGCAAGCCGAAACCATCCTGCTGCAGGACACGCCGGTAATCTTCCCGTACTTCTACAACTACCTGGCCGCCGGCTCGCAGTCAGTCAAGGGCTACTATGCCGACCCACAGGGCACGGTGTTCCTCACTCAAACGTCGCTCGGCTAGTCCCGGCCTTCCGACACCCGACCGGTCGGGGGGAGGTTTGTCATCGCCCGTTTTCTGCTGAAGCGATTCGGTCTCGCGCTCATCACGCTCTTCGTGTTGAGCGTGCTCGTTTTCGCGGCCTCGCAACTCCTGCCGGGCAACATCGGTCGCAACGTGCTCGGGCCGTTCGCGAGCACCAACGACGTGAACGCGCTCAACCACCAGCTGGGGGTGGACCGGCCGATCCTGGTTCAGTACGTTGACTGGATCGGCAAACTCGTCCACGGCAACCTCGGCATGTCGCTCGAATACAAAGTGCCGGTGGTGAGCTTGCTCGGCCCGTCCCTTATCAATTCCTTGAAGCTGGCCGCCGTCGCCTTTGTCCTCGTGGTGCCGCTCAGCATCGTCGGCGGCGTGTTCGCCGCGCTGCGCCGGGGGCGCCTGCCGGACCGCGTGATCACGCTGTCCGGGCTCTCGCTGACGGCGGTGCCGGAGTTCATCTCGGCGCTCGTGCTGATCCTGATCTTCGGCCTGCTGTTGAACTGGTTGCCGGTCACGGCGGCCGCCCCGGCCGACGCCGACCTTGTCACCCAGATCCGCTATCTCCTCCTGCCAAGCCTGGCGCTTGTCATGGTCCTGTTCGGCTACATCGCCCGGATGGCCCGAGCCGGCACGATCGAGGCGCTCGACGCCGACTACACGCGGACGGCTTACCTCAAGGGCCTGGACACGACGACCGTTATCCGCCGGCATGTCCTGCGCAACTCCCTGCTGCCGACCATCGCCGTGATTGCGACGCAGATGGGCTACCTGATCGGCGGGCTGGTCGTGATCGAGAAGCTCTTCAATTACAACGGCATCGGCCAGCGCATCTACACCGCAGCGCTCAACAAGGACTTCACGATGCTGCAGAGCGGCGTGCTCGTCGTCGGAATCGTCTACCTGTCGGCGACGTTGATCGCGGACATTCTTTATTCGCTTCTGAACCCCCGCATCCGCTATGCGGGTGTCGAATGAGCACGGTTGCGACAACGGTCCAGCTGTCGGAAACACGGATCGCCCGGCGGGAGACCCGGCAGCAACTCCTGCGTTCGAAGACCTTCATGGCCGGTGCAATCATCATCGCCTTCTGGGTGCTGTGTGCCGTCTTCGGTCACCGCATTGCGCCGCACGATCCGCTGGCCCAGTCCTTCCCACAGCTGGAAGGCCTGAGCCGCACCTATCCGTTCGGCACCGACCAGTTGGGTCGCGATGTCTTCTCGCGCGTGCTCGCCGGGGCACGGGACATCCTGATCGTCGCGCCGCTGGCGACGCTCCTCGGCATTGTTGGCGGGACGATCATCGGCCTGGTCACCGGGTACTTCCGGGGCCTCACCGATGATGTCGTCAGCCGGATCGTCGATGCCGTTCTGTCGCTGCCCCTGATCGTCATTGCGGTCACCGTGCTCGTCGCGCTCGGCCACTCCACCCTGACCGTGATCGTGGTCATCGGCCTGGTCTTCGCGCCAATCGTCTCGCGGACCGTGCGGGCCGCCGTGCTGGCCGAGCGACAGCTGGACTATGTGTCAGCCTCGCGGCTGCAAGGGGAGCGAGCCCCATACGTGATGTTCGTCGAGATCCTCCCGAACGTGATGGGGCCGATCGTCGTCGAAGCAACGGTGCGCCTCGGTTACGCCATCTTCGCCGTCGCCGGCCTCACCTTCCTCGGCTTCGGCGTCCAGCCCCCGTCACCCGACTGGGCGCTGCAGATTGCCGACAACTACACACTCCTGGGCGCGGGTACCTACTGGTGGACAGTGCTGTTCCCTGCCCTGGCCATCATCTCGCTCGTGGTCGCCGTCAACCTCGTGGCCGACGGGCTCGCCAGGGTGTTCGGGCGATGAGCGACACCGCGCCCACCCTCGAACTGAAGGACCTCGACGTCGTCTACCGGGTGCGCGGCCGCGACCGCCAGATCCTGCGCGGGGTCTCGCTGACCATCGGCCCGGGAGAGACGTATGGGCTCGTCGGCGAGTCCGGGTGCGGCAAATCGACGACTGCCCTCGCCGTAGTGGGGTACCTGGCGAGCAACGGGCGGATTCGCTCCGGTTCGATTCGCGTCGCCGGCCGCGAGGTCGTGGGTCTGTCGAACAAAGCCCTGCGGGAACTTCGGGCCAACGACGTATCGATGGTCTACCAGAACCCAGGAGAAGCGCTGAACCCATCGATCCGCGTCGGCGACCAGGTGGCCGAGGTCTTCCACGTCCGCGGAGCCAGCAACGAAGAGGCGATGGAGCTAACCCTCCAGGCGCTCAGCAAGGTGCAGATCGCCGACCCCGAATCGGTGATGGCGCGATACCCGCACCAGCTGTCCGGCGGCATGCAGCAGCGTGTCGTGATTGCCATGGCGCTGGCCAATGATCCGGCGCTGCTCATCCTCGATGAGCCGACCACCAGCCTTGATGCGACCGTCGAAGCCGAGGTCCTCGATCTGATCCAGCACTTGCAGGTCGAGTTCCGGACCTCGGTGCTGTTCATCACCCACAACCTGGGGGTGATCGCGAAAATGTGCGAGCGGGTCGGTGTGCTCTACGCCGGCCGCCTCGTGGAAGAAGGCCCGGTCGACACCGTCCTCAAGGACCCGCGCCACCCTTACACCGTGGGTCTCCTCCGCTGCGTCCCGCGAGGGGGCGCGCGCAAGGATCGTGGGCGGCTCGATACGATTCCGGGCTTCTTGCCCTCGCTCGACGAGGAGTTGCGGGCGTGCGTCTTCGCCAACCGATGCGGGCTGGCACAGGACGTATGCCGCGGCAGCGAGCCGCCGCTCTATCAAATCACCGAGGATCACTCGAGCCGCTGCTACTTCCACGAGCAGGCGCAGGCGCTGCCGCGGGCAACGCCGGCCAACCTGGGCCAGCCGGTCGCCGTCGATCGCTCGAAGGCGCCACTGCTCGCCGTCAAGGAGCTGACCAAGACCTTCGAACAGAATGGGCGCCACATCCACGCGCTCGAGGCGGTCTCCGCCGCGCTCTGGCCGGGAGAGACGCTGGGACTCGTCGGCGAATCGGGCAGCGGCAAGACGACCTTCGCCCGGGCCGTGCTCGGACTGTTCGCCCCAACCGCCGGCACCGTGGAGCTCGATGCGCATGTGCTGCCGCCAACGCTCGCCAAGCGCACCCGGGATGATGTCCGCGGGCTGCAGATCGTTTTCCAGAATCCGGACTCGGCGCTCAACCGGCGCCACGCCGTCCGGCGCATCCTGCGCCGATCGCTCAAGAAGCTGGCCGGGATCTCCGGAGCCCCGGCGGAAGAGCGCTTGCTCACGCTGGCGGGCTCGGTCCGCCTCGCCGAGCGCTACCTGACCGTCCGGCCCAGCCAGCTCTCGGGCGGTCTCAAGCAGCGAGTGGCGATCGCTCGGGCCTTCGCCGGCGAGCCGCGGCTCGTGGTGTGCGACGAGCCCACCTCGGCGCTCGACGTTTCCGTGCAGGCCGCCATCCTCAACCTCCTGGTGGAGCTCCAGGCGCAGCACCGGGTCGCCTACCTCTTCATCTCCCACGACCTGGGTGTGGTGCGCTACATCTCCGATCGCATCGCCGTGCTGTATCTCGGCCGCCTGATGGAGATGGGGCCGGCCGAGGTCGTGTTCGACGGTCCGCACCACCCCTATACCGAGGCGCTCCTTTCCGCGGTGCCGACCATCGATGGCGGTGGTCGGGCCCGGATCAAGCTCGCCGGGGAGATCCCCAGCGCCGCGGCTCCCCCAACCGGGTGCGTCTTCCACACGCGCTGCCACCGACGAATTGGCGCCATCTGCGACCAGCAAGAGCCTCCGCTCGTCGAGGTCGAACCGGGTCATCTGATGCGCTGCCACATCCCGATCGAGGAACTGCGGCGCCTCCAGCGCCCGGCAACCGAGGCCGTCCCGCTATCGGGAAGCACGAAGCCCGCCGCATGACACCCGAGGAGCTCGACGGGCGCCTGGGCGAAGGCTGGGGCGGCATCAAGCCCAACGGCAGCCACGTCAACGTCGTCCTCGCCCGTCGTGGCAGCGCGACCGCCGCGGCGGCGATTGGCATGTTCGCTCATCCGGCGCCGGGACACACGCCCGTGCTCGTCTGCGTCGGACCCGAAGAGGCCCAGTACGAGCCGGTCTGGCCGCCGACGCTGATGATGAACAAGGCGACCGCCTTGACCGAGCGCCATCAGACGATCACCTGGGGCGCGGCCCAGCTCGGCGTCGGCCAGGGTGTCCTGGACGCGGTCGCCGACGGCCTGATCGAGGCCACTGGTGACCTCGTGGTCCTGGTCGCCGTCTGGGTCGACCCGGATGCGGTGGACGAGACCGCGGTCCGCATCGCCAACCGGCAGGCGGTACGGAAGGCGATCGCGACCGCTGTGCAGGGACGCGAGCCCGAGGCAGCGGCGCGGCTGGTCGCCGAACGGGACCGCCTGCGCAACCCGTTCTACAGCGGCGATTGAGCCGGCGTCTCGCCATCAGGGGCGGCCTGGTGGTGACGCCGAAAGGCGTTCGCCCGGCGGATGTCGTCATCGACTGTGCGCGCATCGTCAGTGCCGGCCCGCCAGCCGGCCGCGATGGCGCCACCATCGATGCGGAGGGCTGCTATGTCTTGGCCGGAGGCATCGATCCGCACACCCACCTCCTGACCGGCATTTCGCCGGCGACCCGGTCCGCCGCCTTCGGCGGCACCACCACCGCGCTCTGCTTCACCAGCCCCGGACCCGGTGAGTCTGCGGCGGACGCGGTGATCCGCGCTCGCGCCGAACTGAAGGGCCGCTCCGCGATCGATGTCGCTTTCCATGCCGTGATCCGCGATCCGGATCGGGTGACGACCAGAGACCTGGAACGTCTCACGCGGCTGCGGGTGCGCGCCGTGAAACTTTTCCTTGCCTATCCCGAGCAGGGGCTGATGGCCTCAGACGGTTGCCTCTATGGCGTGCTGCGCGAGTCGACACGACTCGGCTTTACCGTGCGCGTGCACTGCGAAAACGGCGGCGTGGTCGACGCGCTTGTCAACGAGAAGCTGGCGCAAGGCAAGCGGGGGCCGGGCGATTTCGTGCGCTCGCGCCCGCCCGCGGTCGAGGAGGAGGCGATCGCGCGCACGCTGGCGATCGCCCGCCTTGCAGGCGCGCCGGTTTACATCACCCACATGAGCACCGCCGGAGGCATCGAACTGGTGCGGGCAGCGCGCGATCAGGGCCAGACGGTCCATGCGGAGGTCTGCCTCCATCACCTGCTGCTGGACGCGCGTCTCTATGATGGAAAGCGGGCTCAGCAGTATATGGTTGTCCCCCCGCTGCGACTCAATAAGGACAGCGAGGCGCTCTGGTCGGCGATCGCCGACGGCACGGTGGACACGGTCGGCTCTGACCACGCCCAGTCGCGCTATCAACCCGAGCCGGCGAACACCGGCGACTTCAGAAGCCTCCCCTACGGGCTGCCGGGCATCGAGGTCAGATTTCCGCTGTTTCTTTCGGAAGGGTTACGCCGCAAGATTCCCATCACGCGCCTGGCCGAGCTGCTGGCAACCCGTCCCGCGCAGATCTTCGGACTGTTCCCGCGCAAAGGCGCGATCATGCCGGGCGCCGACGCCGACCTGGTGGTGTGGGATCCCCGCCCACGGTCCAGGGTGCGGGCGTCAGTACTCCATGATGACGTCGGCCAGACACCGTACGAAGGCCACCCTGTCCGCGGCGCCGTCCGCTCCGTCTTCTCGCGCGGACGGATGCTGGCCTCGAATGGCGAGATGGTCGGGTCGGCCTCCGCGGGTCGCTCGCTACCCTAACCCGTTACCCGGCGGTCCAGCCGCCATCGATCGTCACGACGCTGCCGGTCATGTTGATCGCCTCCGCGGAGAGGAGGAAGGCGATGAGCGCGGCGACATCCTCGGGCCGGCCGGGGTGGCCGAGGAGGACGCGGCCCTGGACTCGCGCTCGCTCCCGCGTCCCGGCGTCCGCCTGGGTCGCGTTGGCGGCGAGCATCGGCGTGCTGATCGGACCGGGGCAGACGCAATTGACGCGGATTCCCTCGTGCGCGTGGTCGACCGCCATGGCGCGCGTCAACCCGATGACGCCGGCCTTGGCCGTGCAGTAGGCCGGGCTATCGGCGCAACCAACGAGGCCGTACTGCGAGCTGATATTGACGATCGCGCCGCCGCCCGACCGGCGCAGGAAGGGAACGACGGCACGGCTCACGTAAAACACTCCACTCAAATCGATGTCGATCACCGCTCGCCAGTCGGCGGGCGAGGTCGCGACAATGTCACCGGTGAAGGTCCCGATGCCGGCGACGTTGACGGCGGCGTCGAGCCCGCCCAGCTCGCGGGCGGCGGCCGCCACTGCCGGTTCGACCTGGGCCCAGGCGCTGACATCCGCGGTGGCCGAAACCGCCACCTGCCCGGCATCGCGCAGTTGCTGCATGATCACCGCGAGCGCGTCAGCCTGCCGGTCCATCCCGGCCACGTGACAGCCTTCGGCGGCAAGCGTGGTGCAGGTCGCCGCGCCGATCCCGGAAGCCGCGCCGGTCACCAGCACCCGCTTCCCCCTCAACCCGGTCATCGGTTGGTCATGATAGGGCAGTGTCCGGCGAACCCGCCGTAGAGTCAGCCGCCCGTCCGGCGCGCGGCCGTTTCAGCGGGACGGGATGGCTCGCGCTGATCGCGGTCTATGTGTTCTGGGGCTCGACCTATCCCGCGATCCGCGTCGGCGACCAGGCATTTCCGCCGCTCCTGCTCACCGGCGTCTTCTATATCACGGCGGCGGCATTGCTCTTCCCGTTCGTGCGCGGTGCCTCGAGGGCGACGCCGCCATCCAACCGCTGGCGCCAGTGGCGATCGGCCACCATCGCCGGCGTCTTGATGCTCCTCGGTGGCAACGGCCTGCTCAGTGTCGGCGAAGTCACGCTCCCGGCGGGCGTCGCCGCCCTGGTGGCCGCCACCCTCCCGCTCTGGCTGGTCGTCCTCGACGCCCTGTTCGTTGCCAGGGCCGTGCCACCGGCGATGACCATCCTCGGCCTGGCCGTGGGATTTGCCGGCATTGTCGTTCTGGCCGCTCCAAGTTCGGTCCAGCATCTGGACCTGGTCGCCGTCGCCCTGATCTTGATCGGTGCCGTCTTCTGGGCGGCCGGCTCCCTGGTCAGTAAACGATCGCCGCACCCGGGCAGCCCGTTCCTGGAATCGGCGCAGCAAATGCTGGCCGGCGGCGTGGCGTGCCTGCTGGCCGGCGCGCTCACCGGTGAGGCCGGCGCCGCGCTGCATCCGACCTGGTCGACGGTCGCCGCCATCGCCTGGCTCGCCATCCCATGCGGCGTGGTCGCGTTCACCGCGTACGTCTACGCCTTGAAGGCGTTGCCAACCTCTATTGTCGCAACCTATGCCTTTGTCACCCCGATAGTTGGCGTCGGCGGCGGCGTGGTCCTCCTGCATGAGCGCCTTACGGCCCAGACCGTCATGGCAATGGTCGTGATCCTGCTCGGGGTTGCGCTAATTCTTCGCGGCCGGCGGTAGCGGCCGTCGCCGCAGGAAATCGCGAAGCTCCTTAGCGTTCGCTGCCTCGATGTGATCCAGCTGGGGAACGCCAGCCGATGCCAGGGCGGCATCGAGGCCCGGGTGGCCACCGATCACGACGAGGTCGTAGCCGCGCCGGTGAAATTCCTCGGTTTGCTCGGCCACCTGTTCCAGGAGCGGCGCGGCGACCTCCTTCGGGTAGTGCTCGGTCGGAAGCTGGATCACGCCCCAGTCGACCTCGAGCAGGACCGCGATCGCGTCCACCTCACCCGGCGATGGATTGATGAAGCGGTCGGCCACCAGCGCCACCCGAAAGGAGCGCCGGTCACGCTCCATCAGTTGCGCAGGAACGCCTCGAGCCGCGTGCGCTCGGTGGTCGCGTCGTGGTCGGGAAGCTGGTGCGTGATCCCGATCCGGCGTGGTTCCGCAATCCCCCTCGATCGCAGCTCGGCGCGCAGCTCTTCCATGAAGATCCCCTCGCCTTCCGTCAGCTCCTCGGTACCGTCCGGCCACAGCGGCCGCCCGCCTCGCTGCGGGTCGGAGCTGGTGATACAGACGCCCATCGAAGGACTGCCTTCGAGCCCGACCAGCACCACGTCGCTACCGGCCCGGACATGGGTGTCGAGGGCGCCGGCGACCACCGCAGCCAATCGGCCGCAATGACGGCGGTAGGCGGCAGTGTCGTACTGCTCGCGCACCGCCCAGAAACGGTTGAGGCCGGTGAAGGCGAGTTCCGGGCAGGGCAGCTGCTCCATGCGCCACCCCTGCTCGCGCAGCACCTGCACCAGGGGTGAGTAGATTCCCGGGCAGCGGGCACCGCCGTAGACCTTGGCGTTCTGGTTCAGCAGGCAGTGCGCCACAAACGCAACTCCGGGCATTGGCCCAGTCTACCCGCCGTTTGCCATACTTCATCGGTGACCCGCAGTGCGATCGTCACCGGGTCATCCTCGGGGATCGGGCGAGCCGTGGCTCAACGGCTGGCCCATGATGGCTTCCAGGTGGTCCTGGCTGACGTTCGCCGCGATCCGCTGACCGGCGGCGAGCCCACCGACGAGCTGATCCAAAAGGCGGGGGGAAGCTGCGACTACGTGCCCACCGATGTGTCCTCGAGAAAGGACTGTGAGAACGTCGTTGCCCGCACGGTGGAACAGTACGGAAGCCTTGACGTCCTGGTCAACAATGCCGTCCTCGCCGGTCGGCACTCCAGGCCGCTGCTCGCGACGGAGGATGCGGATTGGGACGCGATGATGGCCGTCAACCTCAAAGGCCCCTTCATGCTCTGTCAGGCCGCCGTGCGGCAGATGCTGACGCAGCCGCGCAACGGGGAGGCGCGCGGGCGAATCATTAACATCACGTCGCAGCATGGCATGGTGGGATCGCCCGGCCATTTCGCCTATGCGGTCGGGAAAGGTGGACTGGTCCAGATGACGCGGCAGATCGCCGTCGAGCACGGGCGCGACGGCATCATCTGTAATGCGGTCGCTCCCGGCAAGATCGTGACAGGGACCCCCGGCGATCTGAGCAAGGATCAGGCCTCGCTGGCATACGTCCAGTCCCGGACCCCGTTCGCGCGACTCGGCGAACCGGATGACGTCGCCTCGGCAGTGGTCTTTCTGGCGTCGCAGGCCAGCTACATCAGCGGGATCAACCTGCTGGTCGACGGCGGATGGATGGCGTATTGAGCGGGCCGGTTCGCGATCTCGTCGGGTACGGGCCCAACCCTCCGCGCGTGCGGTGGCCCGATGACGCCCTCGTGGCCGTCAACCTGATGATCAACTACGAGGAAGGCGCCGAATACAACATCACCGACGACGGGGTCAACGACAGCTGGGGGGAATACAGCTTCCAGTACCCACCGGAAACGCGCGACCTCGGCACCGAGACACATTTCGAATTCGGCAGCCGCGTTGGGATCTGGCGCCTGTGTCGCATTTTCGACCAGTTCGGCATCGACGTGACCTTCAACGCCTGCGCCCTGGCGCTGGAGCGCAACCCGCCACTCTGCGAGTGGATTCGGGCTCGCCATCACGACATCCATGGCCACGGCTACCGGTGGTACGGGCCGGACACCACGATCGGCGCAAAGATGACGAGAGACGACGAGCGGGAGGAGATCCGCAAGGCGGTCGAATCGGTGCAGAAAACGACCGGACAACGCCTTCGCGGCTGGATGGTCCGTTCCTTTCCGTTCCTGCACACGCGCGAACTCCTGGTGGAGGAGGGCGGATTCGTGTACGACTCGGATTCGAACAACGATGAGATCCCCTATTTCGTGAAGGTTCTCGGTAAGCCGTTTCTCGTCGTGCCCTACACCAAGGTCTACAACGACACGCGCTACCTGATCGCCCCCACCTATGCGACGCCGCGGCATTTCTTCGAAACGCTCAAGGACGGCCTCGACTATCTCCTCGACGAGGCACGCCGGACCGGTGCCGGACGGATGATGCCCGTCGGCCTGCACCCGCGCTGGAGCGGCCAGGCGACTCGCGCGGCTGCGATCCGCGACTTCATCGCCTACGCAAAGGAGCAGACCGGCGTGCGCTTCATGCGCCGCAATGACATCGCCGACCACTGGATCGCCACGTTCGGCAACCGGTCGGCCGCGTCGAGCTAGTAGCTCGGCACGCCGACGGTAGTTCCGGTCGTCAGCGCCTCTTCGCAGGCCACGGCGACGGCAAGCGTCCCCGCCGCATCCGTCGGTGAGCAGAAGACGCGCTCACGTTGGTTGTGAAGGGCCGCGTCGATGAACCGGGCGAGGGTTCGCTCGCTCGGATTCTGCCGCGAGGTCTTGTCGACGGCCCGGCCATCGCTCTTGCCGCGCAGCGCGAAGGTCGGATCGAGCTCGAGGTGCAAGGACGCATCGCTGGCGTGCACGTCGAGCGAGTAGGTCCCCGGAAGCCCATCCTTCGTCCACGCGACCTGGACGACGCCCAGGCTGCCATTGGCGAAATGCAGGAGCAGGGCGGCCGCGTCATCGATGTTGCCGCGCCGCTCCGGGCTCTGCGCGAGTAACACCCGGCTCGGTGCCGCCTGGACGGACACCACCTCCCCCGCGACGGCGCGCTCGAGATCGATGGTGTGACTGGCCCGTTCGAGGAGGTTGCCGCCGCCCTGAGCTCGGTCCAAAAACCAGGGACGGCTCTTGGTCGGGCCGGTGCTGATTCCCACCAGGAGGCCGACCTTCTGTCCTGTCAGCGCCTGACGCAGGTCATCCAGGACGTCGACCCCCCGCCACTGGTAGCCCACGGCGCAGACGCCCCGGCTGCGCGCCGCCGCATCGACGATCGCCCGCGCCTCTTCCAGACCCCGGGCGATCGGCTTTTCGAGATAGACGTGAATGCCCGCCTCGAGCGCCGCCACCGCGACCTCCCGGTGCGTCAGTGGGGGCGTGCAGACGAACACGGCGTCCGGAGCCTGGCGCGAAATCAGCTCCCGCCAGTCGCTATACGTCGGGGCGTTTTCGGCGAGCTCGCGTGCCCGGGCTTGATCGAGGTCGCACACGGCGACCACCTCGACCCCCTTGAATTGCTGGAGCGTCGCGACATGCGCCGCCGCGATCCATCCGGCTCCGACGATGCCAACGCGCAGCGACTCGGCCATTCGCTAGCCCGGCGGCGCCCCGGCGAGGCTCGTGTCGACCACCACGATCGTTCGGCTGCCGACGCCGTTGTTCATCCGCTCGAAGGCGGAATTGATCCCGCTCAGGTCAGTGAAATGCGAGACCGCGTCGGCGAGCGGAATGCGCCCGGCGGCCGCCAGGCCGGCCAGCTCGGGAATCTCCCGGGACGGTTCGCCCGATCCGTAGAAGCAGCCCAGGATGCGCTTGTCGGAGAGGAACTCGATGGCCGGGATGGACACCTCCATGCCGACCGATGCCAGTCCCACGACGACGGCCGTGCCGCCGGGGCGGAGTACGTCCCATGCCTGGCGGATGGTGGCGGGGATCCCCACCACCTCGATGGCGTGGTCGACTCCGCCATCGGTCATCGCCCGAACCCGCGTGACCACGTCGTCCTGCGACGCGTCGACGCCGTCCGTCGCTCCCATGGCCCGGGCTCGGCCCAGCTTCTCCTGACTCCGATCGACGGCGATGATCCGGCCCGCCTGGCAGAGCCGGGCGGCCGCGATCACCTGCAGTCCCACCCCACCGCAGCCGATCACGCAGACCGTGTCGCCCGGCTGCACGCACGCGACGTTGCGAACGGCGCCCATGCCCGTGATCACGGCGCAGCCGACCAGCGCGGCCTGCCAGAGGGGCAGGATCGCGGGAACCGCCATGACCGAGGCGCTGGGGATGACCGCGTATTGCGCAAAGCAGCTCACGAAGAGGAAGTGCTTCAGCGCTTTGCCATCGCTCAGCCGAAGTCGGGTGCTGCCGTCAAGAAGCAGGCCACGCCCACTCATCCGGCCGGCAGGCTCGCACAGCGTCGGCTTCCCCGCCCGGCAGAAGCGGCAAGCGCCACAGGCCGGGTTGATGGAAAACGCGACGCGGTCACCCGCCCGTACGGTGGTGACGCTCTCGCCGACCGCCTCGACGACGCCCGCGCCTTCGTGGCCGAGGACGATGGGGATCCGCTCCGTTCCCAGTCCGCCTTCAGCCAGCCGGAGGTCGGAGTGGCACACCCCCGCCGCCGCCACCCGGACCAGCACTTCGCCGGCCCGAGGCGGGTCGAGCGTGACGTCCTCCACCTCAAGTGGGCTGGAAAACTCGCGCAGGACCGCCGCCTGCATCCCGATGGGTGCCATCATGCGACACGATACCGCTCGATGGCGTCGAGGTCGGGACGCACGCCCAGGCCCGGGCCGTCCGGCGGCCTGATGGTGCCGTCACGATCGATCGGGATCGGCGCGGGGAGCATCCAGTCCCGCCGCTCGCCACTCCAGGCCGGCGGATCGAAAGGCACCTCGATGAAGGGGCAGGTCGAGACCGCGCAGGCAAGGTGAAGATTCGCCGCGAGCCCCATGCCGTTGGTCCAGGTGTGCGGAGAGAACGCCCGCCCAGTGAGCGCCGCGAGCGCGGCGATCTGCCGGCAGCCGCCGATGCCGCCGGCCAGCACCACATCGGGCTGCACGACGTCGATGCCACCACGAAGGACGAGGTCGCGCGCCTCGGGCAGGCTGCGCACCATCTCCCCGGCCGCGATCCGGATGGAGCTGCGCTGCCGCAGCGTCCGATAACCATCGAGGTCGGCGGTTGGGAGCGGCTCCTCGAGCCAGTAGACATCACTCCGCTCCAGCGCCCGGGCACAGGCGATCGCGGTGGGCAGGTCCCAGGGCGTGCGTCGGTCGCCCGGCATGTGCCAGCCCTGGTTGACGTCGACCATGATCTCAAAGTCGGAGCCGACGGCCCGGCGCACCTCCTGGACCACGTCGAGGTCGGCCTCCCAGCCCTGATGGTCGAAGCGGAGCTTGACCGCACGCACGCCGGCCGCACGCAGGGCCAGCACCCGCCGAACGCGCTCGTCGGGAGCCACCCGCTCACCGCCCGATGCATAGGCGGTGAGCCGGTCCTGCCGGCCGCCGAGCAGGCGCCAGAGCGGCAGGTTGAGCGCCCGGCCCACGAGGTCCCAGATGGCAACCTCCACCGTCCATGGGCGGCCCCCGTGGAAGTCGACGGTCTCGCAGATCTCGCGAACCACCTCGGTTCGAAATGGGTCCAGCCCGACCAGCAGCCGCTCGAGCAGCGCCTGGTCCGGGAGCGCCGCGCCGCCCGCCACGCCGGTCAAGCCCTCGTCCGACTCGACCAGGACCAGCGTGTCCTCGACGTGCCGGCGAGGGACCGGGTCCCACGCGGCGTGGAACGGCGGATCGAGGGGGAAGCGATAGCTTCGTGTTTTCACACTGGTGATCCGCACCGGCCCTACCCCTTGGAGCCGTCGAGCATCAGGACCGATCGCACCGCGACGCCCGTCCGCACCAGGTCGAGGGCGTCCTGCGCCGACTGCAGCGGCAGGCGGTGCGTGATGAGGCGATCGAGTGGAAGGCGTCCCTCGGCGTGCAGTCGAAGGATGGTGGGGAAATCGCGGTGGGGCCGGATGGACCCATAGGCGCTTCCCAGGATGCGGCGCTCCGCGCGCGGGATCTGGCCGGCCGGTAGCGGAAGTATGGCGTCGGCGCGGGAGATCCCGATCAAGACCGCAGCGCCGCGGGGTCGCGTCGAGAGGAACGCGGCCAGCATCGCCTCCGGGCGCCCGGTCGCCTCGATCGCATAGTCGACCCCCCCGCCGGACGCCGCCCGTACCGCCTCGGCGGTCGTCTCCGCGCTCCCCGCCCAGGCGACGGTCGCGGTCGCACCCAACTGGCGTGCGGTTTCCAGCTTGGCGGCGGAGACGTCGAGCGCCACCACCGGCGTGGCGCCGATGGCGAGTGCTCCCAACACAGCGCTGAGCCCCACGCCTCCGCAGCCAAAGACCGCGATCCGATCGCCGGGGCGCGCCTGCGCCGTCAGCCAGACCGCGCCCAACCCGGTCGCCACCGCGCATCCGACCAGGGCGGCAATGTCGAACGGCGTGTCCGGAGGGATCGGCACGCAGCATCGTTCTGGGACCACCGTTTCCTGCGCGAAGGTCGAGAGGAAGGAATAGTGGTAGACCGGGGCTCCGTCGCGGGACAGCCGTGGCGTGCCATCGAGGAGTCCGCCGTGGCCCATCGCGCTCCAGGCCACCTGGCAGAGGTGCTCCAGGCCACGCCGGCATTCCTCACAGTCGCCACAGGACGGCATCCAGGACAGGGCGACTCGGGTTCCCGGCTTGATGTGCGTTCCCGGCCCGACCTGGGTCACCACGCCGGCGCCCTCGTGCCCAAGGACCGCCGGGCAGCGCGTTGCCGCGGTCCCGTCAGCGGCGTTGAGGTCGCTGTGGCAGACCCCGCTGGCATGCAAGCGCACCCGGACCTCGCCGGCGCGCGGCTCCGCCAGGTCGACGTCCACGACCTCGAGCGACGCGCCGGTGCGCGGCAGGACGGCGGCCAGCATCCTCAGGAGACTATCACTGCGAAAGGGCCGCGCCCGTTGTCGCGGCTGTTTTTTCTAATGGGCTGTCAGACGCTCTCGAGTACCTTGATGACGACTTTGCCTCGAGCGTGTCCCTTACCGACATAGCCGATCGCCTGAGCGGTCTCGCTCAACGGGTAGGTTCGGTCGATCACCGGCGTGACCTTGCCGGCCTCGATCAGGTCCCTGAGCACCGACAGGTTTTCCTGCTTCGACGAGGCGACGAACGTCGCCACCCTCTGGGTTCCGAACGCAAACGACGCCTTCGCGCTGATGAGGCGGCCCCCGCTGGCGATCCACCGATGGTCGAA
>Ga0099827_10000033_pt1 | contig 36309 bp, 28 predicted proteins | sample CZO8metaG_FD_79339 | JGI IMG/M metagenome (GOLD analysis project Ga0099827, IMG submission 79339) | Vadose zone soil microbial communities from the Eel River Critical Zone Observatory, Northern California, USA - CZOApr15con1.8 metaG | ecosystem: Environmental > Terrestrial > Soil > Vadose zone ...
ACCGCCTGCTCGTAGTCCGTTGACGCGCGCTCGCGCGCAGTATCGCTGCCCGACGCCGCGTTGCCCCCCGTCATCGCGCCGTTCAGCGTGGCGAGCGGCGTGGTGCCGGCGACTGTTTGCCGCTTGCCGGCGAGCAAGGCCTGAGCGTGCTCGATCGCAATGGCAAATGAGAGCCCCTGTGCGACCGAAGACCGGATGCCGAGCGAGGTGATGCCGATGACCCGTCCCGACCGGTCGAGAAGCGGGCCGCCGCTGTTGCCGGGATTGATTGCCGCATCGGTCTGCACGAGCGTCAGGCCGCCCACCTCGCGCACCGCGCTGACGATGCCGCGCGTAACGGTGTTCTGCAGCCCCATCGGCGTCCCAAGCGCGATCACTTCCTGTCCCGCGCGCGTGTCGGCGCCCGATCCCATCGCGAGAACCGGCTGGTTTGCGTCGGGGCTGCTGATGCGCAGGACCGCGAGGTCGAGTTCCGTCGCCGCCGTCTCGACGCGCGCCAGCTTCGTCGCACCGCCAGGCCGTCGGAGCGTCACCGATCGGTCGCTCGATACCACGTGCGCGTTCGTCAAAATCGTGTCGGGCGCAATGAAGAAGCCGCTGCCGACGCCGGCGCTCGCCTCGACTCGGACCACGGCCGGCATCGCGCGGCTGACGACGTCCTCGAGCGAAGGAAGGTCCGCTCCGGAGGTCGGCCGGGTGTCTCCAGCCCCAGCCTGGCTCGAGTTCGCCGTCGCTGCTTTCGAACGGGCAAGCGCGGCGGCAATTCGAGCCGCTGGGTCGCTGTCGATTTCTGGCGCGGCCGCTGAGGCCGGGGCCGCCGGAGAAGTGGTCGCGCCCGATGCGCCAGGTGACGTGCGCGGCGGCGAGGTGGGCAGACCACCCGCCGCGCGTTGAGCGACGGGCGCAGCCGGTCGCTGATTCATCCAATAGAAGGCGCCGGCAACGACGACGAAGGCCGCCACCATCTTCGAGATTGCAGCTTTCTGGCTCGGGGCCGCCGGCGGCTCGACATCAGGCAGCGCCGCGACGCGCGGCGCCGAATCAGACGGCTGTACCTCGAGCGGCGAGTGGAGGTCGTGTCCGCAGCGGCACTTCGTCAGTTTGGTCGGGACGCGGCGCCCGCACGCGGTACACACCCAGCTGAAGGCTGGCGATTCCTGGTCGGTCATCGGAACGGTGATCCAGAGCGTTGTGCGGGGGAACTCAATGTTACTACGAGGCAGGCGGGCAGGTGGGGCAGGCGGGCAGGTGGGGCAGGTAAGTCGGGTGGGTCGGGTGGGTCGGGTGGGTCGGGTGGGGCGAGTGGATCGGCTGGGTCGCGTGAGTCGCGTGGGTCTGGTGTGTCGGGTAGGTTGGGTGGGTCGAGTGGGTTGAGTGGGTCAGGTGTGTCGGGTAGCGAAGCTCAGACCTGCCGGCGCAATCGGAGATAGAGCTTCAGCAGCGGCGCCCACCCGGGATGGTGCTTCTCGTAGAAGGCGACCTGGCTGCGGCGGTACGCCTCGCGGGTCGCGGCGGGCGCGCTCGCCCCAGATCGTCCGCGCAGGTGGACGACCTCGACGTCCGGCGTGAACAGCACGCGCCGCCCGCGTGCGCGGATCGCCGCGCAGAAGTCCACGTCCTCGGTGTACATGAAATACCGCTCGTCGAGACCGCCCGCCGCCTCGGCGTCCGCGCGGCGAACCAGGAGGCACGCGCCGCTGACCCAGTCGGGGTACTGGCGGCGGCGGGTGAGACGGTCCACCGCGGCGCTCCGCGCCAGGCGCTTCCGTCGCAGCTCGTTGAGCGGCCCGATCATGCGGCCGAACGAGAGCTCGGCGCGTCCGGCGGCGTCGACCAGGCGTGGTCCGATGACCGCGACGTCAGGATGCCGCTCGATCTCTTCGAGCAGCCGATCGACGGCGCCGGCCGGGACGAGCGTATCGCTGTTCAGCAGCAGGACGTTCGTGCCGCGGCTCTCGCGGATTCCAATGTTGTTCGCGCGCGCGAAGCCCGCGTTGGACCCGACCTCGATCACGCGCACGTCTGCCCGGCGCCGCGCGGCCTCCACGCTTCCGTCGGTCGATCCGTTGTCGACGACGAGGATCTCGTGTGGCGCTGCCGGCGGAACGGCATGGAGCGACTCGAGACATCGCTCGAGATCGGCGCGCGCGTTGTACGAGACGATGACGATCGACAAATCCATGGATCGTGTCCGTTTCAGCCGGACCGTGGCGTGTCGGACCCCGCGCGCTCGAGGACTTCAATCGTCTCCCGCGCCGCGCGCGGCCAACTGTACTTCGCGAGCTCGTTCGGCGCTGCTGCGAGAATCCGAGCGCGGACGCCTTCGTCGAACAGCACCGACTCCAGCGCGCGGGTGATCGCCGGCACATCGCCGACCGGGACGTAGACCGCCGCGTCGCCGCAGCTCTCGCGCGCCACGGCGGTGTCGAGCAGCACCGGCGGCACGCCGGCAGCGAGCGCCTCGAGGGGCGTCAACCCCAGCCCTTCGTACTCCGAGAGAAAGGCAAACGCGCGTGCCCGCGCGTACAGCTGCCGCAGAACTTCGTCGCTCACGTATTCGTGCCAGTGGACCTGCTCCGCGAGTCCCTCGGCCGCGATCGTCGTGCGAAGTTCTTCCCGCGGATAGCTCCGGTCATCGCCGACGATGTCGAGCGAGGCCGCCGCATGTGAGCGTGCGACCGCCGCGAACCCGCGGATCAGATCGATGACGTGACGGCGGTTGAAGATGGAACCGACGTAGAGAACCTTGTAGGGACTAGGGACTAGGGACTGGGGACTGGGGACTAGGGACTGGCGACTAGGGACTGGCGACTGGCGACTAGCGACTAGATGTCCCCCAGTCCCCAGTCCGGAGTCCCCAGTCCCTACCCCAGGCGGTATCACATGAATCTGCCCGTCAGGCACGTGGAGGCGTTCGATCAGCTCCCGTCGTGAGAACTGCGAGATGGTGATCACCGCGCGCGCCTTCTGCGCCGCCAGCCGCGTGAGCCAGCGGCGGCGTACGCCTTCGCGCAGACGGAACCACTCAGGATGCGCCACGAACGACAGGTCGTGAATTGCGACGACGATGGGCGTGGTGAGGCGCAGCGGCGCGGAATAGGCGGGCGCGAACCACACGTCGAGACGGTCCGAAGTCGCGGCGCGGGGTATCTGCACTTGCTCCCACCAGGTGCCCGCCGAGCCTGGCAGGAGTCGCGTCGGAAAGCGGCGCGCGTCGAGCGTCAGTGCGATTCCCTCGGGCGCGTACAACACGAATTCGTGCGCGTCAGCGTCGGTCGCCCACTGCTGCAGCAGCCCGCGGAGATACCGGCCGGCGCCGGTCGTGCGACCGCACAACTCACGCGCATCGATGCCGATTCGCATGGCTATCGCAGGGCCCGTCGCTCGATCGCTTGCCGATAGGTCTCGTACACGCGATGGGCGGTACGGTCCCAGCGGAATGTGCGCGCACGCGCCAGCCCGCGCGCCGTGCAGCTCGATGCGTACGCCTCATCGTTCAGGACGCGGGCGATGGCGTTCGCGATTTCGACGGGCCGCTCGGGATTGACGAGCGGCCCCGCGTCGCCGATCACCTCCGGCAGCGATCCGCGATTGGCCGCGACCACCGGCACGCCGAGCGACATTGCTTCGAGCACCGGCATCCCGAAGCCTTCATCGAACGACGGCAGGACGAGTAGACGCGCGCCCGCATACAGCGCGCGTCGGTCGGCGGGATCGACGTAGCCGATGTGACGGACGAGCCCTTTCAGCGGCGGCTTCTCGATCCGCTCGAGCCATTCACGTGCGTCGGCTGTTGCTTTTCCAGCGAGCACGAGCTCGGGGACGCGGGCGCCACCGCTAAGGTGGTGCCCCACGTACGCATCGGAGCGGGACGCTCCTTCGCCAATGCCGTGTTCGTAGCCGTGTCCGCGGGGCCCCGCTTCAGCGGGGCCGGTGAGCAGCCGCTCGTACGCATCCAGCAGCCCGCCGACGTTCTTGCGCGGCTCCAGCGTGCCGAAGAACAGCACGTAGCCGTCTTTCGGTGCGGCGGCCCTCGGCGTCCAGTCGGGCGCGCCCGGCGGGCAGACGGCGATCCGGTCGCGCGGAACGCCGAGTCGGCGCTCGACTTCGCCGGCCGTGAACGCCGAGGGGACGATGATCGCGTCCGCCCGACGCGCATGATCGCGCGCGAGCGCCGGGTAATCGCGGCGGATCTCCGCTCGCGTGCGTTCCGGATGCGACAGAAAATCCAGATCGTGGATCGTCACCAGCTGCGCCGCCGCGCGGGCGGGCAGCAGCAACGGATGCGACGAGTGCGTGACGTCGAATACACCGCCCGCGAGCGTCTCGGCCGCGGGCCACTCGAGCCGATGCCACGCGAAATTCAGCGCGCGCACGGGTATGCGGCGGTCGATCGTCGCGGCGCCCGCCAGCTCGGGTGTCGCCGTGAGCCGATCCGTCCACGAGCTCGAGAACAGTGTCAGCTCGAGCGCGCGTCCCGGCGTGCTGGGCGGATAGGCGCCCAGTAACGCTTTGACGAGCTCGTGCGTGTACTCACCCGCGCCGGTCCGTTCCCGCAGCGCGGGACGGTAATCAATCAGGACGCGCACTTGTTTAAGTCGTTCCGAGTCAGTATCTTATTGTGAAATGAAGATTGCCGTCGTCGGGACCGGGTATGTGGGGCTCGTGCTGGGCGCGTGCCTGGCCGAAAATGGGAACACGGTCGTTTGCGTCGATAAGGACGAGTCGAAAGTCGGCACGCTCAAGGCCGGCCACATGCCGATCTACGAGCCGGGGCTCGAAGAGCTGGTGCGCCGCAATGTTCACGAAGAGCGTCTCGCGTTCACGACCGAGCTGACGTCGGCCGTTCGCGCCTCCGAGATCGTCTTCATCGCGGTCGGTACGCCGCAGGGCGAGGATGGGGCGGCCGACCTGCAGCATGTGCTCGCCGTTGCGCGCGACGTCGGCCGGGCGATGAACAAGTACACGGTGATCGTGGACAAGAGCACCGTGCCGGTCGGCACCGCGACGAAGGTGCTGGAAACGGTCGGCCGGGAAACCTCGCTGCCGTTCAGCGTTGTCAGCAATCCGGAGTTTCTCAAACAGGGCGCCGCGATCGAAGACTTCATGAAGCCCGACCGCGTGGTGATCGGCATCGATCCGAAGGACGAGCGCGCGGCCATCATGATGAAAGAGCTCTACGGCCCGTTCACGCGGACGGGCGCGCCGATTCTGATGATGAGCCCGGAAAGCGCGGAGCTGTGCAAGTACGCCGCGAACGCCATCCTGGCGACGCGGATCTCGTTCATGAACGAGATCGCGAACGTCTGCGAGCTCACGGGGGCCGACGTCGATTCCGTGCGGAAGGCGCTTGGCAGCGATCGCCGCATCGGGACGTCGTTTCTCTTCCCGGGCGTCGGGTACGGCGGCAGCTGTTTTCCCAAGGACACGCAGGCGCTGTTGAGGTCCGCGGCCGACAGAGGCTACGACTTCAAGATCCTCCGCGCGGTCGAAGAGGTGAACAACCGTCAGAAGGAACGTCTCGTCGACAAAATCGAGCGGCATTTCACGAGCCTCTCCGGCCGGACGATCGCGCTGTGGGGACTCGCGTTCAAGCCGCGCACCGACGACATGCGCGAGGCGCCGGCGATTTCAATCGTCGAGCGGCTGCTTGCGAAGGGCGCGAAGGTGAAGGCGTACGATCCGGCGGCCAGCCTCGTTGCGAAAGGCATCTTCAACAGCCGCATCGCGCTCTGCGAGAAGAGCTACGACGCGCTGGTCGGCGCCGACGCGCTCGCGATCGTGACGGAGTGGAACGAGTTCCGTGAACCCGACTTCGAGAAGATGCGATCGCTGCTGAAGGCGCCGGTGGTCTTCGACGGCCGCAACATCTACTCGCCCGAGCACATGCGCGCGCTCGGCTTCACGTATTTCTCCATTGGACGGTAGCGCGCGCGCCGTCCTGGTCACCGGCGGCGCCGGCTACATCGGCAGCCACGCCGCGAAAGCGCTGCACCGCGCCGGCTGCCGCGTGGTCGTGTACGACAATCTCGTCGCCGGCCATCGTGCCGCCGTGAAGTACGGCGATCTGGTCGTCGGCGACATCGCCGACGTCGCGGCGCTCCGGGACGCGCTGCGCCGCCACGCGATCTCGGGCGTCATGCACTTCGCCGCCTTTCTCGACGTCGGCGAGTCGGTGCGCGATCCGGCGAAGTACTACCGGAACAACGTTGTCGGCGCGCTGAGCGTGCTCGAAGCGATGGCGGCCGAGTCGGTGAAGCTGTTCGTCTTCTCGTCCACGTGCGCCACCTACGGAGAACCGATCGAGACGCCGATTGCCGAAACGCACTCGCAGCATCCGATCAACAGCTACGGCGAAAGCAAGCTCGCCGTCGAGCGTGCGCTGCCGCATTTCGAGCGCGCGTACGGCATTCGCTGGGCCGCGCTGCGGTACTTCAACGCGTCCGGCGCAGACCCTGACGGCGAAATCGGCGAAGACCATTCGCCCGAGATCCATGTGATCCCGCGCGCCCTCGAGGCGGCGCACGGCGGGCCGGGGCTGCAGGTGTTCGGCAACGACTATCCGACGCCGGACGGCACGTGCCTGCGCGACTATATTCATGTCTCGGATCTCGCGGAGGCGCACGTCAAGGCGCTCGACGCAATCGCGGAGACCGGGAAGTCGGGGGCGTACAACCTCGGGACCGGTCGTCCGCACTCGGTCCGCGAGGTCATCGACACCGTGGAGCGGGTCACGGGGCGCCGCGTGCCGTGGACCCTCGCGCCGCGGCGGCCGGGCGATCCGGCGGTCCTGTACGCGTCGCCGCACAAGGCGCACGCGGAGCTGCACTGGACGCCGCGGGTTGCCGACCTCGAGACGATCGTCCGCACTGCGTGGGAGTGGCATCGCACACACCCTCATGGCTATGACTCGTAGGGCGGCCCGTTCAGCCACGAGACGTAAGGCGCCCCTTTCAGGGTCGCCGCACCGCGGGCCCGAAACGCCCGTGCCCCAGGCGTAACGTGCAGAGAGAGCGCACCACGCTTCAGCGCCTGCTCCAGTACACGAGGCCCTACCGCGTCCGCCTTGCGTGGGCGGTCGTCGGCATGATCGTTTACGCGATCGGATCCGCCGGCCTCGCCTATCTCATCAAGCCGATTTTCGACAGCCTGCTCCCGAAGCAGCAGGCGGTCGCCTGGACCGCCTGGGCGATCGTCGTGGTGTATCTGCTGAAAGGCATCGGGTCGTACGTATCGTCGTATCTGATGGCGGACGTTGGCCAGCGCGTCGTCATGGATCTCCGGAACGCGCTGTACCGGCACATCCTCGATCAGTCGGCCGGCTTCTTCGCCCACGGCGCGACGGGACGGCTGCTGTCGCGGATCAACAACGACGTCGGCCAGGTGCAGCAGGCGGTGTCGGAGACCGCCGGGGATCTGGCGCGCGAGTCGCTCGCGCTGGTCGGCTATGCCGGGCTATTGTTCTACTACGACACTCGCCTGACGATCGTCTGCCTGACGGGTGCGCCGCTGATCGTTTATCCGCTGATCCGCCTCGGCCACCGAGTCCGCCGGACGACGCGGCGCAGCCAGGAAGCGCTCGAGCAGATTTCGCATCTGAGCGCGGAAGCCTTCACCGGCCACCGCATCGTCAAGGCATTCGCGACCGAGAAGCACGAGGCCGAGCGATTCAATCGTGCCGGGTATCACCTGTTCCGCACGAACATGAAGGTCACCGCTGCGCTCTCCAGCCTGCCGCCGCTGATGGAGTTGATCGGCGGATTCGGTATGGCGGGCGCGCTGGTCTACGGCAGCCGGCAGATCGCGTCCGGCCAGCTGACGACCGGTCAGTTCGCCCTGTTCATCGGCACGCTGTTCCTGATGTACGGTCCGGCGAAGAAGCTGAGCCGCGTGAACGCGAATCTCCAGCAGGCGATCGCCGCCTCCGAGCGGATTTTCGAGATGCTCGACACGCACACCGAGGTTCTCGAGCATCCGGGTGCGGAGCCGCTTCCGCCGTTCCAGCGCGCGATCGAATTTCGCGAGGTCGGGTTCGGATACGACGAAGGCGCGGGGCGCATTCTCCGCAACGTGACCTTTTCGGTACGCGCCGGCGAGATGATCGCGATCGTCGGCCGCAGCGGCGCAGGGAAGACGACGCTGGTCAATCTGCTGCCGCGGTTCTACGACGTCAGCGCGGGCGGCATCTTCATCGATGGACTCGACATCCGGCATGCGACGCTCGCGTCGCTGCGCCGCCAGATCGGCATCGTCACGCAGGACACGGTGCTGTTCGACGACACGATCGCGCGGAACATCGCCTACGGATCGGAGAACGCGACGGCGCAGCAGATCGAGTCCGCCGCGCGGGCGGCGAACGCCCACGATTTCATCGCGACGCTCCGGAAGGGCTACGCGACGACGATTGGCGAGCGGGGGCAGCGGCTCTCGGGCGGGCAGCGCCAGCGCGTGGCAATCGCGCGGGCGCTCCTGAAAGACGCGCCCATTCTCGTTCTCGACGAGGCGACGTCGGCGCTGGACACCGAATCGGAGCTGCTCGTGCAGGAGGCGCTGGCGAACCTGATGATGAACCGCACCTCGTTCGTCATCGCGCACCGGCTGTCGACCATTCGCCGCGCCGATGCCATCGTCGTGCTCGAGCGCGGCCGCATCGTGGAGATCGGCCGGCACGACGAGCTGCTCGCGAACACGGACGGCGTCTACGCAACGCTGTATCAGCTGCAGCTGCTCGAGGGGCGCCGCGCCGAACGCCGCATGGTGCCGTCATAGAGCGAGTAGGTCGAGTGGGTCGGGTAGGGCGGGTGAGTGGAGTGGGCGAGTGGGTCAGGTAGGTCGCGTAGGTCGGGTGAGTCAGGTGGGTCGGGTGAGCCGGGTGGGTCAGGTGAGTCGGGCACGTCGATGATCAAGAGCATGACGGGGTTTGCGGCGGCGTCGCGCGAGGACGAACAGGCGACCGTCGCCGTCACGATCCGCGCGGTCAACCATCGCTATCTGGATCTGCAGCTGCGCAACCCGCAGCTGCTGGCCCCCATCGAGGGCGAGGTGCGAGGGCTCGTCGCGAAGCACGTGGCGCGCGGACGCGTGGAGCTGAGCCTCTCGCTGCAGCTCCGGCAGACGCCGGGCGTCGACGTCGAGTTCAACGAAGAGTTCGGCCGTGCGCTGGAAATCGCGCTCGAGCAGGCGCGCGCGCGTGGACTGGTGAACGGAGCGCTGACCCCCGGCGATCTGCTCCGGCTGCCGCAGGCGATCACGATCCGCGAGCGCCAGGCGGCAGAAGACGAGACGATTCAGGACGCGGCGGCGGCGCTGGCGCGCCAGGCGGTCGAGCAGGCGCTCGTCGATCTCGACTCGATGCGCTCGCACGAAGGCGATCAGCTGCGCGCCGACCTGGACAGCCGCCGCACCATGGTGGCCGGCCTGGTGGAGCGAATCGCCGCGGCCGCCGACCAGGGGCGCGCCGCGATGGAGAAGCGCATCGGGGATCGCGTGCGCGAGCTGCGGACCGAGCTCCAGGCCGACGAAGCCGCGGTCGCCCAGGAGATCGTGCGGATGGCGGCGCGGTCGGACATCAGCGAAGAGGTCGAGCGCTTTCGCGGTCACGTGTCGCACTGGATGACGCTCGCGGACGGTGCCGAGGCGTGCGGGCGCAAGCTCGATTTCCTGCTGCAGGAGATGAATCGCGAAGTGAACACGATGGGTTCGAAGGCCGACGGCCTGCATGTCTCCGAGCTCATCATCGCGGCCAAAGCGGAGCTCGAGAAGATGCGCGAGCAGGTCCAGAATGTCGAATAGCGGGCGCCCTTCGACGGGCTCGCCCCTCGATCCGGCTCGGGGCGACCCTGCGCTGGTCGAAGGGCCAGGGCGTCCCGAGCGTGTCGCGGAACGCGGTCTGCTCCTCATCGTGTCGGCGCCGTCGGGCGCGGGGAAGACCACTCTCGTCGAACGGCTCGTGGAGCACACGCCGCACCTCAAAATGTCACGCTCCTACACATCGCGGCCGTCGCGGGAGGGTGAAACCGACGGCGTGGACTATAATTTTGTGAGCCGCGAGCGGTTCGAGCAGATGATCGATGCGGGCGAGCTGCTGGAGTGGGCGTCGCTCTACGGCAACCTCTACGGGACGGGCGCCGCCGACACCGAGAAGCTCCTGGCCGCCGGTCATGACGTTGTCCTGGTGATCGACGTGCAGGGCGCGCGCAAGGTGCGGGCCCGGGGCGTCGACATGAGCACAGTGTTCGTGATGCCGCCGTCGTTCGCGATTCTCGAGCAGCGGCTGCGCGGGCGAAGCAAGGACAGCGAAGCGGAGATTCAGCGGCGCCTGCAGGTGGCGCGGGACGAGGTCGCCGCCTTCGCGGAGTACGACTTCGTGGTGGTCAACGACGAGCTGACCAAGGCCGTCGATCGGTTGCGCAGCATCGTCATCGCCGAACGGGCGCGCCTGCGGCGGATGCAGGGCGACGCCGACAACATAGTCAGGACATTTCATGATTGATCGCAGCAAGCTTTCCAATTCGTTCGAGTTCGTGGTCACGGCGGGCGCCCGGGCGCGCCAGCTCCTCGCCGGGTCGACGCCGCGCGTCACCGCCGGCGAACACAAGAAGACGACCATCGCCCAGCAGGAGGTCGTCACGAAGCAGGTCGAGAAGATCGAGCCGGAACCCAAGCCGGTCGACTAGCCCATGAGCCTGGTCGCGCTCGGCGTATGCGGCGGCATCGGCGCCTACAAGGCGGTCGAGGTCGCGCGCGGCTTGCAGAAGCGCGGCCACGAGGTCGTCGCCGTGATGACGCACGCGGCGACGCGGTTCGTCGGACCGGTCACCTTCGAAGCGATCACCCGGCGTCACGTCATCACCGACCAGTTCGAGACCGGTATGAACGCCGACATCGAGCACATCGCGCTCGCGTCGACGATCGATCTGCTCCTGATCGCCCCGGCCACCGCCAACGTCATCGGCAAGCTTGCCAACGGCATCGCGGACGATTTTCTGTCGACGCTGTACACGGCGACGCGCGCCCCGCTGCTCCTCGCGCCGGCGATGAACACGCAGATGTTCGAGCACGAGGCGGTGCGGAAGAACCTCGACACGCTCGCCGCCCGCGGCGCGCGGTTCGTCGAGCCGGGTTCCGGGTACCTGGCGTGCGGCTGGATCGGCAAAGGTCGCCTCGCGGAGCCCGACGACATCGTCGCGGCGGCCGACGTGATCCTGCGCCCCGAGGGTCCGCTGCGGGGCCAGCGTCTGCTCGTCACCGCCGGGCCGACGTTCGAGGACTTCGATCCGGTCCGCTACATCGGCAACCGATCGAGCGGGCGGATGGGCTATGCGATCGCCGCCGAAGCGGCGCGGCGCGGCGCCGAAGTGACCCTCGTCACCGGCCCGACGACGATCGAACTGCCGCCGACACGCGAGGTCGTGAAAGTGCGGGGCGCGGCCGAGATGCATCACGCCGTGCTGACGCGGGCAGGCGACATGGACATCGTCGTGATGGCGGCGGCCGTTGCCGACTATGCGCCGATCCAGCGCGCGCCCCAGAAGGTGTCGAAGGAAAGCGACGAGTTGACGCTCGTGCTCAGGAAGACGCCGGACATCCTCGGCGAGCTCGGGCTGCGGCGGCTGTCGTCGGGGCGCGGACCGCTGCTGGTCGGCTTTGCCGCGGAAACCGAGCACGTCATTGCCCGCGCGACGGAGAAGCGCGAGAAAAAGCACGCCGACCTGATCGTCGCCAACGATGTGTCGCGTTCGGACGCCGGTTTTGACGTGGAGACCAACGCCGTCACCATCGTCGGGCCCGACGGCGCCGAGACGCTGCCGCTGCAGGCGAAGGTCCGCGTCGCCGCCGAGATCCTCAACCGTGTCGAGAAGCTGCTTGCGGAGCGAGGCGTACGTGGTGTCCGCCTTTAGGCGGACGATGAAAGCGGCGTCTGCCTCGAGGCGGCGCAGGGTGGCTCGAGCGTGTCTATCGATCGCGACCAGCTGACCGAACATCTGAAATTCGCCGCCGAGCTCGGCGTCGCCGGCGTCAGCCGTGATGCCGCGTGGCGGACGCCCGCTGCGGACGCAGGGGCGGAGCCACATGTCCGCCCCGAAGACGGCGCCGCGCCGGTAACGTTCTCCAGGAACGCGGCTGAGGCGCTCGCGTCCGTTCGCGCGCACATCGGCGATTGCACGCGCTGCAAACTGCACACGCTCGGGCGGAAGCAGATCGTCTTCGGCGTGGGAAACCCCGAGGCCGACCTCATGTTCGTGGGCGAAGCGCCGGGCGGCGACGAAGACATCCAGGGCATTCCGTTCGTCGGCCGCGCCGGCCAGCTGCTGACGAAGATCATCGAGGCGATCGATCTCGAGCGGGAGGAGGTGTACATCGCCAACGTGATCAAATGCCGGCCGCCGCAGAACCGCAACCCGGAACCGGACGAAGTCCAGACGTGCGAGCCGTTCCTGTTTCAGCAGATCGACATCATCAAGCCGAGGGTGATCGTCGCGCTCGGCAAGTTCGCGGCGCAGGCGCTGCTCCGGACGGATGCTCCGATCTCGCGGCTGCGCGGCCGCATCTTCGACTATCGCGGCGCGAAGCTGATCCCCACGTTCCATCCCGCGTATCTGCTGCGCAACCCGGAGTCGAAGCGCGAGGTATGGGAAGATATGAAGCTGGTCAGGAGCCTTCTCAAGTCAGAGGTCTGAATTCTGAAGTCAGAAGTCTGAAGCACGAAGTCTGAAAGCGAAGTCTCAGATCAGGTGAACCTCGAGCGTTGAGAGTTGAGCGTTGATCCTTGTTCGTCCTCGTAGCCGTCCCCGTTCCTAACCTCGATCCTCTGACCTACGCCGTGCCCGACGGCATGCGGACGCCGGCGATCGGCGCGCGCGTCGTCGTGCCCCTCGGCACGCGCATCGTCACCGGCATCGTCGTGGAAATCGCCGCTTCGTCCGGCGCCGAACCGCGACCGCCGAACGGCGAACGTCGACCGCCGAACGCGGCAGGACGAACGCCGAACAGCGAACGTCCAGCGTCGAACGTGAAATTGCTTCGCGAAGTCCTGGACCGCGAGGCGTTTGTTCCAGCAGATGTCGTTGCGCTCGCCCGATGGACCGCCGAGTACTACGCAGCCGGCGTCGGCGACACTATTCCAGCCCTCCTGCCGCCGATGGCGCGGGGCGGCCGTGCGGACGCGCACAAGATGATGCGAGTGGCGGCGATCACGGCAGCGGGTCTACAGATCTTGGATGGAGCGCGAGGCCTTCCGGCTCCGCTGAAGCTGCGGCGGACCGCTGCAGCCTTGGCGGGGGCTGGTCAGCCCAGCGGCGCCGGCGGCGACGAGCGCTGGACGGAAAGGCTCGCGCTCGGGCCTTTGACGCCGAAGCAACGCGAGGCGCTGGAACTTCTTGCCGGCACACCAACAGGAATTGCCACTCCGGCGCTTGCAGCGCGCGGGATCGCAGCCGATGTCATCTCCCGCCTCGCCAGGCACGGCTATATCAGCCTCCGCCAGGACCGCGTGGATCGCGATCCGTTTCCGGTCAGCGTGGGGTCAGACCGTGGTCAGACCGGGGTCGGACTGGGGTCAGACCCTCGCCTGACCCCAACCAGCCGTCAGCTGACAAGCGAGCAGGCAGCTGCGCTCGAGCGACTCCTCAAGCTCGCCGGCGCCGGCGACTTCCGGGTCGCGCTGCTGCACGGCGTCACCGGCAGCGGCAAGACGGAGATTTACATCCGGCTGTCGACCGCGGTCCGCGACGCCGGGCGCCGCGTGCTGATGCTGGTCCCGGAAATCGCGCTGACGCCGGCCGCCGCGACGCTGTTCCGCGAGGCGTTCGGCGAGCGCGTGGCCATCCAGCACAGCGGTCTCTCCGACGGCGAGCGCCACGACCAGTGGCAGCGCATCCGCCGGGGCGACATCGACGTGGTCGTCGGCACGCGATCCGCGGTCTTCGCGCCGCTCGAGCGCGTCGGCCTCATCGTCGTCGACGAGGAGCACGACAGCTCGTACAAGCAGGAAGAGATCCCGCGCTACAACGGACGCGACGTCGCGATCGTGCGGGCGCAGCGCGCGGGCGCGCTCGTCGTCCTCGGATCGGCCACGCCGTCGATGGAGACCTATCACAACGCGATGACCGGCAAGTACGAGCGCGTGGTGCTCGAACGGCGGGTTCTCGACCGCCCGCTCGCCGCCGTGACCATCGTCGACATGCGTGAGGAATACGCGGCCGAGGGACCGGACGTGATCCTCAGCCGCGCGCTCCGCGCCGGCATCGGCGCACGGCTCGATAAGCGCGAGCAGTCGCTGGTGCTGCTGAACCGCCGCGGTTTTGCGACCGCTGTGTTCTGCAGGCAGTGCGCCGGCACGATCGACTGCCCGAACTGCAGCGTCTCGCTCGTCGTGCACGGCGAAGGTGCGGCGCGGCGCGCCCGCTGTCACTACTGCAACTACACGGCGCGCGTGCCGTCCGCGTGCCCGCTGTGTGCCGGCCCCTACCTCGAACAGACGGGCTTCGGCACCGAGCGCGTCGAGGCCGAGCTGAAGGCCGCATGTCCCGGTGCGCGGGTGGCGCGGCTCGATCGCGACGCGATTCGGCGCAAAGGCGCGCTCGCGACGCTGCTGGCGCGGTTCCGCACCGGCGACATCGACGTGCTCGTCGGCACGCAGATGATTGCGAAGGGGCACGATTTCCCGCGCGTCACGCTGGTCGGCGTCGTCTCCGCCGATGTCGGCCTGGGCCTCGCCGACTTTCGGGCGTCAGAGCGGACGTTTCAGCTGCTGACGCAGGTCGCCGGCCGCGCCGGCCGCGGCGATCAGCCGGGCGAGGCGATCATCCAGACGATCTATCCGCACCACTACAGCATCCAGCTCGCGTGCCGGCAGGATTACCCGGCGTTCTTCGACAAGGAGCTGCACTTCCGCCGCTCGATGCGATATCCGCCGCTGGTGTCGCTCGTCAACACCGTGGTGCGCGCGCGCACCTTTGCCGGGGCCATGGACGATGCGGCGGATCTCGTGGAGAAAGTGCGGCAGAGCGAGGGCAGCGGCGACCTGCGCGTCCTCGGCCCCGCGCCCGCGCCGCTCGGCAAGCTGCGCGGCGAGTATCGCGCACAGCTCCTGATCAAGGGGACCAGCAGACGCAGGATTCGGGAAGCGTTGCAGTCGGCGCTCGACGCCCGACCCGAGCTTCAGCGGCGCGTAGTCGTGGACGTCGACCCCCTCAGTGTGCTCTGAAATCTAAGGATCTAAGGATCTAAGGATTTGAGGATCTATCTGAGAATCTACTGGCGCATCGCGCATGCGCTCTCGATCCGCAGATGAGATCCTCAAATCCTCAAATCCTCAAATCATTAGATTGTCAAGAGTCAGTGTTAGCGCCCGATGAGCTCCATCGGCCGGATCGGCGCAGGCGTGAAGCAGACGATGAACATCGCCAGCGCGATCAGCGCGAGGAGGCGGCGCCTGCGATCGAGCGGTACGTCTTCGTCGAAGACGCGCGGATGCCTCGGTCCGAAGACGACCAGCATCGCGATCGTCAACACCGTCCAGACGATCCAGCTGCTCGCGAAGTACGCGAGGCCGGCGACCACCGCGACGGTCGCGAACGTGACGTAGGTCGATCGCGGGCCGAGCACCGCGTAGGAAATGTGACCGCCGTCGAGCTGTCCGATCGGAAAGAGGTTCAGCGCCGTCGCGAGCAGGCCGAACCACGCCGCAAACGCCATCGGATGCATGTTCAGCGAATAGCCGTCCGGCTGCACGCCCCAGAGCACCCACGACGCGAACTTGAAGAGCAGCGGCTCGCCGAGCTCGAGCAGGTTCGTGGCGTCGGCCGGCAGCCGCACGACATGCGACAGCGAGAGCCCGATGAACAGCGCCGGCACGGCGACGACGAAGCCGGCGATCGGTCCGGCGATGCCGATATCGAACAGCATGCGCTTCTGGGGAATCGGCTCGCGAATGCGGATGAACGCGCCCATCGTCCCGGTCAGGAGGATGGGAACCGGGATGAAAAACGGCAGCGACGCGTCGACGTCATAATAGCGGCAGGCGAAGTAGTGCCCGAGCTCGTGGCACCCGAGAATCGCGAGGATCGTCCCGCTGTACCAGAAACCGCGGATGAGCAGCGAGGCGGGCGTCATCGGCAGGGAGGTCGAGCGACGAAAGTCGTCGAGGAAGCCCGCGTATTGATCAGCCCCGACGATCGTGGTCGTCACGATCGTGAGGGCGAACAACAGAAGATGCAGCCATACGCGGTCTTGGAACTTGCGTCGCGGCTGCCAGACGACGACCGGAGTAGGGTCCAACGTTAGCCGATGTTCTGGAGGTCTTTGCCCGGTTTGAAACGGATCGTGCGGCCGGGCGGAATCCGCACTTCCTTGCCGGTGCGCGGGTTACGGCCGATGCCACGCTTGCGCGGCTTCACCTGGAAGACGCCGAACCCACGCAGCTCGATGCGCTCGCCCCGTTGCATGGAGGTCCGCATCGCGTCGAAAACTGCGTCGACCGCCACCTCGGCTTTGACCTTGGTGATGTCGGCGATCTTCGACACTTCGTTGACGATGTCGACCTTGATCATGCTTAGAGTCTCCCTCGGGGTGGTAAATACTATAGATTCTGAGACTTACGCTGTCAAGACAAAGGCTAAGTGCATATCCTGAATGGCCCGTAAATCACCCGCTGTCGTGCTCGCAGGACGTCCAAACGTGGGGAAATCCACGCTTTTCAACCGGATGACCGGCAGCCGGCGCGCCATCGTCGCTCCGATCGCGGGGACAACGCGCGACGCGCTCGCCCGGCCCGTCGTCTGGCGCGGCACATCGTTTCAGTTGTTCGACACCGGCGGCCTGTACGGCGAAAGCCAGGATCCGCTGCATGCACTGGTCGTCCAGCAGGGGCAGCGCGCGATTGCCGGCGCCGATCTGCTGGTGCTGCTCGTCGACGGACGCGAGGGGCTGGTCCCCGGCGACGAGCGCATCGCGCGCGAACTGCGCGAAACGGGCCATCCCATCCTCCTCGCGATCAACAAGACCGACGACAAACGATCGCAGACGTCGGCGATGGAATTCTTCCAACTCGGATTCGATCCGGTGATCGAGATCTCGGCGGAGCACGGGACCGGCGTGGCGGAGTTGCTCGATGAGATAGTAAAGCTTGTCGGGACTAGGGAATCGGGATTTGGGATTCGGGAGCCAGAGTACGCTGACGAATCCCAAATCCCAAGTCCCGAATCCCAGCAAGAAACACGCGTCGCGATCGTCGGCCGGCCCAACGTCGGCAAATCGTCGCTCGTCAATCGCCTGCTGCGCGAAGAGCGCGTGCTCGTCAGCGACATGCCAGGGACGACGCGCGATGCGATTGACGCGCCGCTTGTCTGGCACCGGCGGCGCTTCCGCATCATCGATACGGCGGGCATGCGGCGGCCCGGGCGGGTTTCGCGCGGCGGCAACGTGGAGATGGTCAGCGTCGCGCTGGCCAAAGAATCGATTGCGGATGCCGACGTCGTGGCGCTGGTCGTCGACTCCAAGACCGGTGCGTCCGATCAGGATGCCGCGATCGGCGGCGAAGCCGACCGCGCCGGCCGCGGCATCGTCATCATCGCGAACAAGTGGGACCTGGTCAAAACAGAGGACCACACGTTCGTGCAGACATTCGACGAGAACCTGCGGCACGGGATGCGGTTTCTCGACTACGCGCCGATCCTGCACATCTCGGCGCTGACCGGTGAGCGCGCCACGAAGGTGCTCGAGACGATCGACAAGGTCGCTGACGCGCGGCGGACGCGCGTGCCCACGCCGGCGCTCAACAGATTCATCGAGTCGGTCACGGCCGCGAACCCGCCGGTCAGCCCGGGACGCAAGCACGTCCGGATCATGTATGCGGCGCAGATCGGCGTCGCGCCGCCGTCGTTCGTCTTCTTCACCAACGTGGCGACGACGTTTCATTTCTCGTACGAGCGCTTCCTCATCAATCAGCTGCGGGAGCAGTTCGGGTTCGTCGGATCGCCGATCCGCATCCAGGTGCGCCGTCGCGATCGCAACACGAACGTCGGCGGCGTGCGGAAAAACCGCGGGGCTCGCACGGACCAGGCCCGCCAGCACCGCGACGACCAGAAAGAGCGCAAGGACCGCCGGGCCCGCAAGAACCGCCGGGATCTCAAAGAGCGTTGATCGCCTGTCCCCCTTTTTAGGCACTTTTAAGGAAGCTTTTCGGCTGGTTTTATGACGCCGTTCCTATCGTGGAATGGTGGAGCCGCCGCGCGATCCGGAACAGATAGTTGTCCTGGCGACAACGGCAGACGGCACGCGCGCCGCGCTCGGCGAGGCGAAGCGGATCTCCGCGCAGTTCACCTCCGCCCGAATCATCGTGCTCGTGCCACGGGTCGTCTCGTACCTGACGCCGCCAGACGGGCCCAGAGAAGCCGCTGTCATCACCGCGCAGTACCGGGAACTGGTCTCCCGGTCCGGCGCCGAAGCCGCTGTCCATCTGTGCGTTTGTCGGGGGCGCGATGACATGCTCAGATCGATGGTGAGCAGGCAGTCCATCGTCGTTGTCGGCGGGTGCTGTCGGTGGTGGTGGCCGACGTCGGAACAACAGATCGCGCGAAACGTGAAGAACATGGGATATGCGAGCCGCTTCGTGGAGGTGCCCGCTGCGAGGCGAGCCGCGATGAGGAGGATGGCGATGGGCTAGGATCGCCGCATGCGGGTCTCTGCCGACATGCGCACACTCCTCTCGGGCACTGCGGGCATCGCCGCGCTGGCGCTCGTATTTACCCGGTGGACGCAGGTATCGAACCCCGCAACCGTCGCGCTCAGTTTTCTCGTCGTCGTTCTCCTCGTTGCCGCGACCGCACGGCTGTGGGTCGCCGTCACCACGTCGCTTGCCGCGATGCTGGCGTTCAATTTCTTTTTTCTCCCTCCCGTCGGGACATTCGTCATCGCGGACCCGCAGAACTGGATTGCCCTGTTTGCGTTCCTCGCGGTCAGTCTCGTCGCAAGCAATCTGTCCGCCGTCGCGCGCATGCGGACCCAGGAAGCGGTGGCGCGCCGCGACGAGCTCGTGCGCTTGTTCGACTTGAGCCGCGACGTCCTCCTGATCACGGACAGCCGGAACGCGCATTCGCGGCTGGCCGGTTTCGTCTCGCGCCGCTTCGATCTCGACTACGCCGCGATTTGTGTCCCGCAGGCGTCGGAATGGATGGTGTTCCGCGCGGGACCTCACGATGTGACGCTCGCGCAGGGCGATCTCTCGACGGCATTTGCGAAGGTCGACGAAGCCGGCCCGTCGAGCGCCGGCCATCGGCTGCTGATCGTTGGCTCGCATGAGGTGCACCTGGTACCGCTTCGGCTCGGCACCAAGCCAATCGGTCTGCTTGCGGTTGCCGGCCGACCGGTGGAGCCCGGCACATTCGACGCGCTGGCAGGCCTGGCCGCGATTGCCCTCGAGCGGGTGCAATTCCTGGACGAGCGGAAGACGGCGGAACTGGCGCGGCAGAGCGAGGAATTGAAATCCGCGCTCCTCGCTTCCATTGGCCACGACCTGCGAACCCCCCTGACGGCCATCCGCGTGGCGGCCAGCAATCTGCGCGCCTCGTGGCCGACCGAGCAGGATCGTCGGGATCAGAGCGACGTGATTCTCTCCGAGGTCGATCGGCTGACGCGTCTGTTCGAGAACATCCTCGAGATGGCCCGGATCGACGCGGGCGCCGTCACGGAGGACATGAGGTGGGTGGCACCGTTGGAGATCGTCGAGGCGGCGCGGAGCCGCGTGGAGCCGGTGCTGCGAGGGTTCGTGATCGATCTCGACGTGGAACCGGAGCGGCTCGTCCGGCTCGACCCGCGGCTGACGGCGGCCGCCTTGTCGCACCTGCTGGAGAACGCCGCACAATATGCTCCTGCTGGATCCACGATCAACGTGCGGGCGGTGGTGTCGGATGACAGCCTGACGATTGCCGTCCGCGATCGCGGCCCCGGCGTGGCGCCGCCCGATCTGCCGCACGTGTTCGAACGGTTCTACAGGGGCGTCGATGCCAAAAGCCGGCGGTCGGGCACCGGGATGGGGCTTGCGATTGCGCGAGGCGTGCTCGCCGTGGAGCGCGGTCGAATCGCGGCCGAAAACTGCTCCGATGGCGGCGCGCAATTCACGATTGTCGTCCCCGCGGGGGTGAAGTGAATCGCGCGGCGCGGATTCTGCTCGTGGACGACGAGGTGGCGATCCAACGCGCCGTCGCTCCGCTGCTCCGGTCCCGCGGGTACGAGGTGGATGTGGTGGGCACGGGCCTCGAAGCCGTCAACGCCGTCGCCGATCACGCGCCAGATCTCATCGTGCTCGACCTCGGATTGCCGGATCTGGAAGGCACCGAGGTCTGCCGCCGCATCCGGAACCATTCGAAGGCGCCGATCGTGATCCTGTCGGCGCGCGGCGAGGAAGCGGACAAAGTCGCGGCGCTCGATCTCGGCGCCGACGATTATGTGACGAAGCCGTTCGGTCCCGAAGAGCTGATGGCGCGGATCCGTGTCGCGTTGCGACGCGTGTCCGAAGCCGCGGAGCCGGAACTCGAACACGTGCGGGTGGCGGATCTCGTGATCGACTACAACCGCCGGCGCGTCGTCCGCGGCGACGACGACATTCACCTCACGCCGAAGGAGTTCGAGCTGCTGGCGCTCCTCGCGCGCAACGCCGATCGCGTCTTGACGCATCGGGCCATCCTGAAGGCCATCTGGGGCCCGAATGCGGTCGATCAGCCGGAGCATCTCTGGGTGCTCGTGGCACAGCTTCGCAAGAAGATCGAGCTCGATCCCGCGAACCCGCGCTACCTGCTCAGCGAGCCCTGGGTCGGGTATCGGCTGGACAGCAACCCGCTCGAATGACTCTTACCAGGCAAGAGCCAGCAGCGAGCGTGCGATCACCTTGCGGAGCGCCGGGGGTTCCGTCCAGGAGCGTCGCCAGCGTCAGCAGGGTCAGAATAGAGTCCAGAGTAGAGTCGAGAGGCTCCCATCGCCAGGTTCCCACCAACACCGCGCGTCCCGGTCGTTCTCGCGTCGAGGACGCTGATCTCGTACGTCTCGGTCTGGCGCGCCGCCACGCGCGCGTTGACCGAGCTGGGCTGTTCGGCATTTTTCATCGGTGGCGTCGCCTGGGCAGCGATCGGACCGCCGGCGCCGTGGTTCGTTCTGGCGGCGGTCGTCCTCAGCATGTTCCTGCGCTCTGCCGACATCGAGGCGCGCGCCCTCTTCATTCCGGGCGGTCTATACGGCAGCGTGCGCGACACGCTCGGACCGCAGCCGGCGAAATTCGCGGCCTCGGCGTTGCTCATCGATCGTCTGGCGCTCGGTCCGCTGGCGGCCGTGGTGGCCGGTCATTACGCGGTCGCCCTCGGCCACGCGATCGCGGGCTCGCCGTCAGCCGGCGCCGCTGGAGACACCGCGCCGATCTCGATCGCCGCCGCTCTTCTCGCATCCGTCTGGTGGCTCCAGCGCCAGGGGCGTTCGCCATCCGAACGCGGCGTCTCGCGCGCGGTCGGTCTTGCGATCGCAGCGCTCGCGGTGCTCGTGGCGTGGGCATTGGCGACGAGCGGAATTCGCCACGCCGGGTTGCCGCCACTGCCCCTCACGCCGGCCGCGAAGCTCTTGTGGCTGGCCGCGGCGCTTGGCAATGCGCTGCCGTGTCTTGGTGGCGTCGATGCTCTCGGCCTCGCGGCCCTCGATTTGGAGCAGCCGCGGATCAGGAATCTGATCCGCGTGGCGCGTCTCGTCGGCGCGTACACCTTGTGCATCACCGCGGCGACGGTATTCCTCGTCGTCGGTCTTGTTCCCGAAGTCCAACGAAGCTCGTGGACGTCGGCTCCCCTGGCCGGTGTCGCGATGACGCTGAGCGCACCCGCGTGGCTGCGCTTGACCATGCTGGGGGTTGTCTCCGCGGCCGGCATCGTGTTTCTCGCGGCGACCCTTCGCGCCGCAGCGACCGGCGGTCACGGGACGCTCGCGCGCCTGGTGGACGAAGGCGTATTCGACGAGGAGTTCCGCGCGCTTCATCACCGCTTTGGTACGCCGCGGCGAATCATCGACGCGACGGCCGTGGCGCAGCTCGTGATGCTGCTCGTCTCGGATGGGGACGTGGCGTGGCTGGCCCGAATACACGCCTTTGCAGTCGTCTGCAGCGGCATCTTCAAGGTGACGGCGCTGGTTCGCTATCGTTTCATCCGCCGGGAGAAGCGCGCGTATCGCGTTCCAGTGAACGTCAGGTTCAGGGGCGTCGAGTGGCCGATCGGTCTCATCATGATTGCCCTGCTGCTCGCGATTCCGGGCGGGGCCCTTCTCGTGGTTCTCGATCCGCCGACGCTGGCCGCCGCCGCATTGATCAATGCGCTCGCGCTGGCACTGGTCGTGTCCGAACGCCGGCTGACGGCGCGGCCGTCCGCGACGACGGCCGGTCTGGACGAATTCCAGCTCCTCCCGTCGGATGACGTGGACCTGCAGCAGGTCGACGCGCGGCCGGGCAACTTCCTCGTGCCCGTGCGCAAGCCGCACGTGATGACGCACCTCATCGCGGCCCTTCGTGCCGCCGGCGATCGGGACGTTGTCGCGATGACGGTCCGGCTCGTCGGCGTCGACGTGCCGGACGACCCGACCGTACGGCCGCGCGCCACCGAAGATGAGCGCCGCCTCCTGTCGGCGGTGATCGCCGCGGCCGAGCGTGAAGGCCGCGCCGTGCGTCTGATGATCGTGCCGGGCGTCAACGTCTTCGACTCGGTGATTGAGACAGCCGTGCGGCTGGCCTCGTCGGAGATTCACGTCGGCGAATCCGAGACGCTGTCGGCCGGAGAACAGGCGCGCCTGCTCGGCGAAGCCTGGGAGCGCGCCGCGAAGACCGCCGCCGCAGACGTCCGGCTGGTCGTCCACCATCCGCGCGGCACGACGGCCGCGTTTCACATCGGAGCGCACGCGCCGGCGTTCCGTCCGGAAGATTTCGAACATATCCACCGGCTCTGGCTCGACGTGGTCCGAGCCGTTGGTCCCAGCGTGCACCATCGGGATGTGGTCCGCGCAGCGCTCATCTATATGGAACAACAACTGAACGGTCCCGACCGCGATGCCGCGCTCCAGCTCGTGCGGGAAACGGCGCGGCCGGCCGACGAACTGGCGGCGGTCATCCGCGAGCGCGACTTCGCGCGCTTGCGCGGCATCGTGAGGAATCAGCCGGCGAGCGATCTCGCGGCGATGCTGACCGACCTGTCGCTGGAAGATCGGGTCCTGGTCTTCCGGATCCTGCCTCGCAAAGAAGCCGCCGCGACGTTCGCATACTTGTCGCCCGACGCGCAGAACGCGCTGCTCAAGGCGATGGCGTCCGAGGAAGCCGCTGCGCTGTTGAACGCCTTGGCGCCCGACGATCGCACCATGTTCCTCGAAGAGCTGCCGGCGGAAGTGACGCGCCAGCTGCTCGCGCTGCTCACGCCCGAGGAGCGCGCCGTCGCCGTTCAGCTGCTCGGTTACCCCGAAGGGTCGATCGGCCGTTTGATGACCCCGCACTACATCGCGGTGCGGGAAGACTGGACGATCGCGCAGGTCCTCGACTACGTCCGCACGCACGGGCAGGACAGCGAGACGCTGAACGTCATCTACGTTGTCGACGACACCGGACGGCTTGTCGACGACCTCCGGATCCGCGAAGTGCTGCTGACCGTCCCGGCCAACACCGTGAACAGCCTGATGGACCGCCGGTGGGTGGCGCTGAAGGCCACCGACGATCAGGAAACGGCCGTCCGCGTGTTTCGCGCGGAGGATCGGACGGCGCTGCCGGTGACCGACTCGGCCGGCATCCTCATCGGCATCGTCACGGTCGATGATGTGCTCGACGTTGCGGAAGCGGAGGCGACCGAAGACATCCAGCGTGTTGGCGGCATGGAAGCCCTCGACGAGCCGTACATGCGGATCGCCTTTCGGCGGATGATTCAGAAGCGCGCCGGCTGGCTCACGGCGCTGTTCCTGGGCGAGATGCTGACCGCGACCGCGATGGGGTTCTTCGAGCGGGAGATCGAGCGAGCGGTCGTCCTCGCGTTGTTCGTGCCGCTGATTATTTCGAGTGGCGGCAACTCGGGATCGCAGGCCTCCACGCTGGTCATTCGTGCGCTGGCCCTTGGCGAAGTGTCCCTCGGCGACTGGTGGCGCGTGATGCGCCGTGAGATCGGCGCAGGCCTCGCGCTGGGCGGTATCCTCGGGGCCATCGGCTTCCTCCGTATCACCATGTGGTCGGCGTTCTCCCCGATCTATGGAGAGCACTGGCTGCTCGTCGCGCTGACGGTCTCGATCGCGCTCGTCGGCGTCGTGCTGTGGGGCACACTCATCGGGTCGCTGTTGCCGTTCGGATTGCGGCGGCTGGGGTTCGATCCAGCCGCCTCGTCGGCGCCGTTCGTCGCGACGCTCGTGGACGTCACCGGTCTGGTGATCTACTTCAGCGTAGGGATCGTGATTCTGCGCGGCACGCTCCTGTAGGCTTCTCGTGCGTGTCGCCTTCGCTCTCCGGCAGAACGGCGATTCCTTCGCGCTGAGGCATCTACAGAGTTGAGCGCAGCCGATTCAAGGATGATCGGGCTCCGCTTTCGCGATACTGTGACGTCGTGAGGCGGTTCGGCGTTCAAAGTGCTCTTCTTGCGGGCGGTGTTCTCCTGCTCGGCGGCGGCTTCGTGTTGTCCGGCCGCGCCGCGCACGTCGACGAGTTCAGCGCGCTCGTGCTGTCGCTGGCGATGCTCGTCACGGCCGCGAAGCTCGGTGGCGATCTCGCGGGTCGATTCGGTCAGCTCGCCGTGCTGGGCGAGCTCGCCGCCGGCGTGCTCCTCGGCAACCTGCCGGGTCTCGGACCACTCCAATATCTTGCCGCCGACACGTATCTCGACACGTTCGCGCGGCTCGGCATGCTCCTGCTGCTGTTCGAGGTGGGGCTCGAGCTCTCCGTGCGTGAGCTGTTCGACGTCGGCCCCTCTTCTCTGCTGGTTGCGCTATTCGGAACCACGGCGAGCTTCGCGATCGGATGGGGTGTCGCGGCGCAGTTCCTGCCGTCGGCGCCGCGGACCGTCCACGTCTTTCTCGCCGCGGCGATCACCGCGACCAGCGTCGGGATTACCGCGCGTGTGCTGAAGGATCTCGGGGCCTGGCGAAGCGGCGAGGCGAAGATCATCCTCGGCGCCGCAGTCGTGGACGACATCATCGCGCTCGTGGTGCTGGGCCTCGTGACGGGCGGACTGGCGGCTGGGCCCGCCGCGTCCGCCTCCGAATGGCGTGCCGCCATGGGACTGGTGGCCAAGACGATCGGGTTTCTCACGTTGGCCATCGTGCTCGGCGTCAAGCTGACGCCGCGGTGGTTCCGGCACGCCGCCAATCTGCGGGCGCCCGGCGCGCTGCTTGCGCTTGGATTGTGCTTCTGCTTTTTCCTGTCGTGGGCCGCGAGCGCGATCGGGCTCGCCGGCCTCGTGGGTGCGTTTGCCGCGGGGCTCGTGCTCGAAGACAGTCATTCGGAAGCGTTCGTGCAGCGGGGCGAGCGCTCGCTCGGCGAGCTCCTCGAGCCGATGACGTCGTTCCTCGTGCCGATCTTCTTCGTGCTCGTCGGCTTTCGGACGAACGTTCGTGTGCTCGCGGATCCGGCGGTGCTCGGGTTGCCGCTTGCGCTCACGCTCGCCGCCGTCCTGGGCAAACTCACGTGCGGCCTCGGCGTGCGCGCGCCCGGCGTGCGAAAGCTGACCGTCGGACTGGGGATGGTTCCGCGAGGGGAGGTGACGCTCGTCTTTGCCGCGCTCGGCCGGACACTGCAGGTCGGCGGCACGCCACTGCTCGACGATCGCGCCTACGCGGCACTCGTCACGCTCGTCATCATCACCACGCTCATGACGCCGCCCGCGCTCAAGTGGAGCTGGCGTCCCCGGGCCGGGTTGACTCGCGTCAGCGGACAGGAAGCGTAAGGCGGACGGTCGTGCCGTGATCGAACGCGTCAGTGCGGCTGTGCACCTCGCACCGGCCGCCGTGCGCCACGACGATGTCGTGAAGTCACCCTCATTCAGTCAGGACCGTATCTCACGCCAACGATCAGTCCGGTGTACGACGCGGCGAACGTGAACGCGCTCGACCGGGCTCGCCAAGACCTTCGACATGCGTCGCCGCACCCTGGGCGCCTGGAACTCACGGTGACGAATCTGTACAACCGATTGAATTACGTACCTCCACCGACCGACGTCGGCACGCCAGCGACGTTCGGCAAGACGACGAGCGTGCAGACGGCCGAGAACGCCGCGAAATCGCGCGGGTCAGTTGGCGTTTCGATTGACCTTCTGAATCGAACGCTCGAGGGAGTCATGAGTCCACTCGTCCGATTTCGCGGCTATCCCGAGCGCGTCTTCTCTGCGACGCCGCACAGCCATTTCGTCTGTGGCGCGCGTCCCTTCGAGAGCTGCGTGGTGCGGCACGCTGACTGGAGATCGGAGACCTTGACCGTGATGTGGACTGTCATCCCCGGGTAGGCCACATCATGCCGCTCCTTGCCAGGCTCATCGATCTAGAGTTATTCCCACTTACCGCCTGCGCGACGTTCGCGAGACGGTCGAACAGTACGACCAGCATTTCTGGCTGAATGGTCATTGACCGCTCTCGGCTACCTGCCTGCCTTCACGTCGGGCCCGATCCTCGAACACCTCACGGTCGCCCCGTGAGGAACTGAGCGTCAGCATTTCATCGGCGCGGGCGGATCGCGGAGACGGCGAGCAGCGGTAAACGTGTCTGGAACCTGGCGGTTACCCGGTTAAGCGAGTTTTTAGGCCGATTTGGGCCTGACTTTAGGCCGGCCTTTCTATGCTGGACGGATGGACCTCCGCACGACGGGCCCGAGTGTGTGCTCGCGCTCGGCAAAGAAAGCATCGGTCTCCGTGAATTCCAGACTCAGCGTCATCTTCGGATTGGTCGTGGCGGTTGTGGCTGCATCAGCTCCCGCCGCCGCTCAAGAGATCTCGGGCGCGAAGCCGGAACCAGCCGCGCTTGCGCCGGGCGCGCCCGAACAGCCCGCGGCGAAGAAGCCGGATCCGTTCGCGTTCGCCGACTTTACGTGGCTGTCAGGAAACCCGCGTACCAAAGAGGCGCCGCTCGACTCGAAGGTCTTCACTGGAGAGTTCCGCGCCGATACGAACTTCACGTACAGCTTCAACAAGCCGGCCGACGACACGATCACCGGTTCGAGCGAAATCTTTCGATCGGGCGAGTTCCAGGTGACGCAGCTGGGCATCGGCGGCGACTTTCACTACGACAACGTCCAGGGCCGCCTGATGACCCAGTTCGGCATGTACTCCCAGACGACGCCGCGCAATGACGCCAGCCCGGCGCGAGGCCAGTGGCAGCTCGACACGGCGTACCGGTATATCTCGGAGGCGTACGGCGGTTACCACTTCGACAAGATGAGCGGCATCAACGTCCAGGCCGGCATCTTCATGTCGTACGTCGGTCTGTGGAGCTACTACAACTTCGACAACTGGACGTATCAGCCGTCCTACGTGTCATCCAATACGCCGTGGTTCTTCAACGGCATGCGCGTGCAGATCTTCCCGAACGAGAAGTTGAAGATCGAGCCGTGGCTGATCAACGGCTGGCAATCGTACGGCAAGTTCAATCACGCGCCGGGCCTGGGCGGCCAGATTCTCTATCGACCCACCGGCTCGGTGTCGATTCTGTCCAACAACTACTGGGGCACCGACACGCTCGGCAACCCGGATCGCAAGCGCGTCCACACCGACGACAGCATCCAGGTGAAGTACTACGACAAGCCCGAGGAGCGTGTGACCAAGGCCGCGTTCACCTTCACGTTCGACGCGGGCTGCGAGTACGGCGGAGGCGTCAGCTGTGGGGGCGGCACCGCGGATACACCGTCGCAGACGTTCCTTGGCTTCATGGTCTACAACCGGCTGTGGTTCGACAAGGACCGGTTCGCGCTCACCGTCGGTGGCGGCGCGATCGACAACCCGGGACGGTACCTGGTGCTCGTGCCGCCGATCAACGGCGCCAACGCGTTTTCCGGTACACCGTACTTCACGGCAAGCCCCGGCGATCCGTACAAAGCCTGGGACACTCAGGTGACGTTCGATTTCATGCCGAGCCAGTTCGCCACGTTCCGTGCGGAGTTCAACCATCGCGCGGCCAACGTGCCGTACTTCACGGGGGAGGGCGGCGTGACGCCACCCGGCGGGAACACGGGCGCGCCCGGCTCGTTCGTGGAGGGCTGGACGCCGGATCTGCGCAAGTCGGAAAACCGCGTCACGTTCGCGCTGCTCGTGAAGCTCTGAACTTAGGGATTTTTTAGGCCCATTTTAGGCGGCTCTTGGGGAGAGGCGCTTAGGGTGGGGAATGGCTTTCGTCATGGTGCTGGCAGTGTTTTCGTTCGTTGCCTCGCCGGTCGTAATCTTCGCCCAGACTGCGGAGACTCCGAGTGCTCCGGGGGAGTTGTCGCCGATCGCATGGCAGTTTGGCGGCTTCGTCGACGTCGGCCGCTTGTTCTCATCAACGTCGCCTTCCAATCACTTGTTTCGCAATCGTGGCACGACGCCGCGCGTGGACAAGTGGGATCTGAACATGACCGGCGCGTATCTGAAAAAAGCTCCGTCCGAATCGTCGCGCGCCGGCGTCGAGCTGACGGCACAAGAGGGCCGCGACTCCGAGATCTTCGGGTTCTCCGCCACGGCACCGAAGATCGGCGCCGCCGACTGGCTCCTGCACTTCGGTCCGACCAACGTGTCGTACCTCGCGCCAGTCGGGAAGGGGTTGACGGTTCAGGGCGGTATCTTCGCGAGTCTCATCGGGTACGACGGGCTGTACGCGAAGGACAACGTCAACTACACCAGGCCGTGGACGGGCGACTACACGCCGTATCTCATGCTTGGCGTGAACGCATCCTATCCAGTGAGCTCGCGGCTGACGGCGACCGGTTTCGTCCTGAACGGCTACTGGCATCTCGCGGACGCGAACAACGTGCCGAGCTTCGGCGGTCAACTCGCCTACAAAGCGACGGATCGCGTGACCGTGAAAGAGACGGTCTTGTACGGGCCACATCAGACCGACACCGCATTGCGGTACTGGCGGTTCTTCTCGGACATCATCGTCGAACGGAAAACCGGACGCGTGACGGCGGCGTGCGAATACCAGATTGGAACGGAGGACGTGGCCGCCGCGGGAGATCCACTCGCGCTGTGGATGGCCGCGCAGGCGCCGGTGAAATGGTCGGTCGGTGGCCTGTGGTCCGTCATTGTGCGCCCCGAATTCGCCTGGGATCGCGACGGCCGCTGGATCGGGGCGGAGCAGTCCGTGAAGGCGTTCACATCGACAGTCGAGTACCGGCGGCCGTTGCGGCAGGCACAGGCGATCCTCAAGCTGGAATACCGCGTCGACGATTCGCGAGGTCCAGGCGGCGGCTTTTTCACCGAGCCCGACGTTCGGCCCGGCGTGCCAGGCCTCACGCCGACGCAGCACCTGTTCGGCGTCGGCCTCATCTTCACATTCGACGGAACGGTTCGTCAGTAGGAGCCGCCATGGATGCGCTGTTCATCGTCATCACCATCGTGTTTTTCGTCCTCGCGGCGGCGTACGTCGCCGCCTGCGATCGGTTGGAGTAGGGCGCCATGACACTCGACCATGTGATCGGTCTTCTCGTGACGGTGGGACTGCTCGTGTACCTCACGTACGCGCTCCTTCGGCCGGAAAAGTTCTGAGGCGGCCGCTCTGGAGAGCGGCCCTGCGTACGAGATTGTCATGACTCTGAATGGCTGGCTGCAGATTCTCCTGTTCTTCGCCGTCGTCCTCGCCGTGACGGCGCCGCTCGGGCGCTTCATGACGCGGGTGTTCACTCGCGAGCGCACGTGGCTGGATCCGGTCCTCCGCCTGATCGAGCGCCTGATCTACCGGCTGACCGGCGTCGACGAGTCGCGCGAGATGCGCTGGACCGAATACGCCGTCGCGATGCTGCTGTTCAGCGCAGTGTCGATGGTCGTGCTGTACGTGATGCAGCGCGTGCAACAGTGGCTGCCGTGGAATCCGCAAGGGTTCGGAGCCGTGGCGCCCGATCTCGCGTTCAACACGGCCGCATCCTTCACCACGAACACGAACTGGCAGGCGTACAGCGGCGAGTCGACCATGAGCTATCTGACCCAGATGGCCGGCCTCGCATTCCACAACTTCGTCTCGGCGGCGGTCGGCATCTCGCTCGCGGTCGCGTTCATCCGCGGCGTCGCGCAGAAGGAGAAGGACACGCTCGGCAACTTCTGGGTCGACATGGTGCGCTGCTCGCTATGGGTGCTCTTGCCCTTCTGCCTCGTCGGCTCGCTGGTGCTGGTATCGCAAGGCGTCGTGCAGAACCTGCGGCCGTACGACAAAGCCACCGTCATCGATCCGCAGACGGTGACGGCCCCCGATGCGACCGGCAAGCCGCAGACGCAGATCGTCAAGGAGCAGGTGATCGCTCAGGGGCCGGTGGCGTCGCAAGAGATCATCAAGGAGTTCGGGACCAACGGCGGCGGGTTCTTCAACGCGAACAGCGCGCACCCGTTCGAGAACCCAACGCCGTTCACCAACTTCTTCGAGATGGTGTGCATCTTTGCGATTTCGGCCGGCTTGACCTACACGCTCGGCGACATGACCGGCTCGCGCAAGCACGGGTGGGCGGTCCTGGGCGCGATGGCCTTTCTCTTTCTCGCCGGCGTGACCGCGACATACTGGGCGGAGGCGCGCGGCAATCCGCTGTTGACCACCGCGGGCGCCGATCAAAGCGTCACGGCGCTCTCGACCGGCGGCAACATGGAAGGCAAGGAGTGCCGGTTCGGTATTGCGAACTCGGCGCTCTTCGCCACCGTGACCACCGACGCCAGCTGCGGCGCCATCAACGGCTGGCACGATTCATTCACCCCGCTCGGCGGGCTCGTGCCGCTGACCAACATCATGCTGGGCGAAGTGATCTTCGGCGGGGTGGGTGCCGGGATGTACGGCATCCTCGTGTTCATCATCCTGTCGGTGTTCATCGCGGGGCTGATGGTCGGGCGGACGCCGGAATACCTCGGGAAGAAGGTGCAGGCCTATGACGTGCAGATGGCGATGCTGGTCGTGCTCGTCTTCCCATTGACCATCCTCGTGTTGACCGCAATTTCCGTCGTGGCGCCAAGCTTTGGCACGTCGAGCATCCTGAACCCAGGCCCTCATGGGTTGTCCGAGATCCTGTATGCGTTCACCTCAGCCACCGGCAACAATGGCTCGGCGTTCGGCGGGCTGAATGCGAACACGAAATGGTACAACGTCGCGATCGGCATGGCGACGCTCATCGGACGTTTCTTCATGATCATTCCGATGCTCGCGATCGCCGGCAGCCTCGGCCGCAAGAAGCGCGTCCCGCCCTCGGCCGGCACCTTCCCGGTGACGACGCCGCTGTTCTCGGCGCTGCTCGTCGGTGTCATTCTGATCGTGGGCGCGCTGACCTTCTTCCCGGCCCTGAGCCTCGGTCCGATCGTCGAGCACCTGCTGATGACGAAAGGCCAGGTGTTCTGATGACGACCACTGATGTAGGGCGACCCTTGCAGGGTCGCCGGGCGAAATCCAAGTCCATCTGGGATCCACAGATCATCCGCACCGCGATCGTCGACGCGATCGTCAAGCTGCATCCGCGGACGATGGCGAAGAACCCGGTGATGTTCGTCGTCGAGGTCGGGAGCGTGCTCACGACCGTGCGGCTGGCGCTCGACGCAATGGGCGGCCGCCCGGGTGTCGGCTTCGAGCTGCAAATCACGTTCTGGCTGTGGCTGACCGTCCTGTTCGCCAACTTCGCGGAAGCGATGGCCGAGGGACGAGGCAAGGCGCAGGCCGACACACTGCGCAAGGCGCGGACCGAGACCGTTGCCAATCGCATCGGTCCCGGCGGACGCACTGAGACCGTGCCGGCCACCGCTCTTCGCAAAGACGACGTCGTGATGGTCAAGGCGGGTGAGTTCATCCCGTCGGACGGAGAGATCATCGAGGGCGTGGCATCCGTTGATGAATCGGCCATCACCGGCGAGTCGGCTCCCGTGATTCGCGAGTCGGGCGGGGACCGGACCGCTGTAACCGGCGGTACGCGGGTGCTGTCGGACTGGATCAAGATCCGCATTACCGCCGATCCGGGCCACACGTTCATCGATCGGATGATCGCGCTCGTCGAAGGCGCCGAACGCCAGAAGACGCCGAACGAGATCGCGCTCAATATTCTGCTGGCCGGGCTGACGATCATCTTTCTGCTGGCGGTGGTGACGCTGCAGCCCTTCGCGATCTACTCAGGCGCTCCGCAATCGCTGTTCGTCCTCGTGTCGCTCCTCGTCTGCCTCATCCCGACGACGATTGGCGGCCTGCTGTCGGCGATCGGCATTGCCGGCATGGACCGCCTGGTGCAGCGCAACGTGCTGGCGATGTCCGGCCGGGCCGTCGAGGCGGCCGGCGACGTGCACACGCTGCTGCTCGACAAGACCGGCACCATAACGCTCGGCAACCGCCAAGCGACGGAATTCATTCCGCTGCCGGGCGTCGCCGAACAGGAGATTGCGGACGCCGCGCAACTGTCGTCGCTTGCGGACGAAACCCCCGAGGGGCGCTCGATTGTCGTGCTCGCGAAGGAGCGTTACGGCCTGCGCGGACGCGAGCTCGCCGCATACGGCGCGGTGTTCGTTCCGTTCACGGCGCAAACGCGCATGTCGGGCGTCGACCTGGACGGACGACAGGTTCGCAAGGGCGCGGCAGACGCGATCGAGCGCTATGTCGCAGGCAGCGGGGGAACCGCAGCGCCGGAGCTGCGGGCGATCGTCGATCGCATCGCGCGCGCGGGCGGGACGCCGCTCGTCGTGGCGGAGCGCACCCGTGCGCTGGGCGTCATCCATCTGAAAGACATCGTCAAAGGCGGCATCCGCGAGCGGTTCACGCAGCTGCGCGCCATGGGCATCAAGACGGTGATGATCACGGGCGACAACCCGCTGACCGCCGCGTCGATCGCCAACGAAGCCGGCGTCGATGATTACCTGGCCGAAGCGACGCCCGAAGACAAGATGGCGCTGATCAAGCGGGAGCAGAAGGACGGGAAGCTCGTCGCGATGACCGGCGACGGCACCAACGACGCGCCGGCGCTGGCGCAGGCCGACGTCGGTGTCGCCATGAATACCGGGACGCAGGCGGCGAAGGAGGCGGGCAACATGGTCGATCTCGATTCGAGCCCGACCAAGCTGCTGGACATCGTGGAGATCGGCAAGCAGCTGCTGATGACGCGCGGGGCGCTGACGACCTTCTCGATCGCGAACGACGTGGCGAAGTACTTCGCGATCATCCCGGCGATGTTCGCGGGCGCGTTCCCGGTGCTGATGACGCTGAACGTCATGGGCCTGAAGACGCCGCAGTCGGCGATCCTGTCGGCGGTCATCTTCAACGCGGTCATCATTGTCGCGCTGGTCCCGCTGGCGCTGCGCGGCATCAGGTATCGGGCGATGAGCGCCGAGGCACTGCTGCGCCGGAACCTGTGGATATACGGCGCGGGCGGCATCATCGCGCCGTTCATCGGGATCAAGATCATCGACGTTGTCATCACGATGATCGGGTTGGCTTAGATCGCTCGGCGAAGGCCTTCGCGGTGCGAACGCGGCGCGAAGACTTCAGGCGAGCTGCGAGGAATGTGGCACGAAGGGTTCACCCGAGCAAATACCATGAACATCACAAAGAATCTCATCGTTGCCATCCTGATGACGGTCGTCACGACGCTGCTGCTGGGGGTTGCATATCCGCTCGTCGTCACGGGACTCGCGCAGGTGCTGTTTCCGGACAAGTCGAACGGGCAACTGATCCAGCGCGACGGAACACTCATCGGGTCGCGGATCATCGGGCAGCGCTTTTCGTCGCCGGGCTACTTTCGCGGCCGCCCATCGGCCGCCGGCACCGGCTATGACGCCGCCAATTCTGGCGGTACGAATCTCGGGCCGACGAACAGGAAGCTCGTCGATGCCGTGAAGGCGGGCGTCGAGGCCGCGCGGAAGGAGAACCCGAAGGGGTGCGGGGTGCGAGGTGCGGAGTGCGACGTGCCGATCGATCTCGTGACCTCGTCGGCATCGGGGCTCGATCCCCACATCTCGCCTGCCGCGGCGGTGTTTCAGGTCCCGCGCGTCGCTCGTGAGCGCGGCGTGAACGAGACCGATCTCCAGCGCCTCGTCGACGCGCACACCATCGGGCGGCAGTTCGGAATCCTCGGCGAGCCGGTGGTCAACGTCCTCGAGCTGAATCTCGCGCTGGACGCGCGGATGCCGGTGAAGAAGTAAACCGCATGAATGTCTGAAGCACCGCGGGCAGACGCGGAATCGCTCCTCGCACGCGTCAAGGCCGAAGGCCGCGCCAGGCTGCGTGTGTACATCGGCGCGGCGCCCGGGGTCGGCAAGACCTACCAGATGCTCGAGGACGCTCACGAGCTGAAACGACAGGGCCTCGACGTCGTGGTCGGGTTCGTGGAGACGCACGGCCGGGCCGAGACGCAGGCGATGATCCGCGACCTGGAGCAGGTGCCGCTCCGGCACATGGAATACCGCGGCGTGACGCTTCGCGAAATGGATGCGGACGCGATTCTGGCCAGGCGTCCCCAGATCGCCGTGGTCGACGAGCTCGCTCACACCAACGCGCCAGGCTCCACGCATCAAAAGCGGTACGAGGACGTGCTCGCGCTGCTCGACGCGGGCATTCACGTCATCACCGCGGTGAACATCCAGCACATCGAGTCGCTGAACGATGTCATCGCGTCGACGACCGGCGTGCGTGTGCGGGAAACGGTGCCCGACTGGGTGCTCAAACGCGCCGACGAAGTCGTGAACGTCGACGTGTCGGTCGAGACTCTGCGGACGCGCCTCCGGCAGGGAAGGATCTACGATGCGGCGAAGGTCGAGCAGGCGCTCACGAACTTCTTCCGCAAAGGGAACCTGACCGCGCTGCGCGAGCTGGCGTTGCGCCAGCTGGCCTCCGACCAGGCGGGCAAGGCCAACGAGTACCGCCAGCGCGAGGGGCTCGACCGGCCGGTCATTCCGGAAAAAGTGATGGTGGCGATGGCGTCGCGGGGGAGCGCGAAGACGCTCCTGCGCGTTGGCTCACGCATCGCCGGCCGGCTGGCAACCGACTGGTTTGCGGTGTACGTGGAGACGCCGAAAGAGGAACCGGGCCGCATCAAACCCGAGGACCACGTCGCGCTGCAGGACAACATCCGGTTCGCGCAGCAGCTCGGCGCCAGGGTCGTCAAGCTGAAAGGCGCGCGCGTCGCGGATCTGCTCGTGGACTTCGCGAAACGCGAGGGCATCACCCACGTGATCTTCGGCCAGTCGGCGCGGTCGCGATGGGACCTGCTCGTACACGGTTCGATTGTCGATCGGTTCCTGCGCGATGTCCGGGACGCTACGGTGCAAGTCGTTCCGCTTCGCACCGGCGAAGGCGCCGAGGGCGACGGACCGGAAGCCGACGCGCGATGAAGCTGCGGACGAAGCTCCTGCTCGGGTACGCCGGCTTCGTGCTGGCGCTCGGCCTGCTTGGCGCGTGGAGCGCCCGCACGCTCAGCCAGATGAGCGCGGTCTCGAGCCGGATCATCGCCGAGAACTACGACTCGGTCGTGGCCGCTCAAGATATGAAGGAGAGTCTCGAGCGCCAGGACTCGGCCGCGCTGTTCGATCTGCTTGGACAGCGCGATCGCGCGCGCCGTCAGGCCGCCGAGCACCGCATGCGCTTCGATGCCGCGCTCGACAAGGCGGCGGCGAACATCACCGAGATCGGTGAGCCGGAAGCCATCGACGCGATTCGGAACGGCCGCGACGAGTACTACCGCCGCTTCGATGCATTTCTGGCCGCGTCGGGCGATCGAACCGCGCTGTACTTTCGGTCGCTCGAGCCGCAGTTCAACACGGTACGGACCGCGTGCGATCGGCTGCTCCGCCTGAATCAGGAGGCGATGCGCCGCAAGGCCGACGCCGCGTCACGCATCGCGCGCCGCTGGCTCTTCGTCACCCTGGCGCTCGCTGTCGCGCTCATGCTGGCCGGCGTCGCCGTCGAGCTCAGCCTGTCCAGTGCAATCGCCGGCCCGGTGCGGCAACTCACGGCGGCGACCACGCGGCTGGCCGCGGGGGAGCTGGACACGGCGGTGCCCGTCGGTGCGGCCGACGAGATCGGGACGCTCGCGATCGGGTTCAATCGGATGGCCGAGCGGATTCGCGAGCTGCGCCGCTCCGATCTCGGCAAGCTGCTCATCGCGCAGCAGACTACAGAGGCGGCGATCGATTCGCTCTACGACCCGGT
>Ga0099827_10000039_pt1 | contig 35332 bp, 36 predicted proteins | sample CZO8metaG_FD_79339 | JGI IMG/M metagenome (GOLD analysis project Ga0099827, IMG submission 79339) | Vadose zone soil microbial communities from the Eel River Critical Zone Observatory, Northern California, USA - CZOApr15con1.8 metaG | ecosystem: Environmental > Terrestrial > Soil > Vadose zone ...
GCGCGATGGCGGCCGGAAGAGAGGGGTTAAATATCGTCAACCGCTACCGGATTCTGATCGTCGACGACGATGCCATGGCGCGCGAGATCCTCAAGCGGATCCTCGAACACGCGGGCTACGAGGTCATGACCGCGGGCAGCGGCCCCGAGGCGCTACGCAAACTTCATGAAGGGATCCCCCACCTCGTCGTCGTCGACCTGATGATGCCGGAGATGGACGGCTTCGAACTCTGCCGTCGCATCAAGAGCCACCTCGACGTCCCGATCGTCATCCTCAGCGCCGTCGCGGCGATCGAGAGCAAGGTCGAGGGTCTGCAGATGTACGCCGAGGACTACATCGTCAAGCCCTTCGAAAAGGAAGAGCTGGTGGCGCGGGTGCAGCGCGTGCTGCGCCGCTACGGCGAATCCGCCGGCGTGGAGCAGCCCGAAGTCGTCATCGACCAGGAGCTCCAGATCAACTTCGTCCAGCACTGGGCGCGGGTAAAGGGCCAGCAGGTGACCCTTACGCCGACCGAGTCCAAGCTGCTCTTCCTGCTCGTCCGGAATGCCGGACGGGTCGTCACCAACGAGACGCTGCTGGCGAAGGCCTGGGCGGGCGACGAGGAAGCCTACGAGGAAGGGCTGCGGGTGCACATCTCGCGCCTGCGCAGCAAGATCGAGTCGAATCCCAGCAAGCCCGTTTACATCCAGACCAAGCGCGGTGTCGGTTATCGCTTCAGCGCCAAGGTCAATTACCCCGCGGGGCAAGAACCGATGGCGCTGGCAGGATGAGCATGCGCACCCTGGCCCTCGGCCTGCTCGTGTTCGTCCTCTCCTTCCCTCTCTGGCTGCACTAAGCCACAATTCGGCTCATGGAATTGCGCCGGCTGCGCCTGGCCGCTAGCCAGATCGCCGTGAGAACGAGCCGCCACCTCCCAGAGCCTCGCAGCATGCTCCTGGCTCCGGAAGACCTCGCGCCCGGCTGGAGGGTCCTCGACGAAAGACGGTGGCGGACGGGTAGCGGCAAACAGCCCTGGGCTGTTCGCGTCCGGGAGCTCGGTGGTGTGACCGCGTGGCGGTCATTTGTCGCATCCTCGAATGACCGGTGGTTGTGGGTGCAAGCTTCCCCGCTGGCAAACGTTGAGGACGCCCAAGCAGCGCTGGAGGCCTTCTGGAGCAACCGCCTGAAGAACCTGGCAGCCCAGGTCAGCGTAACTGCGACCCATGACGGGCCGGACATGACCCTTTCCGGCGGCAGCGTGAAGACCGTGGAACAGCTAACGACGGGCCCGGTTGGGCCAGGTACCTCGCGCTACCTCGCATGGACGCATGGCCGCGTCGTAAGCGCACTGGCCGGATCGGCGTTTGGCGAAGTGTGGCCCTGGCAAAGCCTGGAAGAGGTTGCCTCAAAGCAGAACCGGCGCATCGACGCAGTCCTTCATCAATGACCCACGTACTAGGTCTCGGGTTCACCGTCTTTACGGTGATCTTCCTTCTCGAGCTTCCCGACAAGACAGCGCTGGCAGCACTTCTGCTCGCGACCCGGCATCGGCCTCTCCCCGTCTTCCTTGGCGCGGCCGCCGCGTTTGTCATTCAAAGCGCCGTCGCGGTCCTGGCGGGCTCGCTGTTGAGCCTTCTCCCGCGGGAGCCGATCCGCATCGGCGCCGGACTGCTTTTTCTGGTCATGGCGGCGCTGCTCGTGCGCCGCAACCTCCGCACGGATGAGGCGGAGGAGAAGCGGCTGGTCGAGCAGGAAGAAGGACGGCACCGCCGGCCGTTCGTGACCGCCTTCAGCGTGGTCTTCGTCGCAGAGTGGGGCGATCTGACGCAGCTGGCGACCGCGGCGCTCCAGGCCCGCTACCAGCAGCCGGTGGTTGTCTTCGTCGCCGCGACGCTGGCGCTGTGGGCCGTTTCCGTGATCGCCGTCGCGCTGGGAAATCGCCTGGGCACCTGGATTCCAGAGCGTCCGCTGCAGTTCGCCGCGGCCGGCGTCATGGTGCTCGTCGCCATCGCACTGATCAGCGGCTTGCTCGGCTGACTCGCTCTCACGCCGCGGTCGTGAGGTCGATCGCTTCCGGCACGGCCCGCTGCGGAATGGTGAACGTAAAGGTGCTGCCCTGGCCGGGCGCACTCTTCACCGAGATGCGTCCGCCGTGCATCTCCACAAGGCGGCGCGAGATCGCCAGGCCCAGGCCGGTGCCCTGATACTTGCCGCTGATGCCGCTCCGACCCTGCTGAAAGCTCTCGAAGATCCGCTCGGCATCCTCTGGAGGGACCCCAATGCCGGTATCGCGGACGCTGACGCGCAGTTCCGCGCCCTGGCGTTCCGCCGTGACCCGTACGCTGCCGGACTCGGTGAACTTGATGGCGTTGCCGAGCAGGTTGAGCAGCACTTGCTTGAGCTTGGGGCCGTCGGCGAAAACGCGCCCGACGTCGGGGGCTACGCTGGCGGTCATTTCGAGCTTCTTCGTCTTGGCCAGCGACCGCACGCTTTCGACGCACTCCGAAATCAACGGCTCCACGTCGACCTCGCCGCGGTTCAGTTGGGCCTTGCCCGCCTCCAGCTTGGAGATATCGAGCAGGTCGTTGATCAGCACCAGCAGGTGTTGTCCGTTCTGGGCGATGATATCGACGTCCTGACGCTGATCCTGGGTTAGCGCGCCCCCATCTCCCTCGAGCAGCAGCTGGGAAAACCCCAGGATCGAGTTCAGGGGCGTGCGCAGTTCATGGCTCATGTTCGCGAGGAACTCGGACTTGTGCTGGTTCGCGCGTTCGAGCTCAGCGTTGACGGCTCCCAGTCGCGCCGTCTGCTCGGTCGCGAGGTGGAACAGATGCGCCTCCTGGATGGCGGTCGCGGCGTGCTGGGCGAAAAGCGTGAGGAGCTCGATGGTGTTGCGATCCAGCGGGCGCCGGTGGTAGATGGCGAGCACGCCAAGCAACTGGTCGCCAACCACCATCGGGAAACCAGCGAACGCCTGAATCCCTTCTTCTGACATCCAGGGATTGAGGGCCAGCTGCCGGTGGTTAGCCGGATCGTTGGTGACGATCGGTACGCGCAGCTCGGCCACCTGGCCGATCTCGCCCATGCCGCGCTCCACCCTTCCCGGAACCGGCGGCGGTTTACCGGTCGTGTGATGGCTGGCCCGCCGCCACAGCGCGCCGTCACTCGCCTCCAGCAGCCAGATCTGGGCCGCCGCGAACCCGAGGTTGCCGGTGAGCGCGGTGGCCATGATGTCGAGCAACTCCGGCTCGAAAAGCTTCTGGTTCATCTGGTCGATCGATCGGTTCAATAACTCCAGGCGGCGGGCGCGCTTCTCCGTCTCCTCGAATAGGCGGACATTGCGAAGCGCGACCGCCAGTTGCTGGGCAAGGAGCTCCAGTGCCTCTTCTTCCCAGCGGGTGAGACGCCGCTGGTCTTCCCGCGTCTGCAGATGGAGCACGCCCGAGACCTTGCCCTCCAGCAGCACCGGAGTACCGAAGACCCAGGTGTAGCCGGCGGTATTGAGTGCCGCCAGATCAAAGAGCGGCGGCTCGCCGTGCATGACGAAACGGCGCTCCCGGACCACCCGGCCGACGATCCCGTCGCCCGCCGAGATGGTGGTGCCTTCGATCGCTTCAGGAAGCTGGACCGCCGCCCGTAACGTAAAGACCCCGCGCTCTTCGTCGAGCAGGACGATCGCCCCCGAGTCCATCTGCAGAATTTCCAGGCCGCAACGGATGACCGTGTACAACATGCGCGACACATCGAGCTGGCCGACCAGCTCGCCGAGCACGTTTCGCAGCTGCTCGGTCTGATCGAGCCGCCGCCGGGTACCGCGGATCTCGGTATTCATCGCCCGCACGGCGGCGCCCAGGCCGGTGATGACGGCGACGGTGGGGATGGCGCGCAGGATCGAGTCCCGCACCGAGATGGCGAGGCCGAGATCGCCGGTTTGGAAAAGGATGATGCCGCTGGTGAAGAAGAGGCTGGTCCCGATCCCGCCCCAAAGGTCGAAGCGAAAAACCGCTTCGGCGGCGACCAGCGCGTAGAGAAGGTAAGGAAGGCTGGAGGACGGGGTCGCGAACAACAGGATCCACCCGGTGGCGACCAGGTGATCCAGGACGAGCAGAAGGACGGCCATCGGCCGGCCAAAGCGCGGGACGGCTCGCTTCTGGATCGCCAGCAGCGCCACCCCGTTGTAGCCGGCCAAAAGTCCGGCCAGCAGGATGGTAATCGGCACGGACGCCGAAGGGAGCCAGAGGAGCAGGCCGACCGGAATCGCCAGCGCCGTAAACCGGAGCCGGACGAACTGGCGGTCGAGGGCAGTCATGCCAGCCCTCGCGACCTATGCGGCCTGGTGGGTTTGAAGGTTGTTGATCATCTCCAGGAAGCGGTCCTTGCCGAAGTCCCCTTTCTGGATGATCGACTGGATGTTGCCCTGCAGACGCTCCCGATCCTCGCTGCTGATGTTTTTCGCCGTATAGATAAGGATGGGGATCTGGCTCCCGGCCAGGTCCTCGCGGAGCTTGGAGACGACCTCGAAGCCGTCGACGTCGGGCATCATCAGGTCGAGGATGATCATGTCGGGCTTCTTCTTGAGCGCGAGCTCCAGGCCTGCCTTGCCGCCGTCGGCAACCATGATCTCCATATTGAACGGCTTGAGCATGGCCTTGACCAGTCGGATGTTCTGCGGGTCGTCGTCCACGATCAGGATCGACGACGGCGTCTTCTTGCCCTTCTTGCCGTCGGCCAGCAGGTCGAACTTCACCATCATCTGGAGCAGTTGCTGCCGGTCGATCGGCTTGGTGAGGAAGTCGGCCTGGCCGATATCGAACGGCAGCGACTCCTTGTTGACCTTGGACGTCAGCACGATCGGGATGTCCTTCGTCTTCGACTCGCGGCGCAGGTCGTAGACCAGCCCGCTGCCGCCGTTGGGGGGGAGCTGGGTGTCGATCAGCACGGCGAGTGGCTGGAGCTGCACCGCCTTGCGCAGCGCCTCCTGGGCGCTGGCGGCGATCACCACCTCGTAGCCGGCGTGGCTGAGGAAGGGCTCGATGCGCTCCTTGACCGCCGGGTCGTTGTCGGCGACCAGGATCACGGGCGCCTTGGTACCGGCGCCCACGGGCGGCATCATCTGAACGGGCCGCTCCTGGATGCCGGCCTCTTGCTTGGCGAACTCGATCAGCTCGCGGATGTGCTCCACCAGTCGCTTGCCGCTCTCGTTGATGTGGGCGACGAACTCGCGCCGCTCTTCGGGCGTTGTCTTGTTCGCCTTCTCATCGAGCAGGATCTCGGAGAAGCCGATGATGGCGTTGAGTGGCGAGTTGAGGTCGTGGCTCTGGTCGTAGATGACGCGGAACTTGGCCTCGAAGTCGCGCTTGGCCTGGCTCAGCGCTGGGGCCGCGTCCTTATTCCTTCCGCTGGCCGTCAGCTCGACCTTGAGACCCTCCAGCTGCGCTTGCATGGCGCGCTTCTCGGCCTCATAGCGGGCCAGGACCTGGCTCGTCGGCGGGCTGCTGCCGGCGGCCTTGCGTGCCTCTTCGAGCTGCGCTTTCAATGACGCCTTTTCCCGCTGCCAGGCCTGGTCCAGCTCCTTGGCTTCGGTCGCCCGCTGGCTGTGCAGCTCGTTCGTCTGCGACATCATGTCGGAGAGCTGCGCCTGGATCCGCTCGAGGTCGACCTTGAGCTGGTTCTTTTCGGCGGTGAGCCGCTGCTCGCGGCCGGTCCACTCCTGCGCCTTGCGACCGGTCTCACCGGCGAGGTCGGCGTGCAGAGCCTTGATCTTTTCGTAGTCCTGCTGCGTCGCGGCCAGCCGGGCGGACGATTCCGCGACCTGCTTCTTGAGCGTGGCCTTCTCCGCCGCGAATGACGCCTCGCGACTCTGCCAGTCTTTCTCGAGCGCCTTGACCTTGGTCAGGAGCGCGGAGCGCTCGTCACTGAGGCGCTGGAATTCCGCCTCGGCCTTGTCCAGGTCGGCCCCCTTGCGCCGGGCTTCTTCCAACTCCCCCTGGAGAAGCTTGCGATCGGCTTTGAACTGCGCTTCGGCGGCCTGCGATCCCTGTTCCAACCGGGCGACATCCGCGATCAGCCGCTGCCGCTCGGCCTGCCACTTGTCGCGGGCGACCTTGAGCGGCTCGATCTCGGCCTGAGCGGCTTTCAACTGCTGCTGCAACTGCGCGCCGAGGTCCTGGAGTCGTGTCTTTTCCTTGGTGAGCTCGGCCCGCGATTTCTGCCACTCCTGCTCCAGCTGGGCCTGCTTCGCGACCGCGTTGTCGCGATCCTTCAATAAGGTCTCGCGATCCACGGCCCACTGGAGCTGGGCCGACTGCAGGCTGTTCAGGTCGTCCTCCGCGGTCTTGAGGTCGACCCGCAACTTCTTGTGGTCGGCCTCGTACTTCTGGGCGAGTTGGATGCGCTCCTGCTCGAGCTGCCGGAGCTGGCCGCGGCGTTCCTCGTCACGGGTCTTGGCGCGGGCGACGTCGTCCTTGAGGCGACCGAGCTCCACCTGGGCCCGATCATGGCTCTGCTGCAGATCCAAATGGCCCTGCTTCAGCGACTCGTGCTGGTCGAGCAGCGCCTGCCGCTCCACCGTCCGCTCCTCGTCGCGCGTCTTGGCGCGGCCGAGGTCATCTTTGAGGCGACCGAGCTCCACCTGCGCCCGGTCGTGGCTCTGCTGCAGATTGCCATGCCCCTTCTTGAGCGCTTCATGCTGGTCGAGCAGCGCCTGCCGGTCCATCGCCCATTGCAGCTGGGCGTTCTGCAGCTCGTCGAGCTCCTGCTGCTTTGCCTCGAGCTGACGCTTGACCAGCTCCAACTCCTCGGCGTTCTCGGCAAGCTGCGCGCCCATGTCATCCTGCAACGTCTGGAGGTGCGCGATGAACTCCTGGTTCTGCTGGAGGATGTCGGCGAACGATTTCGCCTTGGGCGTCTCGGGGCTCATCAGGCGGCTTTCCGTCCCTGTTGCAGGTAGCGCTCGACCGCGGATCGCATGGCGTCGAGGTGCGCGCCCATGGCGCCCAGCTGGTCGACTCGTTCCTGTTCCAGCTGGCTGAGCTCCTCCGCGCGGTCGGCTTCCCGTTCGATCGACTGACGAAGCTCCCGCTCCAGGCGGGCAATCTCGGCCTGCGCCATCTCGTAGGCGTTTTTCGTTTCCAGGAGCTCCTTCTTGCGGGCTTCGTCTTCGTCGATCAGGCCCTGGAGATTCTTGAACAGCTCCTGGTTGAGCTCGAGGATCTCCGGGTACGACCGGCTGGCCTTGGGCGCGGGTTCACCCGTCCGGGTCGGCTCTCCTGGTTGTTCGCTCATTACGCGGTCTTGCGCCGCCCCTGCTCCAGGTAGTGGGCAATCTCCCCGGGGAGGCCTTGCGGATCAACCGGCTTGGGAATGTAGCCGTCGCAGCCGGCGCCGAGGATCTTCTCCCGGTCCCCGGCCATGGCGTGGGCGGTGAGGGCGACGACGATGACCCCCGCCATCCGGACGTCGGAACGGATCTTGCGGGTGATGGCCAGCCCGTCCTCTCCCGGGAGCTGGATGTCCATCAGGACGATGTCGGGCAGCTCGCGCGTCATTTCCGCCAGGCACTCGGCTCCGCTGCCGGCCTTGCGCACGGTAAAGCCCTTCTTCTCCAGGAGGAACTGGGCCAACCGAAGGTTGACCGGGTTATCTTCGACGATCAAAACCTTGCCGGCGGTCACGCCCTGTTCTCCTTCGCCTCTGAACGATGTCCAGGCCCTTGATGGCGTGCAATACGGCATCTGGCTCGGAGAGGCCAGAGGGTATAACGGCACTCCACGCCGTCGCTGGCACCCTCGGTGAAACTTCACCCAGGGCCAGCAAGGCGGGCTGGCCGGGGAGGCCGCGGAGCCCCAGCACCCACTCCGGCTCGGGAGGCACCAGCACCACCACGTCCGGAGCGGCGGCGCGGGCCTTTTCCAGGGCCTCCTGCAGCCCGGGCGCCCGGAAAACTTCAAAACCCTCTTCAACCAGGGCGGCCGCCAGCGGCGCCAGTGCTCGCCGGTCGCGATGGACCAGCAACACCCGCACCCGGTCGCGACGTCGCTTGATCCCCTGGCCGATCTTGCGCAGCTCGTCCTGCATCGTCTTGGTCGCCCATGGCTTGGCGACGAAGCCGACCACGCCGAACTCGTCCATCAGCTGCTGATTCTGGGTAACCGAGCAAATCAGCACCGGGACGTCGGCGGTGGCGGCCCGGGCCCGCAACTCCTGGAGGACCTGCCAGCCGTCCTTGACGGGGAGCACCGTTTCCATCACGACCAGGTCGGGCAGGATCTCCATCGCCTTGCGCACCGCCTCGTTGCCGTCGAAGGCGTGCGCCACCCGAAAGCCGACCCCCTGGATCTCGGCCGTCATCCGCTGGCTGCTGGCGGGGTCGTCTTCGACCACCAGCACCAGCGGCAGCTCCATGCTTTCGACCGTCTGCGCGGCTTCCTCGACCGGTGCCTCGGGCACCAGGCGGGGTTCCCGGGGGATGGTGAAGGTGAAAATCGATCCTTTACCGAATTGGCTCTCGGCCCAGATCCGGCCGCCGTGCATCTCGACGAAACGGCGGCAGAGCGCCAGCCCCAAGCCGGTTCCCTGGTAACGGCGCGTATAGGAGCCGTCGATCTGCTCGAACTCGCGGAACAGCTTGGGCAGATCTTCCGGCTTCATCCCGATCCCGGTGTCCTCCACCGATACCGTCAGCTGCTCCGGTGAATCCTTCACCGACACGGTGATGGTCCCCGGCGCCGACGTGAACTTCACCGCATTCGACAGGAGGTTGTAGAGCACTTGCTTGAACTTGCTGCGGTCGGCCTTGATGACGCCTGCTTCGGACACGCCCACCGTCTTCAGCTGCAGGCCCTGCTGGCGGGCCATCGGCTCCAGGATGGCGGCGACCTCCTGGAGCGCCTGCGGGACCGGCATCTCCTCGGCGTGGAGGTCCATCTTCCCCGCCTCGATCTTCGCCAGGTCGAGGATATCGTTGATCAGGCCGAGCAGGTGCTGACCGCTGCTATGGATGTTGCGCAGGAACTCGGTTCGTTCGCCTGACGTCAGGTTCATCGTGACGTCGAGAAGAATCTCGCTGAATCCCATGATGGCGTTGAGGGGCGTGCGCAGCTCGTGCGACATGTTGGCCAGGAACTCCGACTTGTAGCGGCTCGACTGCTCGAGCTGACGGTTGACCTGGAGGATCTCCTCGTCGGCCTGCCGCAGCGCGGCGTGCTGGCGCATCAAGTAGCGGTTCGAGTCCTTCAGCCGCTCGACAAGGCTCTGACGCTCGGCCCGCAGCCGCTGTTTCTCAAGGTTGCGTTCCAGGAGCTCTCGTAGCCGACGCAGGTCGATGGGCTTGGCGATGTAGTCGTCGGCGCCGCCGCGCAGCGCCTCGGCCGCCACCTGTTCGGAGCCGTAGGCCGTCATCATCACGACGACCGACTCGGGAAAGTCTCGGAGCATCTGCGGCAGGAGGCTCAAGCCGCTCTCCTCCGGCATTTGCACGTCGAGGAAGATCAGCGCCGGGCGCCGGCCATCGAGCTGCCGCCGCGCCTGGGTCGCGTTCGGTGCCGCGACGATGTCGAAGCCCTGTTTCGACACCGCCTTGGTGAGGAAGGCGCGGTTGTCGGGATCGTCGTCGATCGCGAGCAAGAGCGGTCGCTGTTCCAGCTCCGGCTCCGCCCCCAGCAGTGTGCGCACGGCCTGGACCAAGTCCTGGCCGGCACCAAGCTCGCGGCCGGAGCCGGTCGACAGCGGACTCAGATCGCTCAAGAAGCGGTCCGCTCCCGCGGCCAGTGCTCGCTTTCCTTCGTCGGCATCGACATGGACGCCGGCCATGAGCAGCACCGGGATGTTCGTCGTCGCGGGGTTGCTCTTCAAGATTTCGCAGACGCGGAGTCCGTCGATCCGGCGGAGCAGCAGGTTGAGAATGATCGCGTCCGGCAATTCCTCACGGGCCTGGTCCAGTGCCTCGAGCCCGTCTTGCGCGGAGAGCACGTCGAAGCCTTCCCGCTGAAGCCGATCGACGAGCGCCCTGAGGCGTTGCGGATCGTCGTCGGCGACGAGGATCCGCCTGGTGCTGCTCGGCTCGATCATGCGACCCTCCCCAGGGGTCCCCGCAAGATCGGATCTTGCGGGGCAGGGGCCAGAACGGGAAGCCGGGGGATCAGGAAGCGGAAGGTGCTGCCCCGTCCCGGTACGCTCTCGACCCAGATCTGGCCGCCCTGCAACTCCACCAACCGCTTCGAGAGCGCCAGGCCAAGACCGATACCCTCGTAGCCGCGCGAGGTCGACCCGTCGACCTGCCGGAATTCCTCGAAAAGGCGGGGCTGATCTTCCGGTTTGATGCCGATGCCGGTGTCGGCGACCTCGACTACCGTGCCGGTCGTGGTCTCCGTGGCCCTGATCGTGACGCTCCCATGATGCGAGGTGAATTTGATGGCGTTGTTGACCAGGTTGTGGACGATATGGCGGAGGCTCCGAGCATCGAACACCACCTGCATGGCGCGGTCCACCTGCGAGGTGACCGTGAGCTCCTTCTGGGTCGCGGCGGCGGCGTTTTCGGACAGGGCGGCGTCCACCGCCTCGGCCACCAGGCAGGGCGCGGGATGCAGCTCGAGCCGCCCAGCCTGAATGTGAGTCAGATCAAGGATGTCATTGATCAGCGTGAGAAGCTGGCGGCCGCTGCTGTGGATCGTCTCGGCAAATTCGGCGCGCTCCGCCTCGGACAGCTCCGGCGTCGTGCGGATGATTTCCGAGAAGCCGATGATCGCGTTCAGCGGCGTGCGCAGCTCGTGTGACATGTTGGTGAGGAACTCGGACTTCATCCGGTCCGCTTCCTGCAGCTCGAGGTTGGCGCGTTGCAACATTTCGATGGTCTGGCGTTCCCGCTGAAACCGGCGCGCATTGTCGAGCGCAACCGCCGCCTGGTTGGCGAGAATCTGCAGGACCTGCATAAGGGTGGGATCAAACGCGCGGACCTCGCGGAAGTAGACCGAGACCGTGCCAACGAACTCACGCTCGAGGAACATCGGCAGGCCCAGGGCGGCGCGCCACCCGTACTGCTGGGCCACCGGATCCAGCGGGAAGCGGCCGTCGAGTTGAATGTCCTCGGAGAAGACCGGGCGTTGCTCGATCACCACCTGGGTGATGAGGCCCGGGGCTACATGGGTCGGCACGTTGCCCTGGAGTCGTTGCTCGAGGCCCTCCCCCACCTCGACCGCCTGCTCGGCCGGATTTCCGGACCGGGTCAAGGTGATCAGGCAGGTCGCCGCGCCGGAGACGCCGATCACGGCCCGGGCTACGCCCTGGAGCAGGGCGTTCGGTCCCACGGTGGTCGCCGTCAGCGCCTCTGAGACCTGGCGGAGCATCTCCATCGAGGTGTCGAGCCGCAGAGCCTGCTGGCGGGTCTGCTCGAAGAGCAAGGTGTTCTGGAGCGAGACCGCGACCTCCGCGCCGAGCGAAGCCGCCAGCTTGACGTCGTAGTTGCCGCTGAACTCGCCATGTCGCTTGTTGGCGAGCATCAGCACACCGATCGGCCGACCGCCCGAGCCCAGTGGGACGAGCAGCAGGTCGCGGTACCCAAATGTCTGGGGCAGGAGCTGACCCGCCTCGATATCGTGCAGGCAGTCCGCGATGATGGTGGGCTGCTGGGTCACGAAGACCCGACCGATCAGGGTCGAAGCGTTGGCACCGAACCGCAACTGGTTGAGACGCATCTGGTTGAAGAGCCGGCTCTCCCGCATCCCGGACGGGGCAGCCGGGGCGATCAGCGCCTCGAGCCCGTCCTGATAGAGGAAGAAACCGCATATCTCGACGTCGAGCAGCTCCGCCAGCTTGGTGGTCAGGGTCCCGAGGTCCTCGCCGAGCTTGGTGAGGTTGGAGACGGCGGTGGCGACCTCGAAGAAGTGGCTCAGCTCCTGGAGGTTCTGGTCGGCGCGGCGGGAGAGCTCGAGGTTTTGCTGGACGAGCTTGAAGTACTTGAAGGACCAGAAGGCGGTCAGCACCATGACCGGCAAGAAGAGCACCGCCAGGAAGTAGGTGACCGGCGAGGGCGCCCACCAGCGGGCCACGTAGATGAGGAAGAGCTCCGTCAGGGCGCCCAGCACCACCCAGAGCCGCCAGTTGAACCGGACCCGGGAGTTGGATGATAGGTGCCGCCGCATCGTTGAGCCCTCTTTCGTCACAGTGCGCGCATTGATTCGACGAGGATCGAGGGCATTGCTTCGCACTACGGCCCCGCCCGGCCGTGCTGCGGCGGGCGGCTTTACAAAGGTTTACTGGACCGTCGCCCCGCCCGAACCCACGGGATGTGGTTCGCCCCTTTGCTACTCTCTACACGTGCAGCGAGAGACGGCGTTCAACGTCTCGGCGATCAAGGACACCGTTCTGCGGTCGATCAAGCTCAACCAGCAGGCGTACAACAACCGTGACGCCGACGTGCTTCGCGAAGTCTACCTGGAGCCAATGCTGTCCCAGGTGGCGCACGACCTCTCGGGAGACTTCGAGTCGTTCCCGGCGGCGCGTCTGGACATTACCTGCGAGGTGCTCGACGTTTCGTACACTGCCTACCTCCAAATCGGGAAGGTCGAGCTGTCGGCCTACGGTCTGGAGGCCAGCCCTCAGAACGTCAACGTGACGACCAAAGAGGAGTGGATCTACCGCCTGGTTCCCGATGCCGAAAAGGGCGTCGGCCTGGGGCGGCGCACCACCCACCGCTTCCTCGGCTATTACCACTACACGCTGGTGGACATCGACGGCCGCTGGTGGATTACCGACGTCCAGTCCGCCTCTGAAATCTGGCTGCCGTAGGCTGACGCCGAACGCGATCAGCGATCGTCGAGATCGTTCGCCAGCTGTTTGACGCGAGTGTTGATGTCGTCGCGGATCGCGCGGACGTCGCCGAGTGATTTGCCATCGGGATCGGTCAGATCCCAATCGATGTATGTCTTTCCGGGGATGTAGGGACACTCGTCCCCGCACCCCATCGTCACGACAACATCCGCCCATTCGGCAAGCTCGTCCGTCAATTTCCGTGGCTGTCGCTCCGAGAGGTCGATGCCCTGCTCGCGCATCGCATCGACGACGACCGGGTGCACGTGCTCGGCCGGCCGGGTGCCCGCCGAGCGTGATTGGTGTCGGCCGTTGGCGACCTGCTCGAACAGCGCCTGGCTCATCTGCGACCGGCCGGCATTCTGCGTGCAGACGAACAGCACCCGCGCCATCGTGGCCTCAGACGAGCACGTCGAGCAGCGCGCGGGTCTTCGGCTCCAGACGGCTGGCCAGCCGGTAGTAGGCCCAGATGCCGGCCTTGCTGACGTCGACCAGGCCGGCTTCCCGCAGCTTCGCCATGTGGTGGGAGATGGTGGGCTGGCTCAAGTCGAAAGCCGCCGTGAAGTCGCAGATGCACACCGGCTCCGCCGAGCTCTTCAGGATGCTGATCATTTGCAGCCGCGTGGGGTCCGCCAGTGCCTTCAGGACCTCCACCGACTGATCCACTCTGGCGATCGCCATCGGCATCGCCGGCGGGCAGCAGACGCCCTTGACACGCTCGGGGACTAGCGCTCTCACGATCGTAGTCTACCGGTTCCATTGACAACTGTCTATGGGTTTGCTAGCATTCCATCGATCGACATCAATGTCTCCCGGGAGGGTTTCATGGACACGATTCAGGAGTCCGTCCGATTGAAGTACGCGGAGACCGCGATCAAGTTACGCGATGGCGTCAGCTGCTGTGACTCGAGCTGCTGTGGTGGGTCGGACGCGGTCAGCGGACCGATCGGCGCCGACGAGTACTCGAAGGCGGAGGTCGCCGACCTCGGGCTCTCGCTCGGCGACAGCCTGGGCTGCGGCAATCCAACGGCGCTCGCGCAGCTGCGTCCCGGTGAGATCGTGCTGGACCTCGGCAGTGGTGCTGGTCTCGACGTCCTCCTCTCGGCGCGGCGGGTTACCCCCGGCGGCCACGCCTATGGCGTGGACATGACCGACGAGATGCTGGCATTGGCCAACGAAAACAAGGCCCGCGCGGGCGTCGCGAATGCCACCTTCCTCAAGGGCACGATCGAGGCGGTTCCCCTCCCCGGTGCCGCGGTCGACGTCGTCATCTCCAATTGCGTCATCAACCTCGCCGCCGACAAAATGGCGGTGCTGAAAGAGGCGTTTCGCCTACTCAAGCCGGGTGGGCGGCTGGCCGTCTCCGACATGGTCGAGCTGGAGCCGCTGCCGCCGCAGGTCAAGTCGACGATGGATGCGTGGGCCGGCTGCGTGGCCGGCACGATCCCGGTCGACGCCTACCGCGACGCCGTGATCGGCGCGGGGTTCGACACCGTCGACATCGAGATCACCAACAGCTTTGGACCCGGCGAAGCCGACTTCCCGGAAAGCTCAGGAAAAATCGCGAGTGCCTTTATTCGCGCCGCTAAACCCAAGAAGGAGGTCACCGTCGATGTGCCCCGAGTGTCCGTGCGGGCCTGATTGCCCCTGCTGCTGACAAACAAAAAGGCCTGGGCAAACGCCCGGGCCTTCTCGATTCTGGGTTTGTGAGTCTTCAGGCGACGCGCACCCGCGAGGCCCGCGGCCCCTTGGGAGCTGACGCTTCGACGTCGAAGCTGACCTTTTGCCCCTCCTGCAACCCCTCGAACGAGCCTTCCACGGACGACCGGTGGAAGAAGTACTCCTTGCCGTCCTCCCCGCTCAAGAATCCGAATCCTCGATCCATCACGAGTCGCTTGATCGTACCGTTCTGCGCCACGTCTGCCGCTAGCTCCTTCGCAAAGTTATCCCCGGTCGACTTGCGTTCCCTGGGCGTGCCATGACCGGGCTGACTTCACCCGCGATCAAGCATATCATGGGTGGTATTGCGACGGCCAAAACCGGCCGAAGGAGGGGTTACCTCGATGCGAAGCACGATGCCCGACTTTCCGCTGACGCTCCAGCACTTCCTCTGGCGGTCGACCGCCCTGTTCCCCAGGAAGGAGATCGTCACCCGGCGCGAGACCGGCCGTCACCGCTATACCTATGCCGACTTCGGCCGCCGGGTGGCCCAGCTGGCGCACGCGCTCCGGGAGTTGGGAATCGCTCCCGGGGACCGGGTCGGCACCCTGGCCTGGAACAACTACCGTCACCTGGAGCTCTATTTCGCGGTGCCCTGCTCCGGCGCGGTGCTGCATACCTTGAATCCGCGCCTGTTCCCCGAACACCTCGAGTTCGTGATCAACGACGCCGACGACAAGGTCATCTTCGTCGACGCCTCGATCGTGCCGGCGTTGCAGCGAGTCGCGAAGAACCTGAAGGGCGTCAAGCAGTTCGTCATCATGGCCGATGGCCCCTCGCCCGACGGCCAGCTCACACCGGTCGCGTCGTACGAGGAACTGATCGGCGGTCGCCCAACGGTCTTTCCCTGGCCGGGGCTTGATGAACGCGACGCGGCGGCCATGTGCTACACGTCGGGCACAACCGGAAAGCCCAAAGGTGTCGTATACAGCCATCGGTCGGCCGTCCTCCACTCGTTCGGCATCACGGTTGGGGGCATCGGTCCGACCGAGTCGGACACCCTCTTGCCGGTCGTGCCGATGTTCCATGCCAACGCCTGGGGTCATCCATATGCCGCGACCATGCTCGGCGCCAAGCAGGTGTTTCCCGATCGCTTTCTCGATCCCGTTAGCCTCACCGAACTAATTCGGGATGAAGCAGTGACCTTCAGTGCGGGTGTTCCCAGCGTCTGGATCCCGCTCCTACAGTACCTCGATAAGACGGGCACCAACCTTGACGGCTTTCGAATGTTTGTCGGAGGTTCGGCTCTGCCCGCTGCTCTCTACGACGGACTGACGAGGCACGGCATCGACGTCGTTCAGGGATGGGGCATGACGGAAACATCGCCGGTGGCTGCGTGCGCGACCATGAAGAGCTATATGGGCGCCGAGGTCAAGCGAACGACGCGTCTGAAGTCCGGCCTTGCCATTGCCGGCGTTGAGCTGCGACTGGCCGACGTGGAGTCGGGACAACCGGTGCCCTGGGATGGCAAGAGCGTTGGCGAGATCCAGGTCCGCGGACCGTGGGTCACCGGCAGCTACTACCGCGGCGTGGATGCCGAGCGTTTCACGGCCGATGGCTGGCTTCGCACCGGCGACGTGGCGAATGTCGATCCCGAGGGGTACATCCAGATCGTCGACCGCACCAAGGACCTGGTGAAGTCCGGCGGCGAGTGGATCTCGTCGGTCGAGTTGGAGTCAGCGATCATGGGCCACCCCAAGGTGCTCGAAGCGGCCGTGATCGGGATACCGCACCCCAAGTGGCAGGAGCGGCCGGTCGCCTACGTGGTCGCCAAGCCCGAGTTCAAAGGCGCCGTCACCCAGGGGGAGATCATCGAGTTCCTCCAGCCGCTCGTGGCGAAATGGTGGCTCCCGGACGAGGTGCGCTTTGTCGACGAAATCCCCAAGACGAGCGTGGGGAAATTCGACAAGAGGGTGATCCGCGAGCAGGCGCTCAGGGCACCGACGGCCGCCCGCCCGTCTGAGTAAGACATGCGGGAATCCCGCAACCCTGATAGGAAAGACGAACCGGTGACGGAGGCGGCACAGTGCTGCGGCGGATCGCGAGATCCGTCGACCGCAAAACCGTCCTTAATACTGTCGCGCTAGAACGGTGGCTAGAAGGATGTGACTCAGCAATGGATGCCTCCCAGCAGTTCGAGGCGCTCGTTCCCAAGCCGCTGGATGCGGAGGGGATCGAGCGGCGCCGCGAGCTCGAGGACATCCACGAAGAGCTCCTGCTAAGCATCCTGGCGCTCGAGGAAGAGTGGCAGCTCGACAACCGGATCGCCTACTCGCTGCGGCAACGCAAGGCCGCCTGATGCCTCAGCGCGGCATTGGCCGGGCGCGCAGCATCGCCATCGCCTGTTCCGGTCGCCGCCCCTGAGTCTCCGCCCGTTTCGCCCCGGTCACCCATTGGATGAACTCCTTCTTGCGCGTGTAGGAGAGCTTCTCGAAAGCGGCGGCGCCGCCAGCGTCCGCCTCGAGCGCGGAGCGCAGAGCGTCGGGTAGGTCCACTGTCCGCGGCTCGGCGTCATACTCCAGACCCACCGCCAGCTGGTCCCCGGCCGCCACGGCGGCCGCCTCCCGGACCTCGCGCCGCACCCTTTCGAAGTGCAGCTCGGGCATTCCGGCTAATTTTCTGGCAAATTCGCCGGAATAACGCACGTTTTCGACCTCCGGTCCGTTTGCAACCCACGACAGGGCTCCTGGCCCACCGGATTTTAAAGACGGAGGACACGATGGCGAAAACTCAGAAATGGACAGCGTCGACGTTTGTCAGCCTGGTGCACGAGAATCTCACGGAGAAGGGTCTCAAGGTCAAGAAGTCGGACCTCACCTGGGCCATCAAGGATGTCTTCGAGGCAGCCGTCGCGGCCGGCGCTCGCGGCATGCGCGTGCGTTTTCCGGAGATCGGCGCCCTGGCATCGCGTGACGTCAAGCCACGCAAGGCAGGGAAAGGTACCAACCCCTTCACCGGCGAGTCGATCATGTTGAAGGCGCGGCCGGCTTCCAAGAAGCCGCGCTGGTCGTTCCCCAAGGCCGTCCGCGAGGCCTACACCCGGACGTCGACCCGCAAGGCGGCCTAAACCGACCATTCGACCACAGGGCGCCGGGCTCAGGCCGGGCGCCCTGTTGTGTTTCTTGACAGCCTTCCGGTTTCGCCTGACTATGATGGGAGGGATGAAGCGAAACCTGATAGCGGGACTGCTGATTGCCGTCGGCCTGGCGCTGATGGCGACCGCCCTCCCCGCCAGTGGCCTGCTGCGCCTTGGTTCGCCCGAGGTGGCGTCCCAGACGATCCCGGCCCTGGGCGATCCACTATCGCCGCCCCACCAGCATCCGAAATTCCTTCCCAACACCAACAGCACAGGCGCCGGCCCCAGCCAGGTCGTGGCCTATCTATCGATTCCAAAGTTGCACATCAAGGACGCCCCGATCTTCGACCGTGGCGTCGACACCCACGGCAATATGTTGATCGCCAAGGGCTACTCGGTCACCCACTACGCCTTCTCCTCCCCCATCGGCAGCGGCAACGCCGTGCTCTACGGCCATGACGACATCGAGGGCAGCGTCTTCGCCAGCCTTAAGGACCTGAAGGCGGGCGACGAGGTGGACGTGGCGGTTGCCGGCGACTCCCCCGTCGTCTACCACGTGACCTCTCGCACGATCGTCGCCCCGACCGCCGTCCAGATCCTCCAGCCGACCACTGATGTACGGCTCACCCTCTTCACCTGCTGGCCAAACTGGGTCGACACCCAGCGGGTTGTCGTCACGGCGATGCCCGCCACTGCCTAGTGGTTCGTCTCTTCCGGCGGCTCCTGGAAATACTTCAGTAGTTCTTCCAGCGCCTTGGCGGCCTCCGGGTCGCGAAGCAATCGCTCCTGCATCTCCTGCACCTGCTTGACGAGCTCCTTGGCCTGTGTCTCCTGGGCAACCTGCAGCAGCACCGGCTGGCTCGCTGCCGACACGATCATCGTCGCCTGCTGGCGGAGCATCTCGACGCCCTGGCACCCGAGACAGGTGCCCGCGTTGTTGCAATGACAGAGTTGCAGACGCAGGTTATCGAGTTCACGCTGCAGCGGCGAGAGGTCAACGGGCTGGCTCACGTTTCAAGCTTAGCCTGAGAAGCGGGGACGTCAGTCCTCGGCATCTTCATGTCGAAAGCGGTCGATCAGGAATCGTTTATGCGCGAGCAGCCGGTCCATGTCGGTGCGGTGGACCACTTCGGCTACCTGTCGCATCTCGGCATCGAGGAAATCGAGCTCCTCGGCCAGCACGTCGATCGCAGCGCGCCCCTGGCTGCCCGGTTGGGACGACACATAGCCGCCCGGGAGGCGAAGATAGGCCTCCACCGCCATCGGCAAATAGTCCGACACGGTGCGCTCGATCAGGTAAAGCTCGGGCGCACCGAGCGGTAAGCAATCGAGGCGCGGAAGGATCTCGGTGCGGATGGTCAGCTCGATCCGTTGGATTCGACTCACGATCTCCGGGGGCACGCGCCCCGCCGCGGCTCCAATCTGCTCGGCAAGCGACTTCTGCACCCGTCCGGGATCGAATCCAAAACGGCTGACGCGCGGCTTGCCGCCGGCGGCCAGGGCGCCCGCCAGGTAGAGCCCGGCCACCAGCAGCAGACCCTGTATGCCGACCGGGTCCGCCAGGGCGAGGCCGGCGCCCACCAGGGCCAGCGCTGAACCGGTCAGGTTTCGGCGGCTGGTCAGGTAGGAGGCGAGCCCGCGCCCCGGAGTGGACGCGGGCAGCGACGCGCGGTACCGTGCGATAGCGCTTCCCATGGGACTCCCCTGCTGCTACGGCGTGCGCGCCGGCAGTTTCAGCTCGTCCGGGATCGGTGCGAGCTCGGTCGCCGGCGCCTCGTGCGCCCGCTCCAGGTACGCCTGGGCGCGGGCCACCTCCCTGGAGAGCGCATCGATCGTCTGCCGCATGGTTTCCAGCGCCTGTAGCTTGGAGGCGTCGATGGTGTCGATCGTGGCGTAGATGTTGGCGAAGGCTGCCTGCAGCTTCTCGATGCTGACGGTCGCGCTCGCCGCTTGCTCGTGGACGCTCGCGGACTGCTGACGCAGCATCGCCGAGGTCCCCTCGATCATGTCGGCGGTGGTTTCGTTCAGCGCGCCGATCTGGTCGAGCACAAGCTTCTGGTTGACCAGGCCCTGCGCTGTCATGACCGCGGTGCGCAGCGCCGACACCGTCGTCGTGGTCGCGCGATCGACGCCCTTCACCAGCTCGAGATTGTTCTTGCGGACGAGCTCCAGCGCCAGGTACCCCTGGGCGCTGACGGCGAGCTGGGTGGCGAGATCCTGGGTCTTCTGGCGAACGTAGAAGAGGCAGTCCTCCCGCAACGTCTTCGCCCGCTCAGGATCCTGGGCCTGCACTTCGCGGATGCGCGCATCGAGCGCGGCGTCCATCGTGCGAGCGAGGTAGAGGTATTGCTTGAGCCGATCCATCACGGCCCACAGGTTCACCTTCTCCTGCTCGATCGCCGCATTGTCCTTGAGGAGCTCGTCCTGGCCTCGGTAGAGCGCCTGCACGATGGCGTTCAGATGGCCCTGGGCCGACTCGTATTTGCCGAAATAATCGCGCAGCCGGTTGCCGAGCGGCAGGATACCGAAAAGCCAGCGCCGGTCGAGCAGCCCGCGGTCCGACGGGTCGAGGTCTTCAACCGTGCGCCGGAGTTGGAGCAGGGCGCTGGACACGGTCGAGGATTTGTCCTGCGCGCGGGCGAGCGCGCCGACCGGCCGGTCGAGCATCCGGTTGGAAACGCTGGCGGACTGCTTGATCTCGTCGTTCCCAAGCGCGTGGATGCCGTCGACCTTCTTCTTGAAGGCCTCGGAACGGGGATCGGCCGCCAGCAGGGCGTCGAGGTAGGCGGCGACGGCGGCGTCGAGACGCGCGGTCGTTTGTGGGTCGAGCGTGATCATCGGGGCGGGGATCGTAGCACCGGCCGCCGCCGGATCGGATGGGGTCAGGGAAAGGTCAGAGTTCGCCTCGACCGTCGTGCGCATGGGACTCGCTCCTTTTGCTAGCCCGTGGGCGGATACAGACTGGTTTTTTCCCGAAAATCGCCCGTCTCACACATGAACTGTGCCGGCGGCGGTCAAACCGCGGAAATGAATTCGGGACGGCAACGGTACGCTTAGCGATGTGAAGGCCACCGAGATCGACGGCCGAATGTTCCTCAACGGCGAGCGGGTCTGGGCGCGATCGGGCGCTACCTTCGACGCCATCGATCCGGCGACGGCCGAGGTTTTCGCCAAAGTCGCGCTGGGGGACAAGGCCGACGTCGACACGGCCGTCGCCTCAGCGCAGGCGGCGATGGGCGAATGGGCCGGGCTGCCGCCGGTGCGCCGAGTTCGCCTCTTGAACCGGCTGGCCGGCCTGCTGCGCGAGCGCAGCCGGGAATTCGCGGAGCTGGAGAGCGTGGATGTCGGGAAGCCCCTGCGGCAGGCGGAGGACGACATCGCCGCTGCCGCCTCGTACTTCGAATACTTTGCCGGCGTGGCCGACAAGGTCTTCGGCTCGAGCATTCCCCTGGGAAAGGGCTTCGTTGACTTCACGCTTCGGGAGCCGCTGGGTGTGTCGGCCCAGATCGTTCCCTGGAACTACCCGCTGCGCCTTGCCTCGCGCGGAATCGCGCCCGCGCTCGCCTGTGGCAACGCGGTCGTGGCAAAGCCGGCCGCCGACGCGGGCCTCAGCGTGATCAAGCTTGCGGAGTTGGCGATCGAGGCCGGCCTTCCGGCCGGCGTCATCAACGCTGTGACGGGCGGGCGCGAAACGGGGGCCGCGCTGGCCTCCCATCCGGGGATCAACCACATCGCCTTCACCGGCTCGGTCCCGACCGGGATCGCGATCATGAAGGCCGCCGCCGACAACGTGGTGCCGGTCACCCTTGAGCTCGGCGGCAAGTCAGCGAATATCGTGTTTGCCGACGCCGACCTGGAACGCGCCGCCGCATCCGCCGCCACGACGTTGATGCAGAACTCCGCGCAAACCTGCACTGCACCGACTCGACTCCTGCTCGAGGAATCTGCCCATGACCGCTTCGTTGAGCTGCTCAGCTCGCGGATCAAGAAGATCCGAATGGGTCGCGGCCTCGACAACCCGGACATGGGCCCGGTCGTGAGCGAGCGGCAGATGCAGCGGGTCCTCGGCTACATCGAGGCCGGCGCCGGGGATGGCGCGACGGCGCTGACCGGCGGCCGCCGCGCGGACACCCCCGGGCTCGCAGCCGGCTACTTCATCGAGCCGACGCTGCTCGACAGCGTCGCGCGCGGCACCGTCCTCGAGCAGGAGGAGATCTTCGGCCCGGTGCTGACTGTGACGACGTTTCGGTCGGTCGAGGAAGCGATCGCGATCGCCAACGGCACGCCCTACGGGCTGGTCACCGGGGTCTGGACACGTGAACTGAGCAAGGCGCTCACCGTGGCCACGGCTGTGAAGTCGGGACAGGTGCGCGTCAACAGCTACAGCGTCGAGGGCAGCATCGGCCTACCCTTTGGCGGCTACAGGCGGAGCGGGTTCGGACGCGAGCAGGGCGTCGAGGCGCTGGCGAACTACACCCAGGTCAAGAACGTGATGATCAACTTCGGCTGAGGCTGGGCCCGCGTTTTCCCTCCCCGTTTAAGGGGAGGTCCGCCAGCCGAGCGCACGGTGCCATGAATTGCCCGCTGGCGTGAGCCGCTGCCCTTGTGGCAGCGTTATCGACGGAGATGCTGCTCGAGCTCGTCCTTTTCTTTACCATGGCCGCTGCCATCACCACGGCGACGGTGATGGTTCCCGGGGGCCCGGCGCCGACGCCTTCGCCGGCGTCGACGCCGACACCGACGTCGTCCCCAAGCCAGTCCGCCAGGCCGACGCCGTCGCCGGCCAGTTCGCCGAGCGCGTCGTCCAGTCCCTAGGTGCGGTTCAGCTGGGCGAGCAGGGCCAGCCCATCGAGATCGTCGAGGTTGTACCACTGGAACATCACGCGGCCGATCCCGAGCGCGGACCAGGCGTCGAGCTGCGACGCCGCCTGATCCGGTGTCCCCACGATCCAGCTGCGTCGCCGGAACTCATCGGCCGCGGCGGCCGGTGGCACGCCGGACCCCACGCCCAGGAACGACTGCATCCAGCGGCCTTTTTCCACGACCTCGCGCGCGTCGCGGCCGATCAGAATGCCACCCATCCAGGATCGCCGGATCGTCGCAGGGTCGCGGCCGACCGCCCGGCAGTGTTCCTCGAGCTTCGCGCGCTTGACGCGATACACCTCGGGACCGGGGGCATGGCTATTCCACTCGTCGGCCTCGCGAGCGACGATGCGGAGCAGCCGGACTTCGCCGTCACCCCCGATCAAGAGCGGCGGCGCGGGCTGCTGCATCGGCCGCGGGTACGCCACCGCGCCGCGAAGGGGGTAGTACCGACCCTCGACATCGACCGGTCCGCCGGTCCACAGGGCCTTGATGACGGCAATCCCCTCCTCGAAACGGTCGAACCGTTCCTTCAGCGGCGGAAGACCGATGCCAAAGGCCTCGTGTTCGGCGACATTCCATCCGGCGCCCACCCCAAGCACCAACCGGCCGCTGGAGAGGAGGTCGACCGCGGCGGCCATCCGGGCGAGCAGCGCGGGGTGTCGAAACGTCATCGGGCTCACCAGCGGCCCGAACCGGATCCGCTGCGTGCGTTGAGCCAGCGCCGTCAAGGAGGTCCAGCACTCCAGCGCCGGCCGCTGCGGATCCCCACTGAGGCTGAAGAAATGATCCGAGCGCCACAACGAGTCGAGGCCGAGCGATTCGACGCCTTGGGCGATCCGAAACCAGCGCTCCCAGGTCAGCCCCTCCTGAGCCTCGATCATCACGCCGATCTTCATCGCCGTTGACGTTAACGCAAACAACTCCGGAATAGCGACCGGCGCGGCGCGGTTACAACGATGCGATGCCCGCGGTTACCGTCGAGAACATCCTGACGCTGCCCCGAATCCCGGACCCCGACCCGACTACCACCATCGAGCGTCCCCTGCTCGCCATCACGACGGCGCCCAAAGGTGTCGAAGGCGAGGGCTTTCCGGTCCGGCGCGCCTTTTATGGGATCGACCAACGCCACCTCGACCCCTTCATCCACATGGACCAAATGGGCGAGGTGGAGTACGGCCCCGGCGAGCCCAAGGGTACCGCATGGCACCCGCATCGCGGCTTCGAGACCGTCACCTACATGATCGACGGGACCTTTCAGCACCAGGACTCCACCGGCGGAGGCGGCCTCATCACCAACGGCGCAACCCAATGGATGACGGCCGGCGCGGGGATCCATCACATCGAACGGCCGCCCGAGGCGCTGATCGCGAGTGGCGGCCTCTTCCACGGCATCCAGCTCTGGGTCAACCTTCCCGCCGGTCAGAAGTGGACCCCGCCGCGCTACCAGGACATCGGCGCCACGCGGGTGACCCTGCTCGCCTCACATGACGGTGGCGCGCTGGTACGCGTCATCGCCGGCGACGTCGTCGGCCACAGCGGCCCCGGCGTCACCCACACCCCGATCACCCTGCTGCACGCGACCATCAATCCCGGGGCCGAGCTGCGCCTCCCCTGGCGCCGCGAGTTCAACGGCCTGGTCTACGTCCTGGCCGGACGCGGAACCGCCGGGGGAAAGCGAGCGCCGATCAGCGCCGGACAACTGGCAGCGTTCGGCGCGGGCGACGTGATCAGCCTGACCGCCGCCCTCGCGCAGGAGAGCCGTTCGCCGAACCTCGATGTCCTGGTCCTTGGCGGCGAGCCGATTGGTGAGCCGGTTGCCTGGTACGGGCCATTCGTGATGAACACGCACGAAGAGCTGGCCCAGGCCTTCGATGACTACCGTCGCGGCCGGCTGGGGACCATTCCCGCGGCACACATCGGCAACTAGGGCGGCTCGTACGATTCACTCGATGGCGACTCGTTTGTACGCCGGCACGGTGCGGGCGCCCGATTTTCCCAGAGGGCTCGACTGGATCAACGTCGCGCGGCCGCTGCACATCGCCGATCTGCGCGGCCGGCTGGCGATCATCGACTTCTGGACCTTCTGCTGAATCAACTGCATGCATACCTTTCCGCAGTTGCGGAAGATCGAGCGGAAGTATGGTGACCGGGTCGTCGTGGTCGGGGTCCACTCCCCAAAATTCCCGGCCGAGCGTGAGACGGCGAACCTGCGCGAGGCCGTGCTGCGATACCGGATCGAGCACCCGGTCGTCAACGACCGCGACTTTGCCGTCTGGAACCAATTCGGGGGCCGCGCCTGGCCGACGTTGATGTTCGTCGACCCGCAGGGCCGCGTCATCGGCAAGCACGAGGGTGAGCTGCCCTTCGAACAGTTCGATCCGCTCGTTGGCGGGATGCTGAAGGAATTCGAGGAACGCGGGATCCTCAACCCGGGCGCGGCAGCCATCGATCTCGAGCAGGTTCGCGAGCCGGCGCGCATCTTGAATTTTCCCGGCAAGGTGCTGGCGACGGCGGACGCGCTCTACATCGCGGACACCAACCATCACCGGATCGTGAAGGCCGGCTTGGACGGCTCGATTCAGGAGAGCTACGGCAGCGGCGAGCCGGGACTGCTCGATGGGCCGGCCGAACGCGCTGCATTGCAACAGCCTCAAGGGATGACGAGGTCCGGCACCACCCTCTACGTCGCCGACACGGAGAATCACGCGATCCGGTCGATCGACCTCGAGTCCGGTGCTGTGACGACGCTCGCCGGGACAGGCGAGCAAGCCCTCGGGGCCGGCGCTGGGGGGCCGGGCCGGTCGACGGCGCTGAGCTCACCGTGGGACCTGGCGCTGGCCGGCCGCAGGCTCTACATCGCGATGGCCGGCTCGCACCAGATCTGGTTGCTTGATCTCGACACCGGCGCGGTCGCGCCGTTCGCCGGAACCGGCCGTGAGGGGCTCCTGGATGGGCCGGCCGACCGGGCCTGGTTCGCGCAGTCGAGCGGCCTTGCGCTGGCCGACGGACACCTGTATGTGGCGGATTCCGAGGTCAGTGCGGTGCGCGACATCGACCTGGGGTCAACCGCTGTGACCACCATCGTCGGAGAGGACCTGTTCGTCTTCGGCGACCAGGATGGTGAGGGCGACGCCGTCCGTCTCCAGCATCCGCTCGGCATTACGACGCGTGACGGCGTCCTGTTCCTGGCGGACAGCTACAACCACAAGATCAAACGCGTCGAACCGCGACGCCGCTCGGTCACGACCTGGTTGGGCAGTGGGGCCGCCGGCCGCGCCGACGGGCTCGGCATGTCGGCCTCCTTCCGGGAGCCTGGGGGCGTCTGCGCCGGCGTGAACGGCCTCTATATCGCGGACACGAACAACCTCCGGATCGCCGTTGCCGATTGGGCGACCGGGATGGTCCGCACCCTGATCGGCGACTGATTCAACCGCGAGCTTTACGGGCCGTCGGAGCGCCGGTAGAATGAGGCCACCCTGAGGGGGCAGGGCGGAGGTCGGGGAATGCGGACGCTCTCGTTCCTTGGACTCGACGCCGCCGAGCGCCCGCGCTTGAGTGCGACGTCGATCCGTCAGCTTGCCCGGCTCGGAACGGTGGTGCGCTGGCCGGGCCTGCTTTTCGCTGCGGTCCTGTCGCTCGCCGTGCCGCCCCGGTCGCCCATCGGGCTGGCCCTCCTCCTCGTCTGGGTGACGCTGTACAACGCCTGGGGCATGATCGCCATCTCGAAAGCCGATGACCGGTCGATCCTGCGGATCGGCCGGGCCCTGACGTTGCTCGATACCGTCAGCTACTTCCTGGTGCTCTTCGTCTTTGGAGGGGTGGGCGCCAGTACCAGCATCTATGCGGCCTACATCTTGCTGATCGTGTGGATGGTGGCCTATGACGGCGCCGAAGGGGCCATGCTCTGCGTCGGCATCTTCGTCCTCGGCATGATCGCCCTCCATGCCGCCCTCAAGGCCTTCGACAACCAGGACTTCGGGAGCCGAGACGTCCTCTTGTGGAGTCTCATCATGGTGGTCGCGGGTGCCATCCTGGCGGCGTACGACCGGATCGTCATCGGGGGAGTGCTGCCGCAAGCATCGGGAAGCGCGACGGCGCTGGAGACGCCTGTGACCACCGCCAGCGTTCCGGCCGTCCGCCTGTCGCCCCGCGAGCAGGAGGTTCTCCAGCTGGTCTCTGAGGGGTACTCGAATTCCATGATCGCGGGCCGTCTGCATCTCAGCGAGAACACGATCAAGACTTACGTCGAAAACCTCTTGAGCCGGCTCAACGCCCGCAACCGGGCAGAGGCCGTGGCGGCGGCGTCCCGACAGAACCTGATCTAGGAAACGCTCTTCTCCCCCGTTCGGCCTCCCCCGGTTGGAACTCGGTGAACCCGATCTTTCATCACCATGGGGGATACCGGCGGGCACCCGGCACGACGTAGGCTGTGGCCAGTGGGGGCGCCGATCGATTTGGGGGGCGCTCCGATGGCGACCAGGATGGTGGGGGGTTTCATCCTGGTCGCCTTTCTATTGTGCATCTTGCTCGCCTGGCCGGGACGCCGGCGATGGCCCCTCTGGCTGATCGCCGGCCTCTGCAGTTCGCTCTGCGCGGCGCTGACGCTCAGTCTCACCGACGGTGCGGGCTGGCTCGTCGCTCCGTTACGGCTGACCGCGCTGGCGCTCGCGGCCGTCTTTCTGGCCGCGGCCACCGTTCGGGACCTGCGCGACCCGCTGCGCTGATCGCTGGCCTGCCGTGGTAAGTCCCGCATCGATTTGGGCTGATCTCGCCCCTTGACCAATGAAGAGGTTGTCAGGTAACGTGATACCTATACTGTTAGCAACAACCAATGGAGGGATTGCCAAATGATCCTGTTCCTGATCCTCTTGGTCCTGGCCGCCGCCGCCGTCGGCCTCTACGCGACGGAGAATACCGGCACCCACGACGTGACGCTCTGGCAATGGCACTGGTCCGCCGTCCCAGACTGGGTCCCCGTGGTGGCGACCGCCGCCGTGATCGGCGGCCTGTTCCTGCTGTACATGCTGTACTCCGGCATGATTCACGGCGTGCGCGTCGGCTCGATGCGCCGCCGCGTCACGACCCGGGAATCGACCATCAACGACCTTCGCCGCGACAACCAGCGCCTGCGCGAAGAGAACGCCCGGGCGCGCAGCGAGCTGCACGGCATGGACCGCGGCGTGGCGGCGACGAGTGATCGCGCCGCGATGGAGACACCCGCGCCGGATCCGATGCCCGCCAACAATGACATCAGCCGCGAACCGGCGGCCGCGGGAACCGCCGTGGATCGTTCGCGCACCGCGCCCTACCGGCCGCGGGCGACCTTCGGCGAGCGCGTCCGCGCCTTTTTCAGCGGACGAGAGCCGGCGGGGTATTGAACCGGTGCCCTCCTGAGTCGTCCTCTTGCAGAACAGGTCTCGCCTCAACCAGCCCTCCCCCTTGGGGGAGGGCAGAGTTGGGGCCTGTTTTTGTGGTTCTTGCGAAGCCCGGCTTGACAGCCAGCCAGCCGTGTCAGCTAAATTGATATCGTCGTTAGCAGCTGGCGGATCGCGGGCCTGATGTTCCTCTGTACAGACGTCCCGTGCAACGTCCAGTTCAAAGGAGGCGAAACATGCCAGCAAGCGGCAAACGGGGCTTCGGTTCCATGGATGAAGCAAAGCAACGGGAAATCGCCAGCAAGGGCGGTCAGGCCGCGCATCTGAAGGGGTCTGCGCATGAGTTCAGCCCGGAGGAGGCCCGGCAAGCGGGTAGCAAGGGCGGTAAGGCCGCTCACGAGAAAGGATCCGCGCACGAGTTCTCCTCTGAAGAAGCCCGGGAGGCCGGCCGCAAGGGCGGCGAGGCCTCCAGCCAGGATCGCAACCGGATGGCCTTCATCGGCCGCGAGGGTGGCAAACACTAAGCAGTCAGCAGGGAGGAAACCGGCCGGGTTTCCTCCCCTGAGTTCGTTAAAGCGCGCCGACCAGCTCTTGGATCCGTGCCTCTGAGAGCGTGACGTCCGACAGGGTGCCGGCGAAGTAGGCGTCATACGCCGACAGGTCGAGCAGGCCGTGACCGCTGAAGTTGAAGAGGATGGTCGGCGACTCGCCCCGTTCCCGAGCCTTGACCGCCTCGTCGATGACGGCCCGGATGGCGTGTGCCGTCTCCGGCGCCGGAATCGTGCCCTCCGTACGGGCGAACTGCACCGCCGCATCGAAGACGGTGCGCTGCGGATAGGCGACGGCGTCGATGAAGCCGTGGTCGGCGAGCGCCGACACGAGTGGCGCCATCCCGTGATAACGAAGCCCGCCGGCATGGATGCCATCCGGCACAAACGCGTGACCGAGCGTATGCATCTTGAGCAACGGCGTCATCCCGATCGTGTCGCCGAAGTCGTAGGTGTATTTGCCGCGGGTGATCGAGGGCGAGGCCGCCGGCTCCACCGCCAGGAAGCGGGTTTTGCTGCGTCCCTGGATACGGTCGCGCAGGAATGGAAACGCGAGGCCGGAAAAGTTGCTGCCACCACCGACACAGCCCACCACGACATCCGGCATCGCTCCGGCCCGCTCCATCTGTAGCTGGGCCTCCTCACCAATGATGGTCTGGTGCATCAGCACGTGGTTGAGGACGCTACCCAGCGAGTACTTGGTGTCCTCCCTGGAGGCCGCATCTTCGATCGCTTCCGAGATCGCGATCCCCAGACTGCCGGTCGAGTCCGGGCTCTCTGCGCGGATCCGCCGCCCCGCTTGCGTCCGGTCCGAGGGGCTGGGCACGACCTCCGCGCCCCAGACCTGCATCATGCTCTTGCGGTATGGCTTCTGCTCATAGCTGATCCGCACCATGTAGACCATGCACTCCAGCTCGAAGAGCTTGGTCGCAAACGCGAGCGCGCTCCCCCACTGGCCGGCCCCGGTTTCGGTGGTCAGCCGTTTCGTGCCCTCTGCCTTGTTATAGAAGGCCTGGGCAACCGCCGTGTTCGGTTTGTGTGACCCAGCCGGACTGCCGCCCTCGTACTTGTAGTAGATCTTCGCCGTCGTCTTCAGCTCGCGCTCCAGGCGGGTCGCCCGCATCAGGGGCGACGGACGCCACAGCCGCAGCGCGTCCTGAATCGGCTGAGGGATGTCGATATATCGCTCCTGTGAAACTTCTTGCTTGATCAGCTCCATCGGGAAGAGCGGCGCCAGGTCCTGGGGACCCACGGGCTCCTTGGTGGCGGGATGGAGCGGCGGGCTTCCGGGGAACGGGAGGTCGGCCTGGATGTTGTACCAGCGGGTCGGCAGCTCTCGTTCGTCGAGTTGGATCCGGTTCGCGACTTCCGGCGCGTGAATGCTCATGGGCTTTCTCCCTCCTGTGGTGCCTAGGTTTTAGCATGGACGACACCCTGATGCAAAGGCCCGACCGAACCGCCATGCTCGCCGCCCTGGAACGCCTGGTCGTGGCGGAGTCTCCCTCGCTGGACAAGGCGCGCTGCGATGTCTGCGCGGACGAGGTCAGGGAGCTCTTCCAGCAACGGATTGGGATCTCAGCCATCCGACATCGGCGGCCCGACGCCGGCGACCACCTGGAGATCCGGATTGGCGAAGGCGCCGAGCCGATCGTGCTGCTGTGTCATCACGACACGGTGTGGCCGGAAGGCACGTTGGCGCGGCTGCCGTTCCGAATCGATGGCGATCGCGTCACCGGCCCCGGCAGCTACGACATGAAGGCCGGCATCGTGGAGGCCGCCTTTGCCCTCGAGCGCGCGCGGCCCAAACGCCCGGTCGTGGTCCTGTCGACCTCCGACGAGGAGATCGGCAGCGCCAGCTCCCGGGCGTTGATCGAGGAAACGGCGCGCCATGCCGTCGCCGTGCTGGTCCTGGAGCCGGCCGCCAGCGGTGGCGCCATCAAAACCGCCCGCAAAGGCATCGCGGATTTCGTTCTCGAGGTCGTCGGCCGAGCGGCCCACGCCGGAGTCGAGCCGCAGAAGGGCATCAGCGCGATCGAGGAGCTGGCGCACCAGGTGCTGGCCCTGAAGGCGATCGCCGATGCGGGCAGCGGGACGACGATCAACGTCGGGGTGGTGCAGGGCGGGACCCGGCCTAACGTCGTGGCGGCGCAGGCACGGGCGGAGATCGACGTCCGGTTCACCCGCGCATCGGAGGCGGCACGCATCGTCGCCGCCATCCAGGGCCTGCAGCCGCAGCTCGCGGAAGCTCGCCTGCGCATCAGCGGTGGCGTCGACCGTCCGCCGATGGAGCGCAGCCCCGGCGTCGTCCGACTGGCGCAACTCGCACAACGCCTCGCGGCCGATGTCGGGTTTCCACTGAGCGAGACCAGCACCGGCGGCGCAAGCGACGGCAACTTCACCGCCGCGATGGGCGTGCCGACGCTCGATGGTCTGGGACCCGATGGGGGTGGCGCGCACGCCGACTCCGAGCACCTCCTGGTGGAGAGCTGGCTGCAGCGCACCCAGCTGCTGAGGCTGCTGATCGAGGCGCTGTAACCACCTAACGAGGCGCTGTAACCACCTAACGAGGCGCTATCGCCATCTGACGAGGTGCGCACCGCCTGTGTTAGGGTGGACGACGGTCCGTTACGCCCCGTTGTAGCTCATCGCCTCCTCTCGTCTTCGCCAGCGGACCAGAAGGGTTGGCCGTCGTCCAGTGACGGAGGGAAGGCTTCTTGAGCGTTACATCGTTTATTGGTATGGTGTCAAAGGCTCGTGCCCATATCTTGCGGTTGACCAGCGCCGGACTTCAGGATCTTGTGGCCTCTGACTGGGCCGCGCGCGCGGTCCTGCGTTACTGGCGACTTCGGAGTCGCGCGCAGACCGCACTGAGAGTGCTCCGTCAGCATCGGCGGCGACCCTCAGTCAACCTCTTAGGTCATGCGCTGGTGCTCGGATTGGGATTTGTGCTGGTCGTCCCGGTGATAAATGGGCGGTCCGCCCCCACCCGAGCCATCGCCGCCCAGTATTCCGGCTACGTCATGTGGACGAGCGCGCCACGCACGCGGACCGCCGTGGAAATGCGCGAGGTTGCCAAGGCGTCCACACTCGAGGAACCGCCGGCACCGGCCGTGATCGAGCAGGCGGCCGCGGTCGCCACACGGGTCGCGCCGCGGATAGCGTCCACCTTCACGCCCCCGCCGGGCTCGGGCGGGGATGGGCTGGCCGCGATCTATGCCGTCTTCGGCAACAGTCCCGGCCTCAGCTGGGCGTTGCGCGTCGCCAACTGCGAGAGCCACTACAACCCGCTCGCGGTCAACAGCTCGAGCGGCGCCAGCGGGCTCTTCCAGTTCATGCCCTCGACCTGGAACGCCAACTTCCCCGGGCAGAACATCTGGGACCCCTATGCCCAGGCGCGGGGCGCGCTCGTCTTCTACAACGCGGGGCGTCAGAGCGCCTGGACCTGTAAGTAGTTTGTAGCGACGCGGCCGGGCTGGCCCGTTAGCATGTGGCGCGTGCCGCCTGTCGACATTCGGCTCGTCCGCACACACGATGAGTTCGCCGCCTGCGAGGCGATGAGCCGGGATATCTGGGGAGCCGCGGAGCGCAACGTCGTGCCGCGCGAGCTGCTCCTGACGATGCAGCACAACGGTGGCCTCGTCCATGGCGCGTTCCTTCCCGAGGGACGGCTGGTCGGCTTCTGCTTCGCGTTTCTTGGCATGCGCGATGGCAACCTACGGCTGTGCTCCCATCAGCTGGGGGTCCTGCCGGAGTTCCGGGGAACCGGTATCGGGATCGCCTTGAAGCAGGCTCAACGGTACGATGCGTTGAGACTGGGCTACGAGCTGGTGACCTGGACCTTCGACCCGCTGGAGGCGCGCAACGCGTACATCAATCTGCATCGCCTCGGCTGTATCGCGCGCCTGTACGATCGCGACCACTATGGCGCGATGGAGGACGAGCTCAACCGGGGACTGCCATCGGATCGCTTCGAGGCCGAGTGGTGGCTGCACCGGCCGAAGCCACGCGCGACGGCCGATCCCCTGGTGGTGCTGCGCGTGGGCGCGGACGGCGAGCCGGTCCGGGAGCATCTCGACCCGGGCGGCCGTACGTCCGCGCTGATCAGTGTGCCGCCCGATTTCCAGGAGGTCAAGCGCGCGAGCCTCGAGCTCGCCTTGCGCTGGCGGCTGGAGAGCCGCGCGGCGTTCGAGGCTGCCCTGGCCGCCGGGCTCATTGCCGTCGATTTCCGCCGCGAGGGGACGTATGTCATGGCCCGGGCGTCGCCCGACGCGAGTGGCGCGGCACGTGCCATACGAGCGTTTGAGACGAGTCAATGAAGATCGACGCCCGGGGCGTCGCCCCACGCGCGCGGCGCTTTAGTGCCATGCGCGCGTTTGAGACGTTCGTCGACCGCAGCCCTGGTAGGACTGATCAGTGAAGATAGACGCGGTCGAGCTGCGCGTGCTGAAGATGCGCTTACTGAAGCCCTTTCGCACGAGCTTCGGGGTCCAGCAAGAGCGCTACCCTCTGCTGGTTCGGTTGGACATCGGCGGGCGCTCTCAGTGGGGTGAATGCGTCGCGGGCGAAGGTCCGTGGTATTCGTACGAGACGGTCGAGACCGCCTGGCAGGTCCTCAAGGGCTACCTACTGCCGGCAGTGATCGGACGCGAGCTGGCGAACGTCGACGCACTGGAGACGCTGTTCGCTCCGATCCGCGGCCATCACATGGCGAAGGCCTGCATCGAAATGGCCTTCACCGCCGCGCTCGCCGAGCATGCCCGCAAACCGCTCGCCACCTTCCTGGGCGGAGTCCGCGATCGGGTGGAGACCGGAGTCAGCATCGGCATCCAGCCGACCGTGGACGAGCTGCTGGACAGCATCGGGGCGGGCCTGGCCCAGGGGTACCGGCGGATCAAGGTCAAGATCGAACCGGGGTGGGATGTGATGGCGATTGGTGCGATCCGTGAGCGCTACCCGGAGATCACGCTGATGGCCGATGCCAACGCAGCCTACGGCATCGATGACGCCGCCCACCTGGCGCAGCTCGACCGCTTCGGGCTGCTGATGCTGGAACAGCCCCTGGCCGTGGGCGACCTGGTCGATCATGCGGCGCTACAAGGACAGATGCGCACACCTATCTGCCTGGATGAGAGCATCGAGTCGGCCCGGGACGCGCGCCAAGCACTGCAGCTGGGCGCCTGCAAGGTGATCAACATCAAGCCCGGTCGGGTCGGTGGTTTCGCCGAGTCGCGTCGCATCCATGACATCGCCGCCAATGCGGGTGTGCCGGTGTGGTGCGGCGGCATGCTCGAGACCGGCATCGGCCGTGCCTGCAACGTGGCCCTGGCGACCCTCCCGAATTTCCGGCTGCCCGGTGACATTTCCGCCAGCGACCGCTACTGGGCCGAGGACATCGTCGAGCCCCCCTTTGTCCTGCAGCGCGGAGGAACGATCGCGATACCGACTCGTTGGGGTCTTGGCGTCCGTGTCAAGGTCGACCTGGTCGAGCGCCTGACCGTCCGGCGCGAAATGATCACTGGTTAGAGAAAGAACGCGGCCAGCGCGATGATCGCGTAAACCCCGATCAGCTGCAAGCCTTCCAGCCAGTTGCTGTGGCCGTCGCGCGAGATCACGGCGATGATCAGGGTGGCGATGAACACGGCACCGATCTCGAAGCCGGTAAAGACGAAGTCCATCGGCCGGCCCATCAAGAGACTTATGAAAACCATCAGCGGCGCGACGAACAGGGCGACCTGGGTCGAGGACCCGACGGCGATCTCGAGGGTGACGTCGATCTTGTCGCGGATCGCGAAAAACACGGCGGAGGCGTGCTCGGCGGCGTTCCCAATCACGGGGATCAGGATCAGGCCGACGAAGACCGGCGAGATCTTGAGCGTCTGTAGTGCGGGGTTGAGGGCCGTGACGAGCAGTTCGGACTCCAATCCGACCAGCAGCGCCGCACCCAGCAGCACGCCCAGCGCCAGCGCCCGGGTCCATTCAGGTTGCTCGCCCGACTCGGGTGTGCGAAAGAGATGCGCGCTGGTGATCTGCGTGAAAACGAGGGCTGACGCGTAGAGCACGATCAGCGTCGCTGCCACGCCGGCCGACACGAGCTCGCGGTCGCCGGTTGATAAGTTCGGCGTCGTCGCAACCAGGAGCGCCGGCACCCCGAGGCCGGCGATGGCCAGGACGAGGGACCCGGTATGGACACCCGCGGCACGCGCGCTGAACGCTTGCTCGCCGCAGCGCAGCCCTCCGACGAAGAGCGAGAGGCCGAGCACGAGCAGGAGATTGCCGACGATCGAACCAATCAAGGAAGCCTTGACGACCTCGAAGTTCCCGGCTGCGATGAGTAGAACAGCGACGATCAGCTCGGTCAGGTTCCCGAACGTGGCGTTGAGCAGGCCGCCGAGCCGCGGGCCGACGCGGATCGCCAACTGGTCGGTGGCACGCCCGATCAGGCCGGCGAGCGGGACGATGGCGAGCGCCGCGGTGATGAAGGTCAGCAACGGCTGATGCGTCAATTCCGCGATCAGCGACGCCGGGATGAAGACGAGCAGCCAGTTGCTCGATGGCCGCACAAACCACGCCCAACCAGCCATTAGGCTCCATTATCCGGGCAAGATCCGGGCACGCGCCGGCGCCCGCGCCATTTTGCAGGCAAAAGAAAAAGACCTCGGCGATGACCTACTCTTCCAGACCGTTGCCAGCCCAGTACCATCGGCGCTGACGGGCTTAACTGCTGTGTTCGGGATGGGAACAGGTGTTTCCCCGTCGCTATGGTCACCGAAGTCTTTTCCTTCGATCGCTGCGAAGAAGTGCTTTAGGGACCGCGCGCAGAATCACGCGATCAACCTCCTGCGCTCTCGAGCGCTGAGGAGTGAGATAGATGGTCAAGCCCTCGACCTATTAGTACCGCTTAGCTGAAACGGTTGCCCGTCTTACACTTGCGGCCTATCAACCAGCTAGTCTCGCTGGGGTCTTAC